>Ga0209633_10001605_pt1 | contig 22856 bp, 16 predicted proteins | sample Cruoilmetagenom1_FD_187290 | JGI IMG/M metagenome (GOLD analysis project Ga0209633, IMG submission 187290) | Oil polluted marine microbial communities from Coal Oil Point, Santa Barbara, California, USA - Sample 1 (SPAdes) (version 2) | ecosystem: Environmental > Aquatic > Marine > Oil seeps ...
CTGGTATACCAGTTACGGTATACGATTTTCACCAGGGAGTCAAAATGGGGGTAATTCCAGTGAAGAGTACAGGATCGTCCGGGAGAACAGCATTCACATCTACCCGAATCCTGTTGGGGAGCTCCTGTTTCTGGAAATCAATGAAGAACCAGAAACCAGGATAGAGGTGGAGATTTTTACCTTAAGCGGGATCCAGGTAGGCGGTTTTTTGATTCATGCCGGAAGTGGAAGAGAAACCGCTACCCTAAAGCACAGTATTGATAGTCCGGGTGCGTATATTGTAAGGATTTTAATCCAGAATAGGGGTTACTGGCGTCAGGAGAGTCGCTTATTAATCTTTGCAGGTAAGTAATTCTAGTTGAGATTTTTTATTTGATTACTTCAATTTTACCATTAACAACAGCCTGGTTGTTTCTTATCAGGTAGAAGTATATTCCGCTCTTCAGCCCCACCAGATCAATGACAAGCGTTTTTTCGCTAACTTTTGAGTGAAGAGTCTGAAGGTTTTTTCCATTCAGGTCAAACAGGAAAAAATCAATGGGTCCCGGGTAATCGGGTGGAATTTCAATCATGCAGAAATCCCTGGCAGGAACAGGATAAAGGCGGAAGTTTTCCCGGGCTACCTTACTTACATTTACAGCAGGGTTAAACTGAATCGTATAGTCAGAACTTTCCTGGCCGGATTTATCTATAAAACTATAAACCAGGCTGCTTGAACTACTATAGGGCTCTTGCGGGCTAAAGACCAGGTCGAAGGGGTCATAGATCTTTCCCTGTTCAATCCTTGTTTCCCCCATGAACATATGGCCCGGACCCGTAAGATCTTTAATGGATATTCCGGCCATGTGATGATTATCCTGGTCATGGTAGAAGTCCTGGGAAGAAATAAATTCCAGCAGTTGTGTTTCGTAAGAGGTGAAAATGGAATCCCTTCCCGATGGCAAGTGAAAATTATAATATGAATTATTAGGAAGACCCGGTGATCCAAAGCTATTTTCACTGATCTCCCAGTTAGTCCCGTTGCCTATGTCATCTACGATACTTTTAAGTTCAAGACTAAAACCCTCCTCCGGAAGAGCTGGCCAATCAATAGAAGCCATTAACTCAACTGTAAGTATGATTTCTCCATTACCAGATTTCAGGCAGAGAGTAGAATTATTGGAAAAGCTCTGGTTCAGATTACCGAAACAAATAATAGGCACTGGAAACACTTCTTTGAACCGCTCCATATCTTCACAGACCAGGAATCTTTGACCTGGTTTTATCTTTGTGTTTTCACTGAAGGTGTATAGCAGCTGGTTCTGATCTCCTGTTATGGACCACCCTTCCAGGTTGAGTGAATCTGAGCCATAATAGTAAAACTCTATCCAGTCGCCTGTATCATAAGCATCACGATTATTGGTATATACCTCACACAACTGGAGTGAAAATGAAAGATCGTCTGGAAAAAAATATGCAACGATATCCATGGAATCAGTTAAGATAAAATCAATGCTGTTTTCATTGCTTTCAAAAGGCTTCCAGAGATCAAGTGAAAATCCCGAGATGGAATTCGACTGAAGATGATAGGACATTCCAGGGAAGAATTTACCTTTCATGGGTTCGGTTCCTATGTTCAGTCCGGAAAAGGAGATTGTTCCTGCCCCCGGGGGCTCTACCCTGATTGAAACAGGCACCGGATTCTGAAGCCCGAAAAAATCCTGAATGTGCGTCAATACATAATCGGGTCTGTGTGACAGGTAATCTTCAACAATATGAATGGCATTATTCCAATCTGCCATGGATCTGTTCCAGTGTTGGCTATGAATCATCATATCTTTTTGATAGAGACGCTTCATAGAGTCCAGAAAGGGCAGAGTGGATTCTTTATTGAGCGAGGTGCTGAGTAGTTGAGTAAACCTTTGAATAAAGTGCTCTTTATAACCCTCATTCTTAAGCAGGTTCCGGATCAGTATATTGTTATACCCATTGGCCCAGGCCCGGTCACTAAAGGTAAGTGACCAATAAAGGGTATTCCAGTCAACATTTCCAAAACTGGAATATTTAAGCCCCAGTCCGTGATCCGTATCCCAGTATAGCCATTGCCACTTCCCGTTTTGAGGTTTCCAGAATTTCACATTATTTGATAACCAATCATAGTTGCCAGCAAAGACCTCTGTAATCCAGTAATCGGTGAAGTTCTCAAGGTCTACCATTTCTTTAGCGATGTTAAAATCCGAATCAAGAGAGAGATCCCCCGTGGTATCTACAAAAGAGAGCAGATCAACCCAGGGATCATACGAGCCATTAATGACATGTATATTGCCATAATAGCCAAACTCAAGCTCGATGAAATCAAAATTCTCAGTCACACCGGTATGAGTTTCTATATAATACCTGTCTTCCCTTTCCCGCAGATTAAAAAGACCGTGATAATTTCCATTCAGGAATACATTTACCGGTAAGGATTCAGAAACCATGGGGCGCCTGTTGCTCTGTAAGCCAATTCTATGAATTAAAGGATCCCGAAAATGAGTATTTGTAAGAGCCTTGTTCACATTGTCATTTCCGCTGTTTCTCAGTATCAACCTTTTAAATTTATCCGGACCCTCATCATCAAAAAAGGAATAATCAAACCAGCTGTTTCCATACCTGGTTCTGGCTGAAAGCCTTAAAGAATAAGGTTTAGCTTTTCCCGGTGCATGAAGTTGTATTCCGGCCCCTTCTCTAAAGAGCACTCTGCTGTTTTCAATATATTCCATATTGGCGATCACCTCCACAGCACTGTTGCTGGCCGAAATAATTCCCGTGCTCCCGAAGAGTGCCTCTGGCTCTGCCACCAGGGAAACCACCGGATTCTCATAATTTGTATCTCCCATAATTATGGAAATCGTTAGCACAGGACCATCCATGGCACCCTCCTTAATTACCCTTGCCCTGATAACTGTGGTGGCACTGATCTCAACAGGGGCCTGATAAAGGAGGTCGGAAGTATCCGGTTCGGTGCAATCGGTGGTGTAGAAGATGCTTGCACCTGCAACATTAGCATATAATGCCAACATTACGGCTTCGGAATATAGTCCTCCGGTGAGATTTGAGGATGGAGCGGGCAATATGGTTCCAACCCCAGGTGTTGAATTGGAAGCTCCGGGGGTGGGGATGGCGTAAAAATTCCAGCCCTGGCCTGCATCAGGGTATCTTCCAAAGGAGACATCGGTTGTTTGTGTTCCAAAGTAGCGTCGATCAATCAGTGTGCCATCTTCAGCAAATATTGCCAGATATTCTCCATCTCCAGAAAGCTTAAATGATGCATGCTTGTAGCCCTCTTCAGGTTCATCATCAGCCCAGATCAGGAAATGGTCCAGAGGATTCAGAGTCAACTCAACAAGTGTATCGAGTTTCCATTTTAAGGGCTCTGCGGGGTCATCGGTAAAAAACAGATTGTTAAGACTTACAGGATCATCTCCGTAATTGTATATTTCGAACCAATCATCTGCATCCCCGTAATTGTCCCGGATAGATTCTGAATTGCTGGCCAGGAATTCATTAATGACAAGGGTGTTAGCAGTATCCACAACTGTTTCGTAAGTGAAATCTCCGGCATTTTTCAATATGTTACTACCCGGAGGGATGGTATCAATTAACTGAGCAGAAAGAGCTACAGGAAAAAAGAAGATTAGTATGGCCAGTCTCAGGTACCGCATAGGATTACTAAGATATGGAAAATCATAGTTTTATGTTAATTTCATAAATTGATTCATCAATGATGGGTATGAAAAACTTTGATAGTGATGCCATAGGAAAAGCAGCTCCCATCGACAGGTGGGTGGCAGCAATGGAGCAGGCAATCGTTGATACTGCTCAAGGAGTGGTTGAGGTGCCACAGAGGGTGCATATCGATCGTGGTCCCAATACACTTCTGCTGATGCCCTGTTTTGAAAGGACCTATTTCTGCACAAAGCTGGTTTCCGTTTTTCCTAATAACCTCTTGAAAAAGGAACCAATGATCTATGGATCGGTTTTGCTCAATGATGGTCAGACCGGAAGGCCCCTTGCGGTTATGGATGGAAGTAAGCTTACAGCCATGCGGACGGCGGCAGTGGGAGCTCTTGGCATTAAATACCTGGCATCTAAGGAGGCCTCCAACCTTGGGGTTGTTGGTTTGGGGATACAGGGATTTCACCAGGCACTTTTTGCCTGTCAGCAGTGCAGCATAAGAACTCTTAGAATAATGGATAATTCCCGGGAGGTAATGGCTCGGTTTTCAGAAAGGTTTAGTGCATTTTATCCAGAGATTCAGGTTATACCATGTAATAGTGCCGAGGAGCTTTGTAAGGCATCTGAGATTGTTATTACGGCAACCGGGTCGCATAAGCCGGTGGTCCCATCCTCTGGAAATTGGTGGAAGGGAAAAACCGTGGTAGGAATAGGGTCATATAAACCCGATATGAGAGAGTTTCCAGATCCCTTCTTTGAAGATTTAGAGCAGGTTTTTGTTGATACTCCGGTTGCCCTTAAGGAGACAGGCGATCTGCTTGAGCCTTTGAATAAGGGAATCATTAAAATGGAACAGGTAGTTCCCCTTTGGGACCTGATTCTGGATAAGGTAGAAGCAAAAGGTGACACCCGGTTTTTTAAATCTGTTGGCATGGCAGCTTTTGATCTGTACGGAGCCAAGCTTGTATTCGAAAGTCTTTCCTGATATTAAAATAAGCATGTATAAGAAACTTGAAAATTTGAATTGGGAACCACCCAGACATTGGTCGAGGATCTCTACCATTGATATGCATACGGGCGGAGAGCCTTTACGGATCCTGGTAGATGGATATCCACAAGTCCACGGAAAGACAATTCTGGAAAAGCGAAAGTATTTCAGAGATCATCTGGATTATATTAGAAAAGGTATGATGTGGGAGCCTCGGGGACATGCAGATATGTATGGCGCAGTGTTAACTGAGCCTTGTACCAAGGAGGCCGATTTCGGAACCTTTTTCCTACATAATGAAGGGTATAGCACCATGTGCGGACATGCTATTATTGCACTTACAAAATTTGTTCTGGATACAGCTTTGGTAGAAAGAGAGGGAGCGAATCCTCAATTAATTATTGATGCTCCACCTGGACAGATTCTGGCCACTGCTTCCCGTGAAGATGGAGTAGTTACCTCAGTTTCATTTCGAAATGTCCCTTCTTTTGTGCTTTACAGAGATCAGGAGATCGAAGTGCAGGGCCTGGGGCAGGTTAAGTATGATGTGGCCTTTGGCGGTGCGTTTTATGCCATTATAGATGCTGAGCAATTGAAATTATCACTGAACCCATCAGGTGTAAGTAGATTAATCGAAACAGGCATGCAGATAAAGAGAAGCGTGATGAACAAGCAGAAGATTAAGCATCCCTTTGAATCGGATCTTAGTTTTCTTTATGGAACGATCTTTACCGGTAAGCCCCAGAAGCCTTCAAGCAACAGTAGAAATGTCTGTATTTTCGCAAACAGTGAAGTTGACCGTTCAGCAACCGGGTCCGGAGTTAGTGCCCGTGTAGCCTTGCATCACGCCAGGGGCGAGTTGAAACCAGGAGAGCTTATGGTGATTGAAAGTATCCTGGGTACTACCATGGACGTAGAAGTTGTTGATACATGCAGTTTTGGCCCACACGATGCGGTGATTCCAAAAGTAAGCGGAACGGCTTCATTTACAGGAAAAAATCACTTTTACTTCGATCCGCAAGATCCCCTGAAAGATGGTTTTTTTATTCGTTAAGTAGAGTCCTCTACTGCTCTGAAGGGCCCTGCTCAATAACATTATGTTATTAGTCATTTTGAATGACAACGAGGTTGGCCTATTAGTACTTTTACGATGTTTACTAAAAACCAACTATCATGTCAAAAATTACACGCGAAGATGCCTTGAACTATCACAGCAGCGGTAGACCAGGTAAAATCGAAGTCATTCCAACTAAATCGCACTCATCTCAACGAGATCTTGCTCTGGCTTATTCCCCTGGTGTAGCAGATCCATGCCTGGCAATTCAGGATAACCCGGAAGATGCTTACAAATATACAGCCAAGGGCAACCTTGTAGCCGTGATGTCCAATGGTACTGCAGTACTGGGACTTGGTAACATAGGAGCTTTGGAGGGAAAGCCCGTAATGGAGGGGAAAGGACTGCTCTTTAAAATTTTTGCTGATGTGGATGTGTTTGATATTGAAATAGATCGCAAAAATATTGATGAGTTTGTTGAAGTGGCGAAAGCCATTGCTCCTACTTTTGGAGGAATAAACCTGGAGGATATCAAAGCACCCGAGTGTTTTGAAATAGAGACCCGCCTTAAAGAGGAGTTGGATATTCCGGTATTTCATGATGATCAGCATGGAACTGCAATCATTTCATCTGCAGGTCTGCTTAATGCCATCGAGCTGGTCGACAAGAAGATTGATGAAATAAAGGTAGTAGTTAATGGAGCAGGTGCTTCAGCCAGCTCTTGTGCCAGACTTTATATCTCACTGGGTGTCTTACCTGAGAATATTCTAATGGTTGATTCGAAAGGTGTCTTGAGCACGAGGAGGGAGGGGCTGAACAAGTATAAAAAAGAGTTTGTTCAGGAAACAGATGCGAATACGCTTGAAGATGCCATTAAGGATGCAGATGTTTTTCTGGGACTCTCGGTGGCTGATGTTCTTACTCCTGAGATGCTCAAGACAATGAAACGGGATCCCATAGTTTTTGCCATGGCCAATCCAAATCCGGAAATTTCGTACGAGAAAGCCACTGCTGCCAGGGAGGACATCATTTTTGCAACTGGACGATCCGACTATCCCAATCAAATCAACAATGTACTTGGATTCCCCTTTATTTTCAGAGGAGCCCTTGATGTTAGGGCCACATCCATTAATGAGGAGATGAAAATTGCTGCGGTGAATGCGCTTGCCTCTCTTACTAAAACTGATGTACCGGAGGTGGTCAATAAAGCATATAAGGTAGAGAATCTTCATTTTGGCAGGGACTATATCATTCCCAAACCTCTAGATCCCAGATTGATTTATCATGTGGCTCCAGCTGTTGCGAAAGCAGCTATTGAGACTGGAGTTGCTAAGACAACTATCAAAGACTGGGAGCTTTATAAGGAGTCCCTTAAAGAGAGAATGGGAATCGAAAGCCGCCTGATACATGAGGTAAGACTAAAAGCACAGCAGAATCCCAAGCGATTGGTATTTAGTGAAGCCGCCAGTTTCAAAATGCTTAAAGCCATACAGACGATTATCCAGGAGAAGATTGCCAATCCGGTGTTGTTGGGAGATAAAGCTCAGATTGAGCAGATGATCTTAGATTTTCACCTGGACCTGAACGGGATTGAGATTCTGGATCAAACAAGTCCGGATATGAAAGCAACCAGAGAAAAATACGCACAAAAATTCTATAAAATACGTCAACGAAAGGGGATGACTTATGTGGATGCGCTGAAACAGATGCGTCTGGCCAATCAGTTCGGAATGATGATGGTGACAGAGGGGGATGCAGATGCATTTCTTTCCGGATTCTCCAGTAAATATGCAGATGTGATCAAACCGGCCATTCAGATTGCGGGATTTAATAATCCACAGAATCATATTGCCGGAATGTATATTGTCCATACCAAAAAGGGCCCATACTTTTTTGCCGATACGACCGTAAATGTTCAGCCCGGCCCTCGTACACTGGTAGATACTACAGTAATGGTTGCCGAACAGGTCTCCCATTTCAATATTGAACCGGTTATCGCACTGGTTGCATATTCGAACTTTGGAGCAATCAATGGAGCAAGCGCCAATCGCTCCAGAGAGGCCGTGAATATCCTTCACAGGGAGCATCCTGACCTCATTGTTGATGGAGAGATGCAGATGAATTATGCACTGAATACTGAATTGAGAAAACAGAAATTCTCATTCAGTAAATTGGGTGATAGAAAGGTGAATACCATTGTATTCCCTAACCTTAGTTCTGGTAATATTGCATATAAGATGATGCAGGAAATAGGGGGATCAGAAGTTACCGGCCCCATATTGCTAGGGATGGGGAAGCCAATACACATCCTTCAAATGGAGAGTGATGTACGGGAAATTGTTGATATGGCTGCCTTTGCAGTTGTTGATGCACAATTCCGCAGTTAGGAATTTTTTACAAAAACAGAAGGGCCGCCTCAAAATGAGATGGCCCTTTTACAATCCTTCGGGCTGGTTTTCAATTTCCTATTTATAATCAACCAGGGATTCCATTAGTTTCTTCCGGGTGAAGAAAATGCGACTCTTCACGGTTCCAATCTTAAGATCAAGTTGTTCAGCGATCTCCTTGTACTTGAAGCCTTCTGTATGCATCAAAAAGGGAACCTTTAACTCATCCTGCAGCTTGTCAATATGCTTATTGATTTCTTTGTGCTGCATGCTTGAATCAGGCTTGATAAAATTGGACTCCCTTGAGTTATTAAGATAATAAAGGTCCTTAGTGGTATCTACGACGGTATTTTGTCTGACGGCTTTTCTATAGTTATTAATAAAAGTATTCTTTAATATGGTGTAAGCCCAGGCTTCGAAATTTGTAAATTCGATAAATTTATCTTTGGATGAAAGAGCTTTCAGGTAGGTTTCCTGAACAAGGTCTTTGGCTGCTTCGCGGTTGGATGTGAGACTAAGGGCAAACCTTTCAAGTCTCTCTTCCATATTTATCAGTTTGCTGTTAAACTCCATTGTAGTCATGATCTAGGTGCTTTATGTTAGCAATGCGTTTAATTGTTTAACAAATATATGTTTCAATTAAACACTAGTCAAGGATGTGAACTTTATAACAAGCTGAAATATACCATATTCCAAATAAGAGAATATTGGGAAAGCTTTGTAAATAGAGGAGTAGGAGGTGTTTTATTATAGTCTATTCTAAATTACAAAATTCTGAGTTTTTGTTGATAGATTACTCTATAAAATTCAACACAAAATCATAACGAACTCATACATAGATGAATAGCCTTTCAGGAAACACTATTTAGGAAATCGGCCAGATCAATGATCTGTTGGAGATAAATAAGGTTTTTTGGTCTTTCGTTGGTCTGCTCTCCCCTGTTGTTTGCACAATAGAGGATCTTTTTATCCGGAAATGCCCCGCCAAGATCCTCCAGATAGCGACCCAGGTTAAAGCCTGTGTGTGATATGGAGCTGCTGAACAGAATGAAATCTAACTTTTTTGATGCCCCTATGGCCAGTACATCGGAATAAGGTACCGACTGCCCCAGGTATATGACTTCATGATTTGCTTCTTTGATAAGGTACTGGGCAAACAATAGAGCAATTTCGTGCCACTCTCCCTCCGGTAATAGCAAAAGGAATTTCTTAGCGTTCGGATTGAAGATATGTGATATGCGATCGGTGGCCGAAATAATCTTTTGCCGGAACAGAAAGGAGACAAAATGCTCCTGGGCAGGATATACATCTCCAGACTGCCAGAGGATTCCAACTTTATCAAGAAAAGGATAGAGCACATCTGTTACAGTCGACCTGAAACCTATTTTATTGATTGACTTATCGATCATTGCTTCAAGTTTGTATTCATCCAGGTCGATCATGGAGAGGACCATGGAATCGATTAGGGTGTCACTCGATGCAGATGTGGCAGATACGCGAATTATTTCCTCCCTGAGTTCCAGGTCAGTTAATTTAGCAATGCTGGAAATTTTAATTCCGTGACGATTCAATACAGCAACGTTCAAAATTTTTTTCAGTTCGTTATCTGTATAATACCTGATATTGGTATTGGTACGGTGGGGTTCAATCAGGCTATAGCGTTTTTCCCAGATTCTGATGGTATGCGCTTTAATGCCTGATAGTTTTTCCAGCTCTTTGATTGAGTATACTGCCATTGATAGACACTTGCTTAACGTGATCAGGCATTAAACAATCTTAAGAGCGATTTTGTTTATTCTTAGGCTAATTTGGATTAAACAATCACTTTTTCTTAATGAGCATGAGACCATCCCGGATGGGTAATAAAAAATTTTCCACCCTTTGATCTCCAGTGATCATCTTATTGAATTGATCAATAGTTCGGGTGGTTGAATCCTCGAGGGATGTCTCAAGTACTTTTCCTCCCCATAGTACATTATCCACGAGAATATATCCACCAGCAGCAACTTTGTCAATAACCAGTTTGTAGTAGTCGGGATAATCGTCTTTATTGGCGTCGATAAAGACAAGGTCAAAGCTTTCCTTTAAAGTTGGTATCACCTCCAGGGCATCGCCGTTGATCAACTCGATCTGTGCATGAAGTTCGGCTTTCTGGAAGAAAAGTTGGGCTGTGGCTCGTAGCTCGTCATTTACCTCAATAGTGGTTAGGATTCCTTCTGGTCTAAGCCCCCGTGCCAGGCAAATGGCTGAATACCCTGTATAGGTTCCAATTTCGAGAATCCGTTGAGGCAATAGAATCCTGGAAAACATAGTAAGGAAACTTCCCAGTATATGACCTGACAGCATTCTTGGATGTACCTCTTTCAGATAGGTGTGTCTGGCCAGCTCCTGCAGTACAGCATCTTCATGTTGACTGTGCTCCACAAGATACCGGTCGAGCGCTTCAACATTGGTAAACAGCTCCATTATTCAAAAATTATGGTGTTTAGCTTATTTGGATCAATAATCTCGTTGGCTGTATCTCGCAGCTCATCAGATGTGATAAGTTCCAAGCTCTTACGGATGGCCCCCAGGCTGTCAACCCGGTTAAAGACCAGGAAACTCTTACCTGAAGTGAGCATAAGGTGCTCATTGTTCTCACGGGAGATAGCAAGCTGACCCATCAGCTGTTTCCTTGCATGACTCAGCCTTTTATCGGTGATCAGGTTGTTGCGTAATTTACGGATCTCTTCCCGGGTTACCTGCATGGATCTGCTGAATTTATCAGTGTCACAACTGAAATAGATCATCATGACTCCGGTATCGGTATAAGGCGAATAGTGTGACTCGGCACTATAGGAATAACCCCTTCGCTCCCTTAAAGCCATATTGAGCCTGGAATTCATTCCTGGTCCCCCCAGAATATTATTTAGAAGGTAGAGTTGTAATCTTTTCTGGTCAGGTAAGGCATAGGCAGGCCCTACCATCATGCAATGCTTTTGATAAGCATTTCTTTTTTCGACGATTTTCTTTGCTGAGACCGTTAGGGCCTGAACGCGCTTTCTACTTCTGGATTTCTGTGGGATGTCACCAAAATATTTCTCTGCTGACTGACAAAAATCCTTAAATGACACATCTCCTACCAGGGAGAGAACCATTTCGTCGGTGGCGTAATTTTCTGTCTGAAATTTCTTAAGGGCCCCGTTTCTAAACTTCGATAGCGACTCTTCGCTACCTAAAATATTCCTTCCAATGGAGTGATCCGGAAATAGCAACTCCTCTGCCCTGTCGAAGATCAATTCGGAGGGAGAATCCTCATAACCCTGAATCTCACTCAGGATTACTTCAGCCTCCTTTTCCCTCTCTTTCTCTGGAAAACTTGAATGGAGAAAGATATCCTGAATTAGCTCCATTGCTCTTCTGTAGTCTTGTTTCAGGAAGGAGGCATATAAGGCGGTCTCCTCTTTGGTGGTGTAAGCATTGATCTCTCCACCCACATCTTCCAACCTGGATATGATCTGAAAAGGGGATCTTTTGACAGTTCCTTTGAAGAACATATGCTCCATAAAGTGAGCCAGGCCATGCTCTTCAGGATTTTCATCACGCGTACCTGTATGTACTATAAGACCAAAGTGGGCAACTTCCGACCTGTTGGGCCTGTGAATGAGCTTAATGCCATTCTTAAGCTGGTATGTATGTAGGTCCAGGGCCATTTCAGCCACAAATGTATAAAAACTAAAAAAAAAATATTAAATTTGCCTCGCTTTTACAGCATCGGTGCCATAGCTCAGTTGGTAGAGCACAGGACTGAAAATCCTGGTGTCCCTGGTTCAATTCCTGGTGGCACCACCGCCAAACCGCTAAAGCCCCCTTTAATCTTAGGATTTTCGGGGGCTTTGCAATTTATGTTGATGGGGGTGTTGATGGATTTATTAATATTATTCGTTTCAGCTGAGAGGGAGCTTACAGAAGAAACTATATTTCAGTTAACATTAACACAATCTATTCTAAACTACCGAGACAGTTGAAATAAATCAGTCTTTTATTTAGTGTACTTTTTTGATTTCAGTATTGTTGGATCAATCCACTGACCTTGACTTGTGGCATCACCATAAATATAATATATATCTGTGCCAATTGATTCAATACCTGTAGGTTCCGTTCCGTCTGAAAAATCATCTGAAATTGTTTTCCATTCCGTTCCATCATACACATTAATGTATGGATAATGCAATTCCGCCGATTCAACTTTCATGCTGGAAACTATCAAGCTACCCTCAGAGTCAATAGTGAATGAGAATACACCAAGTTCGAACCATTCAGCATCATTCGGTATTATGTTTTCAACAGATGATGTGCCCGTAACACGGTATACTCCTCCATCAAAGTTTATAGAAAGTGTATTTGAACTAAAGTAGAGTTCAGAACCATTCTTGTCTAATTGTATATCCGTGAGGTGATCTTGTGGCCATTCCAGGTCGGTGGTCCAGCTTGTTCCGTCAAGATGTTTTATGTTTAATATATCATTTTGTAGATAATGTAGATAAAGTGTCCCATCAATATTTTCAATTTTAGATTCAAAAATGCTACCTGTCGCAATTTTTCCATTAACATCACCTCCAATCGTATCCCAGGCAGACATTCCGTCCCATTTCAAGACCTGTAAATCAAAATCAGGTGCTTGTTCTATAGCCATATACGATTTGTCCGAATTAATTGCAAAACTTGTTCTTGTAAAACCAATATCTGGGTTAGGTAATGAAGGCCATTGGGCTTGCCACGAACTTCCGTTTAGTTTGTATAAAGCCGGTTTTCCAATAGAATTTGCCCCTGCATCTATAATTGCCCCCAAATAAATGGTATTATCAATTTCTTTTGTTTCTAAACTGTGAATAAAACCCGGTGAGGACGAAGCGGCTTGTCCTAAATCCGTAATTGTATAGTCTACTGTTGGATTTCCACCAGTATTCGATTCTGAGCTAACAATAGTTCCTTCTATTGGTGCAGTAGATTCCCAAAGATTTCCTCCGGACGGTAAGTTTAACTCAAATCTAAAATACACATCGACACGATAGTAGAACTTCTTACCTTGAAGTTCTGGCTTAAACGTAAAATCATCAAAATATGACCTGTCTTCATCAACTTGAGTAATTTTTTCATAGGTTCCTAACGAATCCGCACTTCGATAAACATCAAAATATATATCACTGTCATTTAAAAAAGTACCATTATTAGCTTCGTACCAGGTTAAACTATTTGAGGTGTTGGCAGAGGTAATTTGTATTTCAGTGACCGGAATTATATCGTAGGCGTAACCCTCTGCTATTTCTGAATATTCAGCATCTTCAGGTCAATCATTTTTTATTCGGTATTCAAAGATTTTTCCGGGAGGCATTCTCATGTTTGGATATCCCGCATTTTCATCAAATGATGTCAATCCGGTTCCTGTTATTAATTGCCATTCTTCTATTCCTTTTTCCCTTCGTTCAAGAGTTACTGAATTCACATTTTCATTTTTTGTGAAATCAATACGAATACAACCTACAGCATGTCCTTTTGATGCAGTTAACCCTCCAGGTATTGGATTACCTTCTTCTTCCTTTTCGCAAGAAAATAAAATTAATAGAAGCACAAAAATGTAAATTATTTTTTTTTTTTGATTGGTGGGGATATAGTATTATAGCAGATACGACCTCTACTAATGAAATGTTATGAAATCATTTCCCATCAACCAGCCAACTATTTCTATCTTATTGGATTAATGTGAGTTGTAATAATATTGCAAATTTACCTTTTCTAGTATCTTAATAGTGAAGCCTGGATAGATATGCAATTTTCCATTTTCCATCCACTTTTTCAAGAAAGTTAGTTCCTATGCCTTTCCCGTTTGACTCACCCTCAGCAGTGAAATCTTCTTCTTCAAAGACAACCCAGGCGCAATCATTGTAGATTTTGATTTTGATATTCTTTTTCACCTCATTATTCGGCGTTGGTTCAGGATTGTTCTCAAACAACTCTTTAAAATAAGATCCAACTTCTTCATATCCGACAGTATAGGCCATTTTCTCATTTTCTCCGCCTAATATCCTAATGTTGGTTTCATCTTGTACATAACATGCAGCAAAACGTTCATAATCTTTGTCGTGATAAGCTTGTGTTTCTTCCGTAATAAGAGCCAATATGGCTTCTTTTTCTTTTTTGATATCCACTTGTTGTTCACAGGAAGTCCCTGCCAGTAGAACAAGAGCTAAAATTGTAAATACATACTTCTTCATGATTAATAGTTTTGGGGTTTATATTACAGTTTTTTAGAACGTTCTCTTTCTAGGTCAATCAAAACACAATATTTTTCTGTGAAATATTGGATCATTAAATATGTTTTGATAAGTGAACCTCATCCACACAGTTAATTTACGTCTTTTTTCAGATCGTGCTTAAAAGGATTCAGGCTAGTTCAACTTTATCAGCTCAAAGGGCTCATACAATCCATAATCCAGGAGAAAGTATTCAGAAGCCGGGGGCGATTTTTCAGGAGCATCATTCCAGGAGTGAGGTCCGAATATCCAATTTTCATTGTTTTGGTAGAAAAACCCAAAGGTGTTCTTAAGACTCCCACATACTTTTACAATAACTTCATTTTCGCCCTCTTTCAACAGGGAAGTTACATCCAGTTCATAGGGTTGCCAGGCAATGATCCCGGCCGGCTTGCCATTTACCAGCACTTCAGAAACTGAGCCATTCCAGTTTTTCAACCTTACTTTGTAATGGGAGTTTTCTGACTTATTCAAGATGAAACGTTGAGAATAGGCCACTTTTTGAGAATAGAAAGGTAAACCTGCCTCACGCCAGGATCCCAGGCTGTTAAAATTCCCATCTGCAATTTCAAATCCTTTTTTGACTGGAAGAACAAGAAAATCACCCAATAAATAGACTGGCATTACTTCGGCCAAAATGTGCATCCTGGGTGCTTTCAGGGTCAGGGTATTTCTACCCTTTCTAAGGAATTCCCCCACTGCAAACAATGGAAATTCTTTATCTATCCAATATTTTCCTTCCAGTTTTGTTAACTCGGTGCCATTGATACTGACCTGCCATAAATCGGGACGTTCTACCACAGCACGAATTGATTTCATAGCCTCGGCATCCAGATTTTCATTTATTTCAAAATGATAACTGATTTCGAATCCCGAACTGGAATTAAAAGAAGAATCCAATTCCAGATAATTCTTTTTATACTGAATCTTATGCTGCCAGGGATTACCCATCTCAATTCCATTTTCATTGAAGAGGCCAATCAATGCATCCATGAAATAAACCTCTTTTTTATCTGAGAGAGAGGTTTTTATATCCAGATAATTTACCATCAGTATGTTATCGGATTCAGGTTTAACTACAAGCTCACCGATCCTATCTACAAGCATTTCTGTTTTTGGAAGCTCAAAAGCTTTGAGCTTATCCGGCTTCCGGTTGGTAATCGCAAATAATGCACTACCCGCAGGATCTAATTGAATCTTGAATGTGGTTTTTCCCTTTTCCTGTTGGTATGGATATGCAGTTTCTTCACCTTTGATTAAATCAAGCTTTATGATATATTTTCCTTGAACGGAAACTTCTGCAGAGGCATCTTTCGTTTTATGTGAGTTGACCACGAATAGCAATTGCCCGTCATCAAGCTCTCTACGCTGGTGATATAGCATACCATTCTGGCTTATATCCTTCATTTCAAACTTATCATTTTTAAGCATTTTTAATAATCCGGGATCATCGAGATCATCCGCTATGATCCATTGTTCCGGGAATTGTATTGCCAGATCATTTACCTTGCCCGAGACCTCGCCATCCACACGGGGAATATCACGGCTAAACGATAATATTTCCCCTCCATTTTCTAAATAATTCTCCAACAATTCAAGAGTAGAAACTTCTATGTTCTCCATTGTTGCCGGGATCATGACCAATGAATAGTCACGATGTCCGACTGTGAATTTATCACCATTTACTTTGCCCAGTGTTTTAATTACATATTCGGAACCAAGGTCATATTCAAGGTGCTGTTGTTCCATACTGTATACAAAATTCTTAAAGCCATCTCGAATTCCATAGATCTTTTGGTTTCTTTCTTTACGTGAGAAATACATCCATGCGGAGGTGGTAGGTTGAAGCACAAGGGTTTGATTAAGCTGTTGCCCGGCAGACATTGCCATGCTTATGCGCCCAATATAGGCCCCCATGATTCTATATTGTTCCCACCAGGGTTCGTGGTAAGAAAAAGAGGGTGGATAATCAAATTTGCGAACCCCATTGAGTGAATAATAAGAAAGATGTTGATTTACGAAGTTAACCCCCAGTACACACTCCCAGTCAACCAATCTTTTTTGCACTTCAAAATTCATTTCCCAGCCGCCCCCTCCGTAGGTTTCACTAAGAGTGCGTATTCTACCGGCCTGGTTGGCAGCACTGCGCAGCTCACGAATGGCTCGGTCATTACCGAATTGTCCCCCTAAACCATCAGCATCCAGGCGATTTCCAAGCATGTCTACACCCGGCTGTTGATGCCATATATAAAATGCTGCTTCATCAAATCCATGTGTCGGTTCGGGCCAGCCATGCTCCCAGTAATGCCCGGTCCACTTCAAATTGTTTTCATCGCAGTATTTACTCCATGGCTTGGCCCAGCGATCTATAAACAGTTCAAGAATAAGTTCATAGTAGTCGTGACGAACCTTTTTCCATTTACCTGTTTCTTCAAGAAGCGAAGGCAGGTTTGTTCTTAAATCGTATCCCCATCGTTCCTGAAAAACATCAAATAAATCCGGAGTCCAGCGTATTACATGCCCCCCCGACATGGCGGATTCCAGGTTGGGTTCATCTGTAAAGATGCCCGGTAGTGTATTTCCAAAATCGGTGCTGAACTTCTCATAACCACGGGTCATAGTGATCTCCAGGAATTTTTCACTGACTCCTTTGTACAGCAGGTCCACATATGAAAAGCCCCCATACCAGGGTGATTTTTCAGGATAGATTTTTTCAAAGAAATAATACGAACCACGTATTCCTTTCTCATCCTCTAAGGAGTTTGTAACATCCACAAATTCATCCCCACTTCTTTTCAATACAACTTCCAGATTATCGGAGGGCAACTCATCTGCCGATTCCCGGACATGAAGTTTTAATCCGGTTCCGTGTTTGTAAGAATCGGGCATTTCTGCCGGAACATGGCCACCGGCAAATCCGGAAGGATATGAATTCTCATCGTATATCCACACTTTCATATCCAGCTCTTTTGCTTTTTTAAGGGTGTAATCAAAGAGGCTGAACCAATCATCGGACAGATATTCAGTAAGGAGTCCCGGACGCGGATGCACAAATACACCCCCGATACCGGCCTTTTTAAATTCCTTCATTTGAAAATCAATCCCTTCTTCGGTGATCTGTTCGTTCCAATCCCAAAGCGGCGCACTGCGGAACTCCGAGGGAGGATCTGCAAAGAGGGTCCTTATTTCAGCCACAGATTGGATTCCACCCTCAAGGGGGGTTTTAGTGCAGGAATTAGCAAGAATAAGCAAGGTGCCCAACAGGACACATGTGAGCAGGCGAGATTTTTTCATAGTCTCTAAAATAAACCTTTTCCCTGAACCTGCTTGTATCTTATTCGTTTTTTAGTGCTTCCTATTATGGATATCATCTTACCCTATTAAAAGGTTCATATAAAACAATTTAGGGAAAGAGGTGTTCTTACACTATTGTTATCAATTACAACTAAGTCAAGATCCGATGATAAATCTCCTACGAAGAATCAGACGAAACATGATTACCGAAAAGAAATCAGATTTATACCTGGTGTACGCCATAGGTGAAGTTGTGCTTGTGGTACTTGGAATTTTGATTGCCCTTCAGATTGACAACTGGAATGAGAATAAACAAATAAGAAATACTGAACAACAATATTTGTTCACGTTGAAGGAAGAATTCAGCTTTAACAAGGGTGAACTGGAAAGCATCATGAAGCGCAATAAATTGAATTTTGATCATGCTTTAATAATACTTGAGAATACGGGACCTGGAAATCCTGAAATAACAGAAGAAAAGCTTGGAAGATTACTTAGTAACTCATTATCCAATGAAACCCAATTTGATCCAAATCAGGGTGTGTTAGATGAAATAATTAGTTCTGGTAAACTGGGTATATTCAATAGTAAGGAATTGAAATTTGCTTTATCATCGTGGAGTGGACTCCTGTATAGAGTAAGATTGCAAGAGCAGGAGCTCCTCGTTTTGAGATCCAGAACAATAGAAATGGTGAGAAACCAGGGAAACTTAAGAAAGGGTCTCGGTGCTGCGCTTGAACATTTTGGGATTAAACAGACTAAATTTGAACAAGGAAATCTTCATTTATTGAAATCTGTCGCTTTTGAAGGTCATATGACTGGTTTTGCTTTAATGTCCTTCAATCACAATAATTCTTACTATCCCATGTTGGTTGAGGAAATAAACCACATATTGCTATTAATTGATGAGGAAATTGAACTTTAAATATTTGGAATAGCATTAGGCAACAGGGTGTAATGACCATGTATGCATAGCCATTTGCCATTTTCTTTTACAAAGATCCGGGTTGATTTTCCCCGTGAAGAAAATGCTTCTCCATTGGTAGTTCCCCTATCTTTCCAATAATAGACTATCCAGGCGACTGAATCTTTTATTGTAACTATGGGATCTTCCATCTCAGTATGGATATTGGATGAATTCTTTATCCATTCATATGTCGCATTGACCTCCGCTTCTTTGCCAACGCTTAATTCAGGATCAGCCAGATTAAATTGTAATTTACTTTTTTTCTCATTCGAAGTATAATTCGATTTAGTCAGTGATTATTTTAAAGGTCCAGGCCTCTTTGCAGGGTGGACTATTAATGGCTTTCTGGGGGACATGGATGAGCATTCCATTGCCTGAGGTTTCCCATTTAACTTTACCGTATCCAAGCAATTCAATCCCGGAGCCTTTTTTTGCCTGTATGCTGTTCAGCCATACTTTTGAGGGCAGGGTGCTCTCGTTTTCGTCGGGCAGGTAAATTGCATATACCGTATCATTTCCCTTCTTTGTGAGACAAACTTTCCCATCCTTATAGGGGGCTATGGAACGAGTTCCGTAAATGGCTTCATCGTTGACTGCCATCCAATCTCCAATCTCCTTCAATAACACATAGGCTTCGTCATGCCATTTCCCATCCGGACCCGGAGCAATGTTCAATAAAAGGTTTCCGCCTTTGGCAACAATATCCACAAGTATATGGATGGTCTGGCGTCCACTCTTATAGCTGGCTTCCGGCACCCATGACCATCCGCCACCAGCAATGATGCAGGACTCCCATGGGAAAGGGAGAGTGGCTTCCGGAATCTGGTTTTCCGGGGTGAGGTAATTCTGGTTTTTTCCTGGGACGGCTCTGTCTACCACAATTAAACCTGGCTGTTTCTCGCGTGCTTTTTGCGCCAGTTCATCCATCCGGATGTCCTGGTTGACAGATCGGCTCTTAAGGAAACCGCCGGGTGATTGATCGGGAAATGTCTGATAATAGTCTCTTATTTTATCCGGGTCCTTTTTGGCCACCCAGCCACCGTCAAGCCATAGAATATCGATTTTGCCATAATCTGTCATAAGTTCCATGATCTGATTATGGGTAAACTGGACGAAATTTTCCCATTTCTCTGGATAATCTTCGGGATCATAATTTACATTTCGGTCCAGCGGTGGAAAATATGGATCCCAGTAATAGGGATTGTGCCAGTCTGGCTTTGAGAAATATGCTCCGGCCCACATCCCCTGACCTCTGAAAGCATCAAATATTTCCTTCGCAATATTGGCCTTTTCATGGGTTCGGAAAGGGCTCTTTGTACCGGTCACTTTATAGTCCGTTTCTTTGGAATCAAACATGCAGAAACCATCATGATGCTTGGTGGTAAATACCACGTATTTCATACCGGCATATTTTGCCGCCTTTGCCCATTTTTCCGGATCAAAACCCACCGGATTAAAAGTGCTGATCAGGTTCTCATATTCTTCTTTGTATTCGAAGTAGTTGCCAGGATTGGAACCAGATCTTCGTGCACACCATCCATAATCTTCAGGACACAGCGACCAGGATTCAACGATACCCCACTGGCTGTAAGCTCCCCAGTGCATCAGTAGGCCAACCTTCAGATCCTGCCACTCCTCCAGTTTTTCCTGTACCAACTTATCCTCCACAGGAAAATAGGGTTGATTGTGTTCGTGTACTGCCTGAGCATGGATATTCACATCTATAGAAAGCATGCAGCATAAAAACACTAACAGAAATTCAAAAGTTTGTTTTTTCATCATTGTTCCAGGATTGTAGTTTTAATTATTAAATATACTGTTTTGCAATTAATATTGACGGTCTTGCTTCAGCTGGCTATCCATCAGCAGTAAGCCAGGATTAAAATCGTGACAGCCAGCATAGATCAACTATGCCGGAGAAATCAAAATCTTTGCGTAATGTTTATATATAGGTGGTGATAGGGAAGCGCTCTTCCAAACTGGTGTTGTAGTAGGCAAATCCGTTATATACCAGGAAAGCAGTTACAGCAACCAATATGATAAGCATGGAACCGATATATATTTTATGTGCCACCGGCTTCATGAGTGACAAAGATAATTCTATATCTGAGCTTCAAAAATGGGTTTTATCATCTCTTGGCATAAACACCAATATTTCCTGACTAGAAGCTATATTTCAATTTTACATATGCCATTGAATTATCGCTGTATTGCCCAAAGCGTCCACTTTCATTGCCCACAAAAATATTTGAGCCAAGCAGGATTGAAAAACTATCGTCAAAATCATATGTGATTTTGGGTCTGATCAGGGCATCTTCGTTGGTTATGCCGATGTAAGAGAACAATTCAAGGTGGAGGGTTTCACGAAACATGTCGTACCGGGCCAGAAAAGTCATGGTGTTTTCTGTTTTTTCATTCAGAATATTATTATCATAATTCAGAATTGTCTGTTGGATAAATTGTAAACTTAATTTTACAGGACCAAGGTTAAAATCCAAGCCCACCAAATAATGCAAATAGTTTTTTTGAATATTTCCGTCAGGCTGTTGGGGGTCTTCGGTCAGGAAATATTTACCATTATAATACGCGGCTTCTCCACGTAGTATCACACCTTTGATTTCAGAGCTAAATGATCCACCTCCTATGGTCAGGCGGTGATGTTCCGGGGTGATGTTTAATCCCGTAAGGATGGGCTGCATGGTGGAGGAGTCGAACCCAAATTCCTTCTGAACATGTAATGTGGGGTTATCATCCCAGGTGTATGCTCCCATAAATTCAAAATCAATAGCCGAGGTAAGTGCTGTGTATTTTAAAAACACCTCACTGGACTTAAGACGGGGTGTTATCATTTCCCGGGAGTCGTCCCAGGTGGGAGTTACCGGGAAATCAGGTTGAATGTACCAGATTGAACCCGGTGAGGGCCTTTCTGTGGGCGTGAATACCGGAATCAAGATTGTTTCCAGGGTACTGTTACCAAAATAATAATTTACTTTGGCGGCAATCACACCCGTTCTTATTTCATCGAAATCGGGTAATAGAAATTCTGTCAGGTTCAAAGGAGAAACAATATCGGTAATGAATACTCCATCCGCTTTTCCCCATACCACCTGTTGCTTTCCAAGCCGAATATCAAAATTGTCAAAATACAAATCCAGGTAAAGTTCCCTCATCCTGAAATCAAGAGAGTCGGCATTGTATAAATAAATCATTGGATTTGCCTTGAAGGCAACCTTATTACCCCTTTTTTCAAAGTTCAGATTGAGCGTTTGCTGCACGATTCCAAAATCGCCAGTATTGAATAAAAGCCCTTCATAGGATCTGGCAAAACCCGAAATGTCAAGATTTTGAGCCTGAGTATATTGACCTGCAATTAGAAGCAAAATCAATATGAGTCCTTTTGTTTTCATGTTCCCTTCAAATTTACATTCCCCTCATCATCATTCTTTCAGAGAATTTTGATTCAGACATACCGGTGTTGATTTGGATGTTACTTAATACGATGCTTGTTCTGTGATTTTTTTGTACGTTTTTCATTTCAGAATTTGTAATCACCCAAATACCAGATATTTCTTCGACCTCTTTGATGGCTAAAACTTTTAAAAGGTCTTGATCTTCGTCGTAAAACTCTTTTTTTACACCAATAAAGTTTGATTTATTGACCCAGACCACAGTTTTGAAATACATGTAATCTTCGTCAACGGATACACTTTCAACCACATAGCACTCTTTGCCATCCACGGTCTCTTCCCGTAATAGTTTATGAGTATCATCTTCAAGCTTGCGATCACCCAGGTCATCGTAAGTGAAATCGGAACCCATAAAATAGTCGCTTTTACTGTCGCTTGAAATACGTTTGGTTTTTTTCAACGCAGGTAGATAGATCCACTGGTCATCACTCTGGTCTGAATCGTAGGTCCAATTCATAAAAGACGTATTTTTCACATCAGCAGGTGAAAGGAAAAACATGATGCTTTTTTCAACATCTCCAAGATCCTTTGTGAACTGTTTGATTTTTCTTACTCGTTGATTTCCGCTTTTGTTAATTAGCGTCATGGTCAGGTCAGAAGTTTGATCATCACCGGCTGGACGATTGTATACATTCTCAATAATTTGCTTTCCGCTTAGACTTTGTCCTGTAATTTTCGGACTGACACCGATTGCAATTATCATTGCAAAA
>Ga0209633_10001606_pt1 | contig 22850 bp, 24 predicted proteins | sample Cruoilmetagenom1_FD_187290 | JGI IMG/M metagenome (GOLD analysis project Ga0209633, IMG submission 187290) | Oil polluted marine microbial communities from Coal Oil Point, Santa Barbara, California, USA - Sample 1 (SPAdes) (version 2) | ecosystem: Environmental > Aquatic > Marine > Oil seeps ...
TGATGAATCTCGACATGATGATGCAGGGTGCGACACTGACGCCAAAATTAAAAGCTGAAGCAACCAAAGTGCGTGATGCCCTGATGGATATTATGCGTGCCGGTGCAAGTGGAGAGCTCTAGCGAAGTATATATTGATGTGAGAGCGGCTTTTGCAGATCCGTGGCAGGTTTATGGTCCCGGAGTCTGATGGTGCCCCACAAACTGTATAGCCTACACAGTGCTTGAACAGACGCGCTTGCCATTTTTTATGAGGCATTGGTTCAGACGTGAACTTATCGACGTGGGAGTAAAACAAATGGATGAAGAAACAAAGCTGCTGTTACGCAGTATCGCGCATCATCTCCGCTGGGTGATTGTGGTATTGGTGGCCATCCTGGCCCTGTTAATCGCACAGGCCTTGCAATAGTCGCGACCCTGTCGCGAAGGTATTCAGCCTTTTACGCCAAGCACCCTGAGAAAGGATTCAGATAATTCTTCACGGCTTGCCTTGCCGAGCAGTTGCTGGGTGATTTGCACAATATCGGCCAGCGGGCCAGTGAAGAACACCATGCCTATTTCGAGGGTGGTGGGGACATCGGCCATCGGATTTCGGGTGTTGGGTGTCGTGGGGGGAAGAAAGACCATCTGGATCTCTTCCACTTCATCGGGAATCCGTTCACAGCCCCCGCCGGGGCTAACATACTTGAAGAGTTCGGCCGGGGTATGGAAGGCGACACTCTCTTCCTTGAATTCTTGCTCACCCCTCCTGGCAGTAAATTCAACATTAATAATGGGTTTCATGGCGTCTCTGCCCTCCGAGAATGTTTCTCATTTCTACATATGTATTAAAGACAGGCACATAAATAATGGGATTTGGCCGGAAATACTAGCGTCCAGATCAATAAACGGTTTTATTTTCAGATATTGCGGTGTGGGTAAAGCCTAAAAAGGTGCCTGGCTATTGATGTTCAATGCGTCCTGCGTAGCAGGGTGAGTAAAAGCCAATGATTCGGCATGCAGTAACAGGCGTGTCGATTTTTGCTGTACTTCCGCAGTGGCGTAAAGCCGGTCTCCCAGTATGGCATGGCCGAGTGATTGCATGTGCACGCGTAGTTGATGGGTGCGGCCGGTTTGGGGTTTTAGTTCAATGCGGGTGATGTTTTGTTCGGGGTTGTATTTTATTAGCTTAAATATAGTCAGTGCCGGTTTACCGTTTTCATAGTCGACTTTTTGCCTTGGGCGGTTGGGCCAGTCGGTGATGATTGGTAAGTTGATTTCGCCACTTTGCTGTTCGAGTTTGCCATCGACGATGGCGATGTAGCGTTTATCGATCAGCCTTTGTTCGAACAGCATACTGAGCTGGCGTTGCATGTCTTGATTTCTTGCCATCAGCATTAAACCGGAGGTGGCCATATCGAGACGGTGCACGATAAGGGCCTCGGGGTATTCGGCCTGTACTCGGATGACGAGACTGTCCTGCTTGTCCTTGCCCCGGCCAGGGACAGATAACAGGCCGCTGGGTTTATTCAAGGCAAGTATCACCTCATCGCGATAAATAACGTCCAGGCCTTCATTAACTGGCGGGTCATATTTCTGCGATGCTGTACTCATTATTTCGTCGTTAGGTGCCGTTGTATATAAAACAATACCGCTATTATATTAACCAAGAGCATGACATGCTATCTATGGAGGTCGATGCGGTATAAATCGGCATAAGGGACTCTTCACGCATCCTGCTCTCACGGTATTTGGATATCCTACACACCAAGCCCAACCTTAAGCCACAATATTTTGATCTGTTTTAAGTATTTTTTAATCAATAGACGGCGGCGATAACCACCAGTTCTAGCGTGGCGTTGAGTGGTAAATGTGATGGGGCAAACGCCGTGCGGCTGTGCCGTCCCTGTTTCCCAAGCACCTGGTTAAACAGTTGTGAGGCGGCATCAAGAACCTTTGGCTGCTGGTGCCAGTCGGATGTGGAGGCAATATGACCCTCCAGGCGAATGAGAGAGTCAAACTGTTGCCAATTATTAGTTGCCTGACGGATGTGCGCCAATACATTTAGCGCCGCCAGTTCGGCAGCATGACAGGCACTTTCCATATCCTGTTCGTTGCCGACCTGTCCCTGGAATCGCAGTTGCCCATTTAGTACGGGAAACTGTCCTGAGACAAAGAGCAAACCATTGCATTTGATGACCGGCATGTAGGCACCTGCCGGTCGACTCGGTTGCGGCAACTCGATATCGAGTTGTTGCAGTCGTTGTTCAATGCTGTGCATGGCAAGGCTATTGTCAGGCCCAGGGTTGCAGGACCAGTTTGCCGGCCACCTGGTGTTGATCGATACGCTGGTGGGCCTCAACTACTTTGTCGAGTGGCATGACCTCATCAATCGCCGCCTTGATCTTGCAGTCACGCAAGAGTTGCAAGCCTTCGGCTAATTCGTCCATGGTGCCCATGAAGCAACCGAGAAACTGAAACTGGCCTCGGAAGAATTCATACATGTTGGGGATTACCGCCTCCAGGCCACCGACCAGGCCGAAGTTGACTATCTTGCCACCCCAGCGTGTGGCGCGAATATTGTCGTGCATGATAGAACCGCCGACGTTATCAATCACCACGTCCACCCCCTGTCCCTGGGTCCATTCCCGGGCCACATCGGCAAAGTTGTCATTCTTGTAATTAATGACTTCATCTGCACCCAGTTGCCGGGCAAGCTCGCCCTTGCGCTGATTGCTCACGGTGGTCGCCACCCTGGCGCCGAGCGCCTTGGCGACCTGGATGGCCATGCTGCCACTGCCCGAGGCGCCGGCCTGCACCAGCACATTGGTTCCCGGACCGACCTGGCCAAGGGTTTTAACGGCATGCATGGCGGTGGTCAGGACGAGGGGAATGGTGGCCAGTTCCTCATCAGGCATATTGAAATCATTTTTAAGCAGCCAGCGCTCGTGGATGGTCATGTACTGGCCGTAGCCGCCGTGATTGAATGTGCCGCCGGGATAATAACTGGGGGTGTAATTTACGGGAGCACGATCCCAGTCACCGCTGTCGACGGGAAAGCCGGGGGCCACAATGACCTTGTCGCCCACCAGGTAGTGTTGTACCTCCTCGCCAACGGCATCCACTGTGCCGACCATGTCGGAACCGGGGATATGGGGCAGGGGGATGTCCTGGCTCACCGCCCCCTGGCGAAGGAGGGCGTCATAGTAATTGAGTCCCACGGCATTCACCCGGACCCGTACTTCGTGGGATTGCGGTTCGGGGGTGGCGACTTCACCTACGGCAAAGACCTCCGGTCCGCCAAAATTCGTCAAATAAGCTGCTTGCATGTTTTGTCTCCATTATTTGCTTAGTTAAACTAAAGGTATAGATTGCTTGTAAATTGCTCTTTGAGTCCGGATAATGACGAAAGTTAGTCGTAGTGAATAACGAATATTTCTGCCTAATTGTTTAGTTAACCTAATGTATTTGTATGCGACAAATCCCCTCACTCAATGCCCTGCGCGCCTTTGAGGCGGCCGCCCGCCATCAGAACTTTGGTGTCGCGGCTGACGAGCTATGTGTCACGCCCGGGGCGATCAGTCAGCAGATCAAGGCCCTGGAGTCGTACCTGGGCCTAGCACTGTTTCAAAAATCAGGACGCCGGGTGGTCATGACCCAGGAGGCCCAAATGCTCCTGCCGGAATTGCGCGAGGCCTTCGGCCTGATTCAAAAGAGCCTCTCCCGTCTGGGTGACAGTGAGACCGGGCTGCTGACCATTAGTACGACCCTGGCATTCGCCGCCAAGTGGTTATTGCCGCGGCTGTATCAATTTCAGGCACAATATCCGGATATCGATATTCGTCTCGATACCAATGATCGCCTTACCCAATTTGATCAGGAAAATGTTGACGCCTCGATTCGCTTTGGTAACGGGGACTACCCCGGATTAAAGGCCTTGCCGATAAAATCCATCAGTGGGGAAAAGATCATACCGGTGTGTAACCCGGCCTTGCTGGATGGAGCGCAGCCATTGCTTAAGCCGCAAGATTTACAGTTTCATACCTTGTTGCATGATGACACCATGCTAAACAGTGATGTCCTCACCACCTGGCCAAAGTGGTTGGCCTGGGTCGGGGTAACAACGGTTGATGCTGCTCGCGGTTTGCATTTCAGTAATTCCTTGCTGGCCATCGATGCGGCCATTAGCGGCCAGGGCGTGGCACTGGGCTGTGAGTTTGTGGTCAAAGATGACCTTCGTGCCGGCCATCTTGTGCAACCCTTTTCAACGCCGTGCAAGCTGGATTATAGCTATCACCTGGTTTTTCCGGATAAGCGAGTGAATAAAAAGCTGGAATACTTTTATCAGTGGTTACTCGAGCAGTGTGATAAGTAGTGCCAATTAAACTCACTTGAATAATATTTTTAAGGTGGAATAAACCATCTTTGGTTTGTTTAATATGCTTAAGGGCGCCTCTAAAAATCCACTGAAGCAGCGCTGGCTGCGTTAAAAACAAGCTCAAAATGCTCATTTACTCTGCGTAAACTGCGCTTTTTCGCTTGTTTTTGCCTTGCCATCATCTGCTTGATTGAATTTTTAGAGGCGCCCTTAAATAAAGATCACGGTCAGTTGTACAACATCAGGTATGCTTATGTATGTAGCAGCTATTTGTTTCTCACAGGGACGTAACCATGAGCCAATCCAGGGACGCTTTGGGCGATAGTCTAATGAAGCGTTGGCAACGCCTGTCACCCTTACCCGGTGGGCGTTGGCTGTTTAGTTTGTTGTTGGGGAGGTTTGCCCCTTATACAGGGAGCATCGGTGCTCTCGTCAAAGAGCTCCGACCCGGTTATGCGCGGGTTGAATTGCGGGACCGGCGCAAGGTCCGTAACCATCTCACCTCCATCCATGCCATTGCCCTGATGAACCTCGGCGAGGTGACCACCGGGCTGGCCTTATTGGGTGGGCTCAAGCCGGGGGTGCGGGGCATTATCACCGGTTTGTCGATCGAGTATTTCAAAAAGGCGCGTGGCCGCCTGGTGTCGGTTGCCGAGACGGTTCAGCCGGAAGTAAGCGAGGACATCGAGCATGAGGTGTATGCCGACATCAAGGATCAAACCGGTGAGGTGGTGGCCCGTTGTACGGCAAAGTGGCGACTGGGTTTGATACCATGACAAATTCTATCTTTAGTCGGCAAGTGGGTATCGAGGTGCCCCTGATCGGCGGACCCATGTATCCCTGCAGCAACCCCGAACTGGTGGCGGCAGTGTCCGAGGCCGGTGGAATCGGCATCGTGCAACCCATCTCACTCACCTATGTACACGGCTATGACTTTCGTGACGGCCTGCGCTATATCCGCACGCTCACCGGCAAACCCATCGGCATGAATGCCCTCATCGAGCAGTCATCGAAAAAATATCATCAACGTATGCAAGAGTGGGTGGATATCGCCCTGGAAGAGGGCGTGTACTTTTTTATTACCTCGCTGGGCAAACCGGACTGGGTGGTTAAAAAAGTTCATGCGGCCGGTGGCCTGGTCTATCACGATGTCACGGAGCGCAAGTGGGCTGAGAAGGGGCTGGCCGGTGGAGCAGATGGCCTGATCGCCGTGAACAACAGGGCCGGTGGTCATGCCGGGGCCAAGACGGCGGAACAGTTATATGCTGAACTGGCGGATCTCAAGGTACCTCTGATCTGCGCCGGCGGCATCGGCAATGAATCGGATTTTTTAAGCGCCATGAAGCTGGGTTATGCCGGTGTACAAATGGGCACCCGCTTTATTGCCAGCGAAGAATGCACCGCCAGTGACAGTTATAAAAAGGCAATTTTAAATGCTAAAGAAAAAGATATCGTACACAGTGAGCGCATCACCGGGGTACCGGTAGCGGTGATCAAGACCCCGTTTATCGAACGCACCGGCCTCAAGTCTGGCCCCATTGCACGCTGGTTATTAAGGGGCAACAAAACCAAGCACCTCATGCGCACCCTTTATGCCCTGCGTTCCCTGTATCAACTCAAACACGCCTCACTGGATCAAACCGGCCGCAAGGATTATTGGCAGGCAGGTAAGAGTGTGGAGCATATTAATATCATTGAACCGGCAGAAACGATTGTGCAGCGTTTTGCGGATAAATTAACAGACTAACGTAGGGTGGGCACATTGTTAGCGCCTGCGCAGATAATCATCCTGTATCCGTGATCATTTCATCGCGGATGCAATCCGCTCCCACTGATCCATTAAAGGTTTGTAGGAGCGAATGGTGTTCGCGATGTTTAATCCTCGCAGGGAGGAATTGCGGAGGAGAGTAGGAATGAAGGGTGTAGTAGGGTGTGTATGAAAAACATACCTACCCTACCAGGCTAGCCAATCGAGATTAGATTTAATAAAGAGTCGACCATGTTAAGTGTCGCCTCAACAGCCGAATCCTTTGCTTCACTGCCAACCTGCGCAAGCGAATCCATGGACCATTTTTTGACAAGTTCGTTGGTTCTCTTTTTCTTTTCGTTCGGGTTACCCTGATGATGAGTTGAGATAGCCTCAAGTTCGGCCAGTCGTTGTTGCTCCGCGATGGTCGTGGATGTTCGGCTGGCCAGTTGCTTCAGTTTGGGTACGGTGGACAGGCCAGGGCCATCGACAGCGATGGCGGCGCCATGTGCCGCTAAAGGTAGCAGGGGTTACCGGTCTTGTCGCCAAGTTCAGCAAACAGCTTTTCAGCCCCCTCACCATCACCCTGATTGATGGCGAAAATGCCGACAATAACCTTGGCGGTCAGTCGAGAGTCTTCGTATTTTTTATCCAGCTCGGCACCTTTTTCCAATGCCGTGGCCTTGGCCGCATACCTGGCACCCAGACCTTCCCAACCGTTACTATAAAGGGCAATGGACAAGGCAGAGTAAGCCACATATCGACCCGAATCATCATCGGCCGCCTCTAAAGCCAGGTTGGCTTCCACAATCGCCCACTTGGGTTTTCGACCAATCGCAAAAATCACCGCTGCCAGGGAATGAACAAGTTCAGGGTGAACCTCAGGATGATCATCCTTTTTTAGCGTACTGTTATATAAGTACAGGCTCGGGTTAACCGTCTTGCCAGACAATTGCTCCAATGTCATATAACTGATGGACTCACGCATCTCGTCATATTGTTGTTGCTCCGTTTTTGGCGTGCTTGCACAAGCCGCTAAGGTCAGGATAAAGCCCAGTAATAACCCCGGTTTGACGAATACGTTCATTGATGCTCCTTACTTCATGCGGTGTGGCCAGACATTAATCATCTAAGCCAAAACGATCAGATCTACTTTATAACGTATCACTTACAGTGCAGCAATTAAAAAGTAAAACCGGCTTATAGATAATTGTTTTCTAATATTCGAAAATATTTTTTTCGTTAGGCATCGGATAAGCATTTGCTGTTGAGTCACTATTCTGTCTTTTTCTGGTTGGAAACTGAGCAGAAAATAAGTCAACTACTTGAAATGGAATATAAAAAAGCGCATTTTAGGGGAAAATATTAAATGTAATATACAGACAGAAGGGTGGGTATTCCTGAAAATACAGCATTCTGTCTATACCACTGTTATGAGCATATAGGCAAAGTAATATGAAAAGATACAGAATCCTCGCTTATGACTTCGATTCTCGCGCCACTAATTTAAAGATAGAAATACAAGAAGACTGGGAAGAGCACATTAAAGAGCAATGGAAATTAACTCAAGAATCAATAAAAGAAGGTTTAATTGCAGAATACGGAGCAATTGGTGCATTTAAGAAAATTAATAATTTTATTGAACTTGATGCTAATCCTATTTCAATAATTGCTTTTCATAATAAATTTTTACGTCAAGTCAGATCTGCATATGTTGTTGGGTCATATTATGCAGCTTTAACTGGAGCATGCGCACTTGGTGAACGTATCCTTAATCACCTTATTCTAAGGTTGAGGGATTGTCACAAGGGAACTGATGAGTATAAAAAAGTTTATCGAAAAGACTCTTTCGATAATTGGGATTTGGGAATAAATACTCTTGAAGCATGGGAGGTTCTATTACCCAATGTCGTGAAATCATTCTGGGAGTTAAAAGAAATACGGAACAAGTCAATACATTTCAATCCAGAAACAGATAGTAATGATAAAGAGTTGTCTCTGGAAGCGATAAGTAAACTTAAGGAAGTCGTAGCAGGTCAATTTTCTGGATTCGGTACTCAACCATGGTTTATAGAAGGAATAAAGGGTGCTTGTTATATTAAAAGTGAATTTGAAGAAAAACCTTTCGTAAAGGAAATAGTAATTACAAACTGCGTAAAAGTGGGGCACTTGCATACACTAGAACACGGTCATAATGGTTGGGTAGTCCATGATTCACATGATTACGCAAAAATTGAAATTTCAGATGAGCGATTTGCCGAGCTTATGAATAATCCAAGGCAATATGACGCTCATAACAATAAAATCCAGCCGACCGCAGAAAGCGGCGGCTGATTTTGGCGTTACCGGGACTATAAAAAATTAATATTAGTTGTACTTTAGTTCAACCGCTTTAGTTAAAAACTCCATCATCGGGCTAGCCGTCTTGAATATGCGCTCGACTTCGGTGATAAATTTTGGTGTGAGTATGAGTGTCGGATCAATCGGGTGCATGACAAAAAAGCTTTTGCGTTTGATGTCGTCGATCATGGGGTGTTCTTTGTCAAAGCCACGGGGTGGGCGTGTTAGTTGATCACCATTGATGTCGCCAAAGCGGGATTTTAATGTTTTGTTGCTGGTGATTTTTTTCCATTCATCGGGTTTTTCTGCAATGGCGGTGCGAATCTTAAATAAGGCCGGGCCGGGCGGCATCCAAACTCCGCCACCGATGCGAATATTGTTCGGTTCGAAGTGGGCATAAAAACCCGGTGCGTGGGCATCTTTACCTACGACATGTCGAAACTGACAACCGACATGTTCTTTATAGGGGCGCTTGTCTTTTGAAAAGCGGGCATCGCGATAGATGCGGAACATGGAGCCGCCGTGGCGTCTGGGATCGGCCACATAGTATTTTGAAATCTTTTCCAGCCGTGGCCCCATTGCCGCTACGAACTGGCACATGGGATTGGCGACACTTTCAAGATAACGGTCCTTGTGTTCATTAAACCAGTCGCGGTTGTTATTGTTTTTCAGCTCAGTGAGAAATTTGAAAAGATCAGGAGTAAAACCGGGAAATTTGTCGTCCATGTCACTGTCCTATAAGGATTGAAGTGAGCTGATCATATCAAAAGGCTCCTGACAGTGTTATGTCAGGAGCATCTCTATAATGGCAAGTTGTTTTCGCTATGTCCCGGGTTTCCCTCGTTATTTTCAAGGTATTTTTTTAGGCTATCGACGAAAAAGTAGTCCCAGCCCGCTTCGCAAATATCATAGCAACCCAATGTTGGGGTTAATCCTTTGTGCTCGAATTTAATTAAGGTCATACCATCCTTTTGAATAATTTCCCATTTTAGCTCGGTATCCTTCCATTCATGCCGGATAGATTCCGGGAGACCATCGTGAACATGATTTGCATCAATACACTTTAAGACTACGGTCTTATTTGGTACCAGCTTTTCAACTCGCATTGTCCAGTATGTTGGGTTGGGTGGGAACCTGAATGTGATTTCATCGTTGACTTTTTCGATAATTTGACTTGCTGGTGTCCACCAATACTGAAAGCCCGTGGTTAGTGCTGCGTACGCCTCTTCAGCTTTGGCTGATACAAGGTTTTCTCTTTGGTAATTTGTCTTCGTCATTGTTTATCTCCTGTAGAGAAAATTTTCCGCGACAAGTGATGTAATTGAACGCTGGCGAATTGTTCAAGTGTTTTGGCGGCGGCATTCAATCGCACCACAATCAGAGGCTCCTGACGATGTTATGTCAGGAGCCATGGTTGTTGTTATGCCGATGCCAGGTATTCTTCCAGACATTCCAGCGATCCCAGCCAGCCACCTGCATGGGCGTCACGCAGTTGTTCGTCGGGTAGACGTTCATGGGTAAGGGTGAGTTCTGTTTTGTCACCAAGCGGTTTGAGTTCGATACTTAACAGGGTATCGCCCATGTCGGCACCGTTTTCGATCCAGTTGAATGTCATGACGATCTTCTTGTCGGGGATGATTTCAACAAACTGACCGGCACACACCGAATCCTCTGTGGTATCGCCGTGGCAATCGGGATCTTCAACCTGGCCAGTTGGCATCATTCGGATCTGGTATGTGCCCCCGACGGTAAAATCATATTTTTCGACCTTGCAATTATGCGAATGGGGCCCAAACCACTGGCCAAGTGCATTGGGGTCGCTCCATGCGCTAAACACTTGTTCAATGGTTGCGTTATATTGGTGTTGTAGCCTTACGGTTTCCTGTGCCTGTTGTGCTGCGAGTGCCATCTCATTTCTCCTTTGTGTGGGTTTGTTCCAGATAATTGCCCAGAGCCGCCAGTTGCTCGGTCCAGAATTGCTGATAGTGCTCGATCCAGGAGCGGGCCTGTTGCAGGGGCTCGGGGTTGACGTGAAAGCGGTGGATGCGGCCATCGATATGCCGGGTAATCAGCTTGGCCTTTTCCAGTACCTTCAGGTGCTTGGAGACGGCGGGTAGGGACATGCCAAAAGGTTCAGCCAATTCAGTCACTTGCGCCTCTCCTTCGGCCAACCGGGCGAGAATGGCGCGGCGGGTTGGGTCGGCGAGGGCGGCAAAGGCCGTGTTCAGGCTGTCATCTTTATATTTAACCATGTGGTTAAATATAGCCAGTGTATGAAATTTCGTCAAGCCGGTTTACAAAATATTTTCAATTCCTGTGATTATTGCGGCCTCTTATTTCGAATGGTGTTCTATTTAGCTTCATCCATATGTGGGCCTGGATTTGAGTCGTGAGTGCCAGATTCAGAATTTTTTTAGAGGAATACGAAATGAACGGAACTAAAGCTATGTTTATGGATGCACCGGCCGATTTTGAAGCCATGACGATCATTGACTTGTCAGTCAAAAACAATTGATTGACGAAAGTTGATTGAGTAAAAAATGATGCCCCTCGTTCGAGGGGCATTTTTTGTTGGTCTGGTAGTCAGATGGTTTTGTACTTAACTCACCAGCAGTGACGTTTCCTTGTTACTGGCATCCAAACTCACGCTGGCCGAGGGCCTGCCGAGAAAATTACCCTGTGCATAGTCAACGCCGTATTGCTTGAGCAGATCCAGCGTCGCCTGGTTTTCGACAAACTCGGCAATGGTCTGTTTACCCAGGGCGTGGGCGATCTGGTTCATGGAACGGACCATGGCCTGATCGACATGGGTGTGGGCAAGGCTTTGTACAAAGGAACCGTCGATCTTCAACTTATCGACGGGCAGATGCTTCAGATAGGTGAAGGAACAGAAGCCGGAACCAAAGTCATCCAGTGCAAACTGGCAACCGATATCTTTCAGTTCACCGATGAAGCGCATGGCCGATTGCATGTCGGCGATGGCCGCTGTCTCGGTAATCTCAAAGGTCAGCGCGGAAGGTTCCAGTCGGGTCTCACGTAACAGGCTGTTGATCATCGGTAGTAATTCACTATCATCGAAGGCATGACCCGACAGGTTGATCGCGAAGCGAATAAAGTTGCCGCTTTCATGATGTGCTGCGAGCTTGTGAATGGCCTGTCTGACTGTCCAGCGATCGACCTGGTTGATCAGACCAAAACGCTCGGCGGAAGGCATGAAGCCGCTGGGCATAATGTGATCGCCATGCTCGGTCGTCATGCGTAACAGGACTTCGTAGTCCGTCACCTGTTCATCATGGAGTGACATAATGGGCTGGTAGGCCAGTGTGAAACGATCTTTGTCAATTGCGTCACGCACCCGGCTCGCCCAGCCGATGTCTTCCGCCATACCGGATTTTTCATAGTCAGAGGGTTTGTACATGTGTACACAGTTACGACCCTGGGTCTTGGAGATGTTACATGCCAGGTCGGCCTGGGACATGACTTCATCGACCGAGGCGGTCTCACTGTTAATCAAGGTGATGCCAATACTGCTGGTGACATTGAAGGTCTTGCCACTGTCCATAAAGCGATAGCTTTCAAACAGCTTGCGCAGGTTTTCGGCAACACGTTCTGTGGCAGCCTGGTCGACGTTATATAGAAGGATGGTAAATTCATCACCACCAAAACGCGCCAGCAGATCACCTTCGCGGATATTGGCCTTTAGCAGGTTGGTGCATTCGAGCAGCAGGCGATCACCGGCGGCATGACCCAGCGTATCGTTGACATATTTGAACTGGTCAAGGTCGAGATAGAGCAGCGCGCACTCCGCGCCACTTCGCGCAACACGTGAGATAAGCCGTTGTAATTCCTGCTGAAAATAGTTGCGGTTATACAGACCCGTCAAGCTGTCATGTTGTGCCTGATAGGTCAGTTCACGTTCGAAAATCTTTTGCTCGGTGACATCGCGTGCGGTACCGGTAATGCGTACCACCCTGCCATTATTATCAAACAGGGGCTTGGTGTTAAAGCAGATGTAGCGCTGGTTACCATCCTTGTCGAGATGGGTGGTTTCATATTGCAAGAGTTCATGACCCTCCAGCACTCGGGCAAAGGCGGCCATGTCGCGTTCGTAGGATTCCGGCGCCTGAATTTCTATGAAGTTACTGCCGAGCATTTCTTCGGGCTCATAACCATAGATGCGACGGGTGGCGTCATTCAGGTAAGTCCAGCGGCCCTGCGTGTCGATACTAAAGACCAGATCATGCGCCGTCTCAACCAGATCACGGTAACGCGATTCGGCTTCCATGAGTTTGTATTCTGCGGCCTTGCGTTCGGAGATGTCACCGACCAGGCAGGTGTAGAACAGACCATTGTCGGTCGACATTTCACTGATGCGCAGGGCGACATCAAAGTCATTGCCGTTTTTGCAGCGGCCTGTGGTCTCGTGTTCACCATGATAATGGGACAGCTTGTCGATATTTAAATCGGGTAATAACCAGCTAACCGGTTTGTGATGGATATCGTGATATGGATAGCCGAATAATTGCTCTGCGGCCGGGTTAAAGGTTTCCACCTTGCCTTGCTTATTGATAACAATAATCCCTTCGGCGGCGTTGTCGATGATCGCATTGACATAGGACTCTTGATCACCCAGGCGGCGGAACAGTTTGCCGAGCATTTCCACCAGTGAGCCCACTTCATCGTTGGAGCGAGGGCGCAGGCGGGCAGCCATCTTTTTATAGGGCGAGGCGCCGCTGCCGGAAATGATCTCCTCGACCGGTTTAAGCGACTGGCTGAGACTACGGATAGCCAGCGCGGTGATCACAAAGGCGCCGATACCGAGTATGGCCCAGGCAAGTATGATTTCGCCCGACAGGAACTGGGTGCGCCACCAGTAATATTTCACCATGATCGATGTGGCGAGCAGGGGGATATAGCCACCGACGATGAGCATCTTGGTTTTCATGCTGAACTGTTGTAATGCCGTACCGGTATAGGCGCCCAGCTTGCCCAGGCTTGAAAGCGCGATCAGAAAACCGGGTAGACCCACCATGATGGCGGTGATCAGTTGCAGCAACATGACATTAAGCAGACTGAGCATTGGAGTTGATCCCGCCGCATAGAGCCCGGCCCAGTGTTGCGCCGTGGGCAAGAGGAAGATCGCCAGCAAATGGAATGACCAGTAGTTACCGGAAAAGCCCTGGATATGTTGCTCCAGTTCAATGGGAAGTTGCCCACCTTGCGGGTTTTGCTTAATCCACTGTTGTACCGGTTTCAGGAAACGGGAAAAATGAAAACTGACCCAGCTAAGCAAAAGCAGGTAGGGCAGGATCAACAAGCCGAGGGCGGGCTGGAAGAAGGATTTTGCCTCGACCATGCCGTAATGCAGGGCGATAGCATACCCGAGGACGGGCGCGAGCGCCCAGCCGGAGATAGCAAAGAGAATAAAGTGCCTTGTTAAGTCCCGAAGGGGCCTAGTCATGCTTTTGTTTCCTGCAATTATTAGTATTGTTATGAACAGCCTATTGGCCATTGAACCCTGGAGTCGCACCGCAACGTCGTAAATGCGACTGAGCAAGCATGGCAAATTTGAAAGAGGCTTTCCAGTTTGGTTGAAAAAGGACCAAGTTGTTTGAAATCAAAAACATAGTTTCGCCCAGGAATGTCAGGTTACTGTTTGCCCGGACTCATGTGTTTGACGTGGAAAGGATTTTTCTTTTTTGAGCCGAGGAAAAAAAAATTAAAGTTTTGTTAAGATATGTGGAAAATTGTGTGACACACATCAAACCACATGGGGAGCAGGGACAATGAAACGACGTGATTTTATCAAAGGCGTGGGTGCCGGTACGGCACTGACCGGACTGGGTAGTGTGAAGCTGGCTAATGCGGCACCGCAGTTTAAATGGAAAATGGTCACCACATGGCCGAAGAATTTTCCCGGCCTGGGTACCGGGGCCAATAACCTGGCCAAACTGATTACCGAGATGAGCAGTGGCCGCATCCAGGTCAAGGTCTATGGCGCGAAAGAACTGGTTCCGGCCTTCGAGGTATTCGATGCCGTGTCCCGCGGCACCGCCGAAATGGGGCACGGGGCGGCCTATTACTGGAAGGGCAAGAGTGAGGCGGCGCAGTTTTTTGCCGCCGTGCCTTTTGGCCTGACGGCCCAGGAGATGAATGGCTGGCTTTATCATGGTGGCGGCATGCAGCTTTGGGAAGAGCTTTATGCGTCCTTCAACCTGATCCCGGCGGCAGCCGGTAATACCGGCGTACAAATGGGGGGCTGGTTTAACAAGGAAATCAAATCCCTCAAGGATTTGAAAGGCCTGAAGATGCGCATCCCCGGTCTGGGGGGGGAGGTCCTGCGGCGGGCCGGAGGCACCCCGGTGAGTCTGCCCGGCGGGGAAATCTATACCTCCCTGCAGTCCGGGGCCATCGATGCCACCGAATGGGTCGGCCCGTATAACGATTTGGCCTTTGGGCTCTATAAGGTCGCGAAGTTTTATTACTACCCCGGCTGGCATGAACCGGGCACGACGCTGGAGGCGATCATCAACAAGAAGGCCTTCATGGCCCTGCCGAAGGATCTACAGAGCGTGGTGAGCAACGCCTGTAAGGTGGTCAATCAGGACGTGCTGGCCGAGTATACGGCGCGCAATAATGCCGCCCTGCATACCCTGGTGAACAAACACAAGGTGAACCTGCGCCCCTTCCCGGACGTGGTGCTCAAGAAGCTACGTGGCTTGTCTGAAGAGGTCGTGGCCGAGGTGGCTGGCAAGGACAAGGCCAGCAAAAAGGTCTACGAGTCTTTCCTCAAGTTCCGTAAGCAGGCCAAGGTCTGGCATGATATCTCTGAAGCCGCTTATATGCGGGCCCGCTCGCTCTAGCCCATGGGCCGGCCCCCTGTTGCCACGGGGCCTGGCATTTCTCCTCACAAATCACCCAAAAAGCAAGACATTGACCCCGGATTTGGTCTAGGATCGCGGGTTCTCTGTATTCCTGTATTGGGTTTCGATTATGAAAGTACTATCACGCCTGGTTTTGTTTATCGGTCTGTTGGGGCCGTTGCTGGCCGTGGCCCAGGCAGAAAAAGAGGATAAGTCCTGGTGGTGGAGCAAGGCATGGTGGGACAAGGGCCAGCTTGAGCCGGTCACCAATCACAAGATCAAGCTGGAACAGACCACTTACCAGAGCAATGGCGTTGATGTCCCGACCGTCATCGTGCGTCCGGCCGACAGCAAGAAATACCCGGCGGTGTTATTCCAGCACGGTCGACGCGGTCTGGATGAACTGGTGCTACGTCATGCCAAACGGCTGGCGGCAAGAGGCTTTGTGGTGCTGGCGCCGGATATCTACAAGGCGCACTTTATCGGCACCCACCCCATTGAACACGATTATGAGTTGGAGAAGGACGTCAACAAGGCGGTGGATGTGTTGCTGGCCCGTAAGGACATCAGCACTAAAAAGGCCTGCCTCTATTCCCATACCCGTGGCGGCTACTACACCCTGAAGGTGGCCACGACGTTCAAGCGTCAGAACACGCAGATCGCCTGTTATGTCTCTTATTATCCGCATCTACAGGATCCCAATGCACCGGAGCCTGCGCAGGTTTATGGTTATGCGCCGGAGATCGAACAATTGAAAATTCCTGTGCTGATCTTTATTGGCGATGAAGAACAATATCAGCGCCGCCGGGTGATTGAGACCAGCATCAAGGTACTGAAAGAGAAAAAACGTAATGCCCAACTGGTGATCTATCCCGGAGTAGGGCGCGGTTTTGATTTTCGCCCGGAACGCGTACGAAGCTTTGCCGATGATTTGGCATCAAAGGATGCGATTCAGCGGGCGGCAAGATTTATTCGACAACACCTCAAAGGGCACATCTAAAAATGCACTTTTTACGCGATAGCCGCGTCAGTTCCGTGCTCGAATCCTCATGTATTATATACACTGCGGTTCGCGGCTCTGGCGTCCTGCTCCGCCCTAGCTCCTGCATCCATGCAGTCGTGCGCGCGGCGCTTCCTTGCTCTCACGAACATGTGCCCTTCGGGTGAAAATTACTATTTTTAGATGCACCCTTAAGTAATTTGGTAAGATGAAATGGACCCAGTAGTAGTAAAAAATATGAAATACCAGACCGATGATTTACGCATTCGCGAGATTAAAGAGGTCAGCCCCCCGGATCAGGTGCGGGACGAACTCCCCATCAGCGACGAGGCGACTGATGCCGTCTTTATGGCGCGTAATGCCATCCATAATATCTTGCATGATCAGGATGACCGTCTGCTGGTGATCATCGGTCCCTGTTCCATCCATGACCCCGTAGCGGCCATGGAGTATGCACAAAAACTGCAAGCGGCCCGTGAACAATATAAGGATGCCCTGCATATCGTCATGCGGGTCTATTTTGAAAAGCCACGCACCACCGTCGGCTGGAAGGGTTTGATCAATGACCCGGATCTGGACGACAGTTACCAGATCGACAAGGGCCTGCGCCTGGCCCGCAAGCTGTTACTGGATATCAACAACCTCGGTGTCCCGGCCGCGACGGAATACCTCGATCTGGTTACGCCGCAATATGTGGCCGACCTTATTAGCTGGGGCGCCATCGGCGCCCGCACCACTGAAAGCCAGGTACATCGTGAGCTGGCTTCGGGACTGTCCTGCCCGGTGGGCTTCAAGAACGGCACCGACGGTACCTTGAAAATCGCTACCGATGCCATCCGCGCCGCCAATGGGCCGCACCACTTTTTGTCGCTGACCAAGGCCGGGCGTTCGGCGATCTTTTCCACCACGGGTAATGATGATTGCCATATCATCCTGCGCGGCGGGCGTTCGCCCAATTACGATGCCGCCAGTATCGAACAGGCCTGTCGGGAGTTGCGTAAGGCAGGGCTCGATGAAAAGGTCATGGTGGATTTCAGTCACGCCAACAGCAGTAAGCAGCATGATCGTCAGTTGGTGGTCGGCCGCGATGTGGCGCATCAGATTGCAAGGGGAGACAAGCGCATTATGGGGGTGATGATCGAGAGTCACCTCAAGGCCGGTCGACAGGATGTGGTGGCGGGTAAGCCGCTGGAATACGGGCAGAGTATTACCGATGCCTGCATCAGCTGGGAGCAGAGCCAACCCCTGCTCGACGAACTGGCCGAGGCCGTACTGCAACGGCGTTCCAGCTAAGGTTGCAAGTTTCTCTTACTCTGAGGCCTGGCTGGCCAGGAGTGTCGTGATCTGGTTCTGGGCGGTTCCCGTTGGATGTTCCGGTAATAAGGCCAGTACCACAGCCAGTGTGATGGTCATCAGTAGCAATGATATTAGTTGTTTAGTCGTCATATTCATTCTGTGTGTCCCCGAGAGAATAGCAGTCTAGGCGCTTCGGCTTTAATAATCTGTCGGACAAAACTGAATGAACTGTAGGTTTTTTCTTACAAAAGATTAAGCTCCGGCGGTGCTGAAAAGAAAAACCCGAGCAGATAGCCCGGGTTTATTGGGATGAGTTGACTACTCAGTGACAGAAGTGGCCGTGATCGGCATGGGCCATGAGGTGTTTGAAGTCCTGTGCATTCAACTGAACAAGTGCGCAGTGATCGCCCCCCTCGACATAGATATCCTCGTATTCACGCAAGAGCTCGTCATCCACCAGCATCTCGAAACCGTAGGCTTCGCCCAGTGCCGGAATGGCGCCCTGCTCACAATCATAAAACAGTTCTTCAATTTCCTGCTCATTGGCAAGCACAAAATTGCGATTATATATTTTGCGCAAGCGCGTCAGGTCGACGTGTTGATCGGCGGGAACCACCACCATTATAAACCCATAGTCATCGACCAACACGACGGTCTTGGCGAGATGATCGGCCGGGATATGGGCCGCCTCGGCGGTGCTGATACTGGACATAGTAAAGGGATGTTTGATGATCGTATAGTTGACTTCTTCCCAGTCGAGAAATTCTTGTAATGTGAGTGCAATGGCCATGACCGTCTCCTTGTTCGCCAAATAAAAGTGTTGCCGTGTATGATAAGCATAGCTGATCTTGCTTGTTCAGTAATACATTTTATTTGTGTCAGAAAATTTCGTCATGGCAGGGAATATGCAGTGACATACTTGTAAAGAAACTGATAAAAACTATCGGTAATTACAGTCATTATTACCGATTGCCTGTTATGTGGGAGATGCAAAATAAATCATAACGTTATTGGATCTAATTCATGTAATAACAAACAAAATCGTTCTATGTTATTTTAATTAAACTATATTTATCATTCTCATTAATTATAACGACGCAGGTGCATAGCAGGTATGGGGCATTCGTCCACAGAAGAGCAACAACTAAAAGTGCGAGATGGGGTGAAGATTGGCTTCCGGCTGGTAGAGAACAAAATGGCTCGCCGGGTGATTGGCATGATTCATGGTATGGCCAGTAATAAAACCCGCTGGAATGAATTTATCGATAAGACCCTTCTGAAAAAAAACTGGAACCTGCTGGCGTTTGACCTTAGGGGACATAATGATTCACTCTGGCATGGCCGCATTACCCGCAAGAAATGGGCGCGTGATATCTATGACGTGTTCAAGGCGAAAAAATTTGAACAGGTGATCATGCTTGGCCACAGCATGGGGGCGCAGGTTGCCATGCAATATGCGATGCAGCATCGTGATCTGGTCAACGGTCTGGTGCTGATCGATCCCATTTTTGATAAAAACCTCACCGGCCAACTGGCGCTGGCGAGGCGAACCAAATATATCCTCTGGCTGATTTTATTATGCACCTGGTTTTTCAATCTACTCGGCTTTCGCAAGAGGCGCTTTAAATCTCGCAGCCTTTATGAACTGGATCTCAAGACACGCAAGTTCCTGGCCGAAAACCCGCACCAGGATATCGCCAGTCTCTACATGAGTCCGCTGGAGGATATGAAATACCTGCCGCTGGCAAGCTATATTCAGGACATCCTCGAAGTGATACGCCCCGTCGGGCCAATCGAAACCATTACCTGTCCCGTACTGGTGCTGTTATCCAGGAGTGCATCCATGAGCAATGTGGACAAAAATGTCAGTATTATTAAGACAATTCCCAATAGTCATATACACTATATTGAAGCCGACCACTGGTTGTTGACTGAAAAGCCTGATGAGGCGAGGCAGGTCATTGAAGCTTGGTGTGAATCACAATTATAAAATAACGATGCTTGATTAAATTTTGTTTGAGACCAAATCCCAACAGCCTGTCCTGACCTATACACTGATTGGTGTCAGTGTGTTGATCGCACTGTTGAGCAACCTGGGTGAGAACAGAGCGATTATCGAAAACTTTCTGATTTCCAAATATATTGGCCAGGGCGTCTGGTTCTTGCCCGAGGTGAAATCAGGTCAGTACTGGCGTCTGATCACGCCGATCTTTATTCACTTTGGAATAATGCATATCGTCTTTAACTCGCTCTGGCTGTGGGAACTGGGCGGGGCGGTCGAGCGAACCAGTCAGGCATGGAAGCTGGGTGCACTGGTACTGTGTATCGGGCTCGGCTCCAATCTGGCGCAATATTTATACGCAGGTCCCTTTTTTGGCGGCATGTCCGGGGTGGTGTATGGTCTGCTGGGTTATGTCTGGGCGCAGGGTCGGTTTAACCCCTATGCGAGGTTGATTCTCAATCAGTATGTCATGGTTATGATGCTGGTCTGGTTTGCCCTGTGCTGGACCGGGCTACTCGGGCCGATTGCCAATATGGCGCATACGGCGGGGCTATTGATGGGGCTGGCCTGGGGTTGGCTGGAGGCACGAACAAAATCGCGCCATACTTTTTAATGGTCTGAATCAGGTCTCGGCCGACAAGCGGCGCACAGGTTTAAAGTCCTTGAAGTCGTCCTGTTCATTATCATCGTGGTATTCAATTTCGCCATCGAAGTAATACCACTGGTTATCTTCTTTCACAAAATTGCTGATTTCATGCAGGTAGCCGGTTTTGCCTTCGATATCATAAAAGGCCTTGAATTCGACGATACCCAGCTTGTCATTCGCGCCACCCTGTTCGGTGCGAACGATGTCCAGTCTGACCCACTGTACGGCATTGTCATCACCTAGCTGGATCCGTTTGGGGCGTGAGCCCGGATGCCAGGTGTGGTTTAAATAGTTTTTATTGCTAAAGCAATAGGCCGAATAGCGTGCGCGCATCAGTGCTTCGGCAGTGGGGGCGGGATTGCCATCATGATAGAGCTTACAACACTTAACATAGGCTTTGCCTGAACCACAGGGGCAGCCATCTTTTTTATTATTGTTGAACAAGTTATCTAGCATGGGATTTTTCTATTTTATATCTTCACTGCGAGCGTTACATTTTGTTAAAAGTTGTTTCAAGATTCAGTTTGTGAATCTAATTAAAGAATAAACAGCTTTATACGATAAATCCATATAAAGAGGGTGATATTTATTTCTCTGGATCTGCCGTTAAGACTTACAGCGTCTGATGCAGGTTTTGTTTTAGGGTTGGATACCGATATCTATACACCAACTTTTATAAGTGAATAAACGGGGTGTTTTGTGTATCTCCCCAATATCTAACAAATTTCTGTATTCAGGACTGCAATATATAGCAGGATGGCACGATAAAGATAAGCCTGTACCATATGATAGTACATAGTTAAATATTAAATTATTTCCTAAACTTGAATAATTGTTACGGAAAGACAAGCAAGAGGTGAATTGTGCGAATTGCATTAGTCGATGATGACCAGCATCTGGCTGAGTTAGTGAAAATCTGGCTGGAGGAAGAAGGGCACCAGTGTGTGTATTTTCCCAATGGCGTAGAATTTACCCATGCCTTGCGCCGGGAAAGTTTTGATCTGGTTATTCTCGATTGGGTGATGCCGGACATGGATGGCGAGGCCGTTCTTAAATGGATGCAGGAACAGGACATTACCGATATGCCGGTGATCTTTCTTACCCAGAAAACGGGAGAGGATGATGTGGCCAGGGTGCTGCTGCTGGGGGCTGATGATTATGTTACCAAGCCGGTCCGTCAGAAGGAATTTCTGGCCAGGATTACTGCTGTTACCCGCCGCGCTTCACCTGCCGTTACCCAGGAAGTTCTGGAAGTCGAACCCTATCGTATCGATTTCAAGAAACACAGCGTGTATTTCGGTGATGAGGCCATTAAGTTGACCCAGAAGGAATTCGAGCTGACGGCCTTTTTATTCAAACATCTTGGTCGCCTGTTATCCCGTAACCACATACTGTCTTCGGTCTGGGGGCATGGGGGTGAATTCAACACCCGCACAGTGGATACCCACATTAGTCGGATTCGCAAGAAGCTGGATCTGGATCCGCAAAAGGGTTGGCGCCTGACTGCGATTTATCACCAGGGCTATCGACTCGAACAAGTGGATATAGAAGAGAAACAGGCCTCCTGAGCCCGTGCGTCGCTCAGTCTGATTTTTCCGTTTTCGTATTTCCCTTCCCGAGCCAGCGACTCAACGCCACCAGCGGCCCCAGACTGCCGCGCATCAGGGCGCGCAAGGTTTCGTGTTGCCGCAGTTCGTCCGCCAGGGGCGGACTGTAACGATAATAGAGTCTGACAAATGTTTTGCCTGCCGTATTGGTCAGCAGATAAATATCCCTGAAATGCCGCAACCATTTCACTTCCTTGTGCAGCAGACTGCCAAAGGCGGCGGTCGCAATAAAACAGCCATCCTGTTCCTCCGCAGCACCGATATTTACAGACAGGGCAACACTGTTATTGCCGGTATTGGCATCAGTCTGGTTTTGCGACAGGAAAGGCGTGGCGGCATAGCTACCGGTACTGGCGGCATTCACCACAAAACTGAGTTCCGTGCTGTTGTTGCTGTCGAGTTCGGCGACATGACACTTGACCGTGGCGCCGCTGGCGCTGCAACAACTGCCGGTGCTGGCGGAGACAAAGGCCAAACCGGCAGGCAGATCGTATTGCAGGGCAAGGTTGGTGGCGGCAGAGGAACCCGAGTTTGTCACGGTGGCGGTATAGGTATAATTTGCGCCCAGTGTGAATGCACCGTTTTGCGGCGCCATGCTTAGGGCCAGATCGTTAGTACCCGAGACACTGGTGGTTTTAAAAATGCGATTGTCGCTGTTAGCGGCTTCGAGTGTGGCGCTACTCACGATGGCCGCATGGGTATGGCTGCCGGCGGCCTTCATTTTTGCAACAATGTTGATGGTCGCGGTGGCTGCGCTGGCGAGGTTGCCCAGCGCACAAGTGATAATACGATTGGCCTGGCGGCAAGTCCCGATGCTGGGGGAGGCTGAGACATAGCCATGGCCATGGGGAACCATGTAGGTCACCATGGTTTCGACCGCAGTGGCGCCGCCGTTATTCGTGACCGTCAGGGTATAGGTATTATTACTGGCCAGCGTATTGCTGCCACTGTCACTCAGGGCTAGGTGCAGGTCGGCACTGCCTGAGCCTGTCA
>Ga0209633_10001607_pt1 | contig 22845 bp, 20 predicted proteins | sample Cruoilmetagenom1_FD_187290 | JGI IMG/M metagenome (GOLD analysis project Ga0209633, IMG submission 187290) | Oil polluted marine microbial communities from Coal Oil Point, Santa Barbara, California, USA - Sample 1 (SPAdes) (version 2) | ecosystem: Environmental > Aquatic > Marine > Oil seeps ...
CGAATCCCCAATAAAGTTGAGGTAAGAAGTCTTAACTATTTAGATATCTCCTCACTTCGTTCGTTCGATATGACAAGTAATTCGTTGTAACTCAGATTGCTTGCAATCTGAGAATGCAAAAAACATAAAGGTTATTGACTATGGAAAAACTACAAATTACACCAGAAATTAAGATTGCAGAGTTATTGGATACTTATCCCGAGCTTGAAGATAAGCTAATCGAAATTATCCCGCCATTTAAAAAGTTAAAAAATCCGGTGTTGCGTAAAACATTAGCAAAGGTCACGACTTTAAGGCAGGCAAGTACCGTTGGTGGAATTTCTTTGGCTGAATTAATAAACGGACTACGTTCAGCTGCCGGACAAAATGAAATTGTGGTAGAAAATGATAACTCCAAAAGTGAAGAAGAACCTGAATGGTTAATTAAGGAAAATATTAAAATTGAGTATGATGCAAGAATAGATTTGGAGAACGGTAATCATCCGGTCGGAAAGGTTTCTAAAGAAATCTTAACTCTTAAAGAAAATGAGATCTATTTATTGGTTACTCCTTTTTTACCTGGTCCCTTAATAGATATCGTAAAGGATAAAGGATTTGAAACATACTCAAAAACTTTATCCATAAATGAAGTTCATACTTATATTACAACTATTAAAAAAACATAACTTTTCATTGACTTTAATGAATATTAAAACGACGTAATCTTTTATTTTTATACTAGATTACTTCACTATTTTCATTCAGATAATTTATAATTATGAGAAACTCAGAATTCTATAATGATCTTTCATCAAATTATGATGAAATGATAAACTTTGAAAGATCACTTAATAATAAAACTAACTTATTGAGAAAATTTATAACACCAGAACACAAGCTTGCTCTTGACCTTGGATGCGGAACAGGTGTTGATTCAATAGCCCTATCAAAATTAGGGTTAAAAGTTGATGCTGTTGATCATTCTGAAGGAATGCTAATTCAAGCAAAGGCAAATTCTGAAAAACATAAAACATCCATAAATTTTATTAAATCAAGTTTAACAGAATATTCTGTTAGAGATAAGAGATATGATTTTGTTCTATCCCTTGGTAATACTATTGCAAATATTGATCAAAGTGAGGTACAGAAAGTATTTGGCAATCTTAAAACTATGATCAATATAGGTGGAAAAATTTTAGTTCAAATGATAAACTACGCCAAACTTCCTAAAAGCGGCAGCTATATTTTAAACCAGAACCAGACGGATCATGTAACAATAACTAGAAAATATATAATTCATCAAAACCATATTAATTTTATTATTGATCGAATTGATAAAAATCAAAATCAGCAAAGTCAAATTGTAACTAAACTATACCCACATTCTGTTGCAGAATTGAGACAAATTGCAGAGGATAATAATTTGAATATAAAATTTTTTGGGGATTTGAAAAAAGAGACTTTTTTTGAAGATAAGTCTAAAAACCTTGTAGTCACCCTAACAAAGAAATAATGCACTAAAGTCTAATCGCTGCCTACTTAACTCCGACTTAAAAATTGACATTATCTAAGGATATTTTCTTATTTTCCTTTTCTTCTGTACCGATATTAGTAAACGGTCCATGTCCTGGAAATACCTTTATATTTTCAGGAAATAATTCATATAATTTTTGAACTGATTTTATTTGGTCTTCCCTTGAGCTATTTTGTACATCGGCTCTTCCAATAGTTCCTTTAAATAATACATCTCCGCTGAATAGCATTCCATCAATATAATAACAAATACTACCGGGAGAATGGCCAGGGGAATGAATTGCTCTAATTTCAGTACTTCCAAATTTCAAATTTCTATTTGTAGTGATAATGATTTCCGGTTCTCCAAAAGAATCGACATCAAAATCAATAATTTTTTTCCTTTCCGGATCACTTTCCAAATATTCAACAAATTCTTTTCCCAAATTCGCTATTACCCACTCTCTTTGGGTAAATATATCTTTGTAATCTAATTCATGTATAACAATTTTTGCATTTTTATATTTTGCTTTTATCTCCGGAACACCTACAAGATGATCAAAATGTCCATGCGTGAGAAATATATATTTTAGATCAAGATTAAGTTTTTCAATAACATTCACTAATGTATCAATTTCTCCTGCTACATCGAATAATGCTGCTTCTTTTGTATCAGGAGAGTATATCAAATAAGTATTAGTATTAATTCCACCCGATTTTTGATGCTGCATTACTAGGTCGTTGGAATCAGAACAACTCAAAATGAGAAGAGGAACAATAACGTAAGAAAATAGATTTTGATATTGTGTGGTTTTCATGTCTTCGAACCTTTTTCCACTTTTTAATTAACTATTCAGATAAGAAATTGTTAATTAATAGTTAAAATAAAGGTAAATGCTGACAATTAGGATAACTTGTCTTTTATTGCTTAGTAAAAATCAATTTATTTATTCCCACCAATTATAACCCCACCAGGTAATTCAATTTTACTCCCAAGTTGAATTACAAAGCCCAACGCATCTAAATAGTCAGTTGCCTTTTTAATTTTATTATCTTTTATTTCAATTAATGTAACACCATTAATCTTAATTTCCTTATTAGTCGCAATAGGAACCCTTCCTCTGATTGGGTTGGATTGTATTGCTGAAAATGTCCATTCAATGTAACCGACATCTCCTTCAAACTTTTTATTTCTTATCTCCATTCCTATATCAGAACCCCATTTGTGTACATGACTTATATAATCTTTCACTCCATTTAGGCCTTCGAATACATAATTGTTCGGAATATCAACATATTCACACTCTTCATGAAATAATTCATTTACCAAAGAAGTATCGCCACTTTCCCATACCTCCATTAGTTTCGCTCCTATGGTGCCACTCTTATTATTTATTGAACGTGAATTTTCTTTTTTTTGAGAACATGAAAAAGTTATTGTCAAAATTATTAACACAAATATTATTTGTTTCATATATTTTAATTTTCTCCATTTGGTCTTCACATTTAATCTGTTTCTAACTATTCAATCTCTTTTTAATTAGAAATATCCCGAAGTTTCCACCACTGACAATTTTATAATTTTCTATTTCGAAATTGATATTTTTAATCAAATTAGGTAGAGCGCCTGTTTTCATAAAATTTCGATAATTTCTGTAATGTTCGTTTCCGGCAAAAATTTCCGATATAGTAATCACAATTTTAGAACCGACACCTTTTAATTTTTTAATTGGCCCATTGTGAAAGTCTATTAGTAACAATCTCCCATCTTCTTTTAAGATACGTTTAGCTTCATTTAGAACATCATTTCTTACCGATTCAGCCATTTCATGCAATGCTGTTGAACTAATTATTAAATCAAATTTATTATTTGGAAAGGGTGTGCTTGTAGCATCGCAGAGCTGAAGATCAGCATTACTGCCTAACTGTTTTCTTGCAACTTTTAGCATAGCTGGAGATAAATCTATTCCAAAAATATTACAATTCTTCTTCTGATATAATTTAAGATGAATCCCTGTTCCACATCCAATATCAAGTACATTCATACCTGCAGTTACCGGATATATTTTCAGTCCGATTCTCCTTAAACCACCGTTAAGGGGTTCAAATATTTTGTCATACCAAGTAGCAATATTTTTATATGGATCTTTCATTTTAGGTCTCTGTTTGATAGGATTTATTTCTCGATAGGTACCAATATGTAATAAATAAAAGTCCGGGAATAATCATAATTGCAAGGGGGTTAAAAATTAGATCTGGTCTGAGAATAAAAAGAATTATCATACCTATAACAGTAATAAACCCTCCTAATCCTTCAAACTTTAAAGCAATACTTAATCCAACAACAGTACTTACTGGGAAACAGATGAATTGAACTATTTCACTGACGGATCGAAAACCTTCACCAGATTCATCATTTCCAAAAATATATGCTAGTAAAAAAAATAATACAAATGCTAATATTAATGCGCTCCAAATTCTAGCAATCCAAATGATTGTTTTTGTGACCTTCGGTAGTTTATTATAAGAATTCATACTAATCCCCCAATTTATAATCATTTCATATTATCAATATCATCCTTTTATCTAATTTTCCTATTCTTCTTACTGGTTAACTTTGTTCATTGTTTGTATTGGAGCCCGAGTATGTCACTGGTTTCCTTGGCATTGTCCCTATGGAAGCTCTTTCACTATTGCAGTAGCTCCGAAGAATGGCAGCCAATATCACTGCCACCTACTACAATGCAATAATCAGTCTTTGTATCTTTACTCATATTAAGTCCTTAATTAAATGTATGCCACACTCTCAAAAGTATCATCATCAAAATACAAGCCTTCAATGTCGTCTACCTGAAAGTTTTTACATAGTAGGGTGTTGTTGATAAGAAAGGATAAAATAGTTGGATACATTTCCTACTATTGTTAAAATTTTATTCGGAATATACTTTCTGATTATAAATTAACTCAAAAAGGACATTTTGTCAAGATAAATGATTTTAGTAAATTACAATATATTTATAACAGGTTTGAATTATCAAGTGGAAGAATTTCAATATAAGTACACATAATATAATTCCAGAAATTACTAAATCAATGTTATAGTATTCCTCAAGATGTAACTTGTGTCGATAAAGATCGATAAATTAATATATTTCTCACTGTTTAAAGGAATAAATTAAGAATAAAGTAAAGTCATTTGGGGAAGAGAATCTCATAATTTTATTATCAAAATGAAACGACATAAAAGTTTAATTCCCTTGTCTCAAGATCATCATCATGGGTTGATGTTAGCTCAACTTATAAAAAAAGGGACACCGGAATATAAAGGATTACCAACAACCATCTCCGGTAAAATCAATTATGTTAAACTAGCATGGGAAAATGAACTTAAAATCCATTTTGAAAACGAGGAAAAAATACTTTTTCCAGCCATAAAAGGGAAAAACCACGATATTGACAAACTGATTGAAGAAATTTTAGAAGAACATAACCAAATCAAAACTCTCGTGTCTAATTTATCCACATGTGAAATTCCTGATAACACACTTAATGATTTAGGAGTTTTACTAGAACAACACATCAGAAAAGAGGAACGTTCATTTTTTGAAAAGGTTCAAATTCTGCTAGATAAAGACCTTAAAGCACTTGAAGGAAAAATTGCCCCTGCCAAAAATCAATGCAGCACATAATTTTCATTATTAATTATACTTTGTCATGTAAAATAATTTTGTAAATTCTAACCTTAAATTTCATTTAAAACGATCTTGATAATTGAAAGGTATAAATGAAGAAAACAAAATTAAAACCGGAAAGTTATATTGATAAATTTTTAAGTATAATAGAAAAAGTAGGAAATAAACTCCCTCATCCGACAAGTTTATTTGCTCTTTTTGCTCTCGCTGTTATAATTCTTTCATGGATTGTAAGCCAATTCGATTTTCAGGTAATTCATCCTGGAACCGGTGAAATAATAAAACCTGTTAGTTTACTATCAATTGAAGGTTTTCACAAAATAATTTTAAATTTGATTACAAATTTTACTTCATTTGCTCCTCTTGGAACTGTATTAGTTTCGTTACTTGGTATTGCTATAGCTGAACATTCAGGATTAATTGGTTCTGTTTTAAGACTGCTTGTATTAAAAGCTCCTAAAAATCTTTTAACATTTGTCATTGTCTTTTCAGGAATACTATCAAATACTGCTAGTGAAATTGGTTATGTGTTATTGGTTCCCCTTTCCGCCATAATATTTTTAGCAGTAGGAAGACATCCAATTGCAGGTCTGGCAGCTGCTTTTGCAGGTGTTTCGGGAGGCTATAGTGCAAATTTACTTTTGGGGACAATAGATCCTTTACTTGCCGGGCTCACACAAGAAGCAGCTCATATAATTGATTCTGCATACGAGGTAAATCCGGCAGCAAATTATTACTTCATGTTTGTTTCAACATTTTTTATAGCTGCAGCCGGCACTTGGGTTACTGAAAAGATTGTTATTCCAAGATTAGGAAAATATAAAGGTACGGTTGAAACCGAAGATATAAAACCATTATCGAATGATGAAAAAAAGGGATTACTTTATGCCAGTATTGCTTCACTAATATTTACTGCAATTATTTTGTGGGGAATTATTCCTGAGGATGGATTTTTAAGAGATCAGCAAACCTTTAGCATTCTTAAATCTCCATTACTACAAGGTATAGTATCATTTATTTTCTTTGGCGGTGTTATTGCAGGAGTAGCCTACGGTATAGGGGCAAAAACAATTAAGAACGATGCAGATGCTATTAAGGGTATGAATAAATCTATGGAAACTCTGGGCTCATATATCGTTCTCGTATTTTTTGCAGCTCAATTTGTGGCTTTCTTCAACTGGACAAATCTAGGATTAATTGTAGCGGTTGAAGGTGCTACCGTATTAAAATCATCCGGTTTAGGTCCTATTCCATTATTGTTATTATTCATTGTAATATCATCCTTTATAAATTTATTTATTGGAAGTGCTTCTGCAAAATGGGCAGTAATGGCCCCTGTTTTTATTCCTATGTTTATGATTCTTGGTTATTCACCAGAGCTAGTTCAGGTTGCTTATAGAGTTGGAGATAGTGTTACCAACATTATTTCACCAATGATGTCGTACTTTGCACTTATTATTGCTTTTATAAATAAGTATGATAAAGATGCGGGAATAGGAACCCTAGTTGCCACAATGATTCCTTATACTATTACATTTTTTATAGTCTGGACAATTATTTTTATTATATGGTTTGCATTCGAAATTCCAGTTGGTCCCGGTGCTGAAATGTTTATTAAATGATTACTTAAACACTTCGGTCTAGAGAAGTAGATGTATTTAATGGAATTAATCTTCGGATAAAACACGGATGGAACCGTATTGAAAAATCAATAGACTTTATTCTTGAAAAATCATTAAAGTGAGATAATTGTTAGGAAAAGACTAATGTCTTTCTCCTATCACAAGCATCTCATAATCTTCAGTTGTTAATTGATCTTTACGGGAAAACGCACCTAGTTTTGCACCAAATATATTAATTTTCTTAAAATTTAACGATTTCAGTAACCATGTAATCTCTGATGGAACGTAATATCTTTCATTACAATCCAATTCTATTTTCTCCCCGGCATCATTAATAATTGTTGTTTTATTAAAGTCTCTCAAAGTCATCAAATTAAAACTATTTTCCGAATAAGATGCATTTCCATCTTTTTTCTCATTTGCCAAAAAATCTTTTACCGAATGAAATAATGGGAAAAGTCCATTTAGGGTTGTGAATATTAATTTTCCATTTTGTTTTAATGATTTTTCAATTCCTTTTAAAATTTGGAAATTCATCTCATCTGTTTCCATCAATGAAAATCCTCCCTCACAAAGCATAAGTGTTAAATCAAATTCATCTTCAAATGGAAGATTTCTTGCATCTTCAACTTGAAAATCAATTTTTAAATTAAATTCTAGCGCCTTCTCTTTAGCCTTATTCAGCATAGATTCTGAAAGATCAATTCCGGTTACCACATATCCTCTGTTTGCCAGTTCAATTGAATGTCGCCCTGTTCCACAACCAACATCTAATATTTTAATTTTTTTATTAAAATTAATTTCTCTCTCGATGAAATCACATTCCCCGAAAGTACCTTGCGTAAATTCTTCTTTGTCATATGCATTAGCATAATTTGAGAATAATTTTTCATACCACTGATTCATATCAGACCTTTATATTAATAATTGATTTAACGACAACAATCAAAATATAGTTTATTTTCTTTAATTTAACGATTAGAACTTTTTTGTATAAATGTTGAGAAAATTATGAAATCCGTATTAAATCTATTGATTCTTGTAATTATACTTTCAAGCTGTTCAACAATTCCCGTTGGATTTAGAGAAATCGATAAAGATGATTTGTCTAATAAAATTGAAACAATTTTTGAGGACACTTTATTTAGTCATGCCCACTGGGGAGTCTTGATAAAATCATTATCTACGGGACAAACTATTTACGAAAAAAATGCCGATCGAATGTTTATGCCGGCATCAAATGAAAAGATTCCAACCACTGCAACTGCATTAACAAAACTAGGTCCCAAATTTAAATTTGAAACTTTGCTGGCACATTCAGGAGATATAACCGATTCAACACTTAACGGTAATTTAATTATTATTGGCAATGGCGATCCAACTTTATCTGATAGAATTTATGAAAAACCAACAACCGTTTTCGAATCGTGGGCAGATTCATTAATCTCAATGGGAATTAAAAGAATAACCGGAAATGTAATTGGTGATGATAATAAATTTGATGATATACATATTGGTTATGGTTGGCCCCACAGGGGATTGGATTATTGGTATTCTGCCGAAATAGGAGCTCTGCAGCTTAATGAGAATTACATTGATTTACAATTTATTCCTCCATCGGAAGAAAATGACTCATTAAAAATATTACCTGATGTTGAAAGTAATTATTATAATCTTATCGAAGAAATTGAAATTGTAGATACCGGGAAAACAACACTGAATATTTCAAGCGAGTTTGGAGAAAACGATATTTTAATTAAAGGAAAAATTTTAAAGGGATCAAAACCTTTTGAGCGATCTCCAACAATAACTAATCCTACTAAGTTTTATGTAACTGTTTTGAAAGAAGTTTTTGAAGATAAGGGTATAACAATTTCAGGACAACCTATTGATTGCGATGAAATCGAAAATTATTCAGATTCAATAAGAATTGAAGATACATTAATAGTTCATCAGTCGTTTCCATTAAATAAAATTCTTAAGGTTCTTATGAAAAAGAGCCAGAATCTTTATGCAGAAACAATGGTACGTGTTTTGGGATTAAATGAATCGGATATCGGATCGTTCGAAGAAGGCAAAAAAGTAGTTGAAGATGTCTTGCTAAACTTTGGAATTAAACCTGGAACATATGCGTACATGGATGGCTCAGGATTATCTAGATATAATTTTATTAGTCCACGACAACTTGTAAAGATATTAGAAGGAATGAGAGAAAGTGAAAATTGGGATGTCTGGCATGATATTCAACCAATTGCAGGAGTAGATGGAACACTAAAGAGAAGAATGAAAGGAACCAAGGCAGAGGCAAATGTTCGGGCTAAAACGGGTACAATTTCAAATGTAAGGGGATTGTCAGGCTATGTAAAAACTTCCGCAAACGAGGAAATTGTATTTTCCTTTTTGGTTAATGGCCATTTAAGAACATCCAGAGATACGGAAATTATTACAGATAAAGTGTTGGAGATAATTGCTCAATATCCTATTGTTAGCAATAGATATTTTATTGAGTGATTTAATTAAAAATGTTTTAAAGAGTTCCAACTTATACTTATTTTTATGTAGATGAAAATAATTCTTGCCACCTGGAATACTGCAAAATTTAAATGGTTATCTGAAGGATTCTCAAAAGTAAACTTACCTATAGCTTCCATAAATAAAGAAAAAATAGAAGAGGTTGAGGAAAACGGAAAAACTTGCCAAGAAAATGTTTTAATTAAAGTTAGAGCAGTTGGCTCGGTGCCAAATGCTATTGTTATTGGTGAAGATTCAGGTCTTTTTATTGATGCATTAAACGGATTTCCTGGAGTAAAAACTGTAAGGTGGATGGATGGGTCTGATGATGATCGGAGTATCAAGATTCTTGAAAAAATGAAACCTATCCCAATTGAGAATCGTACAGCTAGATTTCTCAGCGCAATTGCCCTCCTTCTTCCGGATGGTCAAGAAAAAGTATTCTTAGGAAAATTAGAAGGTTCTATTTCTTCAAAATTAGTAGGAAATATCGGTAAAGGTTATCAAAGAATCTTTCTATTAAAAAATGGAAAAACTATAGCAGAATCCGGAAGTTCAATAGTCAAAAAAAACGATCATAGGGATAAATCAATGAAAAGTGCTATAAAATTTATTAGTAATATGATTTAATTAAAATGTCAAAAAAATCTTCACATATTATCTCTATTTTTCAAGCTCTACTCGTTACATTTTTATGGTCAACTTCATTTATTTTAATTAAGTGGGGATTATCAGAAATTCCCCCAATAACTTATGCAGGTTTACGTTACTTTTTAGCTTTTCTATGTTTCCTACCTTTTGTACTTACAAAGAAAAAGTATATAAATGAAATTAAAAACCTCAGTAAAATCCAATGGAAGAAACTTATTTTACTTGGATTTGTATTTTACACTTTTACACAAGGCGCCCAATTTCTTGGCTTATCATTACTTCCCTCGGTAACAGTAAGCTTAATGTTAAACTTCACTCCAATTATTGTTGCTGTAATGGGAATATTTTTATTGAATGAAAAACCTACTCCATTACAATGGACTGGTTCCATTTTATTCATAATTGGAATTTTGGTGTATTTTTTCCCTGTTTCATTACTTTCAAATGAGATTATCGGATTGTTTATTATGCTAATTGGCGTTTTAGCAAACTCCGGATCTGCAATTTTAGGAAGAGATATAAATAGGAGAAAAGATATTAGTCCGCTTGTGGTTACCTTTATCAGTATGGGAATTGGAGCGGTTATTCTTTTGGCTATTGGCTTAGCTACAAATGATTTCCCGGTTATTAGTTCTACAAATTTACTCTATTTGATTTGGCTAGCTGCAATTAATACAGCATTTGCGTTTACATTATGGAATTTAACAATGAGAAACCTAAGTGCTATGGAATCTAGTATCATAAATGGAACGATGTTAATTCAAATTGCAATTTTAGCATGGATATTTTTAGGTGAGGCAATCACTGTTCAAGAAGGAGCGGGGATGTTGATTGCTGTATTAGGTGCCGTACTGGTACAATTGAAAAAAGTAAAGCTTAGTTAAAAATTTTTCCGACCTAATTGATTGCCTCAAGAGTAAAACCGATTTTATATAATTTAAAGACTTGTAATTTTTTTAACGGTCTTTTCCTTAAGCTGTTCTAGGGTTTCCTCACTTAACATTTTAAATGCTTCATCTCTAATCTTTCCCCATTTATCATGAACCGGACATGGATGATCACTGCTGCAATCCGGGAAACCTAAAACACAATTATTAAAAACCTCTAATCCATCAACAGCTTCAACAATTTCTATTAACTTAATTTGGCTGGGTCTTCTTGCTAAATAGAAACCACCATTTTTACCCTTTTTTGATCCTATTATTCCACTAGCGGTTAGAATTTGTAGCATTTTGGAAACAAATTCTTTTGGAACTTTTAGTTCCTTCGAAACTTCTAACGCACTAAAAATTATTTTGTCTTTTTTAATTGAGAGAAATAATACAGCCTGTAAGGCCAATTCACATTTTTTTGAAAATATTACAGTCATGTTATTCGGATTTTTTATTCCTTTTTAATCTATGAGAATTTTCCATCAAATGAAAGAGAAAAATCCAATCGATTTTGTACTTTATTCAACAAACTGTTTTGAATGAATACTAATTTTGATTATTAATATGCTTTGTAATATTAGAGAAAATGTATTTTTAGTTAACAATAAATTTAAAACTGAATATATTTAGGACACAGTATTCTTGAAAGAGTTATATTATTAGCAATATTATGAATTGAGCTTAATAATGAATATCAATGAAATATTTAGTTCAAAATTTAATCTAAAAGATTGGTTCGATAATTCACGTCCAACCAAGTTTGGAACATTTAGCGGAGTGTTTACTCCGGATGTCCTTACTATACTCGGTGTTATTATGTTTCTGCGGTTGGGCTGGGTAGTTGGAAATGCAGGCCTTTTGGGAGCTATTGCCATAATAATTATGGCTAAGATTATAACGATTTGTACCGGTCTATCAATGTCCTCTATTACTACAAACATTAAAATTGGTGCTGGTGGTCCCTATTCTATAATTTCAAAATCACTTGGATTGGAAGCCGGAGGCAGTATTGGCATTCCATTTTACGTATCCCAATCATTATCCGCAGCACTCTATATAATTGGTTTTACAGAGGGTTGGCTAATGATCTTTCCGGATCACAATCCTATGTTAATTTCAATTATTACCGTAACTATACTTTTTGCAATTTCATTTAGTGGAGCAAAAAATGCTATTCGTGTTCAATATATTATTTTTGCGATAATTATTTTATCAATTATCTCATTTTTTCTTACAGATTCAACTCCTGTGGACACAGTAACGTTAATTGGAAATTTTGAAGACGCTGGTTTCTGGCAAGTATTTGCAATATTTTTTCCGGCTGTAACGGGTATTATGGCTGGAGCAAATTTATCCGGAGACTTGAAAAACCCTAGAAAAGCAATCCCAAATGGCACTATGTCGGCAATTGCATTTACACTTGTTATTTATTTATTAATGGCTTTTTTCTCAGCAAAATTTATATCATCCGATGAGCTAAGATCCAATCAAATGTTTATGGTAGATTATGCCTGGTGGGGACCATTAGTTATTATGGGTTTATTAGCTGCTACATTCTCATCTGCACTTGGAAGTTTAGTTGGGGCTCCAAGAATTTTGCAAGCCCTGGCAAAACAAAATACAATCCCATATTCAAAGCATTTTGAACAATTATCAAATAATCGCGAACCACGAAATGCAATCATATTTACAGGTGTTATTGTTGTTACTTCCCTATTACTCGGAGATTTGAATACACTTGCAACTCTGATTACACTATTCTTCCTCATAACTTATGGAATGTTGAACTTGGTGGTGTTTATTCAACAAAGTATGAAAATTATTAGTTTCAGACCAACCTTTAAAATTTCGAGGATTATACCATTTATAGGTGCATTAGGTTGTTTTTTGGTGATGATGCTTATAAGTCCTATTTTTAGCCTATTGGCAATAGGTACCATTATTTTTCTGTATATCTGGTTATCGAAGAAAGGATTAAAAGCGGAATCGGGAGACATTAGAGGAGGAATGTTTCTTGTCCTTGCCGAGGTTGCCTCAAGAATTGCTGTTAGATTCCCTCGTCATCAAATTGCTTGGAAACCTGATTTGTTATTACCAATAGAAAATCCGCAAACATCGGTAGGTTCATTACTATTTATTAGAAGTATAACATATCCGTCCGGAAGTATTTTTGCTTTTACGGTAACTAACAAGAACTATAATGAGACTAATAAAGATTTGGAAGAAGCTTTCCAACCAATAAGAACTGAAAATATACTTGTGAACGCTACTGTTCTGGAAGACAGCGAATTTTTACACGGAGCAAAATTGGTGATTCAGACATTACGAGGAGGAGCTTTAAGGCCAAATAGCATATTTTTAACATTAGGCAGTGATGAAAAAAAGGATGGAATCTTAAAAGAACTTCTAAATTATGCAAATGAGAATAAATTAGGTTCATTAGTGTTAAGACAGCATGAGCGAGCTGCTTTTGGGCTGCAGAAAGATATAAATTTATGGCTGCGTGATAAAAGTCCTAACTGGCATTTAGGAATCTTAATAGCTCTTCAGCTCCAATTAAATTGGAATGGAAAAATTAATCTTGTTACAGTTGCCGATTCAAAAAAAGACGAAAAAAGACTCTATAAATTTCTTGATCAAATTAGTGAGCAAACCCGTCTTCCCTCGCTATCCGAGTTTAACGTATTAGTGGGAAATTTTAAAGAGGTGATTCTAGATGCACCAAGAACAGATATAAATATTTTCGGGATGACTGATAATCCTAATTTTAATTATATGAGAGAAATTACTGAATTGACAAAATCATCTTGTCTTTTCGTTAAAGACTCCGGACATGAAAGTGCAATAGTATAACGAATTTTACTTCGGTTTCGTGCCTTCCTTACCTTCATTCATGTTGCTATAAAACCTCTGGGTTGGGTAAGCAAAATCAATATTATTGTGTTGAGCAAATTGTTCCAGAACTTCTTCCCAAATAAGTTCCTCCGTTGCTCTCCTTCTTCGAACATGACAGAGATAGCGCATTGTCAGCATAACCCCGCTATCTTTAACTGAAGTATATACAATGGGTGTAAGTTTTTTATAGAATATCAAAAACTTTTTTGCAGCTTCTTTTATTTGTCGTTCCGCATCTTTACTTAAATGAACAGCATGTTTATTAACGGCTTCTAATAGTATTTCTTTAGCCATTTTCCAGTCACTTTCAAAAGTTACGAGCACTGGAATTTCATTCCAAATATATTCAAAACCCGCTGTATAATTTGCTTGCCATTTGCTGAACACAATTCCATTAGGAATATGTATTATCCTGCCTGTACTCTGATCTGCGTCAACCCAGTTACCAATTTCAATTACTGAAAACTGAAATATTCTGATATCAATTACATCTCCTGTTACCTCGGCAATTTGAACTCTATCTCCAACTGTTAGAGGTTTCCTAATCATAATAAACACCCAACCGGCAAGATTGACAAGTAAGTCTTTAAAGGCAATTGCCAAACCTGCGGAAACCAAACCAAGATATGTACCCAGGGAATCAAAAGCCCCAAACCAAACTTTTGTTAAAAAAATTATGGCAAGAATAACTGTGATATATTTAACTATTTTTTGCCATTGGTATCTAAGTGTATAATCATCAATATTATCGAATACAAACTTCTTAACCAGTTTATCGAAAATAATCCACCCAACAATTACAATTATTGTTTGAAGTATTTTCTCTTGCATTACCGGACCAAATCCTAATAAATTTTGTATGAAATCAGAGATATTTTTCATTATTACTCTTTCAAGTTTATTATAGTAAATCTACAGAAAATGCTTTCACTGAAAAAAAATTCCATATGTTCAGTAAAAATTATTTTACTCCTTTGATTCTTTTACATTTGGAGGATTCCAACCTACAATTGAACCGTTTTTGATATTAGAAAAATATGGCGAAAGCGTTGCACCCGGCAATGTTCTAACATTGTCTTCAATTCGTATTGGTCCCATTCCGGTGCCTGCACCTATTTTACAATTATTGCCAATTTCAATCAGTCCATATCTAAATTTTCCACTTCCTTCATAAGCATGAACCGTTAGCCTGGTAAATGCGCCCATTAGTGTGTTTTCACCAATAAAGATTAATTCCGGTCTAAAATGATCTAACCAAACCAGCTGCATTATTTCAGCCCCTCGCCCTACATGAATTCCCATCCATCTATAAAGCTTATTTTTGAATGGCGTTCCTTTTAGTACAAACGATAATGCAACTTGAAAAACCACTAAAAGTCTTCTGGTAAACGGCAAATTAAGTATCCTCCAATTAATAGAGTTTTTTTCTTCCGGAGATCCTAATCCTGAAAAAGTATAATGTCTCCTAATTGAACTAAAGAATTTCTCTAGTTGTTCTTTCCCAATTTCAGTTTTAGGATTTAACTTTTCTACATTTGTTCCTTTCCCACCGGATGTTTTGCTAATGGAGATAGTTCGATTATTTTTCCGACCAAGTTTTATAGCCCGTTCAATTATCTCAATTGTAACCAATTTTATTACTTCTTCAGGAGTTTTATTTAAATATTTTTTCATAAATCTTATTTTAATAACCTATAGCATACCCGTTTCTTCTTGGATCCGGAGCGCCATATATCAAATTGTTTTCGCTATCAATCATAATTGATTGAGCTGAGCCAAGAATTCTAAAAGTATTATTTCTGTTAGCCATTGAATAACCCATTTCAATTAAATTATTTTCAACGTCTTTACTTATAGCAAATTTTTCTATATAAATTTTATCTGGGTACCATTGATGATGTATTCTTGGAGCGTTTACAGCTTCTTGAATATTCATATCAAAATCTATACAGTTTAATATAACCTGAAGTACTACCGTAATTATGGTTGATCCACCGGGAGATCCCACAATTAAATAAGGTTTATCTTTCTTTAACACTATTGTAGGTGTCATGGCACTTAGCATTCTTTTTTCCGACTGAATCGAATTAGCCACAGATCCCAACAAACCAAATTGATTGGGTTCCCCTGGCTTTGCGCTAAAATCGTCCATTTCATTATTTAATAAGAAGCCCGCACCTTCAACAATAATTTTAGATCCAAAAGCCGAATTTATAGTTGTTGTAACACTTACTGCATTTCCCTTTTTATCATATACAGAATAGTGAGTAGTTTCAGTACTTTCAATATTTTTTTCAGGAATTTTTGTAGATATCATATTTGACGGAACAGCATACGGTTTGAGGTTTTTATAAATGCTGCTAGCATAATCTTTAGAAAGTAATTCCGTTTTAGGAACCGGATAGAAATCTTCGTCGCCTAAGTGATAAGTTCTGTCTGCGTAAACATATTTCATAGTTTCAACCAGCTTATTTATATATGCGCTACTTCCCCAATCATTTTTTTCAAATGAAAAATTTTCTAAAACATTCAGTAATTCAACTAAAGCAATTCCCCCTGAACTTGGCGGGCCCATTGAAACAATTGTATGATCCCTGTAATTTCCAATTATGGGATCTCTTTCTATTGGTTTATACTTTTCCAGATCTTCATGGGTTATTTCCCCACCTAAACTTTTTATCTGTTTCACTAATAAATCAGCAATTTTACCATTATAAAACCCAGCCGTACCTTTCTCTCTTATTTGTTCCAATGTTAATGCCAGATCAGATTGAATAAATTTATCACCCTCTTTATATTCCTGACCATTTTTAGAGAATATCTTATATGATGAAGGATATTTTTTAAATCTATCCAGAGTCCTTGCAAATGATTCTGCCGAATACCGATCTAACTCCCAGCCAAATTTTGCTAAATCTATTGCAGGCTGTATAACTTGCTTGAGAGACATAGTACCATAATTATTCAAAGCATAAATTAATCCCGCTACGCTTCCAGGGACACCAACAGATGTTGCCTCTTGCTGACTTAATTCAGGAATATAATTACCTGCACTATCTAAATACATATCTTTATGAGCAGAGATGGGAGCTTTTTCTCTAAAATCAATTGAAGTATTTTCTCCATCGGATAGTTGAATTACCATAAATCCACCACCGCCCAAATTACCTGCATAAGGATAAGTAACGGCAAGAGCAAAACCAACGGCTACGGAAGCATCAATAGCATTTCCACCATCTTTTAGAATCTGAATCCCTACTTCAGAGGCTAGTTTATTGGCAGATACAACCATACCGTTTTTTGCTTTTAAAGGGCGGGCAGATTCTGCAACTATTAAACATATAAAGAAAAACAAAATTAATACTGTTTTAAAAATTATTTTGGGGAACATCCTGCTTTTCATAATTAGATTCCACGAAAAGTGTAAAAAAACTTTTTTTATTAAAAAACAAAATTTTACATAGAATAGAAGTTAGTAAAAGCAGAAATAAAACACATATAACTTTTTGTTTTTGGTAGTTACAAATAAACCTTGCCCCTCAGTAATTCAAATTTTAAATTGTATAAAACAGACATCCACACTTGTTATAATTTGCTTTGGTTAATAAAAAATTAAAAATCACACAATATTTATTCTTTTTTTCAATTTTATATTTTGGGCTATATTCCTATCTATTTCCACAATCATATCAAAATCTAAAATTCTCTCGACTAAGTGTAGCGGATGGTATATCTCAATCAACTGTTAATGCTGTTTTACAAGATAGTTATGGTTTCATTTGGTTTGGAACACAAGATGGACTGAACCGCTACGATGGTTATAATTTTAAAATTTACAAACACATCCCAAATGATTCTAGTAGCTTATCTGAAAATTGGATCTGGACAATTTATGAGGATAGTAAAGGAAAATTATGGATTGGAACTTTTGGCGGAGGTATTTGTAGTTTTGATAGAAAATCAGAAACATTTACTACTTACAGAAACGACAAGGATAATCCAAATTCCCTGAGTCATAATACGGTTTGGAATTTTTATGAATCAACAGATGGTAATTTATGGATTGGAACAAATAACGGACTAAATTATTACGATAGGACAAAAAAGAAATTTAAAAACTATCAGCCTGAAAAAGAATCACTTATATTCAGAATTATTCCACAAAGAAATAATACCCTGCTTCTAACTACTCTTGAGAAAGTTTTAATTTTTGATATCAAATCAAAGATCTTTAAAAATTTTGCTAGCCACATAAACTCCAAAATATTAGTACAAAATATTCAAAAAAATATTTGTTATGATCCTTCCGGAATAGTTTGGATGGCATCTCTTGAGGGCGAAATATTGAAATATAACTCAACGAATAATAATTTGAAAAAATACAGGCTGTTTTCACAAACTGCTTCATCGAATAAAGCTAATAAGAAAATAAGCGGAATAGCTGTTGATAAATATGGATTTGTTTGGGTTACAACAAGCGATGGTTTATTTATTATGACTTTTTCAGGTGAAAACCTATTAAAAGTTCATAAATTTTATAATGATCCGACCAATGATAAAAGTATTAGCGGTGATTTTTTATCTGGAATTCATACAACCAAAGGTGGAGAGATTTGGATAAGCAGCCGTAATGCAATAAATCGGTTTGATCAAAACAATCAAAAATTTTTACATTATAATTCGTCTAATAAAAATATCAATAGTCTTAGCCACAATGGCGTGCTACCAATTTTGACTTCCAAACATAAGCCGGGCATTGTTTGGATCGGTACTCGTAAAGGATTAAATAAATATGATGAAAGAAATAACACGTTTACACATTTTAAAAGTAACAGAATTAATCCGGATGAAGGCTTAAGCAGTGATTATATTTTATCTTTATTTGAAGATAAAAAAGGAAATCTTTGGGTTGGGACACGTGGTGGCGGACTGAACAAAATTGAATTTAATATTTCAGGGAATACTAACTATACACATTATAGATATAACCTTGATGATTCCTTAAGCATAAGTTCGAATAATGTACATAGTATTTATGAGGATTCAAAAGGGATTTTTTGGATTGGGACGGGCGGAGGAGGTCTGAATCAGTTCAATCCCAAAAGCAACAATTTCAAAAGATACTCAGGTTATACAGGAAATATTAATGATATAAATGATCCATGGGTTTATAATATACTCGAAGATCAATTAGGAAATATCTGGATTGGTACAGCAGCCGGAGGGTTAAATTTATTTAATCGTAAAGACGGCACTTTTAAATATTATTTAAATAAAGCTGATGATCCTACTAGTATTAGCAATAATCGTGTACTCGTAATTTTTGAAACACGCAATGGCCAAATATGGATTGGTACTGCGATGGGGCTAAATAAATTAATTCCTCCCCAAAAAGAAGATGGAGAATATTCATTTAGACAGTATTTTCTCTCAGATGGATTACCCAATGATGTGATATACGGAATTCTTGAGGATGATTTTGAAAATCTGTGGGTAAGCACAAATAAAGGATTGTGCAAAATACATCTTGAAAACGAATTGCTTAAAGTAAGAAATTATCATATTTCAGATGGATTACAGAGTGATGAGTTTGATCAAAATTCATTCAGCAAAGATGTTTTCGGAAGAATGTATTTTGGTGGAATAAATGGATTCAATGTTTTTCAACCAGACAGTATAAAAGATAATGACTTTATCCCGCCGGTTGTTATAACTGATCTGAAAATTTTAAATGAGTCAGTGCCAATTATTAATCAACATAGATCAACATTACATAAAAATTTTAAAAAGGGAAATAGTAATTATACTGGCTCAGTGTTTCTCAATAAATCTATAACACTAACAGACACAATCGAATTAGCTTACAATGATGAAGTGCTTTCTTTTGAATTTGCCTCATTAAATTATACTGTGCCGGAGCAAAACAAATATGCCTATTTTATGGAAGGCTTTGATACGGATTGGATTTATTCCGGTACCCGTAGATTTGTTACATACACAAATTTAGATCCTGGGAAATATATTTTTCATATAAAAGGCAGCAATAATGACGGAATCTGGAATGAGAAAGGAGAATCGATAACGCTAATTATTAGTCCTCCACCTTGGAAAACCTGGTGGGCATATTTAATTTATTTTGCTCTATTTGTTGGAGCAGTTTTTATATTTATTAAAAATCGTGAAAAGAAACTTGCTCACGAAATAGAATTAAAATTAAAAATTGAAGAAGCAAAAATTGAAGAACGTGAAAATGTTCGAAAGAAAATATCACAAGATTTTCATGATGAGGCTGGAAATAAGCTGACCAAAATTGCTCTTTTTACTGAACTTTCGAAGCGTGAATCTAACGTAAATCTAAAACTAAAGGATTTCTTGAATCATATTGAGGATAATACTACTGAACTTTCTAACGGAATGCGTGATTTCCTATGGGTTTTAGATGTTGGAAAAGATTCTCTTTTTGATATGATTAAGAGAATTGAAGAATTTGGCAATTCGATGTTCGAGTTTACTGATATAAGCTTTACTGTAATATGTGAAAATAAAATATTCGAAAAAATATTGCTCTCAATGGAGGTAAGGCGCACTATTATTCTAATTTTTAAAGAAGCTATGAATAATGCTCTAAAATATTCAGATGCAAAACATATTTCTTTAGAAATTATCTTAAACGAAAATTTACTGACTGTGATATTAACGGATGATGGAAGGGGATTTGAAACTACCTTAACATCTAATGGCTATGGTATGAAGAATATCAAATCTCGTGCTGAAAAAATTGGTGGTAAAACCCTAATCGAATCTAAAAAAAATAAAGGAACAAAAATTACTTTCATAGGGAATATTACCCATATGGGTAATTGATAAATTGTTCGATAATCGTTTATTATTAAACTAAGTTTTGGATAATTTTAATGAATGAAGATATTATAAAAGTAGCAATTGTTGAAGATGATTCTGAAATAAGAAACCTCCTATCTTTAATTATTGATGGTTCTCCCGGGTTTGAATGCAAATCTACATATTCAAATTGTGAAGATGCTATCAATAATATTCCACAAAATCCGCCAAATGTAATATTAATGGATATTGATTTGCCTAAAATGAATGGAATTGATGGGGTAAAAATTCTAAAAGAGATAATCCCCCAAACTGATTTTTTAATGCTAACAATAAAAGACGACGACGATTCGATATTTGATTCAATTTGCGCAGGTGCAACAGGATATTTATTAAAAAATACTCCACCGCTAAATTTATTGAACTCAATCAAAGATATAGTTCGCGGCGGTTCACCAATGAGTGCTAGTATAGCCCGAAAAGTAATTTCATCCTTTCAAAAGGTCAACAAATCACCGCTTTCGGAAAGAGAAACCGAAGTATTAAAAAAATTGTGTGGTGGTGAAAATTATAAAACAATTGCAGATGCTTTATTTATAAGTGGGAATACGGTGCGTGCCCACATAAAAAATATATATAAAAAACTACAAGTAAATTCTCGCGCCGAAGCAGTTTCAAAAGCTATCAATAAAAAACTTTTTTAATGAAAAATACAAACTATTGAGAAAGGTTTTTTTGACGAAATAATAATTGCCCCCAAATTATATTATCGAAGATATAACCGATTCTTCATCCAAAATTTTTCATCTAATTAGTGCTTTTCCTTCTTTTTAAAATACTCCATATGGATAATTGATTTCACAAAAATGGCATACTACTTTGAATGAAATAATATTACCAGGTAAGTTCGAAAAAAGAAAGGAGATGCCATGAAGCAAAAATACAATCTTGCCATAATAATAATAATGCTAATATTTGTTGCAAACACTTTTGCACAGAATGAAATACCAAACGCCGGGTTTGAAGATTGGTCAGGATTAGATCCGGATTTATGGACAAGTACAAATTCCCAAAATTTGGTAACAAATGTAACAAAAACAGATGATGCACACAGCGGGTCTTGGGCTGCAAAAGGAGAGGTGGTGGAATTTTTTGGAGTCCCATATCCACCTGGTTTATTTGCCGGAAAACAAACCGGTATCTGCTGCCTTCCTTTTCCAATTACTCAAAACTACGAAAAATTTACAGGTTATTATAAATGTAATGTCGGAGGGCAAGATTTGGGGCTTGGGATTATTGTTACCCTAAATGATGTGAACTTTCAAACAGTTGCAGTAGGCATCTGGGGGCCTGGTGTAAGTAATTCGTTTGAACAATTTTCAGTGTTAATGGATTATTCATTAGGTAATGGTAATGATGCAGCATTTGGTACAATTGAATTTGCACTAGGAAGTGATAGTGCAGACAGTGTCTCTTATGATTCATGGTGGATTGTTGACGATCTTGCATTTGAAGGTGTTGTTAGTAATATAGATTTAATCGAAAATACAACTCCAAAAGAGTTTTCGTTGGAACAAAATTATCCTAATCCTTTTAACCCATTAACGAATATCAAATTCAGTCTGCCGGAAAAATCATTTGTAACGCTAAAGGTATTCAACATACAGGGTGAAAAAGTAGCAACTCTAGTAAACGAACAATTATCGTCTGGTAGTTATTCAATTGACTGGAATTCAGAAAACAATCCATCTGGAACATATATTTATAGTCTCACATCCAATAATTTTGTTGAAGCAAAGAAAATGATTCTATTGAAATAATCTGAGGTTTCTTGTAAAATGATAACAACGAAAAGAATATTTGTAATTCTTATTTTGTCCGTAGTTCTGAGTTATACAATTAAAGGTCAGGGCGATGTTGATGGTTCAGAAGATCATTCATTAATTTCCCGCTATCCGGCTTCCCTTATAAAATGGTATGATGTACAGGAATTTGATCAATATAAAATTGGAAGGGGGCCGGTTACTGGTTACAAACATATTGATGACTGGCTTACGGTTGAGGGAAAACTTACAAGAATATATTATTCGCTTTCAGGTTCGAGAAGTGTTAACGAGGTATATTTTAACTATTTGAAGGCACTAAAGAAAAACGGTTTTGATATTCTTGCCGATGGATTAGTTAAGGGTAGAAATGTGGGGAAAGGGATTG
>Ga0209633_10001608_pt1 | contig 22842 bp, 30 predicted proteins | sample Cruoilmetagenom1_FD_187290 | JGI IMG/M metagenome (GOLD analysis project Ga0209633, IMG submission 187290) | Oil polluted marine microbial communities from Coal Oil Point, Santa Barbara, California, USA - Sample 1 (SPAdes) (version 2) | ecosystem: Environmental > Aquatic > Marine > Oil seeps ...
AAACCAAAACGCCCGTAATGCGGATATATAACGGGCAGTTCCGTATTAAACATTTTGCAGTCCGGAGGGACTTAAGCTCTCCCTCCGGGCATTTAGAAATCAAGGGAGGAAGGCATGAAAAAAATACCAAATTTCTTAGACGGTAAAAAAACTTACATATGTATCGGCCTTTTGCTTGTGCTCTTTGTCCTGGACTCTGGAGGATTGATCCCCCCGGATTTTCAGAAATACAAGTCTGAGCTTTACGGTCTCCTATTCGCGGGAGCTGGTGTATCTCTCCGGCTTGGAATGAAAAGCGATACAGAGAAAGTTAAAAAAGAGATTGAAGCAGTTAAAAAACAAAACGGAGGTAAGCAGTAATGATATTCAAATCAATTTTAGTGGCGTTGATATTTGCTCCTTTGTTCTGGTTCGGTGGTTGTGCCGATAACCCAGATTCCGATATACGCAACGCTCAAACCGTAACAACAATTGCTGATATTGTTGTAAGTGAAGGGCTTGAATTTTTGGAGAAAGAATCTCCGGATCTCGTCTCGGATGTTCAAAGCGGACTCCAGCTCGTTGTTTCCCAGATTGCGCTTTACAACGACGGCGTTGCTTCTCCCGAAGATTTTCTGATAACGATTACTTCTATCCTTGAGGAGATAAACCGAATAGCAGACAGTGTTGACGACGATCTGGCAAAACGGATTTTAAAGAATGTTGCTAAATTAGACGGATTGATCGAGCTTTATATAGATCCGGTGGAACTTCCGGATCAGGTCCCTCTATACGCGAATGCACTTGGAGCCGGAATCTCTCAAGGTCTAGCCGACTATATGTCAGGAGGTAATTTGTAATGATAAGTGGACCTCTTGTCATATTTTTTCTAAGCATGATCCCCTGGACTGAAATCTTAAGATTTGTATTCAAGGCCATTAAAAAACGTTACGGATCAGGATTTGCGGATTTTGCCCTTGAACTCATAGAGGACAGGGATAAGGAGATTGACGAAGGAATAACAGACGGATTAGGAAAACTTGTAAAGAACGTGCGGATCCTGAAAACAGCTTCACAGTCCAGCCCAGGCATATCAACAACAATGGCAATAATTGTCAATGTAAGTGCCTATGCTGAATATGTGCATAGGAAAGATCCAGCAAAATATGATTGGTGGAACCGAGTTTCAGAACAAGTTTTCAGGACCAAAAAGAAAAAATGGACTGCAACAGATTATGCGAATCATTTAAAAAAAATAGGCATGTAAAAAAGTTGTTAAAGGGCCTCGGTCGGAACGAGCTTGGCCTTTTCTTTTTCTTTTGCATGAGGGGCCTCTTCGGAGCTCAAACTCTTTTGAGGTCCCTCTATGCAATAGGGAGATAAAACAAAATGGATCCATTTAGCATAATTTTAAAAATTATAGGAATGATATTCGGGCCGATAATTGGCAAGATCCCGTGGTTCAAAAAGAAATCTCAGGTTAAAGAGGCTCATGAGAAAGCGGACAAGGCGGAGGCGAAACAAGCCGAGGCGGAGGAGGAGCTCGCAAACATGAAAAGGGAAGAGGCTATCGAGGACGATATGGAAAAGCCGGACGACGAGTTCTGGCAGGGAGGAAAATTGTAATGTCAAACATCATAATATTAAGCTTGTTGTTTTTGTTTCTCTTCGTTTTATTTTTGTATGAAAGGAGCGAATGGAAAAAATTAGAAAAGCGATTAGGCCAAGTAAAAAGAAACGTAAATCGCGAGAGATTGAAGTCTGTAAAAATTCCAAGAGAACCACCCTTTTTTGCCACGATCCTTATAACGATATCAATTTTCAGTGCAGGATGTTTAGGGTTTCAAGCTCCTCCTCCGGAAGTGATAGAGCGTCATTGTGCGCTCGAGGATCTAAGAGAAACGCCGTATATTCCGACCGTTGAATGGATACACAAAGACGGCCTTCATTGTACGGACGATGCAAGTTATTACAATGCAAAACTTGGAAAGTCCCGTTGTGAAAACTTTGTCAAATACTGTGTTGAGGTATACCAGGGAGCTCAAGAGAGGTGCGAGGAATGAATGTGTTTTGTTTTGAAACAGAATATTCGTCAATTATAGCTGGTTGCTGTAATCGAGAATTTTTTGTAACGACTGCTTTTAGAAATGCTCGCTTAAAAGATAAGAATGGATTTTATTGTCCTTATTGCGGGAACTCGAGAGTATTCACAAACAAAACAGAAGAAGAAATATTAAGGGAGAAATTACAGGAAAAAGAGGAGCAATTAAAAAGAGCAATGACTTGTAGTCGAATTCACTACAGCGAGAGACGTAAGCTCGAGAAAGCTCTTTCCGCACAAAAAGGTGTAAGTACCAGGCTTAGAAAAAAACTAATCCCGGAGGTTAATAAATGAAATGTCCATCGTCTGAATTACCTCCGCGAATATCCAGACTTCCAGTAGATAGGAGGGGTTATCCGGTCCCCTGGTTCGTTGCTTGGATTGACGGAGATCCGGATTTTAGAGTTATAGGCGAGGGAAAGATAATTGATGCAATACGTTTTCAAAAGTGTTGGGTATGCGGTCAGAAATTAGGAGCTTATAAAGCTTTTGTTATAGGTCCTATGTGCTCGATTAATCGTATTAGTAGCGAGCCTCCAAGTCACAAAGACTGTGCTATTTATGCCAGTACGCATTGCCCGTTTTTAACTGAACCGAGAGAAAAGCGAAACGAAAAAGGCTTAGGAGAGTTAGAAGCTCAAGAGCCGGCGGGAGTTATGCTCAAACACAATCCCGGAGTTGCTTTAGTGTGGATTACTAAAAAGCACAGAAATCTCCGCTTTAAAAAGGGCATTCTTTTTGACGTAGGAAATCCCGTCGAGGTTCTTTGGTATTGCAAAGGACGCCCAGCTAAGCGCGTCGAGGTATTGGAATCAATAGAAAAAGGTTATCCGATTTTACAACAATCCGCCGAGAAAGATGGTCCTAAAGCACTTGAAGAATTAGTAAAGCGTCGGGCTATTGCGGAGAAACTTATTCCGGAGGTATAAAAAATTATGGGATTTAAAAATTGGTATAAAAAGGGAACTAAGACTTTCCATCATTTAACAACTCCCGAGGTGAGAATAGACAATTTTACTATCGGCATAAACAGTTATTTAGAGGATCGGTATTTCAAAAATAAAGATTATGCCTTGATAGGGTTCGATCCTGAAACAAAAAATCTTTATATCAAACCTACCGATAACGAGAAAGAAGGATTCAAACTTCAAAGCACATCCGGGAATTTTAGGAAAATATCTTGCAACAAATTCATTGCAAAGTACAGGCTAAACAACCCAATAGAGAAATTCGTCGCATATCAAGAAATGGTCTTTAGTACCGAGGATTATCTAATCGTTCAAAAAGTACAAGAGTTTCCGCTTTTCATGTGAGGTAAGTCTATGATAAATCAAGGAAGACAGGAGGGGTATTATGACTGGCACATTCTTAGAAGCTTATGAGTATGCAAGAAAGTTCGAGGGTGGTTACAGCAATCATTCAAAAGATCCTGGAGGGGAAACTTGGAAAGGGATTGCTCGCAAAAAGCATCCTTCCTGGGAAGGCTGGCCCTCAATAGATAAGGCTAAGGCTGACGGCTACAGGGGTAAAGGATTAGAACCGGTCTTGTCTGAAAATGTTTTTCTCCAGGATCAGGTACTAACATTTTACCGGCGAATGTTTTGGGAGCCTATTTGGGGAGATACGATCGCCGTTGCAAGTCAGAGAATGGCAAACGATATGTTTGATATGTCTATAAACCTCGGTATTGGAAGGGCAAGCGAATTTATGCAAAGGAGCTTGAATTTGCTAAACAGCAACGGCCAAAGTTGGGGAGAAATTGCCGTTGACGGAGATATAGGACCAGAAACAATGAAAGCCTTTCAGTCTTGCGTAAACGATAAGCGCACCGGGGCGAGGCAATTATATAAGCAATTAAATCTATTTCAAGGCAGTTGGTATCAACATTTGATGGAGACTAACCCTAGCAGATTTGAGACATTCATTGGCTGGTTTGCTCGGGTCGATTTTATTCAATGAGCAATAAGGATGGTGGCGAGTGATGGAATTAATAGAAGAAAAAACTGTTAAAGCACGAAAAAATCATAGATGTGATGGAATAGAACAGATACTTGAATATGGCAATACAGAAAAAGAATTTGGAGAAAAGCACACCTGTAAAGGAATAATTAAAGGCAGTAATTATTTTTATCAAAAAACTAGAGACGGTGGAGATATTTTAACTTGGAAGTCATGTATGCCATGTACCGAATTTATCAAAAAACATGATTTATATGCTGAATAAAAAGGAGCATAGATAATTATGGGTGAGAAGAAAATATAAATGGAATATGCTTTGATAATATTAGTATTTTCTGGTGCCTGGGGCGGTGGTGCGGAACTGGATAAATACACAATCCCCTCTTTGCCAAGCAAGGAAATATGTATTGAAATGAAAGACAAGTTTAACAAAGAATTGAGAGACTTGTCATTTGCCTATTGTATCCCACAAATTGAATACTGAATCGCACCGCTATAAAAAAGACAGAGAATGCAACTCAAAGACGAGCTCAAACTACGAATACATCTAAAGATCCGAGAACGTTTTCCCCTGGAGGAACAAAAGAAGCTCGCAAAGAATTACTATTCTCTATTTCGCGACGAGCTTATTAATATGGCAATAGATACATTCGTCGATTACTCAAACGGCGTTGATATGAAAACTGGTCTCAAGAAACGAAGTCCAGGCCCTAAGCCTGTATATAAAGACGACGACTTCCTCTCCAAGCTCAAAATGTTAATTATTAAAGGAAAAACAATCGAAGAAATGAAAGAGGCTCTAAAAGTCTCACAGCCGACAATATCGAAGGCTAAGAAGTTTTTAAGAACTATGGATACAAAAGACGGTTGAGAGTGTATATAATATGATTATCAAACTTTCGGAGGATAATTTATGGATATAAGCCAATTAAGAGACATAAGAATGCATCTCACTAACGAAATTGGAAAGATTCAAAAGGATCGCGAAAACCTTTTACCGGCTAAAGAAGAGAATATGCCTCTTTTGCGATCTTCTCAAATTGAAGAACTATTATTTGTTAGTAGAGCGATACTCGCCGAGCTTACATATATGAACGATAAAGAAGGCGAGGTCAATAATGGCTGAGGAAATAGTTGCAATAGGGGATTTAGAGCAACAGAATCTATAGGCTTTAATTTATGGAAAGCGATCCTAACTGGTTAAATGTCGCCTGGACATTCTTCCAAAACCTAAATGTACAACAGGGTCTAGTAATTGCCAACTTTATTCTCGTGGGCGTCACTATAGTATTAGTTTTTATTACCCGGCGGTATGCGAATCACACTCAAAGAATGGCCGACATTATGCTTAAGGATTATCAACTCCGGATTACACCCCAGTATGAAATAAATACACAATTAATCATAGAAGAATTGAAGTATATCGTTGCAGGTATAATAATTAGAAATGTCGGATTAACCCCCATTTTTATAAGAAATTTCACTGTTAAGGCTGTACCTATTGTAAGATTTGAGGTAAAAAAAGAAGTTTTATATCAAGTAAAAAGACAGATTAGAATAGATCCGGGCGATGATGGGGATTACACCGAATTGACAGTCGGGGTTAGTGAAATAGTCGTAAACCCGCCTAAAGAAGGTGAAAAGTTCTTTGGTAAAGATTGTAATATAATCTTAACTTGTGAGATCTCTGGACCTACCCAGGATTTTAAACAGGAAAGAAGAGTTATTATTTAAACTCTCGAGGACTAACCGCCTCTATTAAACACTCTCCCTCCCTTTTGCAGTTAATTTACTTCTCAAACCCTCCGGTATATCTTTGGAAAAATGCCGGCGAAAACGAAATATACTCCGGAGCTCTTAAAGAAATTCAGATCTCTTGTCGATAAATGGGACCCTTTCAGGTTTAGAGGAAAGGACAAAGATACTAAAACCGTAGACGAGTTTTTCGACAAGGCTTATGTCGTATCGCTTGCCGTCCATCTTGGAGTATATCGAGCCCGGATCCGGGAATATAGAGAGAAGCACGAAGATTTCAAAGAGATTTATAACAAGTGGATTGATAAGCGGGACCATTACTTTCACAAAATAGCAAGACTCTACTCGGACAGACCCGCTCAATGGATCTACATTTCAAAGAATATCCTCGGATGGAGTGACAACCCTTCTCATACCGAAGAAGACGACAACACTTTACCGCTACTTATCAGGGCGATTGAGGCCTCAGCTGACAAGATAAAAACCCAGAAAAAGAAACCTGCGTCGAGGAGAAAGAAGTAAATGTTTGAGTGGGGAGAGTTCTCCGAGAAAGGCCTCTTATCTATAGCCAATTCAAACGCCCGAATAAATATATGGGAAGGGGCCGTCAGGTCCTCAAAGACTATATGCTCACTTGTTAGATGGATCTCTTTTGTAGCCTCAGCTCCGCCCGGAGATCTCCTAATGTTCGGGAAAACCGAGAGGACTTTAAAGCGCAACATATTAAACCCTCTTAAAGATATGTTAGGAAAGCAGTTTGATTTTAAGCTCGGCCAGGGCGAGGCTTGGATGTTCGGTAGAAAGATTCTCATTGTCGGAGCTAACGACGAGAGAGCTGAGTCAAAGATCAGGGGCGGTACTCTCGCCGGCGCGTATGGAGACGAGCTCTCACTTACTCCCGAATCATTTATCAAGATGTTGTTTTCAAGACTATCTGTCCCAGGGGCAAAGCTTTTCGGAACCACAAACCCAGACAGTCCATATCACTATATCAAGACCGAAATTATCGACAATCCCAATATAGATAAAGCCGTATTTCATTTTGTATTAGAGGATAATCCGAATCTCTCTCAAGTCTTTATTGATGCACTCAAAAAAGAATATATCGGCCTTTGGTATAAGCGTTTCATTCTGGGCCTTTGGGTTATGGCCGAAGGCGCGATATATGACATGTGGGATGATAAAACGCACCTAATCACGGCCCCGACGGATATCGACGATTATTTAAAGATCTGGGTCTCAGTAGATTACGGGACCTCTAATCCTTGCACCTTCGGAATTTATGGAAAGCACAAAGACGGGAATAGGTACAAACTCGCCGAGTATTGGTTTGATTCTAAAGAGAGGGGATACCAAAAGACCGACTCAGACTATGGCGAGGATTTTGAGGAGTTTGTCGAGCCATTTAATAGCCGTCTTAAGGAGGTCTATGTTGACCCGTCCGCTTTATCGTTTAAAACAGAGCTCGAGCGTAGAGGTTTTGATGTACAGGACGCCATAAACGACGTCTTAGACGGGATAAGAATTGTCTCGACTGAACTCGGTCAAGGTCGCTACTTTGTAGATCCGAGTTGTACTAACACAGCAAAAGAATATGTTTCATATGCCTGGGACTCCAAAGCCCAAAAACGCGGAGAGGATAAGCCTCTAAAACAAAACGATCACGCTATGGATTGCGACCGGTACGCTTTAGCATCTGAGTTATTAATTCCGGATTTTTATATCAAATAGCTTTGTGAAACAAACATTCTAATTACTAAATATATTTGACAATTGATTACAGGAATTGCTATAGTATCATACGTAAACTTAAGGGGGATTGTCTCATGAAAAAGTTAATATTGGGTTTGTTAGTAACATTCTTCTTAGTACCAGCTATTCAAGGTGTTCCTCAAGCACAAGAAGACATCACATTAGATGAATTTTTACAAATCTGTGAAGAGGATTTTTTTAGTTGTTATGATGACGCTCCAGAAGGCAAGGCGAAAGCTGAAGAAGCTATAGCAACTGCTCAAAGTGTACCACCTCACCTAGTGGCCCCCGCTTGTGCAGACTTTTGTAATTCAGACCCTATAGATGGACAGGGAGCCCTTCGAAATACAATAAACTGCACAGATGAACAATGCGAGAACCGCTGTACTGCTTTAAGCGGTATATTAGACGACGAAATCATGCAACTTATAGATATGATGGACTTTGAAGCTTTAAACGCTTTGTGCCCCTTGCCTGAACCTACACCGGAACCTGTAGTATCCCCAATTCCCACCTTTAACCAATGGGGCTTCATATCTTTAGCTGTAGTGCTCGCTCTTGTGGGATTAGGGGCTATTCTGGTAAGAAGAAGGAAAGTTAGGGCTTAAAGTCTAACAACACTTAAATTTAAATACTTCAAGGGGAGCTTCGGCTCCCTTTTTTGTTTGTCCACTCATTCCATCCGATTTTTATATCAAATAGACCTATAAAGGTTAGTTGCATTCATAAACATTGAGATATATCTTCAAAAAAAATGCGGATATCTCAATCGCTTAAATCATTTCTGACAGATTTCGACCGCGCTCCCTTGCCCTGGGAGGAGAAAGCGGTCGCCCAGATCCTAACCAGTTTTCAAGCCGGATCCCCTACTTATCCCAAAGCCGACTTTCTCCCTTTTGTGAGAGAGGGCTACAAGAAAAACATCCCCGTCTATGCTTGCATCAATGAAATTGCGAGCTCCTTTAACGAGCCCGATCTTGAAGTTGTGGACGGATCCAAGTCTCCTATTCCTAATCATCCTTTTAATATTTTGCTCAATAAGCCTAACCCCTTCTATTCGACATTTGAATTTATAGAGAGATACGTCCTCCATTTGTTATTAGCCGGAAATGCTTATATCGAGAAAGTCAGATCCGGATCCGACCGAGTTGTCGAATTGTGGTTATTACGTCCGGACAGAATAAAGATTGCTCTCGATAATGAGAACTTTATTAGAGGATATGTATATACGATCGAGGGGAGAGAAACTTTTCTCGAGTCAAGAGACATTATTCATTTAAAACTCCCGGATCCGGAGGACGAGTTTTTTGGCATGTCGCCACTTAGGACCGGAAACCGAGATATTGCAACCGACAACGAGGCGACTGATTATACAAAAGTATTGCTCGAGAATATGGCCGTTACAGGAACCATAATTCAAACGCAAAAGTCACTTGACGACGCTGAGACTGAGAAATACGAAAGAGCCTGGATTAAAAAATTTGGCAAGGGGGGAAGGGGCCGGCCGGCGTTCATGCCAAAAGGGGCCGAGGTAAAAACGATCGGTCAAAGTGTAAGAGATCTCATGCTCCCGGATCTGTCCGGAATGACCGAGACCCGTATTTGTTCATTGCTCCAGGTCCCGCCGATCCTAATTCATATCAAAGCAGGGCTTGACGCCTCGACTTATTCTAATTACGGAACTGCAAAGCTTTCTTTCTGGGACGAGACAATGATCCCTCACTTGGAGAGATTAGTTCAAAAGCTTAATGCTGAATTGCTTCCGGACCTAGAGACCAGGGCGGACCGCAAGATTGTTGCAAATACTAAAAATGTAAAAGCATTTCAGGAACGCGAGTCTAAACGGAAAGCTCAGATTACAGCCTCTTATACTTCCGGACTTGCTACTTTAAACGAAGCAAGGGCGGAAATAGGTCTCCCGAGAGTAGTCGGCGGAGACGTCTTTGTCAGAGGCCTTGCACAAGTAACGGTCGACGCTACGTTTGAGAGATCCCCTTCTAAAACTTTAAAGCTTCTATCTCCGGAGAAGAAAGGCGCGCTCGACGGCTTGAGAATAGCTCTCGGCCGAAACGCATTCGCTGATCTATTCCTCGAGAAGCTCGAGAAGTGGGCGAAAAAAGAATTTAAAGCCCAGGCCAAAGACATATTAAACGAATTAGACACTCTTGGAAAAGCAATATCACCATCTCAATTAGAGAAGATGATTAATTCGTTCGGAGCTTTTAGGACCTTATGGGAGGCCCGCATTAAAGACGGAGCTGGTCCTATTTTATTTGAGCTAATATCCGGAGCCGGTGAATTTGCCGGCGCGGATCTCGGAGTCCAGTTTGACCAGGCGAGCGAGCAGGTCCTTAAGTTTGTCGACGAGTATTCGATTAAATTTGCAAAGCGCGTTAATAAAACGACTGAGGATTCAGTTCGCAAGGTCCTATTAAACGGACAAGCCGAGGGTCAATCAATAGCAGAGATAAGGAAAGCATTACAAGGCGAGTTTAAGACCTGGGACACGGTTCGAGCTGATAGAGTTGCAAGATCTGAAACAATACGCTCGGCAAACATGGGAGCGAAAATGTCCTATAAACAAGCCGGCGTTTTGAAGATTAAATGGACTGATTCAAACGACGACAGTGTGTGTCCTTATTGCGAAGGTCTTGACGGTACAGTCGTCGGAGTAGATGACAATTTTGTAAATCAAGGGGATTCGTTTCAACCCGAGGGCGCGAGCTCGCCACTAGCTACAGAGTACGGAGCGGTCGAAGTCCCTCCAGCTCACCCGGCTTGCAGGTGCTCGATAGTCCCGGAGTTTGACGATTAAAGACGATAGGAGGTAGTTATGAATATAAATCAATCATATTATGGCTTTCAGAGCATGTCTAAGGAGCGCAAAGACGCGAACGTCGAGCCTGATTACGTTAGATGCTCAATCGAGGTAAAAGCAGTAGGAGACCCAGAGGACGGAATTATCGAGGGATACGCTTCGATCTTTTCCGTTAAGGACCTACACGACGACATAATTGATCCAGGGGCTTTTGCTAAAACTATCAGCGAAAGAGTCCCGGCCGGTAAAGTGAAATTATTCGATACGCACCAATGGGACTCCCAACATATGCTCGGAACTGTGATCGAGGCAAAAGAAGATTCACGGGGTCTATGGTTCAAAGGACAATTATCTAACGCTCCGAGCGTTCAAGATATAAGACTAAAAATGTTGGAAGGCCATATAACCGAAGCATCAATCGGTTTTGATTCTATCCGGGAAAGGTTCGAGGACGTCGAGGGGAGATCAATCCGCCATATTGAGGAGCTCAAACTTTGGGAGGTTTCAGTCGTTCCATTCGGAGCGAATGAGCATACTCGAATAAGCGCAAAGTCAGTACCTAATTTTAAGGACCTTGAGCTCGTCGAAATAGATCATAAACCGACGGAACTAAAAGGCGTAGAAAGATGGAATCCGGCCCGAATTAAAAAAGCTTATCTCTGGTACAACAAAAAGGATCCGGGAAATAGCGATTATCAAATTGCCTCTATAGTAGGCGATCAATTAAAAGCAGTGCCGGAGCTCGTTATTAAATCGGCGGAGAAATTACACGCCGGCGATTCAAGATTGAGTGAGATCGAGAGCGACGAGATTAAAAAACATATAAGCAAGTATTACAAGAAAATGAGAGCTCAGTTCAAAGACGAGACTATTCTCGAGCCCTGGGACCAGCACGAAAATTACGACGAGCAAAAAGAAGTCGAGGAGCTCGTTAAATCTTTTAAAGAATTGCCCGACGATATTCAAGCAAAAGTGTTGAAAGAACTAACGGCCGAGCCGGACATGGATCCACTCACCGGGACGGATATCAACATGCTTGAGCTCAAAGCTCGGGAATTGGAAGTATCAATGAATCTAATCAATACGGAGGTTAATTAATTATGAGTTTAGCAGACATTCAAAGAGAAATGGACAGCGCGAAAAACGCGTTTCAGATCGGACGTGATTTACTAAAAAAGCATAAAGACAATATGACAAACGAGATAAAAGCTCGAGTCGACCAGGCTTTTGACGATGCTGAAACATACAAGGCAAACGCCGACCGTTTCAAAAGAGAACAGGATCTCAAGAAATGGGAAGAGGATCCTATCAGGAAACACGGCCAGTCCGGACCAAGTGACGACGGCAAGGTAAGTCAAGCTGAGTATGCAAAGAGTCTCGGACTTAAAAAGGCGAAGCTGACACCGGAACAATCTCAGATGTCTTATGAGTATATAGAGAAAGGCAAAATGGCCCTTTCTCCCGAGACGCAAAAAGGGCTTTCCACTATCTCAGATCCGGACGGAGGATTTATTTCTCCCGAGGAAATGAGGGCCGAGATGATTACGAAGAGAAGGAACTTAAGCTTTATTCGCTCAAGAGCTACAGTCTTTGAGACCTCGAGCGGAATAGTGACTTTCCCTTCTTTTGATTTTGACGGAGTGGTTTCTAAACCTAAGCAAAACGAGACGATACCCGAAACCGGGATTGACAACATCTTCGACAAACAACAGTTTATGGCTCACAAGTATGCTGTCATTTTCCCTATCCCTATGGAGCTTTTAGAGGACGGCGTTCCTAACATCCAGGATGTAATGACAACTCATTTTGCAACCAGATTCGGAGAAGTTGAGGAGCAAGACTTTTTAAATGGAGACGGCAACGGAGAGCCTTTAGGGTTGCTTCAAGCCTCTTTGCCTACAGTATCCGCAGGGACCGCCGATCAGTTCAATCCGGACGATATTCATGAGACCGTTTACTCGATCAAAGCTCAATACAGAGCCGGTTCAGCATGGATGATGCACCGTGACAATGTAAAGCGTGTTCGTCAAATGAAAGGGTCAGACAATAACTACTTATGGCAAATAGGACTCCAGGCGGGAGAACCCGCTACATTGGACGGGTATCCAATTCTTGAATCTGAATGGTTTCCAAATACCGCGCCTAATGCTGATCCCGGAACCGATCTCGCTTTATTCGGAGATTTTCGCTGGTATTGGATTGTCGACCGAATTGGATTCATGGTTCAAAGGCTCGACGAGTTATATGCCGCTAAGGACCAGATCGGATTAAAAATGAGACAAAGAACCGACGGAGCTCCAGTATTAAGAGAGCCGTTCATAAGACTCGTTACTAAGTAAGAGTCTTTGTTTCTCAGGTTGTAACGAAAAGGATTTATCCGGTAGTTGAAATAAAGAAATTTACGGAGGTTTAACATGAGTCAAGATGTTTTAGCAAACACACAAAACGAATTAAGCATAGCCCCTGTAACACTTGCTGACGACGGGGGCGGAGGTTCAGACGGAATACTCGACGGCTCGGTTGTCGATAGGCAAAACTCGCATGTCGGAGGCGTTGTATTGGAAGCTCAATTCGACGTCCTGGACGCTGACATAACCGGCGGAGTATTAGAGCTGATTCCACTCGAGGGCGATCTTGCCAACGGATCGGATCAAGCACAAGTCGGGACAGACAAAGTTACTCATACATTTGTCGCTATAACTGACAAAGGGATCCTGAGATATCACTACACAGGAAACAAGAGATATGTCTCTTGCCGTATCAGTAATCAGCTAACCGGCGGGGCCGCGAACAATAAAGCAGTTGTCGGCGGAAATGTCCTAATGGGAAAACTTAGATACGCGAAGGGTTCCCCAATAGCATAGAGGTATTAAATTAAGTTGAAGAAACCGAAAGAAAATAAAAAAGTGGAGCCTGGGGAAAATAAAAATCCCCGGGCCTCGCTCGGTATAAGGAGACGCTTGAAAAATGGCCGTGGTACTGGCGACAAATGCGATAATCGCACTCAACGATCTAAAGGTCGACTTTCTAAAGATTGACGACCTTGAGACCGAACATGATGATCTGTTAACGATAGCGATTAATTCCGCAAGTCAGAAAATAGAGGATTACACTCGTCGCATATTTAAAGCCCGTTCAATAACTCAAAATATTGACGGAGAGGGCAACGATTGTCTGAATCTATATCATTGGCCTATAGTTTCCTTAACTTCTTTGACTAATCTCGATACTTCGATCGCTATTGATACAACCGGTTTTTTTATAGACCTCGAGAAAGGAATAATCTTTGCAAAGGGAAAGTCGTCTTTCCCTGAGCTCGGTTATCCCTGGATCCAGGTCATATATCAAGCCGGTTTCTCAACGATCCCCTGGAACATTCAAGAGGCTTGCATAAAAATGAGCGCGATTGAATGGGCGGGGAGGGATACGAAACGTCTCGGGATTATCTCAAAGAATCTCGCGGACGGATCGACCCTTACATATGACAAGTCGGATATACCGGCGGACATAAAGGTTGTCTTAGATCTATACGCGAGGGTTATTTAATGGCCGTCTCTCTTAAGTTCAGACTAAAAAACATCGAGAACCTTACTAAGAAATTCAACTCTAAAACTGTCACTAAAGCAGTTAAAGAGGGAATAACTAAGGGAATGCTCAGAATCGAAGCGCACGCAAAGGACCCGATCCTTTCAGGTGAGATTCTAAAAGTTCGGACCGGCACTCTTAAGGCCCGGACACATTCCGAGGTACAGACTAGAGGCTCTCGAATAGTTGGGATCCTGAAAAACAATACGAAATATGCTCGGATCCATGAGTTCGGCGGGACCATAAAGCCGAAGCGGGGAGAGTTCCTTGTCTTTCAACCGGCGGGAGCTGGTCATTTGGTTATGGTCAGAGAGGTTAAGATCCCGGCGAGAAAACCTTTCCGGACCGCTATCCTCGCAAAGAGAAAAGAAGTCATTGGAGATATTGAAACGGCTCTCAAAAGGAGGCTCGGATAATGTCCCTAATTGACTATAACCAAACGCTCGAAGATCTAAGGACGGTCCTTAAAAAAAATCTTGTGGCGAACGGTTTTAATTTCGACGTCAAGATTGTATCCAGAACGGAGAAGACTCAAGACGAGATAAATGACGACGAAGGTTTTGTCATTATCCCCTCGACTGACACGCTCATAGAAAGCTACGCGTCCAGGGACGAGCTCCGCGATTGGGAGGTCCTTATTGTCGCTTATATATCGAGACACGATGTCGAGATCCAAGTTGAGAAATATAAACAAGACCTTGTCAGAAACTTAAACAAAGAATACGCATTCCCGCCGGAGCCTGTAAATAGTGTTGAGGTTTCGACGGTTACACAGTCTGCGTTGTTAGACGAATTTCATGAAGCGTCGTTAGTTTTGACGGCGAAATTTGAATACATCCTAGAAAGGGAGGTTTAAAATAAATGGCTACAACAAAAGATTTCGGAGCAATGAGGGTTGTCGAGGATAATTCTCATTCAGCATTAAAAGCATTCGGCGACGCCGGTTGGAAAGTGTTCGCCGTTGAGCAAGGCTCGAGGTTGTTTCAGAAACCGGAGTTTGAGTTCTTAGATCCTTTGACTCAGGATCTCGAGCAATTCTCGGCCGAGTGTATCAAAAGTCCTTTGACCGGGACTATTAACGCATGGCTCCAGGCCCCGGCAACTAGAGGGGACAAGCCGACAATAGATCTATTACTCAAGGCCTTATTCGGTCGGGTAATTACAACCGCTTCTATGGCCGGCGTTGCGGAGCCTACAGTCGCCGACGGAAACACAGTTGAAGTAACAACGGTTGATGTGAACTTACAAGCAGGTATGGCGATATTGTTATCAGTTAGCGGGGTCGACCAGGTCGCCTTTGTGACTTCTATTTCTACTGGAACCGGCGCGGGCGGTATAGACCAGATTTTTATTACTCCAGCTTATTCCGAGGGCAACCTAGACGCGACAGCTATTCCGGCCGGAGTTCATTATGTACCAAAGACCGGCGGAAACGCGGGTGAATATCCGATCATACAGGTTGACCAGTTGGACGATCCTAACGACGAGCGTTACGGATGGATCGGTCTTAAGATCGCCTCGGCTCAATGGAGCTCCGGAGCTGGTCAAATTATCAAACCGGCTTTTGAGATCCTCGGAATAAAAGAGCTCAAAGAAACCGGTGAGGCTGGAACTATAACGGATCCGACAATCAGCAATGTATTTGTCGGGAAAAATATTTTTATTCAAAAAGACGGTGGAGCTCTCACCTGGGTATCGACTCTAGATATTAATTACAACAATTCTCTCTCCGAAGTTCCTGGAGCTGAGGCTGTTGACGGTATCGCCGGCTATGCCGAGGATCGAAGAGTAATAACAATCGGTCTCGATTATAAGTATGAGAACTCGACAGACCGCGACAACTATAAGAACGGAACTAAGTTCGCCCTGGGCTCTTATGCCAGGCGGAACGTCGGGACTTTGGCGTCTCCGGATTATAGATATTGCGCTATGTATTGCCCGGACATGCTCGCCGAGGATTTCAATATAACAACTCCGCAAGGAAAGATCCTCAAATACGATCTGACGGCAAGAGCTTTTCCAAAGACAAGAGCGAACGAAGATTCTTTCACCTTGTCATTGATATAAAAGTAAATCTAAAAGAGGCCCTGCAGAAAGGGTTTCAATAAGGAGGTATTAATCATGTCAGAAGCCAAGAAAAAGGCTAACCAGGCCGAGATTAAGAAGCTTCAGCAAGAGGAAAAGAAGGCCCTGGGAGCTGTAAGGGTAGGCAAGGTATTTGCCCTTTTAACGGTTCTAAGGTCCAGACAGTCCGACATTTCAAAAATTAAGAAATGGGACAACTTCATTGAGGCAACAAAGGATCCCGTCACAAGGGACATATACATGCGGACCTATGACGAAATAAAAGGGGATCCCGAGAAAGCTTACGGCGAAGAAAAGGAGATCCACGCCCAGGCGGTCAAGATCGCCGACAGTTGCAAGATTTAGCTTTTAGAGAAGCAAAGGGGTAATCCCTAATAATTGGAGGTTTTTATGTCTTTAGAGTTTTTGGAAAACGACGGTTTTAAGTTTATGGCCGAAGACGAAGAGGGAGCTCTCACCGAAGAGAGAAAAGGATCATGCCGAAAAATGAGCATGAAGACTCAGCGTCGCATTAACGAATGGCTTTCTAAAAAGTACGACCAGAAAGTCGAGATAATGGGAACCCTCTTCGCAAAGAAAAACCAGGCCGTGAATGAAGAGAACGGAGAGCCGAAGAAAGACGAGGAGGGAAACCAGGTTTATGACACGCTTTGGAATACCCTCTCTCAAGACGAGAGATTTGAGATATACGCTCGGACGATAAAAGCTCAGAACCCTCACCTGGAGCTTGACGATATTTATTCTATGGCCTTTGTAGACGCTGACTCGATTGTTACCAGAATGTTCGGAATAGAAAAGGATGCAATCGAGCAAGCCCTACAAGGGAGGGATCTTGATTTTTTGTCAGAATCCGAGAAAGCGAATACGGAGACTGGAACTGCGGAGAATGCCGAGAGCTCGGACTCTGCGAAGAGCGAAACTGCGGAGGCGTAATTTATGATCCGAAAACGACATACGTTTTCGGAGATCTCGAGATTCAGCATTGTCCGATCTGGTTTCTCGATAACGAGATCTCCAGCTCCGCGATCGAGGATTTTAAATTATGGCAATGGCATAAAGGCGGAGGTCTTGTAATCAGCCTAACCGAATATTGGGACGCCGATTATGACCAGATGAAAGCTTTTGATATTTTGAACGCGGTAAGTGCTGAGGTTAATAAAAATAAAGAGGGCAATAAAGACTAATGGCCGAAGTCGTACAATATGAAGTCCAAGCCAAATTACAGGATGCTATTAAGCAGACTGATAAGTTTGAAAAGGCTGTAAAAGAACTAGGGGACCAGGGGACTAAAACTTCGGGCAAGTTTGCCAAGCTCGAGAAAAATGCGGGATCCCTCGGAAACAAGTTCTCGGCAATAGCTAAATCGGCCGGCTCTATAGCGAAAGGAGTTGGAGTCGCAAGCGTCGCCGTGTTAGGCCTGGGGACCGCCCTCTTTGCTATTGCTAAATCGACTGCTAATTTCGGAGACGAGTTACAGAAAGCAAGCATCCGGACCGGCGTCGCCGTTGAAACCCTCTCGCTCTTAAAAGCTACAGCCGAAGAGAACGACGCTACATTCGCCCAGGTCTCAACCTCTTTAAAGTTTTTAAATAAAGGGATAGACGAATTTAAGCTAGGAGCTGGACCAGGGGCTATAGCGTTTGAGAGACTCGGGATCACGGCGGAGGATTTCAAAAAAGCCGGCGGAGATATTACGGGGATCCTTCCCGTACTTATAGATCGAATCGGAAACCTGGGTAGTCAGAGCGCAAAGACTCGAATCTTAATGGACCTATTCGGTCGGTCCGGAGTCGATCTCATTCCTACAATTCAAGCCCTTGCGGACAATGGAGACGAGCTCGCAAAGCGTTTTGAGAAAGCTGGTCTCATAGTAGGAAAGCAATTCGCCGACGATAGCGCACGTTTTAACGATTCGATTAAACGAGTTCAAGACAGTCTTTCCGGTCTCAAGACGACAATAGGAGCTGATTTGCTTCCGGTCTTTGCGGACATGCTCGAGGATCTCAGCGATTGGATTGCGGATAATAGAACCATTGTCGCTCAAAAAGTACAGGACACTTTTACCAAGATCGCCGACGCCCTCCCTAAGTTGGCTAATTTCGCGGGACAGACCGCCGAGGCTGTAGGCCGGCTTGTCGGAGCATTTGAGGAAGTAAATGCAAAAGGTCAACCGGTTGCAGACTTTCTTAATGATATCCAGTCTAAATTAAATGATCCTAAACTCGGTGAATTTATTAGAGAGAATTTTCTCGGAGGATTTAATTTTAAAGAGAAATTCTTTCCGACTGAGGAAATAGACGAGCTCGGATCCACAGCTTTATTCACGGCCGGAAGCATCGGGCAATTAGGGAGTCAACTTACAGATCTGGACGGCAATATGCAATTAGTGGCTAAGTCCACTAAGGAGGTAGAGAAAGAAAACAAGAATTTGAAAGATCTTTATCCTCCACTCACTACAAAAACGAAAGCCCAGAAAACGGAACTCGAAAAACTAAACGAAGCGATCACAAAAGAAAATGAAAAATTAATCGAGCAAAACAGATTAGTCGCTCTCGAGGGAGAGACCAGGATCAAGGTTGAATCAGCAATCCTGAGAGAGAAAGGAGTTAAAGAAGATCTAGTACAAATCAATCAGGACCTAAAGCTCGAGCAGATAGAAATCAATAAACGCATGGAGGATTTTTCGGATCTGATCGATAAATTTCCGCTCGTTAGATTCAACCAGAATCTTGATACTACGTTTGAAAAGTTGAGCAAAATCGAAAGTATAGAGTTTAAGAATATAGGCGGATTAGTTGTTCCATTCGTTAATTTTGAGAAAGGGGCTGGAGAGGCGGTCGAAGAGGTCAAGGGATCTCTCACGGCCGTTGACGTTTTCGCCTCCGATATAGCGTCAAATATAAACGACGCCTTTTCCAATACTCTAAACGAGCTCGTCTTTGATTTTGAAAATGTTGGCAAGTCAATTAAAGACATCCTTAAGGGAATCGGAAATTCTTTCTTTCAGCTTATTTCTACTATCGCCACTAATCCAATTAGAATCGCCCTATCCGGAGGCGGAGGGCCTGGAGGTCAATCCCTTGATATAGGGGCCGGCATTGGAAGTCTATTCGGAGGTATAAAAAACTCGTTTAATGCTTTGGGAAACCTGGTCGGATTAGGCGGTGGCATCAATCCAGCAGTAGGATTTTTGAGCACTCTTGGAGGAGCGATTCCCGCAATAGGAATTATCGCCGGAGCCGTCGCCGGCTTTGCTTCGCTTATTTCAGGCTTATTCAAGAAAACCCCTAGGCTCGATATAGACTTTGACAAATTAAGAAACGACTTTGGAAAAAAGATTGGTCAAGTCGCCAAGATAGGAGATTTCTTCGATGAAGAGCTTGTCGACAATATTATCAATATCAGCGTCAAAAGAAAAGTTGGTCTCGGCTTAGGCAGAGATAAAATCAAGGAATTAATAGCCGATAGAATTACTGGAATTGCCGGCGGATTACAAGATCTGATTAATACACTTCCTCAAGAAATAGCCGGATCACTTAACGAATTATTACTAAACGCCGAGCTTGATACAGATACCGTAATAGGCGGAGAGAGGTTCTTTGAGTTTGATGCTAAAGGGAAGAAAGTCGGCAAGAAGTTCCAGACATTTATTGAAAGTGAATTGCCCGCTAAATTCTTCGGAGCCATTCGAGAGAGCTTTTTTGAACCGGCTCTCCAAGCCCTCGGCGTGAGTAGCGAGGGAACTCAAAACTTGATTGATGATTTCCTTGATAAGCTTAAAAATGCCGGCAGTCGAGAGGCTAGAGGACAAGTCGGTCAAGAGTTCCTCGGAGATGTCGCGGCATTTTTTGAAGCCTTCAATTTCGTAACCGGCAATTTTGAGGGCTCTACACGGCGAGTTTTGTCAGGACTGGAGTCTTTGTCCGCAAAATTAGGTTTCGAGACTGTACCGTCCATAGACAAGCTCACAGGCGGTTTGTCGAGGTTAATCGAGAATGCAGAATTAGACCCTGAGACAATCCAGGACTTTAAAACTTTAAGAACTGCAATCATCCAAGCCGGTCAATCGGCGAGCTCCTCAGCTTTGAGCTGGATTGATTTCATAGAGTCGCTTAATCAAAAAGCTTTACAGTTAGGCGGTACGGCGATTGACACTTCCGGGCAATTAAACTTGACGATTGATTCTCTTAGAGCGTTGCTGGATCAAGAAAATTTAAGCGCACAAGAGAGAGAGGCACTATTAAGGCAACTCGACTCGGCCGTCGGAACATTATTCGATCAGGAATTGAAAGCTCAGCAAGCAAAAATACAGGCTCAGAATCAGGCCTTGCAGAATCAATTAACCGCCGAGATCTCAGCAAACAATCAAAAGATCCAATTAATAACCCAGAGAACAAACGCTGATATCGCGTCCCTTACTCAGTTGAGAGACTTTGCTCTCGAATTTCAAAATGTATCCGATTCTTTAAAAGGAGATCTTCAAGGATTATTTACCGGACCGTCTTCTATACTGAGCTCGTTTGAAAAGCTTAATTTTATACAGGGCGAGATTGCAAGCGCGCAACAAAAGTTAAGTCAAGCCCAGGGTCCGGAGGAAAGACTAGAGGCTATACAAAAACTCCAGGCTCTCCAGGGCGATCTTATCTCTCTCGGAGCCTCGGCTTTTGGAACCGCCTCTCCGGAATTTCAAGCAATATTTAGAACGGTAGCCGACGAGCTCCAGAGTCTAGTTGATAAGGCCGATGCTGAGGGATTAAAGGCTGATGATCTAAACGATAAAATAAATATTCTTACTGCAACCCTCGAGTCCCAGGTCTCAGCACTAAGGGCCGAGAACGAAAGGAATCAAGGTCAATTATCAAACCTCGGATCTCAGCAAGTACAGCAACAAACGATTATGTCCTCCCGGCTCCTCGAGCTCGTTGAATTTATGCAGGGCCAAGCAAAGAGCTTACTGGACGAGCAAGTCGCCTTTCTCCAAGAGATCGGAGTCGATACTTCCAAGCTCGCCCCTCTTGAGGCATTGGGCGCGGAGCAATTAATAACTCTCAGATCTATAGAAAACCTTCTCCAAAGCCTCCAGGGATTTAGAGGAGGGTCTAACGGCGTTCGGGACTTCGGATCCGGGACGGCCGTCGTTCTGCATGGACGCGAGGAAGTCTTGAAAGAAGGTCAAAGGAGCTCGGCCGGAGGATCCTCGAGAGTTGACATACACCACATAATAGAATTTGTCGGCGACGTTACCGAACAATCGGCAAGCTTACAGAGTCACGCAATAATGAGAGACATAGCCAACTCCGCCAGGGACGGTGAGATCCATTTCGCCATTATGGAAGGCGGACAAAGGAGGCGTTAATGAAAGGCTCGTCAATATATCTCAATTATACGATTTTAAGCTCCGACGAAAACTCCAACTGGCCCGCGTCTAACCTTAAGATTATCAGCTCTTCGACTCAGGCCTGGAGGTCTCCGGATACAACGGAATCTGAAATTATTATTGATCTCGGAGGAGCAAAGCAGGATCCGACAATCGGAATATACAGGGCGAACTTTGATTCGGTAACGATACAGGGAAACACTTCGGACGCCTGGGGATCTCCAGCCTTTAGTCAGGTGTATTCAACAAGTTACGATCCTGAGCACTTTATTTATAAATTGAGAAAAGCTCTCGGAGCATCTTTTAATTATAGATATTTGAGGGTCCTCGTTACCGCTCAAACTCCTAACGACCAGGCGAGTTATTTTGAGGCCGGCGTCATATTTATAGCTGAAAGTGGCAACCTCGAGGACTTCAACGCGGAGCCCCTTAGCACATTTCAACATCCTTTGGGAATGACGACGAAACCACAAGAAACCATAGAACCTTATGAAACCGGCCGATTCGATATCTTTCCCGATCACGACATACCTACAAGCGAGCTCTCTTTGCCGGGACATTTCTTAAACAATGAGGCAAATAGAACAAAAGTCCCAAAGGTTTTTAATCATCCTTTGAGGTCAATTATTTATCTTGACTTTGAAACTGAGTTTGAATGGGAGTGGTATTTATTACAAAGAACCGGTGCGGGATTAAGAAACGATAAATCGAGCCCGAGGTCTCGATTAATAAACCTGAATTTAAGAACAATTTTATAAGGAGGTCTTTATGAAAAACATGTCAGCTATAGACAACGCGATCGAGCGTAAGCGTAAAATGACCATTAAAGAGTTCAAAAAAAAAGGTTATTTGCAAGAGCTCAATCGTAATTATTTGCATCCTCGAGGCTTGCACCTGAGAACCGAGAATCTGGAAGGTGAAGGCTTAATACTGGTTCCATACGATTATACGGACGATCCGGACGGACTTTTGTATAAACAAGAGTTATCCAAAGAAGCCGAGGAGAAATGTAATCAGTTGCTAGAGGGCAAAGCACAAAATCGGCTTGATAAATTCCAGTTTGTTATACAGCCGATTGATTACGAAAAGCTCCCAGGCCATAGATATAAAAAGTTTTTCTATAATAATTCCCGCACGGCCAACGATCCAGAGGACAAATAAATGAAAATACAAAAGCAAACCGGGGGAAAGTCAAGCTCCCAGGGAGGTATAAGCATGGCGAATAAAATCGTTAATAAAAAGCTCGGAGGAGAATCCGGATATGTGAGCTCGGTCGAGCCTGGTCCTCTTATAGAACCAACTATCAAGGAAATTCTCGCAATCGAAAAGGCCCTTAAAGGAGAGAGCAAGGAACTTTTTCAAGAGAATACAAGCTTTCTCGAGAGGGCTCCTCAAGACGATTATGCGGACCAGTACAAAAGAAAGAACCTC
>Ga0209633_10001609_pt1 | contig 22841 bp, 16 predicted proteins | sample Cruoilmetagenom1_FD_187290 | JGI IMG/M metagenome (GOLD analysis project Ga0209633, IMG submission 187290) | Oil polluted marine microbial communities from Coal Oil Point, Santa Barbara, California, USA - Sample 1 (SPAdes) (version 2) | ecosystem: Environmental > Aquatic > Marine > Oil seeps ...
GACTTGTGTCGGATGTCTCTCCTCGCCTCCGAAAACAGGCTTCCTGAACGGATATCTTGCCCCCAATACGCGGTTGCGGGAGAGTGCAAGAGGACCTGCGGGCGTATCGGGACCTGCCGGACGTTGTTGCCATTATGGGTATTGGCGAATTGCTGGGAGAAGGCAAGGTCGTTGTGATGTGTGCGCGCAGGATTTGAAAGTTCTTTTTGTAGCTTTTTTTGGCTTGGCGGCGCGAGGTTTTTTGTTTTTCGAGAGCTTTTGTTGAGGTGGAGAGGCGAGTTTTACTCGTTCTGAGAATGAACTTTATGCATTTGCCTACCAGCGGATTTTTGCATTTTACGGGTTTGTTGCTGGGGGCTGTTTCTGGGGTGTTGGTCTTGTCGTTGCAGTTTGACAGTGCTTGGAGGATGTTCTTCTCACTGTAGAGACAGTGAGAAGTCGGGGTTTGTCTGGTATTTTCAAGTATCTTTTCTTGCGAGGCTTGTGGTGTTTGTGAATTTTGGTCGTATTATCGCGAGGTCCTCTGTTGCTGGACGACATGCTGCTGGAGGGCGGAGGCAGGAAGCGAGAACAAGTGGGAAGTGTGTGCTCGGTGTGGATTCTGCGTCGATTGCTCTTTATGGTTTTTGAAAAACTAGAGGTACACTTTGGAATGGTGCCTTTTAAGCGAGCGTGACTGGTGGTTGCAGTTGCGCTTGTTGTCGTGGTGTTGAGTAAAGGGCAAGGATGATCGGGAAGAGGGAAAATAAGCAGTCGGCGGTGCTGCCCCATGGACTTCCCACCTTATCGAAAGTGAAGGGTGTGCAAGGAGGCAAGCTGTCTGTTTTTTCACAGTCAGAACCCGATGTTTCTCAGACAATAGGGGAGCATGAAGCCGTGGAAACTGGGACTGACCTGGAAGGGCGGGAAACAGGGGATTCCGGGGAAGTTTCTGTGTCCGGGAAATCTTCTGAAGAGGGTGTATCTGTTTCCCATGCGACTGGGGAGGATGAAAAGTCGGGGAGTACGGCCGCGAGTTCTTCTGGTGCTTCTGGGGTTTTGCCTGATGACGGGGCTGTTTCCGAGTCGGTGCAGTCGGTTGTTCAGGGTGCAGAGGGGCCTGTGCCGGAGCGTGCTGTCGTGGGCATGGGGGAAGAGGCTGGGGGGAAAGAAGTACTTGGTGCTGTTGCCCGGTCTGTTTCCCATGCGACTGAGGAGGATGGGCTGCTCGAAAAAGACGAGCCGCCTGTGGCGTGGGAATCCCGCTCGGCAGAAATCCCGGTTGTGCCTTTTATCGGTGTGACGACCGAAGAAATCTTGCGAATTCGTTCTCGACCCTTTGCTGCTGAAGCTGCTTCTGCCATGACCGCTGAGTGTCTTGAGGATGCCTCCCCGCCTCCGCCGCCTCCATCTCCTCCTCCGGTGACGCGACTTGCTTCTGTTCCTGGGGGGATGCCGGATCGTCCGTCGGTCTCTGCTTCTGGGCCGGAAATTGCGTCGGGTGAGTGGGGGCAGTCTCGGTTTGCCAATGGTGTTCCTCCACAGTCTCGCGTGCCTGCTGCTCCTGGATTGTCGAGCGAGAATGGTATGCCGGCAGGGCCGGAGAGGGGAAAGCCTCCGGTCTCTGCGCCACCTGTGTCGCCTGGAGCAGCTGTGCCGTCGGCGCTTGCGTCGACTGAGCTGGCGTTGTGTGATGTGGATCTCTCGGCTTTGGAAGGAGATCAGGATACTGTACAGATCTCGAAAGCGCTGTTGATCGTGATCCTTTGTGTGGTGATGCTTTCGCTTTCTGTGATTCTTTTGGCCTTGATTTTTCGTGAAGGTAGCTCAAGTGACAATGTGTCTCGTTTGCAGGGGAAGCATGCGGAGGAGACGAGGGAGATTCCGTCCTGGCCAGAAGCAATGGACTTGTCGCCTGCTTCGGCTTCTTCCGTTTTTGATTTGACGGAAGCAGCTGGTGATGTGCCGGAAACTCCTGTGCTTTCAGGGCAGGTAGTAAAAGAACACGAGGTTTTGTACGCTGGGTCTGAAGAAGCCGTGCGTTTTGATGAGGAAGAGGCGTTTTTGCAGCGTGGCGAGGCGCTTGTGGTGCGCCGTCGTGGTGATTCTTCTGGCATCGTACAGCTTGGGCTGCAGGGGGACGTTTTGCAGGCTGATCCTTCGTATACAGAAGTTGACAGTGCGAAGTTCGCTGCGCTTTCTCCAGGGAACGCTGTCGTGACGGTGAGCGTTGGCGGTGTCTCCGACACCTTGCGTGTCACGGTCGAGTGAGATAGCTGTTTTTCTGCTGTCTCTGCTTGTTTTCTGTGTGTCTGTTTGCGTGGGGGTCCCCCTGACTTTTGGAGATTTCCCTGTGTAGAGTGCGGATATGCTTGCTGACGCGATTGTGTCCGGGAAACGCGATTGTGTCCGAAAAAAATGCTTGGAAAAGTGTTTGGCAAGCTGGGGTGGGCATACTGGGGAAACACGCGGGGCAGGGGAGGCCTGTTGATGGCGGAACAAGACGTGTCACCGATGGCAGAGCAGTATGCCAAATGGCAAGAGGCATATGCTGCTGTGGAGACCGGGCCGGAGAAGGTGACTTACTCTGGCGAGCCGCTCCGTGCGCTTTATACTGCTGCCGATCGGGCAGACGCAGATGAGGCGGCTTTACTTGGGGTCCCGGGGGCGTACCCATATACCCGTGGTGTGTATGCCAGCATGTACCACACGAAGACGTGGACAACCCGTTTGTTCTCTGGTTTTGGTACTGCTGCAGAAACAAACGAGCGGTACCATGCTTTGTTGGCGGCAGGGCAAGATGGCCTGTCGGTCGCGTTTGATCTTCCTACCCTCATGGGGGTCGACTCGGATGATCCGACTGCGCTCGGCGAAGTTGGTCGCTGTGGCGTTGCGATCGACACGATAGACGACATGCGTCGGCTTTTTGCCGGTATTCCTTTGCGTGATATCACGACGTCGATGACGATCAATGCCCCCGCGATTGTGCTCTTTGCGATGTACATTGTGGTGGCAGAAGAGCAAGGGGTGCGTCCGGCAGAACTTGGCGGGACGATCCAGAACGACATGTTGAAAGAATTCCACGCGCAAAAGGAATTCTATTTTCCGCCGCGGCCTTCTCTGCGCGTCATTTCTGACATGCTGGTGTATGCCGCAAAAGAGATGCCTCGCTGGCATACCCTTTCCATTTCTGGGTATCACATCAGAGAGGCAGGATCTACTGCTGCCCAGGAGCTGGCTTTCACTTTGGTGGATGGTTTTGCCTATGTGGAACTGGGTCTGCAAGCGGGGCTCGATGTCGATACTTTTGCGCCGCGCCTCAGCTTCTTTTTTAACTCCCATATCGATTTTTTTGAGGAGATTGCGAAGTTTCGCGCGGCGCGGCGAATTTGGGCACGCTGGATGCAGAACCGCTATCAGGCGCGTGATCCGCGTAGTTTGCGGTGCCGTTTTCACGCGCAGACTGCGGGAGTGTCGCTCACTGCCCAACAACCTGAGAACAATATTGTGCGCACGGCAGTAGAGGGATTGGCGGCAGTGTTGGGGGGCGCTCAATCTCTCCACACGAATTCTCTGGACGAGGTGCTGGCCTTGCCAACCGAACGCGCCGCAAAAATCGCTTTGCGTACGCAACAGGTGTTGGCAACAGAGACCGGCGTGACGAATACCATAGATCCGCTTGGGGGCAGCTACTTCCTTGAGTCCTTGACCGATCAGCTCGAGGCGAGAGCAGAGGAATATTTTTCTCGGGTCGAGGAGATGGGCGAAGGCTCCATGCTGAACGGCGTGTATGCAGGCATCGAGAATGGTTTTTTTCAAACCGAGATTGCCGACGCCTCATATCGTCTGCAGAGAGAATACGAAACAGGCGCGAGAGCCCAGGTTGGAGTGCATGTGCACTGCGAAGAAGACGAGCCTGCGCTTGATTTGCTACGTATCGATGCGAGCGTGGAAGAACGACAGGTAAAGGCACTCGCGCAAGTGCGGGAAAGCCGGAGCATGACGGCGGTGAGGCAGGCTTTGCAGGGTGTGCGCGAGGCAGCAGCCGATGCCTCTGCCAACATTATGGGGCCTGTGTGTGAGGCTGTGCGTGTGCAAGCCACCGTGGGGGAGATCATGCAGGCGATGGCGAGCGAATTCGGGACGTATGTCGAAAAGCCAGTCCTCTAGCCTGTGTGCTCACCAGTGCGCTCACACGAGTTGGACTGCGGTTTTTGCTACAGGACGGTGATGCCCAACTTCTCAGGATGACGCCACTCGGTTGCTCCTTCGAGTTGGGTTTCCGGTTTTTCGAGATGGGGAATGACGCCGAGCACGGGCAGCAGTCTCTCCAGGCGCTCCATATTTGTTTCCTGCACAAGGCCCCCTGAGAAACCACTCACCATGAGCCCCAGGATGTTGAGGCCGCGCCCCGTGGCGACTTCAATCGTCAGCGCGGTGTGATTGAGCGTGCCCAGGTCAGGGCGGGTCACGAGGACCAGCGGCCAGGCGAGCGCCAGCCCAAGATCGGCCATTGTGGCGTCTCCGCTCAGGGGGGCGAGCAGGCCCCCTGCCGCTTCGCAGAGGCACGTAGTTGCCTGCACATTTCGGGTTTTGCGCGCAAGCTCGTCGATATTGAGATGGCGCCCTGTCCGTTCGGCGGCGACTGCGGGGGCAAGCGGGTCGGAGAACCGTTCCCACACATGAGAAGTGCACCCCGCTATTTTTTCGACCCAAGCTGCGTCGTCATCTGTGGGGCTTCCCGTTTGCACAGGTTTCACCATTGTGACCTGTTGCGGCATGGCAAGGGCAAGGGCCGCCGTTGCCACTGTTTTGCCTACCGAAGTGTCTGTGCCGCAGACAAAAATATTCATTTTTCTCCTGGTTTTCTGGTCGGCGGGTTTTGCTGCGCATGTTCCCCGACTTTGTCGGTACTTTTTTAGTACTTTTTCGTATGGTGTGTACTGCTTCAGGCTCGGCTCTGTGAATTTTGCACTTTGTGCAGACGCAGACGCCGATGCAGACGTCGACCCGGGCGCCGATCCAGACGCCGTCCCCTGCTCGCGGCTTTTCTCCTGGGACGTCAGGCGAAGGCCGCGATGGTTCGGTCGATGTCCGCGTCGGTATGTGTCGCCATGGGGCAGAGGCGAATGCGGGCCGTTCCTTCGGGAACAGTGGGGGGACGAATCGGTCGGGCAAAGATACCGTGTTCGCTGAGGCGTTTTCCTGTGGAGATGGCGTCTGTTGAGGATCCAATAATGACGGGCACGATGGCGGCTGCCGGAGCAGGAACGGTGTAGCCAAGCGCACGGATGCCTGTTGTGAGGCGATGGGCGTGCCGGCGGACTTGTTCGCCTCGTGCCGGTTCTTCTTCGAGAATCTCGAGCGCCGCGAGCACAGCTGCGACGATTGGTCCGGGAAGGGCCGTGTCAAAGATGAAGGAGCGTGCCCGGTTGCGCAGGAAATCGCAGAATTCCCTGGAACCGGCGATGAAGCCGCCGAGGGCACCGAGGGCTTTCGAACATGTGCCCATGATGATGTCGACTTGCCCTTCAAGGCCCGCGGCGGCAACTGCGCCACGCCCCTGACCGAGGATGCCGGTGGCGTGGGCTTCGTCCACCATGAGAAAGGCGCCCGCTTCCCGGGCGACACGTACGAGGTCGGGTAGGGGGGCGAGGTCGCCGTCCATGGAAAAGACGGTGTCTGTCACGATCAAGACGCGCTGTTCCGGGCCTTTTTTGCGGGCGGATTCCTCGTGGGCTGCCTGCAATAGCCGGGCGCAGTGTTCCGCGTCAGCATGTTTGTATATTCGTATTTGGGCACCCGAGAGTCTGCAGCCGTCGATAATGGAGGCATGGTTCAGGCAGTCGGAGAGCACAATGTCGTTTTTTCGGAGTAGGGCAGAGATCGTGCCGACATTTGCGAGATAACCTGAACTAAAAAGTACGCAATCTTGCGTTCCCTTGAGGCGGGCGAGTCTGCTTTCGAGCTCGCTGTGCAGGACCGTCGAGCCGGAGATGAGGCGCGAGGCGCCGGCTCCTGTTCCCCATACAGCGCTCGCGCGTGCCGCGGCGTGTGCGAGACGGGGGTCTGTGGCCAGGCCGAGATAGTTGTTTGAGCACATCAGAAGAAAGGACTGTCCGTCAATCTCAACGGTAGGTCCCGGGGCTGATGCCAGGGGAGTGAGAGAACGGCGAAGATCGCGGGTTTCGAGACGGGAAAGCTCTTGTGCACACAGTTCACTCAGGGGCGTCCTTGCCCGTGTCATGAGAGAGCAGCGATTTCCGTCTCGGTCGCGCGTGCGAGCAGGTCGATTTCGTCGTCGGTAATCGACAAAGGGGGCATCCATACGACGACTGCGCCAAGAGGCCGCAAGATGACGCCATGCTGACGTGTGTTTTCGCAGACGGTCGTGGCAGGCAATTCTTGTCCGCCTGCGTCAGGGTCGAGCTCTATGCCAATCATGTACCCCCGTTGCCGAATGTCGACTACGGCGCTGAGCTTGTTGATCCGTGTGAGATGTGTTGCGAGTTTCTCGACGCGGGGTTGCATGCGTTCGAGGGTGCGCTCGCTCTGGAAGAGTTCGAGACTGGCAACGCAGGCTGCAGCAGCGAGAGGGTTTCCTGAATAGGTGTGCCCGTGGTACAAATGCTTTCCCTCTGTTGTGCGCCCGAGGAAGGCACTGTAAATCTCTTCGGTTGTGAGTGTGGCAGAAAGCGGAAGATAGCCTCCGGTCATGCCTTTGCCTACCACCATGATGTCGGGGATGACGCCATCATGGTCGATCGCGAACATTGTGGCTGTGCGTCCGAAACCGGTGGCAACTTCGTCGCAGATAAGCAGGGTTCCGTATTTGTTGCACAACTCCCGTACGCCTGCTACGTAGCCGTCAGGAAAAGCGAGCATGCCCGCGGCACCCTGCATGACCGGTTCGATGATGACTGCGGCGGTGTGGCCTTCTTGCTGTTTGAGTGCTTGTTCCATGCCGTCGAGTAATTCGGGCAGGCTTGGCACGGTGCCATCTGCGCGACGCAAGGTTGTGGGTGCGTGGGCAGTGGGAAACAGGAGCGGCTCGAAGATCTCGTGGAAGGCGCGAATGCCGCCGACCGAGACTGCGCCTAGCGTGTCACCATGATATGCCTCTTGTAGGGAGATGAAGCGGGAGCGTTGTGTTTGGCCATGTAACTGCCAGTATTCAAAGGCGGTTTTAATGGCAACTTCTACGGCAGAGGCGCCGTTTTCAGAGAAAAAAGCCCGTGTGAGAGGTTCGGGAACGACCTGTAAAAGAGCTGCAGCGGCGTCCACGATGGCAGTGTGCGTCAGGCCGAGTATGGTGGTATGCGCGATTTTGTCGAGTTGTGCACGTACCGCAGCATCAATGACTGGATGGCAGTGCCCGTGCACATTGCACCAGAGAGAAGAGACCCCATCGAGATAGCGCCGGCCCTCGGTGTCAATGAGATAGTTCCCCTCTCCTCTCTCAATCACGAGGGGAGGGGAAGGCTCATCGTTTACCCACTCTTGCATCTGGGTAAACGGGTGCCAGATGTCTTGTTTATCCAGTTTTGAGTAGGTATCAGTGGTGGTAGCAGCACCGGACGGCACAGTGAAAGAGCACATTTTCCGATCGTATTACACTGCTCCAACAGGACGCAACGCTGTTCTGTACTTTCTTGCTTTCCCACCTGTTTTCTGCGGTCTGCTCTGCGGTCTACTCTGAAGTTTTTTCGAGCTGGTCGCGTGCAGCTTTGGCGGCAGCCTCGATCTTTTTGGCCTTTTGCAGTTGTTCTTTCGCGTGTTTTTCTGTTGTTATTGCCGCTGCATGTTGTTTCGCGGCTCGCCGTCGGGCTTTTGTGGCCTCAAGCTGATGCCGTCGCGCCTTTGTCAGAGTTGCGTCCCTGTCGAACGTTGTGGATTCGTCTGTTGTGCAGCTGTCCGGAGCGTGCGTATCAGCAGGTGTTTCCGTCTGTGGTGTGGGCGATGTGGGGGGGATGGGCGATGTGGGGATGTGGGCGTCTGTTTTTGTGTCTGAGACCTTGCCCGAGGTCTGGTCAAAAGCCTGTAGTGCTTCTATTTTTTGTGTGGTATCTGCGGTCTCTTGCATGGCAGTAATCACGGTGGACAGACCGGAGTTTTGCCGTTGTTGCTCATGTCGCAAGGCAGAGGAGTCCGAAGCGGCATTTTTGTTTTCAGGATTTTTGTTTGTGGGCAAGCTCTCTGTGGGGGGTAGGTTTTTTGCCGGCGGATTTTCTTGTGTTGTGTGATGTTTTTTTGTTTGCCTCTCTGGTGGGGAAGAAATTTTTGCAGTGAGAGAGGTTTTCCCTGCGGGTTCTGAAGCGGGTCCGGGTCCGGGTGCTGGTCCTGAGACTGGGTTTTTTTCTGGAGTCGGTTCCGTTGCGGGGTTTTCTTGGGGGTGTCTTTCGTCGGGGTTTTTTGAGTGAGGCGGGTTTTGAGAGGACACAGATGCCTGGAAAGAGACCTGCTCGGCAATCTGGTGTACACCGAGTGGTTTTTTTGGTGCAGATGCCAGTGTGCTCGTCTGGGAATTGACAACGATATGGAGTGTTTGCTGAATAACGGCAAGGTCTTGCAGGGTGCGCTGTGTGTCTTGGAGGAAGTTGTTGATTGTTGAGGACGCGTGGCGCACTTTTGTTTGGAATTCTGTTGTGGTCCATCCGACTGCTTCGAGATGCAGCAGGTTGCCGCGTTTTTCTGCTTCTACGAAGGTTTGGCTTCCTCCGGCTCCTCCATCCAAGACAAAACGGGGAGAGCGGTTGTCACCTCCTGTGGTGATGCGACGCAAGTAAAATCCTGGATTTTGTGTGGTGGTGAACTGTAGGGCAAGTTCCAGAAGGTCGCGGATTGGAATGGAGATTTTGTCGGATTGCCCGGCCCAGAAGCGTGCAAGCTCTCCTGCTTGTTGTGCTGTCCAGCATGAGTGGGCGCTCTCAATCATGGATGCTATCTCGAAGGGGAAGCGCGATTCTCGCCGTGAAATGTCTGTGTTTGTTTCTGGCTCATCACCGAGTTCCTCGTTGAGGATGCTCATGTGCAGTGCGCGCGAGACGGTTCGGGAGTCGAGGGGAGAAGGGTGGGGTACTGCTTCGATCAGGGTGCTTGCTGTCTCTTTTTCAGGATCAACTTCGTGCCCGATGCCGGCTTTTCTCTGCCGAATGATTTCGTTGCTGTTCCCGTTTTTGACTTCGTTTTCCATTTTGGTGTCGACCTCGTTGCCGGTTTTCCTATTGATTTCCTCGTGCATGCTGTCTCTGGCTATTGCCTGGTGGTTTGTGCAAGTGAGATGAGGCAATGTTTGACTGACACGCGTGTGTGACCGAAAAAGCCGTGTCTTGATTGTGTGGTTTGCTGGGATGAAGGACTTTTCCCAGGGCACGGCAATTCCGTGCGACAGAGGCTCGATACCCTGCTCCTTTCTGAGATCTTGTCGATTTTTTGCGCTGAGGGCGTACCATTCGGATGCGCTTTTGTGCACAAGGTTTTGACGCCGTTTCATGATCACTGCGTCGAAGTGTGTGGCCATAGGCAGTTGATCCTCCGGCGTGAGGCAGAGTGCACAGGTTTCCCTCTGATGCCGCGCTTGTCCGCGGGGCGTGGAGAGAAGCGCTGGCTTGCCGGTTGTGCTTGTCTCGATAAGGTTCATCGGTACGAACAGCGCGGGGCCTGAGAAGTGAGAAGGCGGGCGGTGATGCATTCAGACGCGCGAACAGCCCCTTTGCAGCAGAAAGGGCACAGCATCCTAAAGATTTGTCTTGTATGGATAGCTTTGTGTGGGTTATTGAGCGCTGTTTCTGTCAATCGGGGGTCCCCCGCAAGAGCAGGAACAGTGCCGACAATGACCGCGTTCCTTTCGCAGGAAGAACACGCTCGTGCTGAGCGAGGACGTCCGCTCCAGCTGCGTGTGCAGGATCCATCTGGCGAAGCAGGGGAAATCCTGGTTCCGGTGCAAGGCCCGCTGCGATTGGTTCCGCTTGAGGGGGCCAATATGGTGGTGAATGGCAAGGTCTATCACGGGCCAATCGAGATCTCTCCCGGGAAAGGGGAGTCCGGGCTTCAGGTCGTGGCTCATTTGCCTCTGGCGGATTATCTGGCGAGTGTGCAAGAAGTGCCTTTTGATTGGCCTGACGCGGCGCTGGAAGCGCAAGCCATCGTGACCCGTACGATTTTGGCGCGCAGAATAAACGAAAGACAGGGTACTGCGAGTCTGGCAGGATACGATATTTGTACCCGGGGGGCGGATTGTCCCTATTACGTGGGTGAAGAGATCAGCGAAGTGCCTGACATTGCCGCCTGGCAAAGAGCAGTGCAAAACACAAAAGGCAAAATCCTGACGACCGCGGGACGTCCTATCCAAGCCTTTCTGCATCCGGTATCGGGTGGTCGCACGCGCGACTATGCCGATATCTTCGGGGGTACAGATATCTCTTATCTTGGGGAAGTGGAGTCTCCAGAAGGGGACGAGGCGCCCTTTTACCGTTGGCAAGTGACTTTCTCCCTGCAAAATCTGCAGAAGATTCTCTCGAGTGTGCGGAAGTCTTCTTGGGGTGACCTGCAAAGTGTGCAGACAGCAAAAGGGAAATCAGGCAAAGAAGAAGTGCTCTTGCTGTTTGCTGAAGGGAAATCTCAGATAAGTGTCGTGGATTTTCAACGGATAGTGAACCGGCATGCCCCTGTGTTGTTTCCCAAGAAGTATCCAGTTTTTGCGGAGACGGACATCATCCAAAAAGATCCGAGTGTTTTTCCCCGTGTTGACGGAGAGTTTCCGACGCTTCCTTCTCCCCAACTCTCTTTTACGATGCGCAAAGACTCTGTTGATGTGATTGGGCGGGGGTTTGGTCACACAGTTGGCCTTTCTCAGTGGGGGGCGCGCACAATGGCGGCAGAGAACCCCGAAGTCAGCGCCGAGGATATTCTCCGCCATTACTACCTTGGCATTTCTCTTTCCCGTTCTGACCTGCCTGGAAAGGTGCGTGTGCTGCTCTCTGACACGCAGGGGAAAGTCGAGATAATGGCGAAAAAACAAGAAAGCGAAGGGCGTTTTCAAGCAGAAGTCGCATCAGGAGACGTGGTGCTTACCGCGTCTTCTCCCTGGGTTGTGGCGCGTGGTGGAAAGAAGAGCTCCCTCTCTTTGATCGGGACGGAGCGGACTGGTCTGGGACTGTCGATCACTGGTTTTATTGCTCCTTTTCGTGTGCGCGCTGGAGAAGCTGCTTTTTCGGAATTCGTTTTGACTCGTACCGCCCGGGTGTCGATGCGCGTCGAAGATGAGGACGGACAGACTGTTTTTCAAGAGGATTTAGCGGTATTGGAGCCTGGCCGCCATAAAAACCGTTTTACAGTGGAAGACGCAGGACGTTACAGAGTGTTCGTTACAGCAAAAGGGATGTCCGGGAAAGGAGAATCAGGGCAAGAATCGATGAAAAGCCTGTCTTTTACCGTAGAACCGGCAGTTTTCGGGCCGACTTTTCTGCAGTTTTTTGTGCTCCTGACGTTGTCAGGTGGGCTGATTGTGGGATCTTTGCGTTCGCGTGCCTTGCGAAAACGAGAACGGCGTCGATTCGCCTCGTTCTCAAAGGCAGACGTGCGGTAGGATTTATCCGGAGAATGTCGTGAAAAGTCGTCGCGAATTTTCGGAGATCAGAGAGAGTCGCTCCTTGCGCGTCGCTGTCCCTGTCAGTGTTGCCGCCAATGTTCCCCTGAGCATCTGGCCGGGCAGCCGGCTTGGGTGCTTGCGCGAGCGTCCATCGTGACCAGTGAGCGAGCGATCATCACATACGAGGGGTGAGAGAGCTCATGAGCGAGAATGTCGGAGCAGAGGGCGGCGTGGAGTTGCAGGATGCCGGTCTGGATATTGACCTTGATATTGACCTTGACGAACTAGCTGAAGAAGTCAGCGAAACAATTGAGCTTATCCGTCCAGCCTTGCAGATGGACGGGGGTGATATTGCTCTGGTGGGTATCGACGAAGACTTCACTGTACGTGTGCAGTTGCATGGGGCTTGTGTGGGGTGTCCTGCGTCGCTGCAAACTTTGAAGGCAGGCGTGGAGCGTATTATGAAAGACCGCCATCCTGCCGTGAAAGAAGTGGTCTCAATCTGAGAGTGTCGCGTGTTTTCGCTGTCGTGACCGGATGTCTGTCCTGTAGAAGAGCGCTGCAGGGCAGGAGAACTGCTGGGCTGTCTTTCTTTCCTCATTTGACTGTTTTTCGGGTTTCTGCGGGACGGGTTTGTGCGTGTGCCCTTGCAAAGGCAGGCAGGAGGGGCTGTTTGTTTGCTTGTACGAGTCTGGCGTTCGAGTAGATCTCGGAGAATACTCTTCCCCTCCTCTACACTTTTCAAATGCCCTTGTCCACTGATCCCGCTGAGCTGCTGCACGCCGCGCGCGCGGGGCACAGAGGCGCGCTGGCTCGTCTCCTCTCCATGGCAGAGGGCACGAAAGCCGCTTCGGTCGCCTCTGTCGCACATTCTTTTTCTGGTTCCGCCCATGTAGTGGGGTTCACGGGTGCTCCCGGATCCGGAAAGTCAACTCTGGTGAATGGGCTTGTCTCCCTGATCCGGTCGAGAGGCGAAGAAGTAGGCGTGCTCGCGGTCGATCCCTCCTCCCCTTTTTCGGGAGGAGCCATCTTGGGCGATCGGGTACGTATGCAAACACATGCCCTCGACGAGGGTGTCTTTGTGCGTTCCATGGCCTCGCGGGGCGCACTTGGCGGCCTCGCTGCTGCTGTGCCGAATGCGGTACGTGTGCTCGATGCAGCAGGAAAACCCCATGTGTTGATTGAGACCGTGGGGGTGGGGCAGGTCGAAGTGGAGATTGTTGAGACCGCCGACACTGTTGTTGTGGTGTTGAATCCCGGATGGGGTGACGCTGTGCAGGCGTCCAAAGCGGGTCTTATGGAAATCGCTGATGTTTTTGTTGTGAACAAGGCCGATCGAGATGGTGTGGAAGAAACCGTGCATGACGTGAATTCCATGCTCGATATGGCTGTCACACAAACCGAATGGCGTCCGCGGGTGACGCGTGCTGTTGCGTCTGACGGGACAGGCATTGAAGAGGTGTGGGAGAGCGTGTGTGCACACCATGCTTTCCTGCTCGAAGGAGGAGGGCACCGTTTGCGGACACGCCGGCGTGCTCGCGTGTCCGACGAAGTGCGAGAATTGATACGTGAACGTCTTGTCCGTGTGGTGCGTGATATCTGTGCAGGTCCTGGTTTCGACGTGTGCATCGACGAAATTCTTAGCCTGGAACGCGACCCGTACGCGGTTTCTGATCGTGTCATTCGTGACGCCGGCCTAAGCGATCTGCTTTCGTGATACGCCAAGCCTGAAATAACGAAGAGGATGCTGCGGAGAAGATCCGTAGGGGAAGATCTGGGACATCATGGAATTGCGACACAGCAGAATCGAGACACCTCTTGACGGAGTGCGTGTGCTCCGTTTGGACCGTAAACCAGTCAATGCTCTGTCGTCTGCCTTACTTGCGGACGTGCAAGAGGCTTTTACGACTTTCGAGAAAGACGAAAGCGTGAAAGTCATTATTGTATACGGTGGTCCTATGCACTTCTCGGCAGGGGCTGACGTTGATGGCTTTACGCCGCGTGTGGCCGAGACAGGGCGGCGTGTCTCAAATGAGTTTCGTGCAGCCCTCGACACCGTGGCCAATTCGCGCTGCCCAACTATTGCTGCAATCTGTGGATATGCCCTCGGCGGCGGACTGGAACTCGCTCTGGCCTGCGATTTTCGTTTTGGTGCACAGAGCAGTCGTATCGGTTTCCCGGAAATACAACTTGGTATTATTCCTGGAGGTGGGGGGACGGCGCGTCTCGCGCGTCTGGTCGGGCCGGCAAAAGCAAAGCACATGATTTTTACAGGCCGCCATATACCTGGCGAAGAGGCCTATGCCCTCGGCATTTTTGATCGCCTCCTGCCTGCAGACGAAATATTTCCTGCTGCTCTTTCGTATGCCACTGAACTCTCTTGTGGAGCCGTTGCCGCGATGACCCAGGCAAAACGCTCAATTGACGGAGGGATCGGTCTGGAGATGGGAGCAGCACTCTCCCTGGAAACAGAATGTTTTGCGCAGGTTTTTACGACACAAGACGCGGACACTGGTATTCGTAGTTTTTTGGAGAACGGGCCGGGGAAGGCTGTTTTCGAAGGACGGTGAGAGAAATTCCTGGCGCGTGAGCGCAGCGTGAGGGGACCACGAAAGCACCACGAGGGGACCACGAAAAGGCCGCAAGGCAACACGGACATATTTTGCAGGGACGATCGAAGAGACCAGGAGACAACATATGAGTGACATGAACGGTGCGGGCAAGCTGCAAAATGTGCGTGACCTGGATCCGAAGACAGCGAATATTTTGTATCACGACATGGCTGCACAAGGCTATGAAGAGAAGTGGTCCATCCAGTATGACGAGACAGTACTGGACTATGTAGAGGCGCGTTTATTACAGGTGCTTCCAGAAAAACACTGTTTTCCCCAGGCCTTGGAAATTGGCGCAGGCACGGGGTTTTTTCTCCTGAACCTGTATAACGGCGGATGGGTCGAAAAAGGCACCGCGGTTGATATTTCGCCTCGTAGTCTGGAAGTCTGCGCGAAAAATGCCGAAAAGCTGGGCTGGTCGCTCACAACCGAGGCGTGCGATGCGGAATGCCTGCCTTTTCCCGACAACTCGTTTGACCTGGTATGCGGCCATGCATTTTTGCACCATATGCCGAAGCCTGGAGTCTGCGTGAACGAGATGGCCCGCGTGTGTAAGCCGGGCGGTACCGTGCTCATCGCAGGAGAACCCTCGGTCACAGGTCACCGTATAGCCCAGACTGCGAAAAAACTCACCTATTACGGCGTGCGGCTTGCCCGTTGGACTCCTGCGCGGCGTTTGCTTCCCGCCAAAGAAAAAGGCGACGCCGCAGCGAGAGAAATGGCTGCTTTGGAATCTGTCGTAGACTTGTGGGAGTTCGATCCAACCCGCCTTGCCGGCATGTTCGAGGGCGCCGGACTTGTGAACGAGCGCTATGTTGTGGAAGAGCTGGCCTCTTCTGTGGTCGGTTGGGGACGGCGCACCGTAGAAGGCATGGTGCCCTCGGGAACCTTTGGGAAGCGCTGGGCCTACTCTGGTTTCCGTTCGTATCAGCGTCTTGCCAAACTCGACGCCAAGGTACTTTCGAAGATCTTGCCGCAGCGCTGGTTTTACAACATTACTATTGCCGCGGAAAAACCCTTGTGAAACGGGGCGGGGAAGAGAACTTGTTTCTTCCCCGCCCTTGCACTGAGACAGTGCGAAGGAATTGTCTCTCAGAGATATTCCTGCGCGGTTGTCTCAGCGTATTGTTATTTCGCAGTCGACGAAGGCGTCATAATCGCCCTCTTGCGCGTCTTCGCAGTGGTCGTTGCCCGCGTCACCGTCGATATAGTCGTTGCCGGAACCGCCATAGAGCTTGTCGTCGCCTGTGCGGCCAAACAAATCGTCAGCACCTGCTTCACCGTAAATGATGTCGTGGTCCTCGCCGCCATCGAGCCAGTCTTTTCCAGGCCCGCCGTAAAGGGTGTCAGGATTTCCCTGGCCGAGTAGCTCGTCTTCTCCTGGACCACCCCAGACCATGTCCATGCCATAGCCCGCGTTTACCCAGTCGTTACCGTTTCCGCCATTGATGCGGTCGTTGTGATTGCCGCCCCAGAGGATGTCGTCACCCTCGCCACCGTCGATGATGTCCTCGCCGTCCCATCCGCAGATGATGTCATTGCCGCCGAGACCGTAAATTTCGTCGTTTCCGCTCAGGCCCATGATGACGTCATCGCCATCTGTGCCATAGATGACGTCATCCCCGTCTGTTCCCACAATCGTAGCTGGAGCGTGTCCTGGCATTGTCGCGTAACCGCAGCTATATGCGGATGATTGCGCGTGAGCACCCTGAAAAGCGATTGTTGTGGAAATGGCAATGATCCCTGCGAGAGTGGCAGGGAGGCGTCCCCGTTGCAGGAGTGTTTTTCTTGGCTTCCGCATGGCCCCCTCTTTTTGGCTTGTTTTCTCTAGTTGCCGGAGCAAGTATCCCATATACCTACGATGACCCCCATATGCGGATTTTTTTCTTGCTTTCTGCAGGGGGTAACAAAGTGCTATGAAGTCCTCTTATGGGGACAAGATCTTTCTTTTCCTGATCCCGAAAACAACATTTTTTCGCCCTCTATCTCCGGACAGTGCAGAAAGCAAGAGAAACATGCCACCGTGCGCAGCAAAGCCCACGAGTGGTCGGGCTTGTGAGTGGTCGGGCTTGTGAGTTGAGTTTGGGTTTTCCTGAAGTTTTCGTGAGAGAAGCAGGCTTCGAACTGCCCAAACCAGAAAAGTACGTGTACCCGTGTTTGTTGCGGCTAGGCTCGCACTGCAGTCTTCGTCTGGCCCGCGACACTCCAATACTCCGACACCCCCTGTTGATCCGCGATCCCCAATCATCTCCTTCCCGATGTGAAAAGCAGGCAAACCCAACGAAAGACCCCGATCCTGCGTGAGATCGCAGGGATTCGGGTGTGCGAAAAAAAGGGAGTAGAAGGTGCTGTTTGTTCTCAGCCTTGGCGTGTGCAGTGTGGTTGCCCTTTGTGGCGCATTCTGTGGGGCGTGCACCTTTTTCTTTCGGGAAAGCGATACCGACACCTCGTTGGACGCCTCCCCTTTGCATGATCGCGGCGACAATCCTGACACCAATGATGAGCTTCCCGATGAGCTTCCCGATGAGCTTCCCGGTGAATGTGACCTGGTGTTGCTTCCCGGTGAATATGACCTGGTGTTGATTGCAGGGATGCTCGGTGTGTCTGTGCAGTATGTGAGAGAACTCTATGAAGCAGGCGAGCTCCCTTCGCCCTTTGCACAAGATCCTCCACGTTGGAAGCGCGTGCAGATTGAGCCCTGGATTTACGACAATGTGAAAGACCGCGCTGCACTTATGTTGCTCTTCTGTGTGCAACCTCTCGACCCTACTGATGACGAGATGCGCGACTTCGCCGACAATTTCGATGTCGACTTTGATGTCGACACCAGCGTCGACTTTGGTGTCGACGAAATTCCCCGGTTCCCTGGGGTTTCTCCGCAGCTGGACGATTTTTCAGACGAAGAAATCTTCGCTTTTCTGCTCAGCTTTTTCGGGAAAAACCCTGACAGCAAAAATCCTGAGAGCGAGGATGTCTCTTTCTCGGAAAACAGGGGGGCCGGTCTTCCGAACGATCGGGGAGAGGACAAGTTGCAAGTGCCGGATCTGGAGGCGTCGGGTCTGGAAGTGCCGGGTCTGGAGGTGTTGATTGATGGGCTGTATTTTCTCTTCGGTCAGTCCGGTATGTCAGATGTTTGTGAAGGTGCAGGTGATGCCGGGGTTGTGCAGTTTTCTGCACAAAACACTGTCGGACAGGCTAGGGTGGAGGCCCCCACGGATGGAGAGAAGCCTATGGCAGAGCCTGCGTTTCCGCCTTCTGGTGAGCCTTTTTCGTGGGACGACTGGACGCAATCGACCGCCCCCTTTCTTTGGACTCTCGCGGACATCGCCCACGCACTCGGTACCGACCTTCCCACCGCAAAAAGATGGCACGACGAGGGGAACATCCCCGCACCCGCCTGGGATGACCTGATCCTTTGGCGCGGTATTCTCTTTCACGCCCGCTTATGGCACGGCGATGTCGTCAAGCCTTGGATCGACGAAGTCCTCGCCCTCACCCAACAAATCGTCCAGGCCCTCACCCAGACCGCACTCCCCCCCGGCCCCACCCCAGACCCAACCCAAGACACATCACCCGATACGATCGAAGACACCCCACCCGATCCGACCGAAACACCGGACACGATCGACCTCACTCTCCACAATGCGGGCCTTCTCAGTCTCGATGACATCGCAAAACATCTCGGTCAGGATCTCACGACACTGCGCCAATGGTATTACGAGGGCTGTCCCGGGCATCCCATGCCTTACCCTGATCTCATCGAAAAAAGCGTTCCCTACTGGTTTTATGACGGGAAAATAGCCGACTGGATCGCCACACTTCCCACCGGCAATTCCTCCACAGGACACAACACTCCCAGCCTCAACCCCAAAGCCGTTCCTGATGCCAGAAACCTTCGACCACAACTGGAAAAGCCTGCAAAACCAAAAAAACCCAAGCGACCCGAAAAATCCACAGGCCACACACTCCCCATCGAACCAATCCTGCCCGACACCAACCTCGTGAGCCTGCCCGAAATCGCACGCACCACGGGTATTCCCATTCCGACTCTACGCGACTGGGCCGTCCACGGTATCTTCTGTCCACCGCTCGATGTCAGCCCCCCAACCGTCCCCGGCTATGGCTACTGGCATCGCGATACCATCATCCCCTGGCTCGCCAGACACGACGCCCGCAACAAAAACACTGGCTTACAGGACAAACCCCCGGCACATAAATCCCGCGAAGACACAGATGCCTCTTCCTCCCATAGGACTACAATCCGGCAAGGAGAGGAGACAAGCGTGGGCAAGCTCTGGGACGAAACCCAACAAAACTTCGAGCGCCTCGGCGACACTGCCACTCATACCGATCTCGCGAACCTCGCCGGCGACTACCCTCTCCTTCTCGCCCATGCCACCGAACTTGGCCGGCTTCCCGACTGGCTCATCAAAACCGCGGACCGTCTCGCCCTCGCAGGCTTCTGGAACGCCTTCAATATCACTCCCGATAGCATCACCGGGGACACTCCCGCGGCTACTTTCGCCCGTGGCGCACACGGCCTCTGGCTCCACTGCAACGGTATTCTCGAAGATGCCCAGGCATGCCTCGCCAAAGCCGCACGCAACCCCCTCCTCCCCCAAAACGCCCGCGACCTCTTCGCACTTCACAACGCAGCGAGTTTCCGCCTCTCTGCAGGATGGGACATCGCGCAAAACGAGTTCGCGACCATCGCGACACAAGAGGGCTCCCTCAGCGTGCAAGTCCAATATTGGAATGCAGTCTCCAATCTCGCACAAAATAAGTTGCAGACTGGCCTTGATCTGCTCCCCACTCCCGACGAACTCCCCGACATCACGAGAAGGTACTGGCTCAATATCGGATGGACCCACATGGAGTGCGCACTCGTCGACAAGGCCATTGCAGCACAGGAAAAAACACTCCGGCATGCCCGCAGTATCGGCTCTCCCCTCGCAGAAGGAGAAGCCCTCGCGTATCTCGCGTGGGGCGAGGCCTGGTCTGACCCTGACGCCGCGAAAACCCATGCACGAGAAGCCATTCGCCTCACCCAACAAACCGGCAACCTTTTCGATCAGCAAGATGCCCTTGTGGTCCTTGCCATTGCCTCAGCAGGCACTGCCCCCGACGAAGAATTCCACGCGACCCGGCAAGAAGCCGAGGACCTTGCCTACCAAACCGGCAACCGCAGAGGCACACTCTACGTGCACTTCGCCCGCGCCTGGCACGCCGCCATCAAAAACGACCATGAAACCCTTGGGCGCTGTATTACAGAGATCGAACAGCTTGCTGCACTTCTCGACGCCCACAAACACTGGGCCGATATCGCCCGTGCCTGGTTGCCCGGTCAAACCCGCGAAACCACCGAGCTTGCTGCCCGCTGGGAGTGGCTCGACAGCCCCGAGGACACGATGCGCCGTTGGCGACAACTTCTCGACAACCGCAAAGCGCTTGCCGGTTAAAGTGTTTGTGGGGTGGGTGAAAGCCCTGTATGACCACAAAATTTTTGGCAGCGAAACTCTTTCACTGCGGGAATGGGATGTTTGCGGGACTGGGCTATGGACGGTGCCTTCTGTTTGTCACTTGCGCTTTACTCTTTGACCGTTCCCGGGGATGGCTACGGCCGTCGCGAGACTGTGAAGCCTTTTTGATCCTTTGGGAAAAGGCTGTTGTCGCCGTTTTTTGCCGACCTGGGTGGTCCTGTTTTGGGGGCTTGTTTCGGGGGTTTAGGAGAGAGACAGGGCAAGGGCCCCGAGGACGACAAGGAGGCAGAGGATGATGAGGATGAGTGGGCTTTTTCGGTCTACTGCGAAAAGGCCACTGTCAAGGTCTTTTGCGACACGGTAATACCTTCGGACAGCGGAGATGAGGAAAATTGCGCCGAGGAGAATGAAGAGAATCCCGGTGTGGTTTTGCGTGTCTTCTTCGATGAGTACTTTGTCGAGCGCGAGTCCAAGGCCGATCGCACCTAGGGCGGTACGTACCCAGGCGAGAAAGGTGCGTTCGTTGGCGAGGTGGTCTCTGGCCCTGCTCCCTGTGGTTTTTTCTGTTGTTTCTGTTGGCATAGGGGAAAGAGTGTAGGCGTGGGTGGAGCAGTGTCCCCGCATTGAGGGTTTTCTTGTTTGTCTGTGTGTTGAGGTTATGAGTCCGGAGGTGTAAAAAAAACCTGCCTTACAGGTTTGGTTCCCTCTCCTGTTCAAGGTTTGGTGGTGGTGTCCGGAGCAGGTGGGCGAGCATATTCGGAGACGGAGAGTAGGCGATCCCTGTGGCCTTTTTTGTGGAAAACTTGTTGGGTGCAGGTGAGGCCTGCGGTTTCGAATTCGCGAAGTTCTGAAGGGCTGAGTGGCCAGGGGGGCATGCCGAGTTCGGTTTCTTCTTCGCGGGCCAAGGCGACAACGAGAACTGTGCCGGATGGGGCGACGAAATCGGCAATATTTGCGATGACCTGAGCGCGTATCCCGATCGGGAGGGCTTGTATGGTGAAGACTTCGAGCACAAGGTCAAAAGCTTGGTGCCATGCTGGTGGGGGGGCAAGTAGGTCGGCTGTCCGATAGTCCACTCTGGATGTGGGGAATCTTTCGCGGCACCATTCTATCGCGTGGGTTGATATGTCGAATGCGGTGACGTGATAGCCCAGTGCCGCGAATCCTTCGGCGTCGTCGCCGAGACCACAGCCGACGATGAGAGCGCGTTTTCCTTTGCCCTCGAGCAGTGCTGCTGTGGGGTTGTGTTCACGCCAGAGTCGTATGCCAGGATGCTCGCCCATATGTGCCCACGGAAGCTGCTCTGGGTTACGTGCTGCATAAACCGTTTCAAACATCTGCACCATTGCTTCTTTGGAAGGAAGCTTTACTGCGTCGGATTTTGGGTGATTGTCCATGTGGCCGAGCCTACCTCTGTGGCCTATCCCGCGGCTTGTCCTTGCGGCTTGCTCAGGGTTTTTGTTTGTGGTTTTCTGCTGCTACTTCCCTGTGACCTGAAAGGGTGAGAAGAGGGTAACAGGAGAGGGAATGTGGCGCGAGCGGGGCGCGAGAAAACAAGAAGCCGGGCGTTCTTTGCTTGTGTGGGGACGGGCAAGCGAGTGGCAAGTGCGACGAGCTTCTTCCCGGCATCTCTGCAGTATGTGCTCTTACAGTGCTTCGCGTAGGTGCTCTGCCGCTGTTTCCGGGCTTATTGTGACGATTCTCACTCCGGTTGCGAGTTCGAACCCGGCGGCAATTGAGGTGCGGGGCAGAATGCGCACATGCCAGGGGGCGCCTTCGCCGGTCTGATGGAGTGGGTCGCGCAGGACAAGGTTGATTGCGGGGTCATTTGCTGCTGTTTCGATACGGCGTGTGGTGCGGGCAAGAAGTGTTGCGAATTCTGTGATATGGGGGGAGTCGGCAAACGCGCCGTGTGTCGTGTTGTTGGCTGTGCTTGGTGTGGTGTGCTGTGGTGCGGGTGCGATCCAAACTTCGTAGGGGACGCTTGCCCAGTATGGCGCCCATGCCACAAGGGAGCCTTCGCGATCGATCATGCGTGGGCCGTTTTGTTCGGCTTGTACTGTGGCTTCGAGCAGGCAGCCTTTGTGTTGGGCTGTCCAAACCTGCAGCAGTGTGATCTCGTGTTGGACGGCAGGGGGCACGACGTCTGTGGCAAAGAGCTGGGCGTGTGGATGCGCGAGTGAGGCGCCTGCTTCTTTTCCTTCGTTCACGATCAAGGTTGTGGCGGCCCATCCTTCTGCCCGATGGGCGTGCAAGCGTTCTTGCCAGATGGTGACGGTGTTTGCGAGCGCGTGGTCGGAGAGGGTGCAGAGCCTCCCGGTATGGTCGGGGGAATGGATCGAGACTTCATGCAGGCCGCGGGCAGGCTGGGAATTGCAGGGCAGGATTTTGCTGCTGGAGAGGATGTCCGGGGTACTGGTATCTGGGGTGCTGGAGTCCGGGGTGGAGGTATCCGGGGTGAGCGCAGGGTAGAGGTTGGGGATGACGCGTGCTGTCCAGCCTGGCGTATTTGGCGCGCGGTCTTTCTGGTCCTCTTTTGCGTGTGCGGCAATTTCGGGTGGGGTTTGGTCTTCGTTCCCTGGGCAGAAAGGACAGTTCTTGTCATGGCTGGGGTTTGTGTCGTCGGGTGGTGTGTGGGCAGCGTGACGACGCGCGGTGTGAGGTCGCCGAGAACGCCCTTCAGCCACAATGACAGGGAGTCCAAAAGGGTTTGAACGGTAAGCATTTCTCATCTTGTCACCAGGGGGGTCAAGTGTGTCGGGTGGCTTGGAGCTTTTGCCCCAAGCCAGGGGGGAGGCGAAGCTGTCGGAGGAGAGAAAACAGTGAGTCATTGCCGTCTGCTGCATGCTGGATGGTTTTCGTTGTCGGCCTTTTGCCACTGTTTCCCGCGCGGGCGTGCTGTCTATTGTGGCGCGTTGTGGCGCGCTGTGAAGTGCTCTCTCGGGTGTGGCATGCCGGCATATAGGGAAAAGCGGCTCTCTCCCTTTTTATGCGGCCCTTGTTTTGCAGCCCTTGCTGCGGGGAGAGAAAGGAAGAAAGCCTGTATAGCGGGTGTGGTGTCGCTGCGCGTTTCAGGGTGAGTGGTCAGGGTGAGTGGTCAGGGTGAGTGGTCAGGGTGAGTGGTCAGGGTGAGTGGTCAGGGTGAGTGGTCAGGGTGAGTGGTCAGATCGCGGGGATCAT
>Ga0209633_10001612_pt1 | contig 22805 bp, 20 predicted proteins | sample Cruoilmetagenom1_FD_187290 | JGI IMG/M metagenome (GOLD analysis project Ga0209633, IMG submission 187290) | Oil polluted marine microbial communities from Coal Oil Point, Santa Barbara, California, USA - Sample 1 (SPAdes) (version 2) | ecosystem: Environmental > Aquatic > Marine > Oil seeps ...
CCTAATTCAAAAATAGCAGGAAAACTAAATAGCCTCACTACTGATACTCAGGACTCAGTCAAAACCATCTGGGCTAAATTTAACGACCTGATTGGTGGCGGTACAGATCACTGGAAAATCATTGAGCGCTATCCTGGCAATATATATTTTACAGATACACTTTATAATGACTCCCTATTATGTAAATCAGGACAAGACCCTAGCGCGATTAGCTGTATTCCTCGAACAGGACACCCTTTAAGTCCTCCTGCAGGTAAAACTTGCGATTCCTGGTGGAAAGGCAATGCAGTACTTGGTGGTGGCATTGTAGATAAGCTGGAAGATGAGTTTGGGAAAGTACCCATTGGTGGCGTTGATGAAGATATGTTTGTTGCTGCAAAACTGATGTCACTAGGTGGGGAGCAAACAAGTGGAGAGAAAGGTGTAGGCAACAAAGAAGGTGATGTATACCAGTGGGGTGAGGAAAAGACTGCTGGTTTGATGGTTAATATCTCAAATATCATTAACTCTGCTACAAACTCTGTTGTACGCTTTGCTCTACCCGTTGCCCAGGGTATTGTTATGATGCTTGTCTTTATGCTGCTGGTTATCTTTATTTTATTCAGTAGCTATAACCTACCCAAAATAGTTGGCCTTGCCATTTTGTTATTTGGTGTATCTTTTTTAACCGCCATCTGGAATATTATTGGCTGGATCGATAATGTCATGCTCTTGGTTATACATGGTGGTGCTGTTGGACTTATTGAGCGGTTTTCTGATGTGTTTTCTTTAGAGCAGGCTGTGTGGGATCTAGTTGTTTTTACTGCCTATGGCGCATCAACTATTTTTTGGATGAGATTTATTATGAGCTTAGGTGCTGCAGGTGGCTCAGCCATTGGAGGAATGTTTACACCCTCTAGTAACGCTGCCAATGCAGTTTCACATGGTAAAGAAGTAGCAAGTAAAGGGCAGAAAGCTCTCAAGAAAAAAACAAGTTAAGACTGTCTTCTAAATACCAAAAATCAATATATAAAGACTAATCTATCCATCCATCATCATGTGTATCTCCCCAATCAAGAGAAGGATCATGTGATAATGGATCTCTCGTTTTTTGTTCTGTATCAGCATCAGAAAACAAAAAAATAAGAATGAATTTGAAAGCAGTAGCAAATAATCCAAATACAAACATCAGAACAGTCTTTATGATAGCTGCAGTTTGATTTGTGCTCTTCAAAGTGAACTCCTTAATCTAATTTATTACTCACTGTTTCCAAGCAGTATACCACATGTCTTATTTACTATACTTTTTGAGGCGTGATGCTGCTAACGTCTTAATTTATATCTTATAATGTAGATATTGCAACTCTTAAGAGATTATAAGACATGGCCATTTTGGATATGCTCGCGTAAGTACCATCGGACAATCACTAGATGTACAGGTTGATAACTTAAATGATTTTGGGTGTGACAAAATTTATCAAGAGAAGCATTCAGGAACTACAGCTGATAGATCTGAATTAAAAGCCTGTTTGGACTATGTCCGTGATGGTGATGTACTGGTTATTACTAAATTGAATAGATTGGCAAGATCAACTCTCCACATTCATAAAATTGTTGAAAGATTAAATACTAAAAATGTCGGCTTCAAAGTTCTTGATCACGGAAAACATTATCAACCAGTAATAACACATCACGATGCTCGTCATCGCGAAAATATTCGGCCATCGTCAGCGCAGCATGACCGACACGAAAACGGGCTCCGGGTGGTTCATTCATTTGACCAAACACCATCACCATATTTTCCAGTACACCGGCTGCTTTCATCTCACGGTAAAGCTCCTCCCCCTCGCGACAGCGTTCACCGATGCCGCAAAAAATACTCACACCAGCATGTTGACCGACCATATTGTGGATGAGCTCGGTAAGTAACACTGTTTTACCCACACCCGCGCCACCAAACAAGCCTGCTTTGCCTCCACGTTCCAGTGGCATTAACACATCGATGACCTTAATGCCCGTTTCAAAAATTTCAGACTGGGTAGAACGCCTTGCCAAGGTGGGTGGAGCGTTATGGACTGAACGCCACTGAACATCTTTAGGTGCTTCCTGGCGATCAATCGTATTTCCAAAAACATCGAACATGCGTGAAAGAATACCTTTGCCAACGGCGCTAGTAACGGCCCACCAGTGTCTTCCACTAGCATGCCACGTGAAAGGCCTTGTGTGGGGGTTAGTGCAATAATAGCGCGTACGCGATGCGCATCAAGCTGTGATAACACCTCAATAGTAATTTTACCCTCCAACGCGTGCAGCAGAGAGTGAATGGGGGGTAAATATTCCTCAAACAATATATCCACAATACTACCGCGCACTGAGACGATCACACCAGAATTTAGCACGTCTGTTTCGCCTGACATTTTCTGGTTAAATTTCACAGCATTATTCCTTCTTTTTCATGTCACTGCAGCTCACAAAGATCAGCGAAGACATAAACCAAATACATGATCGAAGCATACTCCAGTCTAGTCTTAAATTACTCATCAATCTTCGTCCCTGATTGGTGATATGAGAATACCACGGTTACTTATAAAATTCGGAGTGGATGTATATAACTTCCTGATTATTAGTACTATCATCTATGTGACTTCCAATAGGATATTTTCAGAAATTATTAACATTTAAACGATCTTTATAGCCATATCTTCAAGCGTATTCGCACTCACATGGATGCGCTTTGCTACTTCCTTTAGCTGGATTAATATCTCCCTGTGAGCAAGATAAACCTTGATTTCGTCGTTCTCCAGATGATTAGCGGCGACCAACGCACACTGCTCTACAGTCTGGTCATAGTTGATGTAGATCTCATTAACGACACGCACAATTTCTTGCATTTTTTTATCAGCCAGAAAAATGAAACCCTCTGCTAATGCATCGACCATTTGCCTGAGTGATGTAAATATAGGTCGGTAGTTTTCAGGACATTTAACCTTATAAATCAATAATTCCATTGCCAGATGTTTAACGCTAAGCGCCACCCAGTCGATCTGGTCGATAATGCGATAGATAGCCTCGCGGTCATAGGGTGTAATAAATACATCCAGCAATTCATGCATATTCTGGTTTTTGAGACTTCTGCATTCACGCTCATCTTCGGTAATTCTTTTCAATGCTTCTCTATTATGTTCAAGGCAGTACTGGCAAAGGTCAAGCACGGTGCTTCTGCTGGCATTAACCTGTTGTTGTAAGGCAGCGTTGAAATCGACTTCTTTAGGCAGAATGTATTTTTGAATCAGTCCCATTATGAATGTCCTCCTAATAGTTTTAGCATAAACCAACAATAAACCCAGCCAAGCCCAATTGAAACCGGTACGTTCATGAACCAGCCACCCACAATTCCACCCGCTGTACGCCACTGGATACGACGTGGGTTTTCAGCAGAACCGTTGCCCAATAAGGTCGCGGTGACGACTTGCGTAGTTGAAGTGGGCGCACCGATACTGGTGGCAAGGGTATTTACCAGTGCCGAGCCGAGTTGATTGGCTACCGAGTGAATCAGGCGTACGCGAAACAACCCGAACCCCAGTGTTTTGATAATGCTCCAGCCACCAAACACGGTTCCTAAGGTAATTGCTGAGGCACATAATAAAATTGCCCAGACCGGAATTGTGAAGGTATCGGTATGACCGCTGGCTAATAACATCATGCCGATAATAGCCATGCCTTTTTGCGCATCATTCGCGCCATGAGAGAAACCCAGCCATGCGACACTAAAATATTGAGAAACCACGAAAACGGAACGAATATTATTTCTGAAGCGTTTTAAAGCATGATGCAAAATTTTCATGATCAAAAAACCGATTAAGAATCCCAGGAATGGCGAAGCAAACAAACCCGCTACGACTTTCATTACCCCTTCTAAATGACCATTCATGAGTTCAGCCATTCCCCAATTGATATGGCTGTTTCCGAGCGCATATAAACCTGCTCCCACCAAACCACCTGCCAACGAGTTTGATGAGGAGGAAGGAAACCCCAGTTTCCAAGTAACCAGGTTATAACTAATCGCTGCAAGCAGAGCCGCAATCACCACACTTTCACCAATCAGCGCCGGTGCCTTGCTGACATCAACAAAATTTCCCACCGTATCTGCTACTGCCAAGCCAACAAGAAAAGGACCAAGGAAGGTAAAAAGACTGACGATCGCGATTGCCGTCAATGCATTCATTGCACGTGAGGCAATCGCTGTGGCAACCATGTCGGCCGCATCGTGAAAGCCGTTGGTGAAATCGAAAAGGGTCACCATAATGACCACTATAATAAGAAGTGTCGTGATTAAATCCATAGCTTTGGCAGTTTCATCTAATACATTCGTTTCCTAAACAACCAGCCCGCCGTAGCCAACGACGCAATACCAATAATCGCCATTGGCCAGTATTGATTAAATAATAGTGCATAACTATCTCCCTCCAGGAAAACGCCGCGAATAATAATCAACAAATAACGCAAGGGGTTGATATAAGTCAGCCATTGTATAACTTCCGGCATATTAGCTATGGGAGTGGCGTAGCCCGACAGGATGACAGCAGGCACCATAAACATAAATGCGCCTAGAACGGCTTGCTGCTGGGTCACCGAAATAGCCGAAATCATCAAGCCCACACCAACAGCTGAAAGTGAAAATAGGAATAAGCCAAGGTATAAAGACCCCAAACTCCCACGCAAAGGAATATCAAACCAGTACACTGCGAAAGTGATTATGACACTGGCCTCAACAATACCAATAACAACACCGGGTAAAGCTTTGCCAATCAGTATTTGCAAGGGGGTGAGTGGTGTTACTAGTAGCTGGTCAAAGGTTCCCGCTTCACGCTCACGGGCAACCGAGAGGGCGGTAACCATGAGTGTCACCACGAGGGTCAGCAAGCCAATAATACCAGGAATAATAAACCACCTTGATTGCAGGTTTTCGTTATACCATGCCCGTATTTTCAGAGTTGCTGGCGGCCTGCCAGTTCCGTGGGTTTCTGCCCATTCGTGATTAAAATCCATCAAGATGCTACGCATATAATTAAACGCAACCGTCGCCATATTAGAATTACGACCATCCAGTATGACCTGCATGGATGCGGGGATGTTTTTTTGCAAATTGGCACTAAAACGAGAGTCTATGTGTAACACTATCAGGGCTTTTTTATTGTCAATCAGCGGGGCAATATCGGCATCTCTATGAATAGATCGAATTATTTCAAAATTTGGCGAACCTTCCAGACGACTGATAAACTCGTGGCTGGTAGCCCCCCTGTCTTCATTATAGATAGCAATAGGTACATTATTGAGATCAAATGACGCTGCATAGCCAAATATCAATAATTGAGCAAGGGGTGGAACGATTAATACAAGGCGGCTTCGCTTGTCTCGCAATAGAGCAAGAAACTCTTTAATGGCCAGTGCAAAAATTGCTTGTAGCATCGTATCTTCCTTTTATCATTCCAGATGATTATTAGATTTTTTTCGCACAATGACGGCAAATATAAACAGCATCAGTAACAAGGCCCCCATATTAGCTAACAGCACGGGCCAGATATCGCCAGCCAGAAACAGGGTTTGTAATATAGCGACAAAATAACGCGCGGGCACAATATGCGTAATCAGCTGGATGGCCGCCGGCATGGAGTGAATATCAAAGATAAATCCCGACAGCATATAAGCTGGTAAGAATGTTACGACAAGGGATATCTGCCCTGCAACGAACTGGTTTTTGGATACAATGGAAATAAGTAAGCCAATGGCGAGGGATACCAGCATAAACAAGGATGAGCTAAGCAATAATATCCAAAATGAACCCAGCATCGGCACATCGAACAACCAGATCGCCAATGCCACGGTAAATAACATGCTGACCATCCCTAATACAAAATAGGGGACCAACTTGCCTGCAAGGAACTCATTGCTACTTAAGGGTGTCACCAGAATTGCCTCCATGGTGCCGCGATCCCATTCCCTAGCAACCACCATTGAGGTCAGCATGGAGCCAATCAGCGTCATAATAATGGCAATTAATCCCGGTACCAGAAATAACGTACTGCTTAAAGCGGGGTTAAACCAGATACGTTGTTCCATTTGTACGGCCTGCTGCAACGAACGTCCTTTGCTTTGTGCATAATGTTGCAGCCATGTTAGCCAAACGCCTTGTATATAGCCTTGAGTCATATTTGCCTGATTGGAATCAACACCGTTGACCCGAACCGCTATCGGGGGTTCTTTAGTGTTTAGCAACTGTTCGGAGAAATTGTTTTTTAACCAAATAATGCCATCAATACGCCGTTCTTTCAGTGCAGTCTCGGCTTCTTGTATGGAATGAAAAGGCCGGGGCGCGAAATACTCCGATTGCGCAAACGACCCAGCCAGTGAAGCAGTTACTGCATCAGGCTGCTCAATAACTAACCCGACGGGAACATGTTTGGCATCCAGTGAAACGCCATAACCAAATAAAAGTAGCAACACGACAGGCATGATAAAGGCAATCGCGATGCTTGAGGGATCACGTATGATTTGCAGGCTTTCCTTGATAATCATTCCCCGTAGCCGCCGGTTTGGACTGGCCTTGGTGTGAGATTGCTTATTCACGGTTTTCTCCCTGGTGCTGATGCTCAATCAGGTAGATAAAAGCGTCCTCCATACTCGGATTATCCTGTTCAGGCGTTTTTGCCTGCTGGCGTATTTCATGGGGTGTGCCTGCGGCAAGAATACTGCCATCTGCCATAATCACCAGACGGTCGCAATAGTTTGCTTCCTGCATAAAATGAGTGGTCACAAGCACAGTAACTCCCGCTTCTGCCAATGCATTGGTGCGTTTCCAGAACTCTTGTCTTGCCAGCGGATCAACGCCAGAGGTTGGTTCATCCAGAAACAGGATATCGGGTTCATGCATCAGTGCTGCTGCAAATGATAAGCGTTGTTTGTAACCCAGCGGAAGCTCCCCTGCATTCATGGCCTGGTAAGGCGCTAATTCAAAGGTATCCAATGCCCACTGAATACGCTCAACCTGACGTTGTTTTTTCAGGCCGTAGGCATGGGCAAAGAAACGTAAATTTTGCATCACGGAAAGGTTGCTATAGAGCGAGAATTTCTGTGCCATGTAGCCAATATTGCGGCGTACCTGTGCCGATGCGGTGCGTAAATCATGACCCGTGACCGATAATGTGCCGCCTGTGGCAGGTAATAATCCGCACAGCATTCTAAAAGTGACGGACTTGCCTGCTCCGTTGGCTCCTAGCAAACCGAAGATTTCACCTCGACGCACCATAAAGCCAATTTTTTTTACCGCAATAAAATCACCAAAACGGCGTTCCAGTTTATCCACCCGTATCACTTCTTCATGGTTAGTTGCAGCGACAGGAACATTCACTACCATACTCTTTCCCGTTGCGAGCTGCTGCGTTTTCAATGTTGAAATAAAGACATCTTCAAAGCAGGCAGGCACGGGGTTTATGTCAATCTCACTTGCTTCTGTGTTGTTATTTAACTCCGCCAGTAAACTCGCCTGATCTAACGGCATATCCGCAGGAGTAATCAAATGAATGCCATCCTCGCCCAATGACGCATCAAGAATATCAGAGCGTTGCTCAAGCTGTACTTGCAAAGTACGGTAACGAATTCCTTTAGCTTGTAGCTGAAAGGTTCGCCCCGACAGAGTTTTGCTAAAGGCATCGGGCTTATCCTGCCCCAGTAGATTGCCTTCGTGCATCAGCAGCACTTCATGGCAACGCTCTGCTTCATCAAGGTAGGTGGTACTCATGAGTACACTCATGCCTTCATCTTGCACTTGGCGGTAAACAATCTCCCACAACTCACGCCGGGAAACAGGATCAACACCAACAGTGGGTTCATCGAGCAAAAGCAGCTGCGGAGGGCGTACCAAGGCACATGCTAACCCCAACTTCTGCTTCATTCCTCCCGATAATTTCCCCGCCAGCCGCTGAGTAAATGCTTGCATGCCCGTCATTTGCATCAACTCGTCATAGCGAGTTTTACGTAGAGTTAGTGGCACGCCTTGCAAATCTGCATATAAGTCCAGGTTTTCTTGCACGGTTAAATCTTCATAAAGACCAAAGTTCTGCGGCATATAACCAATGCTGGCCTGAATTGCCTGACCCTGTGTTTCAACATCCATACCCAATACGTCAATGTGCCCAGTGTCTGCAACTAACAAATTCGCTATCAAGCGCATCAAGGTGGTTTTACCTGCAGCATCCGGTCCGATTAATCCTGTGACTTCACCTGCTGTTAGTGAAAAACTGACATTATCTACAGCAACAATTTTGCGTCCTTCACTACTAAAAGATTTGCTCACTGAAGACAATTGCAACGGTGGCTGTTTTATAGCGTGTGCCGAAGACGACAAAGACGAGGTCATATCATTGGCAACGATTGCTGGCTGACGACTTGATATCGGGTTTTTGCCCAAGATCAATCGTTACCGTGGCGGGCATTCCTAGGCGCAACTCATCATCAGGATTACAGGCAAACACCCGCATGGAGTAGACCAACCGAGTACGTAATTCGGGTGTTTGCACATTTTTTGGGGTGAATTCGGCGGTAGGTGAAATAAAGCCAACCCAGCCTGGGTAGCTCTTTTCCGGGTAGCTATCGGTATGGATTTCGGCCTTTGCCCCGAGAGGAACTTTACCCAAAGAAGTCTCTGGCAAATAAGCCCGCACCCACACAGGGTCTATCAGTGCCAATGACAAAACAGGCATTTGTGGAGATGCCATTTCTCCTGGCTGCAGAATGCGGTTTCGAATAATCCCGTCGGCAGGCGCATATATATTGGCGTCCTTCAAGTGTTGTCTAGCCAGTTTGAGACCTGCCTTTAGAGAAAGTAACTGTGCTTCAGCAGCGGCAATATCTTCTTTACGCGAACCTTTTTTTAGCAGGTTCAAGGTTTGTCTGCTCGCTTCCACTTCATCAGCCGCTACTTCAGCGAGGGAGCTGGCATTTTCAGCCTCTTCCGGTGAAATAAGCCGTTTTTGTAAAAGCTGTGACCGTCGCCGATAAGTCGCTTTTGTAGACTTTGCTTTGGCCTGCGCTGCTTTTAGCTGGGCATTTGCCCGACTGATTTCTTCGGGACGACTCCCCGCTTTTAGCTTTGCCACCATGTGTTTCTGTGCATTAATCTGAGCCTCGATTTGTTGAACACCAGCTTCCAGTATTTCAGTATGCAAGGTCGCGAGTAACCGGCCTTTTTTAACGTGATCGCCCTCTTCAACCAATATTTTTTCAATGTGCTCACTACCATTGAATGCAAGTTGAGCCTCGCGAATATCGACATTGCCATACAAGGTTAACTGGTTAGTGTCTATGGACTGGTTATTTTGCTGCCACCAATACCAGCCTCCTGCCGCAGCTGCGATCAGTAATATAAAAAACAGTAGAAAAACCTTTTTCATGGAATGTCCTGATCATTGTCGTTAATTTCTTTTGGATGCTAACAACAGATTAAAACGATAACTGTCACATAACTGACAGTAGTGTATACAAGACTTGATTATATTGCCTACTATGAAAGTTAATTTAAAATAAGAAGGAATTTAAAATGCAGACTCAGGACATTAACAATAAATTACAACGAGCCTATCACAGTATGGTGGAGAATCTTGAACACCTTATCAAGGAAGAGGGGAAAACATTCAGGGAAGGCGTGGACATTGCCGAACAAAAGCTATCTGAATGGGAAGAATTAAGTGTCGAAGAGGTCTCTAAAATCAGGGATGAGGTACTTGATGATCTGGAAACCATCGGTGAGGTCGCAGAATCAATACGCAAAACAACCATGGAAAGACTTGAACTGGATGAACTCTATTTGAAAGATGTTGTGCTGGAGAAACTGTTTCAGGTTGCCAACCAGAGCACTGCCGATATCATCGAATTTAGGGAAAACCTGAAAAAGAAGGCTGAAGAGGCTACAGAGCAATTACACGAAGATGAACACCACGATCACCAACAAATGGAGAGCGAACATTCTGCATGGCTACTTGATATTACCATGTGGCAAAAAGAACATTTTGAAGCAGAAGAAAAGCTACTCGTCATTCAAGACCGTATTCGCCAGCATGGTATTGCCTTACAAGAACACGCGCAGACTATTCGTGCGCACCAGCAAAAAAATAAACAGCATGAAACCAGCCTGAGTGCTGTCGAAAAAGATATGAGTAATGAAAATGCCGCAGAAAAAAATACAACCAATGAAGATGCCCATGCAACCATGGGAAATGTCCACGAAAATCAGGGCCACTTGCATAAGGACATTAAAAAGCACCACAGGGAAGCGATGGTATTGATTGAAAAACTATACAAACTGGTGTACTAGTCCATTTTTATATACAAGGAGCGAATTATGAATCAATTTACAATCGCCGGACTGATTATCAGTTTGATAGTCGTTGCACATGTTTTTTATAGCATGTGGTACAAGCCAGCATATTACAGAGCTACGCCTGCAACGAATTCCAAAGCGTCTCGTGGCATTACAGGGAAACAAAGACGAAAATGAATTATGTCGGACTATTAGCTAAATAGACCTTTTTGCGTGTCTGTTGCAGGATCTCAGAATTGAGACACAAGAGGCAAGACCCAGATAGGTAAATGGCATGCAAAAAGTCCAACGCCGACAAAGGAGCAATTAAAAATTGTACTGCAAGAGATCAAGGATAAAGTAGAAGCTTCTTTATATAATTTAGCAAAAAACTGGAATGTGTATGAACAGTGACTAGGCGACTCTATGACAAACCACGAGAGATAAAACAATGACGACTTTAAAGCTGCGTAAAATCGCAATTGATACTTATAAAGAGAATGTCGCTTATCTACACCGAAAGTGCCCCCTGTATCACACCGAAGGCTTTCAGGCACTTAACAAGATTGAAATCAGGGATGACTCTGGCACGAAACCCGTTATCGCTGTTTTGAACATTGTAGATGATGAGACCATTATCGCACCAGACGAGTTAGGACTAAGTCAACAGACCTTTGCACAGTTCAACAAATTAGAAGGTAGCACGGTTCACATTGGTCATGCTACGCCGCCCTATTCCTTACGTTCTGTCCATTCGAAGATTTCAGGCAACAAGCTTTCACAAGATGATTTCCTGCATATCTGCAAAGATATAGTAAGCAACCGTTACTCAAAAATAGAAATAGCCGCGTTTCTAGTTTCCTCCACTGAGACTGGACTTGAGCGGGATGAAATATACTACCTAACTCAAGCAATGGTAGACACCGGCGAAAAATTGGACTGGGGCGAACCACTTGTGGTGGACAAGCATTGTATCGGTGGGATTCCCGGCAACCGAACCACGATGCTGATTGTGCCGATTGTTGCCGCGCACGGAATGTTAATGCCCAAGACTTCTAGCCGCGCCATCACTTCTCCGGCAGGTACCGCGGATACCATGGAAATGCTCGCCAAAGTCGACCTGAAGCCTGATAAGCTTCGCAATATTGTTCAGCAACAACGTGGATTTCTAGCTTGGGGAGGGACTGCAAACCTTGCGCCTGTTGATGATATATTGATTACGGTTGAACGCCCACTAGCGCTGGATTCAACGGGTCAGATGATTGCCTCCATCCTGTCGAAAAAAATCGCCGCAGGTTCCACCCACTTACTGATTGATATTCCCGTCGGTCCAACGGCAAAGATACGAACTCAGGCTGAGGCACTGAAACTGCGAAAACTGTTTGAATACGTGGGAGATCGCTCTGGTCTGCAACTGGAAGTTGTCATCACTGATGGGAATCAACCTGTGGGAAATGGCATCGGTCCTGCCTTGGAAGCTAGAGATGTGATGCAAGTATTGGAGAATAACCCTCAAGCACCCGTGGATTTAAAGGAAAAAGCCCTTAATCTGGCGGGGCGAATTCTCGAGTTTGATCCCGATGTACGTGGCGGTCAAGGCTACCATTTAGCGCGTGACCTTTTAGAATCTGGTCGGGCATTAAAAAAGATGCAAGATATTATTACCGCTCAGGGAGCTAGCACGGCTTTTCCTGAACCCGCAAAACTCCAATACCAGGTTATGGCACCCACTGCAGGTTTTGTCACCGCCATCGACAATAAACAAATCGCCCATATTGCACGTCTGGCAGGTGCGCCGATGGATAAGGCAGCGGGTGTTGATCTACATAAAAAATTGCATGACCCGGTCGAAAAAGGCGAGTTGCTTTACACCCTTTACGCTGAATTTCCCGCTGATTTCCAGTTTGCCAAACAGGCTGTCTCACAAAGCATCAGCTACACTATTGGGCACACTACCGATCATACTACCGGAACCCCTGATGAATACATCTGAGATTAAATTGCAAAATATGATCGTTCTTGGTTTCCCCGAATATGAAGCTCAGGCACAACGCTTTGCCAGCGTTGCTGGCTGCTCCTACGCCACGTTGACTTTACACCATTTTCCTGACGGAGAAAGTAAGCTGCAACTACCGGCCAAACTGCCCGATCACATTATTCTGTGTCGAAGCCTGAATCGACCCAATGACAAACTCGTGGAATTGATACTCGCTGCTGCAGGCGCGCGCGATCAGGGCTCTAAAACTGTGTCACTGCTTGCGCCGTACCTCTGTTACATGCGGCAGGACAAAGCCTTCCATCAAGGTGAAATCATTAGCCAGAAAATTATTGGCAAATGTCTGGCTGATTATTTTGATAGCATTTTAACCGTGGATGCCCATTTACATCGCATTCATCATTTACGGGATGCCATTCCTATTGAAAACGCTGTGAATATTTCAGCGACAGAGCCAATGGCTCATTTCATCCAGAACCATGTTGATCAACCCTACCTGCTTGGGCCAGATGGTGAGTCTGAACAATGGGTAGCCGCTATCGCCGCACAATCTCAGATGGACTATGGCGTGGCACTAAAAGAGCGCTACGGTGACAAACAAGTGAATGTTCATGTACCAGAAGGTGATTATCAAGAAAGAAATATCGTTTTGGTGGATGATGTTGCCAGCACGGGAAAAACCCTGCTGGAAGCAGCAAAAGGATTACAGAAATATAAGCCTGCTTCAATTTCTGTACTCGTCACACATGCCCTGTTTGTGGATGATGCGATTCCCCAACTCCGAAAAGCGGGGGTGAGCAATATCTGGAGCTGTGATTCTATTCCGCATCCAACTAATATGGTGCAGCTGGCGGATATACTGGCAGCGAATAGTGTGATGAGTCATAAATAACATCTAAGCAATTACACATAAGAATACTTTTCGTGAGCAAATCACCAGAACAAACCCATACTTGTCAAGTCTGTCACTAGGACAAACCAATCTATAAACTATTGCCTTCATCAATGGTCAGTAGCGGTATATTACAGATCATCAATGAAGAACAAGCAGAGTGGGACCCAGCGGGATATGTTTGTTTTAGCTGTCTCAACCAATACCGGTTCAAGTATATGCAAAGCCTTATGGAAGCGGATCTTGGTGAATTGGACTCTATTGAACAAGAAGTTTTTTGAGAGCTTGCAAGACAATAGCCTGTTTTCTGAAAACCTGAACGAAGAATACAAGAAATCACTTACCCTTGGAGCACGTCTTGCTGATAAGGTGGCGACATTTAGCGGTAGCTGGAGCTTCATCATTTAGGCATTTGTTGTGCTTATCATATGGATTATTATGAATTCCCTGGTATTGCTATGGAAACCCTTCGATCCTTATCCCTTTATCCTGCTAAATCTATTCCTCTCCATGCTAGCAGCCCTGCAAGCACCGATCATTATAATGAGCCAAAACCGGCAAGAAACTAGTGACAGAATGCGTGCCGAAAATGATTATCAAATTAATCTGAAAACGGAAAGATCAGGACGAATAACACCACTATGCCAATGGAAAAAACGTGATACCACCAGACAGATGCCCTGATGGTAGAAAGGTCACGGCATAATTTCCAAATGCTTTGGCAATCAGGCTGAGCGACACCATTGCTGCAAAATAAAGCATGATACTCATGGAACCCGTGAAAAAATCAATGCCATAGACCTGGGACAGATATTCTACTATGCCACCTGAAGAAGGATAACGCGCCCCCAGTTTTCCTAGCGAATAACCACTGAACAAGGCGATGATCCCACCAATGATAAATGAAATATAAACTGCGCTACCCGATATCGCACCAGCCTCGCCCAGCAAGGCAAAGATACCTACACCCACCATCGCCCATTGACACCGCAGACCAGAAACCAATGGGTGTATTTGCTTTCTATATCATTTGTTTTAGTATTTACTGTTTAAAATAAATTTTAAGGTACTTCTAATTGTCAGGGGTTGATGTACTAGGAAAAATCAGGTGGATTAAGATGGTCTAATCGCTTTCTTAATGCATCAATTTCATCCAGTAATTCAAGCGCGAGTGCCACGCCTGCCATATTGATACCTAGGTCGCGTTTTAAGCGCAAAGCTTTATCAGCTAGGATCAAAGCGCTTTGATGAAAACGCCATTGCTTACTTTTCTCCCCCTGAATTGGGCTTATTATGCCATGCTCGATTAAGCGGATAATGGTTTCGGCAGGGGCATGGCAACTTTGACAAATTTCCACCAGCGTCAGAGAAGTTTGTTCTTCAAGAATTGATCCGCTTATGACTTCTATTGTTTTAGTGTTCATAACTTAGCCTCTCTTAAAACAAGTAACTGCGTGGGTTAAAGTCAATCTCATCGCGCATTTTTTCATTGAGTTCTTTAACTTTTGGGTTCGATGAGGGTGGTAATGCAACCTGTAATATTACATAAAAATCACCGGCATCTTTACCAGGTAATCCCTTGCCTTTTATTCGTAGTTTACGCCCCTGCTGAGAATTGGGGGGTATTTTCATACCGACTGTTTTACCGTCAGGTGTTGGCACGTCTATTTTTGCACCAAGGGTCGCTTCCCACGGAGCAACTGGTACATTGAGATAAAGATCCTTGCCATCCACAGTGTACAATTTATGAGGATTAAAGCCTACTTCGAGGAGTAAATCACCGCGTTCACCACCGCCCATGCCAGGATTACCCTGCTTGCCAAGACGTATGGTTTGTCCTTCTTTGATACCTTTAGGGATTTTTACTTTTAATGTGCGCTGTTTATTCGTGACCTGACCCTGTTCATTGACTTCTGGCATTTGCAATGTAAATGATCGAGTTGCACCGTTGAGTGAATCCTCAAGTGCTATCATCACCTTGGCACGTATGTTTTCACCACGTGCCTGATAACCACCACGATTTGCAGAACCACCTGATTGATAATAATGGGCACTGCCACCGCCGCCAAATAAGTCTTCAAAGAAGCTACTGTAATCGTGCGCGCTACCTTGGGTATAACCACCGCCACCAAAATCAAAATTTTGCTCCCAGTCAGGAGGGGGTTTAAAACCTTCCTGTCCCGCCTTCCAATTGCTACCTAGCTGATCATAGGCTTCACGTTTTTCAGGGTCTTTTAGCACTTCGTAGGCTTCACCTACGTCTTTAAACTTAGCCTCGGCATCGGTTTCCTTGCTCACATCAGGGTGATATTTACGTGCCAGTTTGCGATAGGAACGCTTAATATCTGCCTGTGAAGCAACTTTCTCGACGCCTAAGATCTTGTAATAGTCTTTGTATTCCATGTCGCCTCTTTTTCAAGGGCACCTCTATTAATTGTACCCAAAGGGCATAGCAATCTTTTCGCTCGATCTCGGCGTTGGATAATTTTTTGCGATCCTCAAGTACCTTTGTACATTGCGGTTCTCAAAATTTATCCGCCTTGTACCCAAAGGGCATAGCAAAACTCAAACGAAAATCCTAATTAATAGAAACACCCTCAAATCTGTTTTAAATCTGGGAATTAACCCACTGAATAATTTGTTGTACGTTTAATGCCCCAGCCTGCCTGGCAGCTTCTTTCCCATTTTTGAACAGTAAGATGCTGGGGATACCTCGAATACTAAACTGTGCTGCACTTTGCTGTGCGACTTCGGTATTGAGTTTAGCCAATATGACTTTAGGCTCAAGTTGAGCACTTGCCTCGACAAAAGCCGGAGCCATCATCTTGCAGGGACCACACCATTCCGCCCAAAAGTCGACCACAACAGGCAAGTCACTTTTCGCAATAAACTTGGCAAAGTTCTGATCTGTCAACTCAACTGGATGCCCTGTAAAAAGTGGCTTTTTACATTTGCCACAGTTTGGATGATCCCCTAATCGTGTCGTTGGAATTCGATTTACCGCAGTACAATGCGGACACACTATATGGACTTTATCATTCATATTACGATCCTTGAAAATATAATTTTATGCTATTCAGATTATCTGAACGATAGTATTACAATTGCCAATTGAGGAGTATGTCATCCAAGTGACAGTTTATATGCTTGCCTTCCAATAGAATGCTCGTTAATTCGAATGGGTGTTTAGTGCCTTAGCGTATTTACAACATAAATAATTAGTCTTTAGAGGTTCATATGAGAACAGATAAACTAACCAGTAAATTTCAATTGGCATTGCAGGATGCTCAATCACTGGCATTAGGCAAAGATCATCAATATATTGAGCCAGTACATTTGCTAGTCGCTTTATTGGACCAGGAAGGTGGCAGTGCGAGAAGTTTGCTTATGCAAGCGGGGGTCAATGTCAACTTAATGCGATCGCAATTGGGTGAAGCGATAGACCGTATGCCGAGTGTGTCTGGTGGTGATGCAGGAGACGTGCATATATCAAATGATTTGTCGCGTGTACTAAATGTTACTGATAAGTTGGCACAGAAAAGAAACGACCAATACATATCTTCCGAGCTTTTCATTCTAGCAGCTTTAGACGACAAGGGTGAGCTGGGTAAAATATTAAAAAACAATGGTGCAACCAAAGAAGCTTTAGCACAAGCCATTGAAACTATGCGTGGCGGGCAGTCTGTCGATGACCCGAATGCAGAAGATCAGCGAGAGGCCTTGAAAAAATACACCATAGATCTCACCGAGCGCGCAGAACAGGGGAAAATTGACCCCATCATTGGCCGCGATGAAGAAATCCGCCGCATGGTACAGATTTTACAACGTCGCACAAAGAATAATCCTGTGATTATAGGAGAGCCCGGCGTCGGAAAAACTGCGCTCGTTGAAGGCTTGGCGCAACGTATTGTTAACGGCGAGGTGCCTGATAGCGTTAAGGGCAAACAACTATTGTCACTTGATTTAGCTGCGTTATTAGCGGGGGCAAAATTTCGTGGTGACTTTGAAGAGCGGCTCAAAGCAGTACTTAGCGATATCGCCAAATCCGAAGGCAATATCATTCTGTTTATTGATGAAATTCATACCATGGTTGGTGCAGGAGCCTCAGAAGGCTCAATGGATGCTGGCAATATGCTCAAGCCTGCACTTGCGCGAGGCGAGCTACATTGTGTGGGCGCTACTACTCTGGATGAGTATCGTAAATATATTGAAAAAGATGCTGCACTTGAGCGTCGTTTCCAGAAGATCATCGTCGATGAGCCAACCGTAGAGGATACCATCGCGATTTTACGCGGGTTAAAAGAGAAATACGAAGCACATCATGGTGTAGAGATTACTGATCCTGCTATTGTTGCAGCTGCTACTTTATCACATCGTTATATTACCGATCGGCAGTTGCCGGATAAGGCGATTGACCTAATTGATGAGGCAGCATCGCGGATACGACTTGAAATAGACTCCAAACCGGATGCCATGGATAAAATGGAGCGTAAACTAATCCAGTATAAGATCGAACGTGAAGCCCTGAAAAAAGAGTCCGATGAGGCCTCAAAAAAGCGTCTGAATGAACTGGAAGAGAAAATAACCGAATTGGAAAAAGAATATTCTGATCTGGAAGAGATCTGGAAAGCTGAAAAATCTGCGGTACAGGGCACAGCACATGTCAAGGAAGAACTGGATCAGGCACGTATTGAACTGGAAACAGCGCATCGTGCGGGTGACTTACAGCGCCTATCTGAATTACAGTATGGACGTATCCCTGAGCTGGAAAAACAGTTACAGGCCGCAAGTGAAGCGGATACAACAGAGCACTTTCAGTTATTAAGGAACAAGGTTTCTGAGGAAGAAATTGCAGAAATAGTCGCACACTGGACAGGCATCCCTGTTTCCAAAATGCTGGAAGGCGAACGTGACAAATTACTGCGCATGGAAGATGAGTTGAAAAAACAGGTCATCGGTCAGGAGGAGGCAATCGTGGCGGTATCTAATGCCATCCGTCGTTCGCGTGCCGGGCTGTCTGATCCTAATCGTCCCAATGGTTCCTTCCTGTTTCTTGGTCCAACAGGCGTGGGTAAAACAGAGCTAACTAAGGCGCTGGCAACCTTCCTGTTTGACACACCCGAAGCAATGGTGCGGATTGATATGTCGGAGTTCATGGAGAAACACTCTGTAGCCCGCTTAATCGGAGCACCTCCAGGTTATGTCGGCTATGAAGAAGGTGGTTATCTGACTGAACTAGTACGTCGCAAGCCGTATTCTGTGGTGTTAATGGATGAAGTTGAAAAAGCACACCCTGATGTCTTCAATATACTATTGCAAGTGCTCGATGATGGCCGTTTAACCGATGGACAAGGCCGCACGGTTGATTTTAAAAATACGGTGATCGTAATGACCTCTAACCTGGGTTCTGATGTCATTCAGACTATGGCAGGTGAGGAAAACTACGACAATATGAAAGAGGCAGTGATGGAGATCGTAGGTTCACATTTTCGACCTGAATTCATTAACCGTATCGATGACAGCGTCGTATTCAGGCCCTTGGGTAAAACAGAGATTCGTAAAATTGCAGCGATTCAACTGACCCAACTCAATAAGCGTCTCCTAGAGAACGAAATAACAATTGAGTTTACTGAGGCTGCTCTCGACTTATTGGGTAAAGAAGGCTTTGATCCAGTATTTGGTGCACGTCCATTGAAACGTGCTATTCAGAGTGAAGTCGAGAATCCTTTGGCACAGAAAATTTTAGGTGGAGAGTTTGCCAGTGGCGATGCGATTAATGCGGATGTTGAGAATGGAAAGATTGTTTTCAATAAGACGTAAACCTTTAGTATCTCTCATTCATTCCCTTTTCCGGAAGGGTGGTGGGTGGAGATTTACTAATCCCTAAAAATTACTGGAGTGAATTTAAAAATTTTCCATGAAAAAAGACCTTGAATTAATAGAGGATTATTATAACTATCGTTTGTCAATTTTATTTATTGGTCCCTTTCCAATTCTTCTTAATTATTATTAGATTTTTTTAAAAAGACTCATGACTGTCACCCATGTGACATTTTCTTTTTCTACCTTTTAATAAAATACTGCTCAAGTGCAGTTCAAGGCTTGCTCTTAGGGTCTCAATTTTTAAAGACCTTTTAAAGGGTATCTCTATTAATTAGGATTTTTGTTTGAGTTCAAGGCGGATTAATTTTGAGAACCTCAGTGTACAAGGGTACATGAGGATCGCAGAAATTGATCCATCGCCGAAATCGAGCGAAAAGACAATTAATAGAGGTGCCCTAAAGGCAAGACAGTTACCAATATTTAGATTAGTTGTTTCTTCATGAACTGTGATTAATGATTCTTTTCTTGTCGTATTTACATCGTAAAAGAAGAGACAATGATCCATGCATGGGAAACCACATATAAAGAAATAAGGAGATTGTAATCATGGCAAAAGTAATAGGCATAGATTTAGGAACCACAAACTCTTGTGTTTCCATAATGGAAGGAAAGCAGGCAAAAGTCATTGAAAACGCAGAAGGCGATCGCACCACCCCGTCTATTGTCGCTTATACCGAAAATGAAGTGCTGGTAGGACAACCGGCAAAACGTCAGGCAGTAACCAATCCAGACAAAACCCTGTTTGCGATTAAGCGCCTAATTGGTCGCCAATTTGATGAAGAAGCGGTACAAAAAGACATCAAACTGGTGCCTTACAAAATCATCAAGTCTGATAACGGCGATGCATGGGTTGAGGTTGAAGGTAAAAAATTATCACCCTCTGAAGTCTCTGCACGTATCCTGGGCAAGCTGAAAAAAGATGCCGAAGCGTATCTGGGCGAAGAAGTTAAACAGGCCGTTATTACCGTGCCTGCTTACTTTAACGATTCACAACGCCAGGCGACCAAAGATGCGGGCAAAATTGCCGGCCTGGATGTTAAACGGATTATTAATGAGCCAACTGCGGCAGCACTGGCTTACGGTATCGACAAAACCAACAAGGAAGACCAGAAGATTGTGGTCTATGACCTGGGTGGCGGTACGTTTGATGTGTCCATTATCGAAATTGCCGACATCGACGGCGAGAAGCAATTTGAAGTGTTGGCAACCAACGGTGATACCTTCCTCGGTGGTGAAGACTTTGATATGCGTTTGATGGATTATCTTGTGGATGAATTCAAGAAAGAATCTGGTGTGGATATTAAAAATGATCCACTCGCTCTGCAACGCCTTAAAGAAGCCGCAGAAAAAGCCAAGATTGAATTGTCTTCAGCCGAGCAGACAGATATCAACCTGCCTTATGTCACGGCGGATGCTTCTGGGCCAAAACACTTAAATATTAAAGTGACACGCGCCAAGTTGGAATCACTGGTTGAAGATTTGGTAAAACGCACCATTAAGCCTTGTGAATTAGCACTTAAAGACTCTGGACTTTCTGCATCAGAAATTGATGATGTGATTCTAGTCGGCGGTCAAACCCGTATGCCCAAGGTTCAAGAAGTAGTAAAAGACTTCTTCAAGAAAGAACCACGCAAAGACGTGAATCCCGATGAGGCCGTAGCGATGGGAGCGGCCATTCAGGCTGCAGTACTCTCAGGTGATGTTAGCGATGTCTTGTTACTGGATGTCACACCACTCTCTTTGGGAATCGAGACCATGGGTGGCGTATTGACCAAGCTGATTGAGAAAAACACCACGATTCCTGCCAAGGCATCAGAGACTTTTTCTACCGCAGAAGACAATCAGTCAGCAGTAACCGTACACGTGTTGCAAGGTGAGCGTGAACTAGCGAAAGATAATAAATCGCTCGGTCAGTTCAATCTTTCGGATATCCCACCTGCACCACGGGGTACACCGCAGATTGAAGTTACCTTTGATATTGATGCCAACGGTATTTTAAAAGTATCGGCGAAAGATAAGGCCAGTGGCAAAGAACAAGCCATTGAGATTAAAGCATCCAGTGGTCTGTCAGAATCAGAAGTGGAGCAGATGATTAAAGATGCGGAGTCTCATGCCGAAGATGACCGCAAGCAACGCGAGACTATCGATGCCCGTAACCAGGCGGATCAAATCGTGCATCTGGCCGAAAAAGCCATAAAGGATGCAGGTGATACTGCACCCGATGCTGAAAAGCAAAAGCTGCAAACAGCTATTGATGAAGCCAAAGATGCGATAAAAGGCAATGACAAGGCAATCATCGAAAGCAAGTCACAAGCATTGCAAGAGATCTCTAGCGCCTTTATGCAGGCAACTGCACAGGCTTCAACCGATTCATCGGCTGATACATCATCGGCTGGTGATGATGACGATGATGATGTGGTTGATGCTGAGTTTGAAGAAGTGGACGACAATAAATAAGGCAATTAATCAGAGGCTTAATTTCAAGTCTCTGATTAATCCATGATCCCTGACTAATCAGAATATTTTTTTACATCCATAAAGAATTTTAAAAGGATAATCAATATGAAAAAGCAAGAACTACACCAAAAACTTCAAGGTGCCTATCAAGAGATGGTAGAAAATATAGAAACTCTCATTAAAAAAGAAGGAAAAACACTAAAAGAAGCCGTTGAAACCTCAGAAGAAAAACTCAGTAATTGGAAAGAGCTTACTAAAGAGGAAGCTCAGAAAGTTAGCAATGAAGTTAAAAGCGACCTGCAATCATTAGGTGAAACTCTCAATGGAGCCAAAGATGCATATAAGGAACAATTTAAACAAGATGCCTCTTATCTTACTGAATCCATCTGGGAGAAACTCAGAAATATTGTGGATGTAAGTAGTGAGCAATTCATGTCATTTGCAGAAGAAATTAAAGAACGTGCGCATAAAGTTAGAATGGATGACCACGCAAATGAGCATAAAGACCATCTTCGTTGGTATAGCGACCATGAGCTTTGGCTTGATGAAATCGAACTATGGAAAAATGATCATCAACATGCACTCGATAAATTACAAGCGATAGAAGCTGTCATTACAAAACATACTGATGCTTTGAATGAGCATGCGCAAGTGATTCGCTCCCACGAAGAACTAGACCATAAGCATGAAAAAGTGATGCAAGGTGCTGAGCTTGATCCTACCAGCCGAGTTATGGAAAGAGAAGATGACGAAGAAGTCAATATTCATAATCAGGAAAGACAAGAACACGCTCAACATGCTGAGCTACATGACTACATGAAAAAGGGTCATCGAGAGATGATGGCTTTGGTTAATAATTTGTACAAACAGGTTGTTGATAAATCTAGATAAACAAGTCCATGCTGAACATTAAAAGGGAGCCCTTAGTAGTTTAGCTTAGCTCCCTTTGTTCTCGATTTCACTAATTTCAAAAACCAGTCAATAATTCTCATTCAAAAAATGAAGTTAAGTTTTTTATGGCAATTTCAAGTTTTCTCCACACAATTTCAATATCTTTTTTGAGATAATTCCATGCAATTTCTGGGGCACTTTGAAGTTCTTTCAGGTTCTTATTGGCGGTTTGTTGCAGAGCATGGATCTGCTCGACCTGACCATTAAATTCAGCCTTGGCATCAAAATCAGAAGCATGATCTGCTTTCTTTTTCAGATCACTTATTTGTTTATTCCACTCATTGAGTTGATTT
>Ga0209633_10001613_pt1 | contig 22803 bp, 12 predicted proteins | sample Cruoilmetagenom1_FD_187290 | JGI IMG/M metagenome (GOLD analysis project Ga0209633, IMG submission 187290) | Oil polluted marine microbial communities from Coal Oil Point, Santa Barbara, California, USA - Sample 1 (SPAdes) (version 2) | ecosystem: Environmental > Aquatic > Marine > Oil seeps ...
TATGGACAGCTCGCTTTTGAAGGTCGATGAGCTGCTGCATATCGGTGAACGCATGCGCTCCATTGCGCTGCAAAGCGCGGTCGGCGGCATGGCGTTGAGCCTGGTCGGCATGCTGTTCGCAGCGCTGGGCTATCTTTCCCCCGTTGCCGGAGCCATTTTTCAGGAGATCATCGATGTGTTTGCAGTTTTGAATGCGCTCAGGGCGGCTGTTGCGCCGCGATCGTTGTCGGATTATGAGTATGAAAATCCGTGATCGGAAGCCCCTGACGAAGAGTCAGGATGCTTGCAGATGAACAGATCGAAGCACAAGACTACGAGAGTTCTTCTCACCATGAGTCTCTTTTTCGCGCAGGTGGAAAACAGTGTCGCCGAGCGTGATCATGAAACCGCCAAACGACTTCAGGAGGCGGGAGTGATCATGCCGCTGGAAACGATTTTGAAAAAACAGTGGCGGGAGGATTTGGAGAGGATTCTGGAGGTTGAGCTTGAGAACGAGGATGGAAGGCGAGTATACGAGATCGAATACCTCGATCGCGCCGGAGCGGCATGGGAGATGTTGATCGATGCCCAAACTGGTCGGCTTCTGCGAAAAGAGCGGGACGATTGACGATGCGGCTTCTGCTGGTCGAAGATGATGCGGTGCTGGCAAGGTCCGTCCGGAAATCTCTGGAACAGGCAGGCTATGCGGTCGATGTGGCAGGCGATGGAATCCATGCCGAGTACCTTGGCGATGAAGGCGTCTATGCGCTGGCGGTGCTCGATCTGGGACTGCCGCAGCGGGGCGGGCTGGAAGTGTTGGCTCATTGGCGCGCGAATGGCAACAGCCTTCCGGTCATTGTGCTGACCGCGCGCGATGCGTGGTATGAGAAGGTCGAAGGGTTCAAGGCCGGGGCTGATGATTATCTGGCCAAGCCGTTTCATGTCGAAGAGTTGATCGCCCGCATCACTGCGTTGGTGCATCGAAGCAACCGACATTGCGGCGGTGTTCTGCGGGTGGGTGGATTGGAATTGGATGAGCAGCGGCAGGTTGTCGTCAAACAGAGCGGCGAAACGGTTGAGTTGACCGGAATCGAGTTCCGCCTGCTGCGCTGTTTCCTGTTGAATCCCGACCGTATTTTAAGCAAGGCACAGCTTGTCGATCATGTGTATGACTTCGACTCGGACAAAGAGAGTAATGTGATCGAGGTCTATGTCAACCACCTGCGCCGCAAGCTCGGAAAGGCCTGCATCGAAACCCGCCGCGGCCAGGGTTATCGGTTCAGGACGGATGACCAATGAAGTCCCTCCAACTGCGTCTCGCCACCGGCTTGCTGGTCAGCCTGATGGTGGTTTTCTTGATTCTCTGGTGGTTGTTGAGCGCAGCCCTTCGGTTGCAAGCCGAAGCAGCCATTGCGATCCATCTGGGTCATGATGCCGAAAGCGTCCTGGCGGCGATCGAAATCGACCCGACGGGGCGTATTGCGCTCGATTCAGGAAAGGTTGAGCCGGTCTACCATAGACCTTTTTCGGGCCAATACTACCGGATTATGGTTGATGACCGCATCATACGCTCGCGTTCGCTCTGGGACCAGGATATCCCTCTGATGGCAGCCGAAAGCGGCAAAACGCAGCGGATGTTCGTTGCCGGCCCGCGGCAGCAGCCGCTGGTCGTCCTGGTGCGCGGATTCAGTAAACAGGGAAAAACCATCACCGTCGCTGTTGCGGAAGACCTTACTCCAACCATTGCAATCATCAATGCATTCCAGCAACGCTACAGCTTAATTGCACTCTTTTTGTTGCTGGGGCTGATTGCGGTTCAGGGCATCATCGTCGCCAGAGCATTCCAGCCGCTGAAGCGTATTCGCGGACAGGTTCACAGCTTGGAACGTGGTGAACGGCATCAACTGGACAACGACGTTCCCAGCGAAGTGGCGCCTCTGGTCAACGAAGTGAACCGCCTGCTGCAGGTCCTCGATCAGCGCTTGCTGAGATCTCGCAACGCCCTTGGCGATCTTGCCCATGCGCTGAAAACACCGTTGACAGTCGTGCAGCAGCTCGCCCGGGAGGAGGCGCTGAATCCCCTGCCTGCTATCCGCACAACCCTGGAGCGGGAAACAGTCAACATGCAACGGCTGATGGATCGAGTGTTGAAACGGGCGCGGCTTGCCGGCAGCGGTCCTCCCCTCAGCCGGTTCGATGCGGGGCGCGAAATTCCGGATTTAGTCAATGCGCTGAAAAAGATGCATAGGGATAAACCACGGACAGTCGAACTCCGGATTACCGAGGCCGACCCTCTGCCCATTGACCGGGAAGACATGTTGGAGCTGACCGGCAACCTGCTGGACAACGCCTGGAAATGGGCCCGGAAGACCATACGATTGACGCTGGTCGTCGACCGATCGGTCGGCCTGACTATCGAAGATGACGGCGCCGGCGTATCGGATGATGTGATTACGACACTGACCGAGCGTGGAAAGCGGCTGGATGAAGCCGTTGCCGGTTATGGCCTGGGGCTCTCGATTACAAAACTGATCACCGAGCAGCATGGTGGTCGAATCGAATTCGGCCGATCGCCTGATCTCGGCGGATTCCGCGTTGTTGTCGTATTGCCGGTGTAAGGTCGTCGTCAAAGCGCAAGCTTTCGTATGCGCTCCACGAACTAATGGCTTAAGCCCTCTCCAGCGGGAGAGGGTTGGGTGAGGGGACAACAAACAAAGGAACTCAGCCATTTTGATCCCCTCATCCCGACCTTTTCCCGGAGGGAGAAGGAGTACCCCTCTTAATTCAACAGTATTGGGGGCTGATCCGTTATCGGGGATGGGCCTAAACCGTCAGCACGATTTTCCCGATATGTACGCTGCTCTCCATCAGCCGATGGGCTTCGGCGGCTTCTGTCAGTGGAAACGTCTTATAAATGACCGGACGGATGGTGCCCGCATCGAGCAGCGGCCAGACGTTTTCTTTGAGTGCGTCGGCGATGGCCGCCTTGAAAGCGACGTTGCGCGGGCGCAGCGTCGCACCGGTCAGGGTCAGGCGTTTCAGCAGGATCGGCAGCAAATTGATATCGGTTTTCGGCCCGTGTTGAAGCGCAATCTGAACCAGGCGGCCGTCATCGGCGAGACAGGCCAGATTGCGTTGCAGGTAATCGCCGCCGATGATGTCCAGGATCAGATCGACGCCTCGGCCTTCGGTGTGTGATCGAACGCATTCGACAAAATCGTCGAGCCGGTAGTTGATGGCGACATCGGCGCCCAGTTGTTCGCATGCCTTGCATTTTTCATCCGATCCGGCGGTGGTGAATACCCGGGCGCCTTTTGCATGCGCCAGTTGGATGGCCGTGGTGCCGATGCCGCTGGTTCCGCCGTGAACCAGAAATTGCTCACCGTTCTTGAGGGTGCCGCGTTCGAACACGGTACTCCATACCGTAAAACAGGCTTCGGGCAGAGCTGCGGCCTGCGTTGCATTCAGGCTATGAGGAATGGGCAGGCACAACGGGGCGGCGGCAAGGCAAAATTCTGCATAGCCGCCACCAGTCACCAGGGCGCACACCGAATCCCCTTCCGCCGGACCGACAACGTTTTCACCGACGGCCACGATCGTACCTGCGATTTCCAGTCCCGGTATATCGGAGGCGCCGGGCGGCGGCGGATATAGGCCGATGCGCTGCATGATGTCCGGGCGGTTGATCCCGGCGGCTGCGACCCGTATCAGCACCTCGCCGGCACCCGGCTCGGGAACCGGACGCCGTGTCGCCCGCAGCACCTCGGGACCGCCGAACTCGATGATCTCGATCGCCGTCATCGTTTCAGGATAAGCGAAACGTTTTCTATGGCTCACCGTTTCGGAAAATGGGTAACAAGAACGGCTCACTGCCATTCAGGAATGAGGTACGCGGTGCGTACCCTAAGGACTCTCCCTCCGGGGAGAGGGCTAGGAGGCTGTCCGAGAACAGACTGATCTACTGCGGACAAGCCTGATCGGCCAGATTTCCCGATCATTTTTGTTAAATAGGCCCACTATTCGCCTCAAATGATCGAAAAATCTGACTCAATCAGTCTTGCCCTCGCTACGATCGCTATTCTCGGACAGCCTCCTAGGATGAGGGGATTTGAATAATTACCATTGTTTCGGATAACACCTTCGAAAAGCAACCGCATTCTGTCACGTCCGATGGTGCGCCTGTATTCGTACCAGCCGGGTGCCCTCACAACCATCCTTCGTTCGGGTTCCGCCACACTTTCAAGACGGGCTGCCATTGTCGAATCGGTACTCCTTCGGCACGACCACGATGCCTTTGGACGTGACATGAAAACGTTTACGGTCTTTCTTCGGATCGAAACCGATCGACTCATTGGCCGGAATAATAACGTTTTTGTCAATGATGCAGTTGCGGATTCGGGCTTTTTTGCCCACCTGAACGCTGTCGAACAGGATCGAATTTTTAACGGTCGACAGATCATCCAAAAAAACCCGCGCAAACAGGATGGAGTGCTCCACGCCTCCGCCGGCGATGACGACACCGCTGGCTACGATGGAATTGAGACAGAGGCCTTCCGTGCCGGAGCACCCGGGAACGGTGCGGGCAGGGGGGTGCTGCCCAGAATAGGTGCGGATCGGCCAATCCTCCTGATACAGATCGATTGGCGGATGCGAGTGCAAAAGGTCCATGTTGGCTTCGTAATAGGCGTCCAGCGTACCGACGTCCCGCCAGTATCTGTCCACACTGACCCTTCCTGCGCAACTGCCGAACTGGTGGGCGTAAACAGGGCGTTCCGTGATCAGCCGCGGCAGGATGTCCCTGCCGAAATCATGCGTCGAATCCGGGTTGTGATCATCTTCATCCAGAACATCCAATAGCTCCTTCGTCGCGAAAGCATAGATGCCCATGGAGGCCAGCGCACGGCCGGGGACACCGGGCAGAGTGGCCGGCTGTTCCGGCTTTTCGACAAATCCGGTGACGCGGTTGTCGGGATCGATCGTCATGACGCCGAAATCGGAGGCGTGTTCGATGTCTACGTCCATACAGGCGACAGTGGCGGCAGCACCGTGTCGGCAATGAAAGTCGATCAATGGTGCGTAGTCCATCCGATAGATGTGATCGCCGGACAGAATCAACACGGAATCGGTGTCGTTGCGTTCGAGTAGATAGCGGTTTTGTTGAATGGCGTTTGCAGTGCCTGTGTACCAGCTTTGGCCTGCACGCATTTGCGGCGGTACCGGCGTTATGAATTCACCCAATTCTGCGTTGAAAATGCTCCATCCGTCGCGCAGATGTTTTTGCAGTGAATGGGATTTGTACTGGGTCAGGACCAGTATCTGCCTTAATCCGGAGTGCAGGCAGTTGCTCAAGGTGAAGTCGATGATCCGATATTTTCCACCGAACGGAACCGCCGGTTTGGTACGATCGTTCGTCAATGGTGCCAGGCGGGAACCGGTTCCGCCGGCAAGCAGAATCGCCAGGGTGTTGTCGAGCATGTTGGTCACTCGTGTTTAAGCCATGAGTGGGAAAGGATAACAGCAATAATAACACCATGGTTAAATTTAATAGGGTGGCCTGTTTGTTGGAGCATCCTGTTCTCGGACGGCGTCCCAAGGGTTTCATGCCTTCGAAAATAGGGCGGCGGGAAATATCAGTTCTGGCGATGCTGACCCGCCAGTCCACCCACGGGCAGTCCCGATCCGCCTCCGTTCGAATCGCAGCCGGCGCCTTGATCGCCCGACGGCGCATCGTTGTCATGATGCTGCGGTGGCCGTGGCGGTTTTCCCGCCATCAGATCGTCGATTTGCCGGCGGTCGATGGTTTCCCATTGGATCAACGCTGCGGCCATGTTGTGCAGGATTTCAGTATGTTCGAGCAAAATACGCTCGGCGCGCTGGTAGTTGCGGTCGATCACCGATCGAATTTCCTCATCGATCAGATGCGCGGTTTCGCCGGACAGCGATTTGTGTTGGGTTACCGACCGGCCAAGAAAAATCTCGCCTTCCTCGCCGCTGTAGGCAAGCGGTCCGAGCCGCTCCGACAGCCCCCATTTGGTGACCATATTGCGCGCCAATTCGGTGGCCCGCTCGATGTCGTTGGACGCGCCCGTGGTGACCATGTCCGGACCGAAAGTCTGAGTCTCTGCCAAACGCCCGCCGAACAGGCTGGCAATCTGGCTTTCCAGTTTCTGCCGGCTGGCGCTGTACTGATCCGCCTCCGGCAGAAACATGGTAATGCCCAGCGCTCGCCCGCGCGGCATGATGCTGACCTTGTACACAGGATCGTGCTCTGGCGACAGCCGCCCGACGATGCAATGGCCCGCTTCGTGATAGGCGATGATCTTTTTTTCGTATTCGCTCATGACCATGGTACCGCGTTCGGCACCCATAATGATTTTGTCCTTGGCATTTTCGAGGTGTCGCATGGTCACCTGTTTATCGTTTGTACGTGCCGCAAACAGGGCCGCCTCGTTGACAAGATTGGCGAGATCGGCGCCGGAAAATCCCGGTGTGCCGCGGGCGATGTACTTGGATTCCACGTCGTTCGCCAAAGGGACTCGTTTCAGGTGAACATTCAGAATCTGTTCTCTGCCTCGCAGGTCGGGCAGGCCGACGGTAACCTGGCGGTCGAAGCGTCCCGGGCGCAGCAAAGCCTTGTCAAGAACGTCCGGGCGGTTGGTGGCTGCGATTACTATGACGCCTTCGTTGCCGGTAAAACCATCCATCTCGACCAGTAGCTGGTTCAATGCCTGCTCTCGTTCATCATGTCCACCGCCCAAGCCTGTGCCGCGCTGCCTGCCGACGGCATCGATTTCATCGATGAAGATGATGCAGGGCGCATGTTTTTTTGCCTGCTCGAACATATCCCTGACACGCGAAGCGCCGACGCCGACGTACATTTCGACAAAATCGGAACCGGAGATCGTAAAAAAGGGGACTTTAGCTTCTCCGGCAATGGCCCGCGCCAGCAACGTCTTGCCGGTACCGGGAGGTCCCACCATCAATGCGCCGCGCGGAATCTTGCCGCCGAGCCGCTGGAACTTGGTCGGATCCTGCAGAAAGTCGACCATTTCGATGACTTCTTCCTTGGCTTCTTCCACGCCGGCCACATCGGCAAAAGTTACCTTCACATCGTCTTCCTCCAGCATGCGGGCTTTGCTTTTTCCGAATGACGTCATGCTGCCCATACCGCCGGAGGAACGGCGCATGAAATAAATCCAGAGCGCGATCAGCAGCAGCACCGGCAGCCAGGAAATCAGGATCTCCCTCAGCATCGAATTTTGTTCGGGCGGTTTTGCTTCGATGTCGACCCCGTTTTTCAGCAGGTCATCGACCAACTGTCGGTCGCCCGGATTGAATGTCGCAAACCGCTCTCCCGAGCGGGAACTGCCTTTGATCGTGTCGCCCTCGATCGTCACCCGGCGAATACGCCCATCCTCGATCATGGTGATAAAGTCCGAATAAGGAAGCGAAGCCTCGCGGGGCTCGCGCGATCGGAAATTGTTAAAGACCGAAAACAGGACAACGCCGATGACGCCCCACAAGATGATGTTCTTAACTGTTTCTTTCATTAAAAATGACTCCTCCGTCGGTCGATCAGGCTTGTCCGCAGTAGATCAGTCTATTCTCGGACAGCCTCCTTAGCCATGCCGATTGTCTATGTGGTCCGGACGGGTCCGTTTCGAGCATCATCCGAAAAATGGGTCACGAGAGCCGTTCATGTTTCATCCAAAAATGGAACAAGCACTTCGCCAAACCGCTTGCGAAGCCGGTGCAGGGCTTTCGCCTGAATCTGTCGCACCCGCTCTCGCGTCAGTTTCATCTCCTCGCCCAATTGCTGAAGGGTCTGTCGGCGGGTTCTGTCGATGCCGAAGTGAGCGGCTACGATTTGAGCTTCGCGGATGTCCAGGCTCATGATCGCCTGAGACAAAACATCCTGCAATGACTGCTCGCAGATTGCCTCGAATGGGGATGGAAACATCGTTTGTTCGATGAGGTTGTACAATGAGGGCGCGTTCTTCTCATCGCTGTCGAAATGATCGAAGGAAATGATGCCTCCTCCCGTCGCAATCGTGCCCATAACGATTTCTTCGGTGGTCTGAAGGTGATCGGCCAACTCCGACATCGTTGGCGCCATCCCCGTGTGTTGACGGATTCTTTGAGAAATCCGGTTGATGGTCGATAGCCTCGCCACCTCCCGATAGGGTAGATGAATAATGTGCTGCTGTCTTGCGAGCGCGCGTGAGATCGCCAGTCGAATCCAGAAAGTGGCGTAGGTGCTGAAGCGGTAGCCCAACCGGTAGTCGAACCGTTCAATCGCCCGCAGCAGCCCGATCGCGCCCTCTTGCGTCACATCCGCGAACTCTGCCGCGGTCACCGGAAATTGCCGGGCGATATGAGTGATCAGCCGGAGATTCGCGGCAAAAAGCCGATTCCTTGCCCGGCCGTAACGGATCGTTTGATCGACCAGGGAGACAAACGTCGTGCTGAAGTCGTCGATGGACAACCGACATTCCTCTTCGATACGATCGAGCTGATGGAGCGACTGCGCCTTCCAGTGCCACTGTTCGAACAGTGGTTCAGGGTGGGTGCGGCCGGGCGACGGCTGTCTCTCCGGCAGCGAATGATCCAGCCGTTTGATGGACTGGTGCAAAGGAATTGCGTGCTCTTTGTGAACAGGGTCATCGGCAACTTGATCGATTCGTCCGGCAAATGAGCGGATCAATCGAACCAATTGCCATACCATCAGGGACGAAAGCCGAAACCGGTGGAATTCGTCGGCCAGGTGTGCACGACTGAGTCGATGGTCCTTGGAACGCGGTGTTTCGCTCCTGACGCGCCTGAGTTGCTTCCGCAATCTGTGAATTTGGCTGTCGATCTCGTCGCGGATATTTTCGGAATGGGCTGAAAAGGGATCTGCGGACGCATCGGTGTTGTGCCTTTCCACGGCCAAAGCGTCGGCATCGGCAGCATTACCATGCTGAAGCAGAGGGGCATTACGGCCTCCGTGTACGCCCTCGATCCAATCACTCAAGCGCAGATGCTCCGTTCGGGTTTTGTCGTATGCTTCGATCAGCGCTGCGGAGCAGAGCGGGAACCGACCGAGGGCGTTGATCATCCCCGTTCTGCACTCCGAGACCTCCCGAGCGAGATCCCGTTCCTGATGTGGGTTGAGCAGATCAACCCGATGGATATCAGTCTGGTACATTTTAGAGTGACTGCCAAGCTATGCTGCACGCTTGGCTCAACGATGCTTTGAAGTTGTTTTGGTATCCCCGCTGATCAAAGGGTTGGCACGACGCTGGAGTGAAAGCGTCCCACTTTACGATATGCATACGACAAAGCTGGATTGGATGGGTGTCCGACATGGGCGGCCATTGTCAACGATCGCAGGGACCATAAGTCATGGGGTGGCTGCTCGATCAGACCGAACTCAGGGATAAATGGTAGCATTCGGCATACGATAAATGTATGTGGCAAATTGTCGCATATAGCATGTTCCGGGCTTTTGGAGCGATTCAAAAGCAATCGTCGCTCCGCTGTGCGGCAACAAAAGCCGGTGCGGGAAAACCGGCCTGACCGGTGGGGATGACGGTTGCCGGATGGCACGCATGGAACAATGATGTTTGAAATATGGAATTGTTCAAGGGGGGAGGGTTGCAATGCACAGAAAGTGCAACCCGTCGTCCGCCCCTGAAAAATGACAGAAAGGATATTGCAGTATCGGCCACGGGGACGGTCCAGCAAAGAAAAAGGGTAGCGTCTCCTTTGTCCTTGTCCCTGTGTTCCTGAGTGAGCGGCGAGCTACGCCCGTGGGAGTTTGGACGAGGTCGGCTCCCTGCCTTCTCTAAAATGAGAAAGATGCGGATGAATGGCTGAATGCGAACGGTTCCGAATAAAAGCAGTCGAAATTATCAGCATCGTGTTCCCACGAACTCAGGATTTGAACGACAGGCTCGTTGAACGGAAAGCGCTTTTTAAAAGGCGCTTTCGTTTTGCCTATGCCGGGCACCGTTGCAGGCGCGAAGGCTCCGGTTAAGAATGGTGTATAATTCTTGAATGAACAGCCCTCCCATCAGCTTCGTGGCGTGCCCATCCTATCAAGGTGCGACACTGTTGAGCCTGATACTCAACAACCATTCCGAACTGGCGGCGCTGGGCGATACTTTGCCGGAGCGTCAGCACATGGACTATTTTTGCTCGTGTGGCGAGCGAATCGAGAATTGTGATTTCTGGACCGAGCTGGCGCGGGTGACCGGCGCGGAGGCTTATGCGCTGGAAGCGACCCTACTGCCGCTCAGGCCGCGCCTTGTCCACCACGAACTGACAAACAAGCTATTGAATCGGCTGGTCCACGGCGATCGGTTCATCAGCCGCAGCGCCTATGGATTGGTTGCCGGCCGGTTCGAGCAGTATCAGTCCACGTTTGATCTTTTTGCCGGCGCGGTGTGTGATCTGCTTGGAAAAAAGCACTTTATCGATGGAACGAAATATTTGCATCGGTTGTTCGTGCTGGCGAAAACCAGACCGGAAAGGACGATCAACTGCATTCATCTGCTCCGCGATCCGCGCGGCTTTGTTCTGTCGTGCAAGAACAATCTGCCGGAGCCGGGAGATCTCAAAAAGAGCGCGCGCGAGTGGCGACAGTATCATTATCGTACGCTCCAGCTCTGCACCGAGCTGCCCAACATTCGCCACCTTTCCGTCCGCTACGAAGACTTGTGTGACAGTCCTACGGAGCAGATTCAGCGAATTCTCGGCTTTATCGGTGTCCGTGACGAAGAGCTCCTCACCGCGCCGCGCCTGCCGCATCATATCATCGGCAATCGGATGCTCCGTGAGTTCCATGGAGCCATTGAAAAAGACGAGAAATGGCGTAGAGTATTGGAACAGCGGGAACAAGCGGAAATTCTTCGGTTGACTTCCCCTTACGCAGACGTTTTCCGTTATTCCGAAATTTGATTGGAACGCCATAGTCCATCCACTGACGGTCGTGTGTAATTATTCAGATCCGCCCTCACCCAAACCCTCTCCCGGAGGGAGAGGGGCGACGGAACCACCGCTTGGGGCCTTTTTTTCCATTGAAAGAGACTGATTGGCGACAGAGAAGAGAATAAATGCGGTCGTGTTGCCAAAAAGCAGATCGCCGGATGGCGATGAAATTCTTATCCTCGAATGTTGTCACAAAAGGACCGACAGCGGAAAACAGAACGCTCATAAGGACTTGTTTCCTTCGAGTCCGCGTCGGCCACTTATTCAACAAACCAAGATACCAAAATCGATGAAAATCAAATCGCGTGCCTTTTCATTGCTCATTGCATTTCTGATCATTTTTGCTGCGTCGAACTGCGCCAATACGGTCAGAACGCAGAAGCCGGCGACCTCGGTTCGGGGATTGGTTCCTTCCCCACATTTTTCCGAAACCACAGTCGCGATTGTTGATTATCTTAGGGCGGGTCATTATCGCCGGATTGAGATCGATGACGCTTTATCTGCCAAATTGCTGAATCAGTACCTCCGCGATTTGGATAAATCGCGGAGCTACTTTACCATCCAGGACATCGATGAGTTTCAGCGTTTTCGGGCGCAATTGGACGATGAGCTGCAGCGAGGGAATCTTGCTGCCGGGTATTACATTTTCAACCGTTATCAACAGCGCATGATCGAGCGCTTGACCTATGTGTTGAGTCTGCTCGACGCAGGCCTCGACCAGCTCGATTTCGACAAAGACGAGACATTGGAGATTGACCGGGAGAAGGCACCCTGGCTGGAAGATACCGAGGCATTGAATGACGAATGGCGCAAGCGTTTGAAAAACGCCGTTTTGAATTTGAGACTGTCAGGAAAAACGGATGAAGAAAGTGCGGAAAAACTGAAGTCGCGCTACCGCAACCAACTAAAACGTGTCCAACAAGTGAACAGCGACGATGTGTTTCAAACCTACATCAATGCATTCACCGGCTTGTACGATCCTCATACCCAATATTTCAGCCCGAGGATATCGGAGAACTTCGACATCAATATGAAACTGTCTCTCGAGGGCATCGGAGCAGTGCTGCAAGCGGATGACGAATACACCAAAGTGGTTCGTCTCGTACCCGCGGGCCCCGCTGACAAAGCCGGGCAGCTCAAACCGGCGGACCGAATCATCGGTGTCGGCCAAGGGAAAAACGGCAAGGTCATCGATGTGACCGGCTGGCGGCTCGACGACGTCGTGCACTTGATCCGGGGCCCGAAAGGGACCGTCGTACGCTTGGAGATTTTTGGCGCGGAAAGGTCAACGGGCAGCGCGTCCAAAGTGATTGCCATCATGCGGGATATGGTCAAGCTCGAGGAGCAGTCGGCAAAAAAGGAGATCGTCGAAGTCAAACGGGGGGCACAAACGTTTAAAGTGGGCGTGATTTCCATTCCCGCCTTTTATCTGGATTTCAAGGCCAAGCAGGCGGGTGATCCCGACTACAAAAGCACTACCCGCGATGTTCATCGCTTGCTTACCAAGTTGAAAAACGAGAGCATCGATGGGTTGGTGATCGACTTGCGGAACAATGGCGGGGGCTCACTTCATGAGGCGATTTCGTTGACGGGGCTGTTCATCAGAACAGGCCCTCTGGTTCTGATTCGCAACCCCGACGGCCAGATTCAGGTGATGGGGGATCGCGACCCGTCATTGGCTTATCGTGGACCATTGGCGGTTCTGGTCAACAGGATGAGTGCATCCGCTTCGGAAATTTTCGCCGGCGCCATTCAGGATTACCAGCGGGGTATCGTCATTGGCGGGCAGACCTTCGGCAAGGGCACCGTTCAAGCACTGCATGCATTGGATCGCGGTCAGCTGAAATTGACCCAATCCAAGTTTTATCGAATCTCCGGCGCCAGCACGCAAAACAAAGGCGTCATACCCGATGTCAGCTACCCGAGCTTGTATGATGCCGACGAAATCGGCGAAAGCGCGCTTCCCAATGCTCTTCCTTGGGATACCATCACGACCGGTCATCATCCCAACTACAAGGGGATGGCGGCAGTGATCGGCAAGCTTCGCGCTCAACACGACACCAGAGCGTCTAAGGCGCCAGGTTTTGAGTATTTGCTGGAACGCCGGGAATATCTGGATAAGGTCAAAGGCAAGACGGCCGTTTCGCTGATTGAAGCGGTGCGGCGCAAGGAACGGGCGAAATCCGATGCCATTCAGCTGGAGCTGGAAAACAAGCGCCGCACTTTGCTTGGACTCAAACCCATCAATAAGCTTTCGGAACTGGAGGAAGAACAGATTCCAGATACAGCAAATAAAATCGACAAAAACGACCCGTTGTTGAAAGAAAGCGCACAGGTATTGATCGATTTCGTGGCTCTGGCTCAGCCGATCATTGCCAAAAACAGCGGCATCGATCAATCGCAATAAGGATTTATTGATTCCGTTCGTATCTTGGTCGGACAGGTATCAGGTATCGGGTTTTCCCGATCCCTGTTTCCTGATGCCTGTTTCCCGATCCCTGATTCCCGATGTTCATCCTGCATACCTCCAATAAAGCCGAAAATTTGCTGATTCATCTGGCAAAAGTGCTGGAAGCCCAGCCGCTGTGTTCGCCGTTCGAGAAAGAACTGTTTCTGATTCAAAGCCAGGGAATGGAGCGCTGGTTGTCGCAGCAGTTGGCGACCCGGTTTCGGGTCTTTGGAAATTATGACTTTCTGTTTCCGGGGGCTTTTTTCAGCCTGCTGGCTTCGATGATCGACCGCGATCTGCAGGATGATGCGTTCGAGCGCGATCGTCTGCTCTGGCGGTTGGAAGCTTTGCTGCGTCACCAGGACAGCCAAGCGCTGGCGCCGCTGGCCGATTACCTGAGCGGTGAAACCGCAGCGTTGAAGCGATTCCAACTGGCGCAGCAGCTCGCCCAGCTGTTCGACCAGTATCAGATGATGCGTCCGGATATGTTGGCGGCGTGGCAGGCGGGCAGGCGGGTAACCAGCCACAGCAGTGAAGGCTGGCAGCAGGCTCTCTGGCTGAAACTCACCGAACGGTTGGGCGATCGGCACCGCGGCGCGCTGTGGCTGGAGGCGATCGAGCGGCTCAATGCCGGGCCGGAAGGGCATTTCGCGGCGATGCTGCCGGAGCGCGTCTCGATTTTCGGCGTCAACAGCATGCCGCCTCTGTTTCTCGAGTTTCTGCGCGGCCTGGCGCGCCATATTCAGGTGCATCTTTACCTGCTCAATCCCTGCGAAACCTATTGGGCGGAGTTGGAGACAAAAAAGCAGACGGCGCGGCGAAATTTGGAACGGCTGGAAAAAGAGCAGGAGCCGGAGGCCGTTTTTCATTCCAACCATCCACTGTTGGCGGCACTGGGTCAGCAGGGGCGCGAGTTTCAGGAGATGCTGCTCGAGCGCGTGGCGTTCGAGTTGGAGTTGGACAGTTTCGAGTCGGCGGCGCCCGCTGCGAGCAATCTTCGACAGCTGCAGAACGATATCCTGGGCAATCGGCTGGAACCGGCGGCCTTGCGGAACGACGGCTCGATCCAGGTGCACTCTTGCCACTCCCGGGTGCGCGAGGTCGAAGTATTGAAGGACCGGCTCATCCATATCCTCGAAAACGATCCCGATATCGAGCTGCGCGACATGGTCGTCATGGCGCCCGATATTCAGGTCTATGCGCCGTTTGTCACCGCAGTGTTCGACGGTATCCCCCATGCCATTGCCGACCGCAGCGTGCGCTTGAGCAATGAGCTGTTGGATGTTTTTATCCGCTTTTTACGGCTCAGCCAGAGCCGGTTCGGCTGGCAGTCCGTTCTGGATCTGCTGGAGCAGCCTCCGGTCTATCCGGGGTTCGGGTTGTCGGATACCGATCTGGAGCAGGTGCGCTACTGGGTGCAGGAGACGTCGATTCGCTGGGGCCGCTCGGCGGAGCACAAAGAGCAGATGGAGCTGCCCGCGGTTGCGGCCAACACTTGGCAGGCGGGCATGGAGCGTCTGTTCATGGGGTATGCGATGGGCGACGATCAGAGCTTCGTAGACGGCATTCTGCCGTTCGCCGAGGTCGAGGGGGCAGCTGCGCAGGTGCTGGGCGGCCTGGCGGAGTATATCCGGCTGTTGTTCGATGCCGCCTCGGATCTGAATCGACCCAAGCGGCTCGAAGAGTGGGCCCATCGACTCGATCGCTATGCCGACCGGCTTTTCTCCTCACCGGCAATCGACGAGCAGGAGCGCAGAGAACTCAATGAGCTGCTGTTGGAATTGGGCCAGACGTTTGCGGCGATTCATGGTGGGGAGGTCGAACTGGATGTGATCATCGCCTGGCTGGAGAGCACCTGCTCGGAGCGCAAATCGTCCAGCGGCTTTCTGCGTGGCCGGCTCACCTTCTGTTCAATGCTGCCGATGCGCTCGATCCCGTTCAAAGTGATCGCGCTGCTGGGTTTGAACGAGGGGGAGTTTCCCAAAGTCGAGCGTCCGTCGACGTTCGACCTGTTGAGCCACGCCTTTCGTAAAGGAGACCGTTCGCGTCGCGCCGATGATCGGTACCAGTTCCTGGAAATCCTGCTGTCGGCACGGGATCGCCTGATCATGACCTATATCGGCCAGTCGATTCGGGGCAACGAGTCGATTCCGCCCTCGGTCGTCATCAGTGAACTGCTGGAGGTTCTGGAGGGGCATTACCGGTTGTCCGGGCTGGTCGTCGAACACCCGTTGCAGCCTTTCAGCAGGCGCTATTTCACCGGGGAGGCCGATCTGTTCAGTTATTCACAGAGCCACTGCGAGACGGCTCAGGCCCTCATCGATCCGGAGCGGGAGCAGGTCCCCTGGTGGACCGGAACGGTCGAAAGGGAGCCCGTTGAAACCATCGATCTGCTCGATCTGTTTGCATTCTTTCGTAATCCGCAGAAATATTTCGTACAGCACAGGCTGTCACTCCGGCTGAGAGGAATCAATGAAGAGCCGCAAGAGCGCGAGCCTTTTGCCATCGGTGGACTGGACGCCTATCAGATCGAGCAAGAGTGGATTGCAGATGTGTTGAACGGGCGGGAAGTCACGGTGGAACAGTTGAACGCCCGTGGTCTCTGGCCCTGCGGGGCGCCGGGCCAGCTTTTGTTTGCGCACACCGATGAGGAGCTGTCCGAATTCATCGGGTTGGTTCAAAGCAAAAGTATGGGCGCCCGGCTGGTTGACGAGTCCATCGATCTGGCGATCGGCGGCTGTCGGCTGGTGGGCAAGCTCTCCAATCTTTACGAGCAGGGCAGTTTGCTCTACCGCTACACCGATCTCAAAGGCAAGGATCTGCTGAACGCCTGGCTGTGCCACCTGATCATCAATCGGGTCCGTCCCGGGAAAACCTGTCTGCTCAGTAAAGACGATGATCTTCTATTTGCGCCGGAGCAGATCGGAGACGATGATCTGGAGCAGTGGATCGAGATCTATCGGGAGGGCCAAAACGAACCCAGCTCCTTCTTTGTCGAACCGGCATTGGCCTATGTCAAACAGGCTACCAGCCTCAAAGCGCAAAAATCCCCCATCGATGCCGCATGCGGCAAATTGGAGGAACAGTTTGAGAAAGGATTCACGCCGGAACTGAATCTACTCTACCGCGATGTGGAAGATGTCGACTCATTGCTGGACGAGACCTTCGAAGAACGCTGCCGAACCCTTTTGCAGCCGATTTGGGAGGCGGCGCATGACCATTAGAGCGTTCGACGCGTCCCAAACCGAGCTGCTGAAGGGCATCAATCTGATCGAGGCCAGCGCCGGCACCGGGAAAACCTATGCGATCGCCATGCTGGCGCTGCGCTTCGTCGCGGAGCAGGGGCTGAGCATCGAGGAGCTGCTGATCGTCACCTTTACCAAAGCGGCCACCGAAGAGCTCAAAGAGCGGATTCGCACGCGGCTCTCCGAGGCGAGGCGGCTGCTGAGGGGGCGGACCGACGAGGGCGACAGCAATTTACTGAACTGGGCGGAGCATCTGCCCGTCGACCGCGCGCTGGCGAAGCAGCGCATCGAGGTGGCGCTGCTGAACATCGATCAGGCCGGCATCTTCACCATTCATGGATTTTGCCAGCGGGTGCTCAGGGAACATGCGTTGGAGAGTGGGCAGCTGTTCGATTCGGAGCTGACCGGGGACATCGATGCCATTCGTCAGGAGATCGCGGACGACTTCTGGCGGGCGCAGCTCTATTCAAGAAGCCTGTCCGAGGCTGCGGTCTTGATGGCTCGGTTCGGTACGCCGGAAGAGCTGTTGAAAAGCGTCGGCCGGATCAAGTCACACGCCATGATCGAACCGCCGTCGGAAGGACTCGAACAGACGCTGGAGGCATTGAATCAGCGCTTTGACCAGGCCGGGAAGGTATTCGGCGATACCGCGCAAGCGATTCGGTGCGCTCTTGCCGAGGAAAAGTTCAACGCAAGCTATCGAAACGCTTTTGACGGCCATTGCGAAGCGCTCGGCGATTGGCTGAAAGGCGACACTTTGACGGTCCCGCAGGAGAGCCTTGCCGTCTTTACCCCGGATCGCATCAAGGCAGGGCTGAACGGCAATAAATTCCGAGCCAGGCAAGGGCAGTCCGGCGACCAGCGCAAACACGAATACATCGATGGGCTGGGGCTCGACACGGAGCCGTTCGATCGGCTGCTCGAGACCGTGAACGAGGCCACGCTGATGTTTCGTCTGGCACTGGCCCACCAGCTTCGCCGGGAGCTGGACAAGCGGCTGCAGCAGCTGAATGTCCTGTCCTATGACGACTTGATCACCCGCCTGTCCGATGCGCTCCGAGGGAAGCAGAGCACCCATCTGATCCAGGCACTGCGGGCGCGCTACCGGGCGGCATTGATCGATGAGTTTCAGGACACCGACCAGGCCCAGTGGCATATCTTTTCCACGCTGTTCGATGCCGAAAGCCACTATCTTTATCTGATCGGCGATCCGAAGCAGGCGATCTACAAGTTTCGCGGTGCCGATATCTTCTCCTATTTTGCCGCCAAGCGGCAGGCGCAGCACCATTTTACGCTTGGGAAAAACTGGCGCTCCCAGCCGCAGCTGGTCGAAGCGGTCAACGCGCTGTTCAGGCAGAAACAGAAGGCCCGGCCGTTTCTGTTCGAGGAGCTCGATTTTATCGAGATGGCGCCGGCGCTGACTGCTGATCAGGGAACGCTGCAGTATGGCGGGGAGCCCATCGCGCCGATGCTCCTGTGGCAGTTGGCGGAGAACCCGGACGCGAACAGCGGCTATTGGACGCCAGGCAGGGCGGGAGAGGCGATTCAAATCGCCGTCGTCAACGAGATCGTCAAAATGCTGGACCGTGCCCGGCCCGCCATGATCGTCGGCACGGCCGGATCACGTCCGCTTCGACCCAGGGATATCGCCATTCTGGTTCGCAAGAACGATCAGGCACGCACCTACCAAGCGATACTGAAGGAAGCCGGTGTTCCTTCGGTGCTCAACAGTACGGAGTCGGTCTTTGCGACCAATGAAGCCCGCGACCTTTTCACTTTGATCGAAGCCGTGGCCCATCCGGGGGGTATCGACCATTTGAAGCAGGCACTGACGCTGGACTGGTTCGACCTGGACGGCCAGGCGTTGTATCGAACGATCAGCGATGAAGCGGCGTTGGACGCCTGGCTTTCACGTTTTCAGGGCTATTGTCAGCTTTGGCACGACCAAGGTTTCATGGCGATGATGAAGCAGCTGCTGGCGGAAGAACAGATTCGAACCCATTTGGCGCATGCGCCGAACGCCGAACGGCGGCTGACCAACCTGCATCATCTGATCGAACTGGTTCAACAGGCGGCGGTCGAGGAGCACCTCGGCCCTCACAAGACGGTCGATTGGCTCCGTTCGGAGATCAGCACGGCGAGCCAGGCGGCAGAAGAGCAGGAGCTGCGTCTGGAGAGCTTTGAGCCGGCGGTCAGGATCGTCACCATGCACCGCTCGAAGGGGCTGGAGTACCCGGTGGTCTTTTGTCCCTATCTGTGGCATAGAAATATGAGGTTGACCAGTGAGACCCTTTTGATCGAATGCCACGACAACGACAAGCTGGTGGCCGATCTGGGGTCGGAAGCGTTCGAACGGCGGCGCGAACAGGCGCTGCAGGAAGATCTGGCGGAAGATCTGCGCCTCTTCTATGTGGCCGTCACCCGCGCCAGATACTGCTGCTACATCGCATGGGCCGATGTGCGCTCGACCAAAAAACCGAACAGTTCGGGGATGGCCTATCTCCTCCATGCGAAAAGCGCCGAAGACTGGGAGGCAGAAATGGCCGGTCTCGATTTCCCGATGCAGCAGCAGCGCTTGCAGGCACTGTGCGGGCGGTCGCCGCAGGCCTTTGAATACCGCTTGATCGAGACGCCTGTCGAGATCGAGGGCAGCTACACACCCGTCGTCGAACAGCAGACGCTGAGGGCTCTTCGACAGCAGCGTCCGTTGATCTCCGACTGGCAGATGAGCAGCTACACCGCCCTGGCTGCGTTGAGTACGCAGGATGAACCGGAGATGCCGTTGGACAAGGCGCAGGAGCCGCCGGTGTCGGCCGCGGCGCATGAGGAGGAGCCGGAGATCCCGAAAGGAGCACACACGGGAAACGTGGTGCATGATCTACTGGAAAATTGTTCGTTCGAGGCGATTACCGACGGCGACGATATGACCGAAGTGCGCGATGGGGCCTGCCGGCGCTACGGCTTGAAACTGGACGAGCCGGAGCTGCTCGAAGCATTGCTGCGGCGGGTCGTACAGACCCCGTTGTCGGCCGACGATCCGCTCTTCTGTCTGGCCAATCTGGACGACAGCCGCTGCCTCAAGGAGATGCCGTTCTATCTGGCGATGGATTCGACCGATACCGCACGGATCAATGAGATCCTGCGGAATTCGGCTGCGTTCCAACCGCTGCACCCGAAAACGATGCAGGGTTATCTGACCGGCTTCATCGATCTGGTCTGTGAATACCATGGACGTTATTACGTGATGGATTACAAGACCAATTTCCTTGCCGATTATGAAACCGACAGCATGACCCGGGCGATGCGCGAGCACAACTATGGACTGCAATATTGGATCTATACCTTGGTGCTGCACCGGTATCTGCAGAACCGGCTGGCCGATTACGACTACCGTACCCATTTCGGCGGTGTTCGCTATCTGTTCGTCCGCGGCATGCAGCCCGGCCGGGCGATGAGCGGCGTCTACCGGGACTGCCCGGATTTGGAGCGACTCGACGCCCTGGCAGCGGTATTGGGAGAGGTACCATGATCCGGTTCGAGCAGCCTTTGAGTCGTCTGGATCAGGCGCTCGCCCGCTTTATGACGCAGCGCGCGAGGCTGGGCGATGGTGAAAAGGCCCGGTTTGGCGAGATCGTTTCAGAGCTTTCCAATCAATTGAGTCAAGGCCACAGCTGTATACGGATCGACGAACGTGTGAAGGACCTGGTGCTCAACTCCGGGCTCGCTTCCGAGCAAGGGGGTACGCCTCTGGTGGTGGATGGCGACCGGCTCTATCTGCACCGCTATTGGCGGTATGAAAAACGCTTGGCGGCTCGAATTTGCGCTCTGGCCGAATTATCGGGCAGCCCGCCGGCAGAGCTCGAGCACATACTGGACCGTTATTTCCCCCCGAATCCGGCCGGGAAGGACTGGCAGCGGGAAGCAGCCAGGGGCGCCGTCTCTCAGTGGTTCAGCATCATTAGCGGCGGTCCCGGTACCGGCAAGACCACCACTGTGGTCAAGATCCTTGCGCTGCTGCTGGAACTGTCGGATCAACCGCTGCAGATCGCTCTGGCCGCCCCGACCGGCAAGGCGGCCATGCGGCTGCAGGAGTCCATCGGCCAAAGAAAAGCGAGCCTGCCCTGCTCGGAGGCGATCCGGGAACGCATCCCCGAGGCGGCGGGCACCATTCACCGGCTGCTGGGAGCGATGCCGCCGTCGCCTTATTTTCGCCATGATGCGAGCCACCCGCTGCCCCATGATCTGATCGTGATCGATGAAGCGTCGATGATCGATCTCGCCATGATGGCGAAGCTGGTCGATGCCTTGAAACAGAACGCCCGCTTGATTCTGCTCGGCGACAAGGACCAGCTGGCATCGGTGGAGTCGGGCGCGGTGCTGGCCGATCTGACGCTGGCCCTGCCCGAACGAACGCTGGAGCTGAAAAAGTCCTGGCGCTTCGATGAAAACATCAAGGCCTTGGCCGAAGCCGTCAATCGACAGCAGAGCGTTGATGCCTGGAATATTCTGCGGTCGGCAGCGGCATCCAATCTCGGATTGCTGGAGACGGACCTGATCGAAGAGGTCGCCGGCCGACAGGTCGAGTATTTGAAATTGATTCGATCCGGGGCCGATTATCATGCTGTCAATCATGCATTCAACCGGTTCCAGGCCCTCTGCTCCAATCGCCATGGGCCCAGGAGTGTCGAAGAAATCAACCGCGCAATCGCGCAGCAGCTGGCGGGGAAGGGGCTGATTACGCTCAGTGGACAATGGTATCCGGGCCGCCCGGTCCTGATCACTCAAAACGACCCGGCCATGCACCTATACAATGGTGATATCGGCATCTGCATGCCCGATGCGGACCAAGCGAACAAACTGATGGTCTTCTTCGTCCGTCCCGACGGTGGCGTCAAAAAATATCTGCCATCGCGCCTGCCCCATTGCGAAACGGTCTTTGTGATGACGATTCACAAAAGTCAGGGGTCCGAATTCGACGATGTGTTGATCGTGCTGCCCGACCACCACAACCCGGTGTTGACCAAAGAGTTGCTCTACACCGGCATCACCCGCGCCAGAAAAACGGTCACGCTTGCAGCCGGGCAGGGCATCTTCGAAGAGACGCTCGGGCACAAGGTCGAACGGCATGGTGGGTTGGTGCACAAGGTGCGGCGAGCGCGAGCGAGCGGCGACTGACAATCAATTAATCTGAAGTTCCTGGAGTTGATAGTCGAAATTCCTTGATCGATCATTTTATGGGTTGCGTATGCAATAATCCGCCTGGGGAGATCCGTGCCCGAAAGATCCCATTCGCAATTCGATTAATCCTGAAAAATCGTGTCACTCTTGTCCATTCCAGGCGTGGTCAACGGGTTACATCCCTCGCTGGACCCGGTTATTCCGCCTTTTTCTTTCTTACGGTCCTGCGCTGGTCTTCCTCCACGCCCCGGTAATGCAGCGACGAGATCTGCTCGGAGAGAATCCCGATGAGGAACGTAAACAACGACGAAAGAATCAGCACCGCGCTCATGTTGCTGAAGCGTCCGGCGGTCATGTAGGTATAGCTGTAATAGGCGATGCCGGTCATGAATAAGGTGCCGCTGATCGGCAAAAACAACCTCATCGGAGAAAACAGCGCGCCGACCTTGAGAATGATCAAAAAAAAACGCACGCCATCCTTGAACAGGCGGATATGGCTTTTGCCTTCTCTTTTTGCCGCATGAATCGGAACGTAGGCGACCGGAAAGGCGGAACGAAAAAAGGCCATGGTGCTGGTGGTGGGGTAGGAGAAGCCGTTCGGCAGAAGATAGAGAAACTTGCGAAAGTGGCGGCCTCGTACGGCGCGAAAGCCGGAGGTCAGGTCTTCGATTTTATAGCCTGTCATGAAAGAGGCGAGCCGATTGTAAAAGCCGTTGGCGAACAGTCTGAACCAGGACGCCTGCGTATGCGCCCGGCGTGCGCCGACAACCATCTCATACCCCTCGTCCATCTTGTCGAGCAGTGCGGGAATGTCATAGGGGTCGTGCTGACCGTCCGCGTCCATGAAGACAATGATGTCCTGACTGGCATAGCGTGCGCCGGTTTTAACTGCTGCGCCGTTGCCTATGCCGTACGGGTGGAGAATAACCTTGACGTTTTGCTGCTCGCAAACGGAGAGAGTTTCAAGCCTTGAAAGGGAAG
>Ga0209633_10001614_pt1 | contig 22802 bp, 22 predicted proteins | sample Cruoilmetagenom1_FD_187290 | JGI IMG/M metagenome (GOLD analysis project Ga0209633, IMG submission 187290) | Oil polluted marine microbial communities from Coal Oil Point, Santa Barbara, California, USA - Sample 1 (SPAdes) (version 2) | ecosystem: Environmental > Aquatic > Marine > Oil seeps ...
ACACACACCGTCAAAACCTTATTCAAATCGAGCTTGGCCGCATTTTATCCAGCAGTCCTTCGGCAAATGTTTTGGAAATTGCAACGAAATCTTTAGAGGGTTAGTCTATTAGGGCAGGCTTATGCCTGATCTACACACCGAAAAAGGGTTTCGCGCCCACATCTCTAACAAGCGCCACACGGTGATGCGTCAACCTGTTGTGTGCGCAAAAACTGGAAAGGTTTTGCATGATGAATGGCTTGTGCGCTTTGATAGCCCAACCGGCCTTGAGGGAATATTGCGTCCTGCCGAGCTTAGCGGCGCTATTTCCGACCTTGATACGTCTATGCTTAGGCAAGCCGTAGACGCGCTTAACAAAACCCCAAGCCGCACCGCAATTGCCGTGAACTTATCAGGTGCTTCCTTAAGCAATTCAAATTTTGAGCATATTTTGTTGTCAACTCTGGCAAGATTAACAGCGCCACCGCAAAAATTGCTTTTTGAGCTTACCGAAACATGGGATTTACGAGATCTAAAGCCAGTAGCACGGCTGTTACATATATTGCGCGAACGGGGGCATTCACTATGCCTTGATGATGTCGGCGCGGGCGCAGCGTCGTTACGGTATTTGCGGGCTTTCCCAGCAGATTGGCTAAAAATTGATGGTGATTTTATTGCCAGCGCTCTACGTGACAGTAAGGAATTGGCCGTGCTAGAAGCCGTTCTTACACTACGCACAAGCCTAAATGTGCGGTTCATAGCCGAAGGTATCGAATCCGCGCCATTAAAAGCATTTGCACAAAATCTAGGCTTTGACGGTCTACAAGGTTACCATATAGGCCCGCCAAATCCAGAAATATAAGGAATAAAGCAGTTTATTCCTCCATTTCTGTCGACTTTGTTAACATTGTGCTCGTATTCTTTCTATGATTCGTCAATTAGGGATAGCCGTGCCGCAAGGTCCAACACAATACCAACAGCTTATGGAGCGCGTGCCAGTGCAGCAGGCGCCACCGCCGCCCATGGCCCAAACGCGGGTAGCCAGGCCAGCTATGCTGCCCACAAAGAGAAATGGCCCCGTAGAATTTACGCCTGATTTTGCGGGTCATGACGGCGATAATTTAAGGGCAACACTTGACAAAAGATCAGCTAAATTAATGCTCTTCATGGCCATTGCATTTTTAATTTTTTATCTACTTCTGGTGAGTTCAAAACTATTAAATGATAATGCAGCCAGTGCCAGAGCTGCCAAATCAGAACACATTACCTATACAGAAGGCGTAGCGGCTCAAATATCAACAACAATAGATAATACGGTCATATGGATTAACAACGGATTGTCCGAAGGGCGCACACCAGGTCAATCTGCGAGGTTAATAGCCAAATCGCCAGGCATTGATGCAGCGCTTCTTGTTGACGCCCAAGGCCGTGTAATCGCTGGTTATCCTAAATCAGCTTCAAACCTGTCGAACATCAAAATAAACAATCTTGCCGATAATAAAATGCAGGTCACCTCACTACTAGACGCGCAAGGACATGCCACCCCTGTCATTATGCTTAGAAATGGGAAAGTATATGTATTGGCAGCACTATCTGATAATACGTTGATTAACCTTAAAAACCAAAATCAACTCAATAGCGTAGCCTTAATAACACTAAATGGCCGGGTTATAGCTGGTAATAATGATATTGGGCTAAAAGGGCCGCAGGATGGTTTTCACTTAAATAAAGAGCAGTTTAAGCGTCTGTCACTAGCGGACAACCATTCCGTAGAGAGAACAAAACTTAAGGGCAACAAATACCAAATTGCGAGCGTAGGCATTGAAAATGCGCCTTTGGTGTTATTAGAAGCAAGACCGATTACCAAAACGGCTATCTTTCAAAGTAACTTATTATTGTTCACAATCATATTTTTAGGAACATGTGCCCTAATCGCCGTTTTGCTTAGGTCCACATTCACACAATTAAAGCTCGCGCAACGCAGTCAAAGCTTAAGCGAGATTTCACGCCAACGCTATCAAGCCGCTATCGATAGTGACCGTGGCGGAATTTGGGAGATCGACCTTACTGATAACACCGTTTATCTTAGCGCCTCCTTTGCATCAATGGTTGGCTTGCCTCATAAAGAACATACGATGATCACATCAAAATTTTTAAACTTATTTCATCCTGAAGATAGAGAGCAGTTTTCAACAAATATCCGCCGCGCCCAAACAAAAGGCGAATTTGATCTCGATATGCGGGTCGCACTCCTACCGCTTATTTTGCAGTGTAGAGGCAGATTATCCACGCGGGCAGTCCGTGAGATGCGGCGTGTCATTGTCGGTGTTGCTCTGGATATTACCGCGACAAGGGGCGCCCAAATGAGATTAAGCTCGGCGGAAGCGCGGCTACGCGATGCGCTTAGCTCTATGACAGATTCATTTGCCGTTTGGGATTCCATGAATAGGCTAGTTGTTTGGAATGCAAGGTTTGAAGACTTCTTCAAATTTGCGCCTGGCGTCTTACAGCCTGGCCTTGAGCACGCAACAGTAGAGTATTACGCCAATCAATCCCTCGAACAATCCTTAGCAGGAGAGAGTGAAGACATTACGGAGATGAAACTGACGGATGGGCGATGGTTACGGTATTCCGCCACGCCAACTGCTGAGGGTGGAAGAGTTAGCATTGGCAGTGACATCACCGAAATTCGCGCCCGTGAGTTAGACCTAAAAACCAACGAGGTTACACTCAATAATACTGTCGACGTGTTAAAAAAATCACAAAAAAGCATCGTCGAGCTCGCCGAACGCTACGAGCAAGAAAAAATTAGGGCTGAGGAAGCAAGTCAATCTAAGACTGACTTTCTTGCAAGTATGAGCCATGAATTACGGACGCCACTAAACGCAATTAACGGGTTCTCAGACATTATGAAAAAGGAAATGTTCGGCCCCTTAGGCGACCCACGTTACAAAGAATATGTAAGCGACATCCTTTTTTCAGGTCAACATCTACTGACCTTGATAAACGACATCTTGGATATGTCCAAAATCGAAGCTGGTAAAATGACCTTAAATACAGAGATGGTCAGCCTTAATGACATGACGGAACAAGTCATAAGAATTATGCGCGGGCGAGCTGAAGACGCACAGTTAAAATTAGAGGTTAGCCCAGCGCTGGTTCGTGAAATTGAATCTGATCCGCGTGCTGTTAAACAAGTTCTGCTAAACTTAATGACAAATGCAATAAAATTTACACCTCAAGGCGGCACTGTTAGCGTCGAACTCGTTGAGAAACAGACAGGCATTATTATTAAGGTGAAAGATACTGGAATTGGTATTTCGCAAGATAATATTGACCGTTTGGCCAAACCTTTTGAACAAGTTGTTGAACGTTCAAACAAGCATAAAGAAGGCACAGGGCTAGGGCTTGCACTTTCCAAGTCCTTAGTTGAACTACATGGGGGTGTTTTCAAAATTGAAAGCGAGCTAGGCGTTGGTACGACCGTTATATTCTCATTGCCAAACACACCAATAATAAAAGTAGAAGAGCCTGTACAAGACAATGTCTCTCAAGAAATTTCAAAGCTTGCAAAAGATATCACCAAGGTCATTGATAATAACGGCGCACTTGATATGGCAGCAACGCCTGCAGAACTGCCGCCATCCGCTCCACAAACCGTCATAGATGGAGCGCAACAGTTTGCGCCCTACCCCTATGCGCAACCCGTATACCCATTGCCCCCGACCCAAAATAAACCAGCGGCTTAGCGGCTTAATACTTTTGCAAAAATACGCTCAACATTAGCAATATGGGTAGCCAATTGGCTTTCTACTTCGGTAAATGTTTCAAACCCAAAAACCTTGGCAAGTAAATGTTTCAACTGTTCGCTTGCTGTCTCAGGCCGAAACGCGCCCGTTACAGTTATTGCCAATACTTGTAAAATTGACTGATAGTATTGCGCAGCACTCACCAGAGCCTCAATATCTCTTGGTTTTAGTTTTTGGCCATGCACAGGCATTTTCAACATCTCGACTGTAGAATTTGGTATATTATCAAAATCTCCATTTAGCATCAAATATTGGGCAATAAATTCTATATCACGTAACCCGCCTGCAATATTTTTTATATCCCAAGTGCCATAAGGAGGTTTTTCAATACTCAAGCGCCTATGCATATCGATTACATCTTCTTCGAGCTTACCCAGGAAATCTTTTTGCTTAAACAGATCCGCTATTGTTTCGCCAAGGTTATTTTTCATCTTTTCGCTCGACGCAGCAACGACACGGGCCCGGCATAGCGCCATATACTCCCAAGTCCATGCGCTCTCACGATAATAATTTTTAAACATTGATAGTGAAACAGCAAGCGGACCAGAACGTCCCGATGGCCGTAACGCCATATCGACCTCATAAAGACGGCCTGCTTCCGTCACACTAGAAAGCGCACTTACAAGGCGCTTGGTTAGCTTATTATACATGCCGGTATTTTCAAGTTCGCCTGAGGAGGAGCTTTCATCATAAATAAGCATAATATCTACATCAGAAGTGAATGTCATCTCACGCCCACCTAATTTGCCCATTGCAAGTACAGCGTAATCACCAAAAATATTTCCATATTGCCGCCGTATTTCCTTAACAGCTTGCGGAAGCAAGGCCGATATAGACCCGTTAGCAATTTCTGAAAACATTTTGCCGCTACCCAGAGTGTTTTTTCGGCGAAGCATAGCAGCAATTACAGTCAGTTGGTCCTCATGCACGTGTCTGCGTACGATATTCATAGCCGTTTCAAAGTCTGCATGAGGGCCGATGAGTGGACTATATATAATCTCTTTATTTACGGCTTTGGCCGATGCGAACCCTGGCTCGATCATAGCGTCGATAAGGCTTGGCTGCGTAGACAAGGTCTTCGCAAGCGGGGGGGCCAACACAAGCATATTTATCAATTCAGTGAGTGCCTGAGGCCGGCCAAGCAACAATGATAACATGGTCACGCCCGCATTTAAATTCGTGATAAACTCAGAAAATGTAAAAAAAGCCTCGTCGGGAGCACCCGTCTTTGCACACACTTCAATTAGGCGTGGGGCGAGCCTAGTTAAAAGCTCGCGCGCACGCGGACTACGCGTTGCCCGTATGCGCCCGCCCAGCCAGTCCGCCATGTGACGCCAAACCTCTGGGCCACGCCTATACCCATAATCCACCAGCGTTTTCATAGTTACGCTTTCAGGTTCAACCCCCGTAAATACAAGGCTTCCCTTGCTGGCAGCAAGGTCTTCTTCCTCGGAAAACAAACCATCATAGATACAATGAACACGGTGAAACAAAGCTGTCATATTCTCTTCATGTTGCACATAATTATCTTTAGCGCACAGACAGGCTATCTGTTGTCTTTGGTCAATCAGGGTTGGCCAAGAATGAGTTTGCTCATCAGCATACATTTGTACCTTATGTTCAAGGCCGCGTAACACCGCGTAATCACACTTCAATTTATCAACAATGCCCCCGTCAACATAACCGCCATTTGCCAAAGCTTGTAGCGCGTCTACGGTTCTTGGCGTACGTAATGCTTTTTGCCGCCCGCCTAAAATAAGCTGCTGGATACTGGTGAAAAATTCTATTTCGCGAATGCCGCCAATCCCTAATTTTATGTCGTGCCCAGGAACACATAAATCATTTGCATGAAGTCCTGCCTGTATTTGACGCTTAATAGAATGAATATCCGCAATGGCGGCGTAATCTAATGATCTCCGCCATATAAATGGTTTGAGAACATTTTCAGAAAATTCATCTGCTGCGCATTTATCCCCCCCACAAAACCGCGCTTTTATCATGGCAGCGCGCTCCCAGTTTTGCCCAAGTGTTTCGTAATAACGCTCAGCGGTTAATGTCGAAACGGCAACAGTGTTTGCACGCGGGTCGGGGCGAAGGCGTAAATCAGTACGAAACACATAACCGTCTTTTGTGATTTCATCAAAGCCGCGCATCACTTTGCGTACGAACCGCACCAAAATTCGTTCCGCTCGGTTCGCGTTTTTTAGTGTTGGCGGCATCACCAATGCATCAGGATCATAAAAAACGATTAAGTCTATGTCACTTGAGTAGTTCAGCTCGCGCGCGCCATATTTTCCAAGCGCCATAACAAATAGGCCCGGCACGGGCCCGCGCTTTGCACACGGCTTAAACTCCATCTCAGACGCAGTCGTTTCTATGAGAAGGCGCATGCAGGTATCTGCAAAATGGCTGAGGACTTCTGTAACCTGTTCCCAGTCCCAAACACCTCCAAGATCGCAAAGCGCCGTCAATAGATGAACTTTTTGCTTTGCAGTTCTTAACCGATATAGCAAGTCACCCGATGCTAGTAGCTTCATGTCACTGAGTATAGTTTTCAGAATATCTTCTGGTAGCGCGTTTGAAAGGGACGTTGTAATTTCTGGCCATTTGCTAATAAGCTTACCAAGATATGGCGCAGAGGCGGCAGCACTTTCGGCAATACCTGCCCAGTCCTTCCGCCCAGCCTTAATACTATTGGTCTTTTGCTCCCAAATGGGCAGCGCGGTTAACGGCTTTGTACCTGTCACGTCTTTTTCATACGCGGGAATACAAGCGCCGCGCGCAGACCAGGCATGCGGCTGTCGGGGCCACCTGGACCATCGGATAAAACGAACTTCGCCCGGTGCAAATCCGCAATAGCATCCACAAGAGACAACCCCAAACCACTACCAGGTAACGTCCGGCTTTTCTCAAGACGTACAAACCGCTCTTTTACCCTCTGGCGCTCATCAGGCGGAATGCCGGGCCCCGTATCGGTCACGGATATTTCCACGCGCCCTGACCGAATTTTGCGCAGCCTTAATGTAATCGCGCCGCCCCTTGGTGTATATTTAATCGCATTTTCCACAAGGTTAGAAACGGCCTGCGATAAGAGGCCGCGGTCTGCACGCACCATATGCTTACCTTCGATTTCAAGAGCGAAATCCAAACCAGCATCCTCACATGAAGGCTCATATAGTTCCGCAATATCTTCAATGACGACTTTGGGGTTGAGCGGTAATAATAATTCACGGCGATCCCCAGTTTCAAGACGGGCAATGTGCAGGACTGACTCAAATGTGCGTAATAACTCAGACGCATCATCAGAAGAGCGAAGCAAAGTATCGCGCACAGCTTCGTCCTTCGTTTCCATCGCAGCGCTCTCCAGACGAGTTTTTAGGCGCGTTAAAGGCGAGCGCAAATCATGAGCAATACTATCACCCGCATAACGCATTGCTTGCATAAGATGATTGATATGGTCGAGCATATCATTTAGGTGCTCTGCCAGCACATCAAGCTCATCACCGGACGCATCACGCGGGGCGCGGCGCTGTAAGTCACCAGACCGTACATCTGTCGCTAGCTTATTTAGCCGCCCAACACGGCGCGTAAAACGGCTCGCCACAAATAGCCCCGACAACAAACCCATAGCAATTGCAATAACCATCGCAATAATAAGTGAGCGCGTTATACGCTCCGATTTCACCATCAAACGCTCTACATCGCGCGCAACAAATAAAAATTCATTTTCGGCTAATTTTATATACTGCCCACGCGCCCTATGGGTTGTCTTTTTTTCTACCCCAATATTCGTCGTGTCGTCATTGTCAGAAAACGGGCTGTAAACAAACGTACGAGCGTTCAAATTATTTAGCCCAAAGAGAGTGGCTAAAAAGTTATATTTTCCGTTGTCCGAAAATGGGGGCAAGCTCTCTAGGTTCCCCGTGGGCAAGCCTTGATAGCTATAGGCATAAAGAGAGTCCCTTACTGGCAACATGCTAAGAATGACTTGTTCATGCACACCATTTGGCCCAAGGACACTGTGAATTTTTGCAAAATCTTCAAGCTCGCTACTTATCTCTATATCGACGCGGTTTAGCTCTGAAACCACGGTCGTATAATAAATATACCCGAGCATAAATAATGACAGCAGCGCAAACTGCGCTGCCGCAATCATGGAAAGACGAAAAATCGTATTTCGGTACAGACGTTTCAAGCGTGTAAACATAATCTACATTGTCGCTTAAGCGTATTAAACCTGCAAGCGATAACCTGCGCCGCGCACCGTATGGAGCATTGGTGTTTCAAACTCTTTATCGATTTTTGCACGCAGCCGTGAAATATGGACATCGATAACATTTGTTTGGGGGTCAAAATGATAATCCCATACTTTTTCCAGCAGCATAGTACGGGTCACGACTTTACCTGCATGACGCATCAAGCATTCTAGCAAGCGAAATTCGCGGGGCTGTAGCAATATTTTTTGGTCGGCACGCTTAACGGTGCGGGCCAGCAGATCCATTTCAAGATCGCCCGCCTTCAATTTAGTTACCGCCGCTGTAGGGTCAGATCGCCGCCCCATAGCTTCGACCCGGGCGAGTAGTTCTGCAAAGGAATACGGCTTTGCAAGGTAATCATCTCCACCGGCCCGTAGGCCTTCTACTTTTTGATCAACCTCTCCAAGAGCTGATAAAATAAGTACAGGTGTCGAATCGCCGTCATCACGCAGCTCTGACAAAAGCGAAAGCCCGTCTCGTTTTGGCAGCATACGGTCCAGCACTAGCGCGTCATAATCGGCTGACTTTGCCATTTCCAGGCCAAGCTCGCCATCACCTGCAAGGTCAACAACATGGCCCGCTTCCATCAATCCTTTACGGACATATTCCGCGGCGATTTCATCATCTTCTACTACTAGTATGCGCATGTGTGTTCCTTATGTTTGTCTTCAGTTTAGAGATATTGACGTGTATGTTTCGCTGCCATTGGCAGTGCGAATTAACAGGGTCAGTGAGCGCTGCCCATTACTTTGGGCTAGCTTAACAATTTGCCTGAAATGAGAAACGCTCGGTACGGATTTTCCATCAGCTTGCAGTATGACCATACCATTTTTTATGCCTTTGCGCGCGGCACTACTCCCAGGCGCAACAGCGTCAACATATACACCAACCTGATTGCGCGGCATACCAATTGCATCCCTAAAAGTGGCGCTTAAATCAGCAAGCGACAGACCAGTATTGTACATACTGCCAGCTTTGGGCGCTGCTGGCGCCGCAACTTGAGTTGCTGTGGAAGTTCCGCCGCCCGTCGCCACTAATAGCTCATCCTCGGTTGCTGGGCGGCTGGCCACAAGAACGCGCGGCCTGAAGTCTAGAATATTATCCTTGCGCTCTATTTCAAAGTAGGCGTGCTCGCCAGCGCGCAACTTAGCAATAGCCCGCGCAGCATCGGTTGATGTTTTTATTTCAGTCGTATCTATTTTAAGAATAATATCTTCAACTTGCAGCCCTGCTTGGTCGGCTGGACTACCAACGCCAACGGATTCAATGGATGCGCCGCGGCGAATTATTTCTCCGCCCTTATCTCGTTCAGCATCGCGTAATGTTATCCCAACAAAGCCGCGGTTGACCTTGCCATTTTTAATGAGGTCCACTGCCACATCTTCTGCCAGATAATGAGGAATGACAAATGCGATGCCTACGCTCGCACCTGTCGGTGAATAAATAGCCGAGTTCACACCCACGACTTTGCCTTGAAAGTTAAATAACGGGCCGCCTGAATTACCACGGTTTACCGTTGCGTCCGTTTGCAGGTAATCAACATAAGACCCAGAATCGACCCGCTCCCGCCCAACGGCCGAAATAATGCCAATGCTAGAAGATTGCCCAATTCCAAACGGATTACCTATGGCAAGTACGCGTTCACCTACGCGCACATCGGCGCCGCGATAAAATTCCACATAATCAAATGTGCGGTCTGATTGAATTTGCAAAACAGCCAAATCTGTTTCCCGGTCTGTACCGATAATTACTGCTGAGAACTCTTCGCCATTTGCAAAATCAATTGTAATTTTGTCTCCGCCTTCAATCACATGAAAATTGGTAACAATTTTACCGTCGGGCGTTACAATAAACCCAGAGCCTTCTCCTTGAGTTGCGTCTTCATCAGGATTGCCTGCTGCCGCGCCGCCCGTAACGACTTTGATATTAACAACGGCCGGGCTGACATGGGCGATTAGATCTGCCAGTTTTGGAGGTGTTTCCTCGACACTAAATCCAAGTGGTCCTGCCATCGCAGTCATACCTGACATAGGGCTTGCTCCAAGCATCACTGCTGCGACACTTAGACATAGCATTGACCTTAGGTCTTTTTTGATTTTTCGTGAACACAACATCACGGACTCCCTTACAATAGCGAATGTGCATTTATGCACATAACCACAATATTGCCAAAACATGACAAAATCTTCATGTTTTGACGCCTATTTACTGAAAACCTTGGTATTATCCCAAGTTTTTGAAGACCAAAAGGTAGTTATCCCGAGGCATTTCCAGCTTTTGCTGAAAATTTAACCCATTATCTGCAAATATATGCTTAACAGAAGCCAAATTTCTCACACCCCACTGCGCATTTCGCTCTTGTAAGGAGTGATCAAAAGCTATGTTTGAAGGTGCGCTCATATCACCTTCTAAAAATGGGCCATACAAGAACACCATACCGCCCTGTGCTAATAGTTTACCAGCGCCATTAGCAAGCCCCAAGGCAGCAGTCCATGGCGCGATGTGGATCATATTTGCGCAATAAAGAGCATCAAACTTTCCAATATTTTTCCACCATTGATGCACCATAACATCTAACTTTATAGGTGGGCTTAGCTGCTGCTCATTTTCATAAAAATAAACCATTTGCGAGTCTAAAGCCTGCTCGTCAATATCCGTATATTGCCAGCGAATGTCGGAGCGTACGCTACAAAAATGAGCCCCATGTTGACCTGTCCCAGACGCTATTTCCAAAACACGGGCATTCGCAGGTAATATTTTTTCCAGATGCGCGCCTATGGGTGCCGCATTTCTAGTAGCAGATGGGGCGGTACGCTTGCCTAGCGGGCTTTTTGCGTTACTCACGCGTCCGCCTCACTACCTGGGATGGTCAATATTGTACGAAGGCCACCAAGAGGTGACTTATCAAGAGCCAGACCCCCCTTATACGCTTTCGCGAGATCACTAACGATGGAGAGGCCAAAGCCGCTACCCGGCGTCGCTTCATCGAGACGTGCGCCGCGCTGCATTACAACATCATATTGATCCCGCGCAAGGCCCGGCCCATCATCATCAATAGTAATCGTGATATTGCCAAGGCCGTTATCCAGCATTTGCGCACTCACTGCAATTTTGGACCCAGTCCACTTACATGCGTTATCAAGCAGATTACCAACCATTTCTTCAAGGTCGCGTTTTTCACCGCGAAAAACCAATCCGTCATCTAAGCTGACCTGTATGTCTAAATCTTTATCCCTGTAAATTTTCTGCAACGTGCGCGCCAAACTACTGACAGTTTCATTGAGCGGAGTGCGCGCACCAATGCTTTGCCCGCGCGTAGCAGCACGAGCGCGGCGCAAATGGTGATCCACTTGCTTCGACATAATTCCAGATTGGCGCGCTACTATTTCAGCTAATGGCGTGCTTTTGTCGTCAGCTTCATTTACCAACACGGCCAATGGCGTTTTCAGCGCGTGCGCTAGGTTTGCGACATGGGTTCGGGCGTATTCAACCACATCTTTGTTGTGCCCTATCAAGGTGTTTAGCTCATCAGCAAGCGGTTTAATCTCCATTGGATAATCACCCTCAACAGCGCGCGCCTTACCCTCACGCACATCAGCAACCCGGCGGCGTAAATCAAATAATGGCCGTAAGCCAAGCCGAACTTGCATAAAAATAGCGCTCACAAGACCGAGCGCCAATACACTCATGAGGCCAAGCGCGATGAGTGAAAATTGCCTAACGGCTTTAACAGCAGGCCTACGGTCAGCAGCCGCAGCAATAACGACGGGACGATCGCCTAGATCAGGGAAAATCACGGCCTGCGCAGCTAGGCGCAAGGGCTCGCGGTCTGGGCCCTCGGAAACCGAAGTAACAACTTCACCAAGGTTTCCTGTAATTTTTGTAGCATCTTCTAAAGGTAAGACTAATGTCGCCCCATAAAGTGAAGGTGAACCGACAACGGGGATAAGGCGGCCCTCGCCGTCAAGCTCTCCGATAACCCAATAGCGCCCAGATAATGCACGCTGGTAATTTGGATCTATCGGCTCGTCGCTGAGCATGATGCGGCCATCATCAGGGTCGATTTCAACATAAGAAACCAGCGACTGAATTGTACTGACCAACGGATCATCAAACATGCGATAGGTAGATGAGCGGTAAAACCAGATAAGCGCAAATGCGGTGAAGGCAAAGGCAGGCACAGCCCACATCGCCGCCACCCGCACTAAACGCCAGACAAGTGAGCGGCCCTGAACAGGGCTTACATGGCTGGCATCCACGCTCAAAACTTACGTCTTGTCGTCTTTAGAGGGTTTTTCCTGGCTTGGATCAACAAGGCGGTAACCAAGGCCGCGCACAGTTTCAATGCGCTCCACGCCAATTTTGCGGCGCAGTCGACCGATAAACACTTCAATCGTATTGGAATCGCGATCAAAGTCCTGATCGTAAATATGTTCAACCAATTCAGTACGGGAAATCACCTTGCCAACATGCATGGCCATATAAGACAACAAACGAAACTCATGCGACGTAAGTTTTATCGGCATACCGTCAACGAAAGCGCGGGCCGAGCGGTTATCAACCATTAGATCGCCAATATCCATAGTGTCTGTCGTATGCCCCGCCGCGCGGCGCACCAATGCGCGCAGCCGTGCCAACAATTCTTCAGTATGGAAAGGCTTGGTTAAATAATCATCAGCGCCTGCATCAAAGCCAGAAACCTTCTCGCTCCACTGATCACGGGCTGTCAGGATGATGACAGGGAATGTTTTCCCGTCAGCGCGCCATTTTTGCAAAATGCTAATCCCGTCTATTACAGGCAGTCCAAGGTCAAGAACAACAGCGTCATAAGGCTCAGTATCACCCAAAAAATGACCTTCTTCGCCGTCATTAGCGACATCAACAGCATAACCTGTATCCTTTAATGCGCTCGCCAGTTGGCGGGCCAGATCTGGATCATCTTCAACGATTAAAATTCTCATGTGGGCACCTCTGTGATTACAGAGTTAATTTTTCACTTTGCCAGTGCGCGCGTCAACATAAACATCAATAATGTGACCATTTTTTTTCAACCGCACGCGGTAAGTGTTTTCGTCAATGAGCTGTACATTCTGATATTGTGCACCAGGATGGCTCCGCATTGCCGCAGATTTAGCTTGCGAGGCAGATATACGGCGATTTTGCGCATATTGTATATAGTCTGACTGCTTGGACTGCTCAAAACGCACTTCACTACCATTAAACATATTATCTGGCGGTGAAGCTTTTGCCATAGCGCTGCCCGCAGGCATAGCCAATGCAGCTATGGCGAAAGTCAGAAAAATATGCCGTGTTCGTGTCATCATGTCCGCTTTATAGGCGCGCCGCCCTGAATGCAATCTGAATAGAGTATTCAGTATTATGTTCTAAATATTAATATTTGCCCGTGGATCTTCGTCGTCTTCCCACTTTTCCATGCATTTTTTTAAATCTTTACCCAGTGTTTCAGGCATTTGTATCATCAATTTGACAAGCATATCGCCGCCTTTTACGCCTTTACCCTTAAGGCGTAGGGTTTTCCCAGAACTAGAACCTGCTGTGATATTAAGGCTAACATTGCCATGGGGTGTCGGGACGCGCACTTTTCCGCCCAAGACGGCTTCTTTGAGGGTAATGGGCAGTTCAAGCCGTAAATTATCACCATCACGGCTAAGGTATTTATGCTTTTTGATTTTTATCGTTACTTTGGCATCACCATTTGGCCCGCCATGTGCGCCCGGCTGACCTTTGCCGCGCAAGCGCAACACCGCTTCGTCTTTGGTGCCTGCAGGAATAGCCAGCTTCAAAGATTTCCCGTTCGCCATACGCACTTGCTGATTTGCGCCTTTTACTGCGTCTGGCAGACTAACTGAAAGCGTATACAGAACATCTGCGCCCTTTTGAGGAGGTCTGCGCATTTGCGCGCCCCCACCAAATGGACTGCCGCCACGCGCACCGCCCATTTGCATACCAAAAAGGGACGAAAACAGATCGCTCATATCACCGCCACCCATGCCGCCCATCTGCCCGCCGCGCCCCGCAAATGGATTTTGCTGCTGTCCAGAGGCATCAATGCCGCCAGAATCATATTGGGCCCGTAGTTTCTTGTCCGTGAGCAGTGTGTTGGCCGCCGTAATTTCTTTAAACTTCTCGGCAGCGGCCTTATCGCCTGGATTGACATCAGGGTGCAATTTCTTAGCCAAAGCCCGATAGGCTTTTTTGATCTCTTTCTCCGTCGCGTTTTTCTTCACGCCTAGTAATTTATAAGGGTCTTTTGCCACAAACATCTCCTTCCCTTATTATGTAAGGAAGGCGGGGAGATGTGCAAGCGCTTAGCTGGGAATATTAAAGGTGAGTTCTTGCCCCGCGCCGCGCCCATAAGTTTGCGATAATTGGTACACAGCGATCGTTATTTCATCTAAAGGCGCGCCGAATTGGGCTTCTAGCTCTGATATTGAAATTTGCAGTGTAGGTTCAGCTGCTTCTTTGGTCAGCAATACCGTTTCGCCATCCATAAAATCTATCTCATAACGCTCCACGTCTTCACCGAGCGGCACATCAAGAGATGCCCAGTCGTCGCCGCCAATGCGGGTGCGGCGGATCCATGTGATTTCTAAATTCACTCCGGTCACCTTTGCTTTTACATGCGCAGGGGACAGCGGGCGCAAATGGTTGGCGGCGTATGTAAAGACAACATTTTCGCTTTGCGCGCGGCCATTTGCAGAAATGTTAAGGCTTAAATCATTGTCTCGTAGCGCCGTGTCTATTGGCAAGTCTTGCCAACCAGATGGTAATTTGACCACGCGCGCCCCAGCGTTAATTGTGCTGCTCGCCATAAAATCAGTGCCAAATTGCCCGCGTAACAATCCGCCCAGCCTGTAAGTATCATCCCCAACAAGCATAGCGTTTTGGCATTGAAATATTTCCCAGCCTTGAGCGGTTTCAACCGCCAGCATATTGCCGCCCGCAAGGACGTCTTCCACGCTTAGCGAAGACAGCAGTGCGCCAGGCAAATAAACATCAATTTGCGCGCCGTGCCAAAGCCGCCCGGCTGGGCCAGGCGGTAAATCGCTCAGTAATGCGCCGGTAGAAATAGGGGCTGCCAGCTCAGAAATAACGTTGTTTGGCCCCGTGATTGTGACTGGCTGCCAAGGTGCTAATACCGCTCCGACCAAAGGCCCGTTTCGCAGGCCCTGCCCCGTTATATCGGGAATGTCGAGGATGAGAGCTTGCGGCGCACTGACCCAAATGGGATCAACGGAAACATCAGGTTCATACCCACTGGAAATAAGAGGCACATTTTGTGACGCTCGGCGCGCCTGTGTGGATTTTGTGCCTTGCCCGTCCAGACTAGTAATTTGCCATATATCATCAGCGCCACCAATCTCTACAACATCGCCAACTTCTAGGGCCAGCATGTTTTGCGGCATGGTAAATTCTATGGTCTCCACCTGTGTAAGCGAGCGCTCTAGCAATGAACTTGCCATGGTTTTCGCTTGCGTAGGGTCAAGAACCAACGGAATTTGCACGTCTAATATGCGCACCGTTTCAGCCAGAAGGTCGCGCGCAAAGACGCTCGCCGATTGATAATTACGCCCTGCGTCAATGGAGGTGAGGCGCACATCTTTCAAGCGGCCTTCCGTGTCTTCACGTTTGATGACAAGTGTCTGCCCTTCAGGTGCAAAGACAAGATCATCTTGGCCGATTACGAAAGACAGGGGCGCGCCGCCAGATATAAAACTAAGGCCGCTTGCCCGCTCCACAAGTTCAAAATCATAGGCAATGCCAAGCGGGGACAATGCCGCGCGTGCACTCATAGGGCGACCGATAACATAGCCGCTCACCATACCTAATACGGCGCTCACATCAGGCGCATCCGCGCTGCTCGCGAGGCATAGTTCGCTTACAATGTCAGCGGCGCTGACAAGGCCCGTACGCCCATTGAGCCAATGCCCGGTGCGCCAATTGGGGCCATCCACCCAAATATTTGTACGAGCTGGAAAATCAGGAAATGGGCGCGCGTCCCAGCACCAAATATGGGCGCGGGACATGTCAACCATAGGGCCGTTATAAACAGTTGATATGGGGTTATGATTTGCGTCCTCGTGCCAATACGACAAAAACGTTTCCACATAACGGCGCTGAATTAAATCATCGCGCGCGCCTGACGAATAATAGGGCACATGACTTTCGGAGCTTTTTGGATCGTAAAATACATTGGGCTGATTGGCACCTTTGTCGATTGCTGGGCAGCCTATTTCCGTAAACCAGATAGGCTTGGACTGGGGCACCCATACTGTCGCATTTGCGGCTTCTTGCCCGTTCATTCTATTAAAGTGCGGGTTCGCCCACCATGATTTCACATCTTTATACCGGTATATCCAAGGCTTGTTTGCGGCCCCATCTGTGATAGGCGTTCGTATTTGCGCGCCTCTGTCAGCGCTGCTCGCATAATACCACTCATAGCCCTCACCACCTTCCATATTTGCGCTAAGGTAGGCGCTGTCATATGGGTTGTCATAGACCTGCGCGTCTAAATGACCCGCATTATCACGCCAATCAGCCAAAGGAAAATACGCGTCAATTCCAACTGCGTCGATAGCGCTGTCAGCCCATAACGGATCGAGATGAAAATTCACATCACCGCTCCCATCATCTGGATGATGGCCGAAATATTCAGACCAATCAGCGGCATAGGTAAGCTTGGCGCTGGTTCCTAAAACAGCGCGCACATCTCCTGCTAGCGCCTGAAAAGCGGCAACCGCTGGATATGAGTTCCCAGCGCCTCTAACGGTGGTCAGGCCGCGCATTTCTGAGCCGATAATGAAAGCGTCAATGCCGCCTGCCGCGCTCATCAAATGGGCGTAATGCAAAATCATCCGCCGAAAGGAATGCTCGCTCAGCCCTGTATAGCTAACCAGCCCGCCCGAAACAGAAAAATCATTAGGGCTGCAGCTGCCAAAAAAACCGCCAACCTGCACCGCTGCTTGCGCCGTTTTATCTACGCTACTAACCACGCCTGGTGCAGGATCACATGTAATGCGTCCGCGCCACGGCAAAGCAGGCTGGCCCGTGCCCCCATAGGGGTTTGGCAGCTGATTGTCTGCCGCAACATCCATCAAAATAAACGGGTAAAGCGTGACGGCGTAACCGCGCGCCTTTAGGGCCTGAACGGCCTCTATCACAGACGCATCTGATGGCGTTCCGCCATACACAGGATGACCATCTAATTGCGAGATCAAACATGCGTTTTGCCGTGTTTCGCCGCCTACGTTCCAAACAGCGGGTTTGGTAAGTCTGTCTCTATTTTCAACGCCAGGGCGGATTTGACACACGCCTGCGCGCAGATCGTCCCCAAACCAGCTCACGACCAAGGTCACAGAACGGCAATTTGGCAGCTGCGCACCCAATTGATCAAGAGCTTGGTCAATATCCGAGCTGCCGCCAAGGTTATTCATATTGATCGGGCGGTCTGTTGCAGGGCCAAGGCGCTCTTCGGCAATGGTGGTTCCATAGGCAAATTCGCCAGACCCTGGAATTAGATCAACCCCTTGCACAAGGTCTTCCAATATTGGTTCATTATTTGTACGTTTGGGCGCGCGAATGATTTCAAAATTAAGCTGCGGCAAGCGTGCGCCAAATTCATCAAGCGGCATATCCTCAAACACCATATAGGCCGTGCCGCGAAACGCTGGCACATTACTGCCTTCTATTTCGGCAATGAGCGGGTCAGGCGCTTGGTCTTGAGCGCCCGTATAAAGGCGCATATTTAAGTCTTTAACCTCAAGCGGTCGTCCATTGGCCCATATCTGGCCCACGCCTAAAATTTCGCCTTCACACAAACCAACCGCAAAGCTGATAGTGTAAGTATAATCGCGGCTATGCGGGCCACCACCTTTACCGCCGCGTCTTTCTTCTGTGACATGTTCATGCACGCGCGCCGCCCAAATCACCTGACCAGCAATACGGGCCCGGCCAAAAACACGGGCCATAGGCGCGCCATCACGTGACGATTGTATGTGCAGGCTTTCAAGGCGCGGGCCTTCAAAGACACGGTTATCAAATGCCCGCGTAATTGCCTGATTTGCGTAAGACAGCGCGACCCGCCCGCCTATTTTTAACGCTTGCTGCCCGAAAGTTTTCGCGCCTGTTAAAATCACATTGGCCATAATTATTCACTCACATTAGGAAAAGAATATGCATAGGCCCGTTTTGTCTGCCAAAACGGAGCCAGAAAAGATTTGGTAACCGCCCTGCCCCAATAGGCGTGTAAAATGAGGTCATCCTCGATGATCACGGCCATGTGCTTGGCGGGCACCCCCGCCTGCATTCGAAACAAAAGCACATCGCCGGGACGCGCACTTGCGATCTCAATGGGGCATAAATATTGCGCGCAAGCCGCATGCAAAATTTCGGCTTCGCCATACGCGGCCCAATCAGGCGTGTATGGCGGTAAGGACGCTGGCTCTTCGCCATAAAGCGCGCGCCAAATACCGCGCACAAGGCCCAGACAATCACAGCCCGCACCTTTAGCGCTGGCCTGATGGAGATAAGGCGTACCAATCCAGCTTAGCGCTTCGCTTATGATGGAAGCGCGGGCAATAGGCGCACTCATGTTTTATACCGTGAGCGCCCGTCTTTTACGCTGCCTTCGCGCGGTGGTGCATAGCTTTCATCATCGCCTATCAAATAAGGAAAGCCGCGAAAATTCACTGTATTATCAAATTGGTTTTTGCAGGCCTCAAATGTACGCGGACAGACGGTGCCTTGCGAAAAACTATTTGTGTCCAGCCCGCATCTTGTGTCGCCAAAACTGGCGTCACATGTACGGGAAAATACGCGCCCGATAGAGCGTTCTAGCCTGTTGGCTTTACCAACTAGCTCGGCCTCAAAATGCCCGTCTTTACTGGTAATATCACCAATATAGCCGCTCCACATCAATGCAAATTCGGCCGTATCTTGCCAATTGACCCTGAAAACACTGACAGCCGCGCCGTCATATTTACCAGCGCGAATATCCACGTCCTTTATTTGGCCAGAGCTTAGCAGACCTTGCAGCGCGCTATTGTCGAGCGCAAATCCAAGACGGCTGTCAACATCACTAGGGCTAAACCCCGAGGCGGCCTGATAAGGCACGCCTTCAATATCGAGAGCGCGGTCATGATCGGTAAATCCCAAGACCAGCCCATCCCGCCGCTGTAGTTTCCACGCCCAGCACAGACTAGTCGTTTCGCTAGCAATATGGGCTGTAAATTCTGGCGAGAACTTACGCATTGGTTTTGACCTCTACCAAAGGTACATGAACGGCGCCACCTGCGCCAAAGCTATCTAGTGTTGCCGATAAATGATCGGTGGCGAAGCGCACAGGCACGTCAAATTCATATCCCGCTGTTACTAAGACACCGCTAGCAGGCGGCGTATTTAAAGCCACAATACCAGTCAGCACATCAACGCTAAACGCTGTTGTCTCATTACCATCCAGCGCGGCGACTATGCTCGCGCCAATGGGCTTAGTAATCAGCCTTTGGCTTTGCGCAGCGCTATCGCCATAAGTTTTCACCAATTGAAATTCGGTTTGCACGCCGTCGCCAGTGCCAATGACTTGATCTGTGGCAATAATGCTTTTGCCCGTGATTGCCGAGTTATGATCAAGCGGATCGCGAAATCTAAAGGCATATAATTCGCCAAAACGTGCTTCATAAAAATTGATTAGCATTTGCATATCTTCAACGCTTTTCACGCCAACGCCCGCGTCATAACGGCGGCGCGAAAACGCCTGCGATGTGTTACGCTGCTCATGACCGCTAACAAGCGTCGTGATTTCGGTTTGGCGTACGGGCCCGCCACTAGCGCCAAAGGCAAGCGGTAGCGGGAAGCGTATATCGTGAAATGATGACATGATTACTCCTTTTAATTTTAGGTAAATTTTTGGCCGTGAGTAACAGCGCGCGCCAAAGACGCCGAGATTTGCCCTTGCGATTTTTGAAATCCGGACGCGTCACTCACGCCGCTAATATTCATCACGACATTGACGGGAGTGCTCGCGGCTTGCGGCGCGGTGCCAGAAGCGCCACCAAGCGCCGCCTCCAGCGGACTAAGCACAAGGTTTTCTATGGCCAGCCGCGCAAGGTCGCGGGTGATAGATGCGGCCATATCGCGAAAGCTAAATTCGCCCGACAAGGCTGCGCGTTCTAGGGCTTGTGCAATACGTTCGCCCGCTTGCTCAAACGCCTTAGCGGCTTCATCAGCCGCAGCGCGCGCAGGGCCATCAGCAAAATCGGTAAGGGCCTTTGCGGCCTTTTGTGTATCATTCATTGGGGTTCTCATCAGGGTAAATTGACATTAGGTTTTCAAACTCGGGCCGTGGCAGTGACCCCGTAGTTTGCGGCGCGCACAAGACAAGCCAGTCGCGTACACTCATGGCCCAAAACTGCGCAGGGCTTAGTCCAAAGCGGCCACAGGCATACCGAAGCCAAAGATCAAATGGCCATTCATTTTCATCGCTACTCATGTGAAATTCTTTTCAAATAGGCGCGCCAGTACAGGCATAAAGACCTTTGGATCAGCGCTAGCAGCCAAAGATGGAATGTCTACTGCGCATGAAACACGTGGCCGCAGCAGACATTCCAAAAGGAGGCGCGCTTTATGCGCGCTCCGTTTATCGGCAGAGACAAACCGTAACTCTTCCGCCAATTCTATTGGACCAGACACGCCGAGCCGCTCGCTAATTTCACAAAGCGCGCCCAGCGTAAGCCGTAAGGTGTAGGAGTGCTCGCCAATACTAAGACGCACATCTCCTTTTTGATAATCTTGCATATTACAGGGCCGAAAAAGACGGCTTCCCAGCCGAGGCCATAGTGAGCTCATACTTGGCCTCGCCTTGATATGTGCCAGCATAGTTCAGCGCGCTAATCAAAAAAGGCCCTTCGATGACGCCGAAATCCGGGATAATAAATTGGAAAACTTCCGCGCTCTGCGCAAAAAATGCCGCGCGCATTAAAGCGTCAGAAGCACTGTCGCGAAAGATACCTTCGCCGCTGATCTCTACGGTTTTCACACCGCCGCCTGGCAAGAGTTCCCGCCATGCTTCGTCGCTTTCGCTGTGGGTGATGTCGACGGTTTTAGCACCGAATTTTATAGACTTACTACGCAGGCCAGCGGCAGTGATAAATGCCCCCTGCCCGTCTTTGATTTTGATGAGCATATTGCGCCCGTTTTGAGCTGTCATTATGGCGTCTCCGTTAAGGGTTGTGTGGTGATTTTCATACGAATCAATCCGTGCAAAGTGCGCCCGTCAGGCGCGCGAAAACTGTCGATATATACCGTATTAGCGCTCACAAGGTGCGCGCCCGATAATTGTAAATTTGTGCCTTCCAAAGCGCCCGCTACGGCGGACACACATGTCATGACTTCGGCGCGGCCCCGATAGCGTGACCAAATATGTAGGCTGACGGCATGGGCAAATAACGGGCTATTATCGCCGCCAATATCCTCGCTACGCATGGGGCCATAAGTTAGATAAGGATAAATAGGGTCTTGTGGCGCCGCGTCATAAAGGCGCGGGCTTTCGCCAAGTACGCTTTTGACGGCCGTATTACTGCTAAGCGCCGCATGTATGGCTTTGGCGAGTATCAAGCTATGGTAAAAATCGCTCATTGTTCTTCCTCCTCGCAAATTAGGTGCAGCCGTTCTCGGCGCAAATCTGGATCAGACGCAGAGAGCACACGCAAGGTTTTGTCGTCCCACATAAGGCGCACACGCTCGGGGAAATCCCGCTGCCAGCGGATCGTGACGCGGTAAGTTTTCGTGATGGCGGCGCGGCCATTTTCGGCGCGCTCTTGAAGATTATGTGTTCTAACATGTGCCCAAGCCTGTCCGTATAAAACCCAACTGGTTTGGACACCGCCAAGCTCATCTGGCGTTGTTTGCGGCACATAGAGGCCTATGCGCGTGCGCAAATTCCCGATCATAGCCGCACCCATCTGTAAGGTGAGAGCAGCGCGTCGACCATCATCGGTACAGACGGTGATTTCTCTACGTCGCGATACTCAAAACTTTGCGCGATGAGGAGCAATATTGCTTGCCGTATTGGCAGCGGAACATCATCGGCATTGTCACCATAGCCTGCGCTAAACTCGATCTCTATCGTGCAAAATTCGCTCATATAATCTGTCCAATTGGCGGATTTTTTAAGCTGTATTTCGCCAGGGTCACGCCGCGTATTAACGGCGTAATCAGCCGCTGGAATATCGATCGCCTGATCGTTTTCACCGATAAGGGAAATACGGGCCACGCTGAGCAATGGCGGCCGTGGCAAGCTGAGGTAATGACCGCTAGGCGCAGGGCCCCGGTAAATAAAACTGCGGCGGATAAGCGTGCGCCCAATCATGTTTTCGACCTGATGACGTGATGTTTTTATCAATGTACCGATAAGCGCATCTTCGTCCGCGCCATCAACGCGCAGAAAGGTTTTCACATAGGCAAGGTCTACGGGCTCGGCCGCAGGCAGGGCCAAATCAATAAGGGCCATAAATATCTCTTTATATTAAAATGGAAATTAGGTGGCTGCCCCCGCACAGGGGGACACACGGGGGCAGCCGTTCACAGCGGGAGAGCTAGCTTGCTGCGAATTTCAGTAATTTAATCGCGTTGAAATCCTGAATACCGCCGCCAACACGTTTGGTGGTGTAGAACAAGACATAAGGCTTGGCAGAATAAGGATCCCGCAAAACGCGCACGCCTTGGCGGTCAACAATAAGAT
>Ga0209633_10001615_pt1 | contig 22780 bp, 13 predicted proteins | sample Cruoilmetagenom1_FD_187290 | JGI IMG/M metagenome (GOLD analysis project Ga0209633, IMG submission 187290) | Oil polluted marine microbial communities from Coal Oil Point, Santa Barbara, California, USA - Sample 1 (SPAdes) (version 2) | ecosystem: Environmental > Aquatic > Marine > Oil seeps ...
GGTGAAGCAGGTGGCATTACCCAGCATATCGGGGCCTACAGTGTGAAGCTTGAAGATGGACGTAAGATTACTTTCCTGGATACACCGGGTCACGAAGCATTTACGGCCATGCGTGCCAGGGGTGCACAGATTACCGATGTGGCCATTATTATGATTGCTGCCGATGACGGGGTGAAACCCCAGACTGTTGAGGCAATCAACCATGCTGCAGCAGCGGGAGTTCCCATTGTTTTCGCCATTAATAAAATAGACCTTCCTGCAGCCAATCCTGAAAAAATTAAGGACGAACTTGCCCAGATGAACTATATGACAGAGGACTGGGGAGGCAAGTACCAGAGTCAGGAAATATCGGCCAAGGGAAATGTGAATATTGAGGAGTTGCTTGAGAAGGTCTTGCTGGAGGCCGAGTTATTGGACCTGAAGGCCAATCCTGAGAAAGCGGCAAGAGGAACCATCATTGAGTCGACTCTTGACAGGGGAAGGGGCAATATTGCCACCATCCTGGTTGAGTCGGGTACACTGAAGATCGGAGATGTGGTCCTGGCCGGGCAGCATTTTGGTCATGTGAAGGCCATGTTCAATGAAAGGGGAAAGAAAATTAAAATTGCAGGACCATCTACTCCTGCCCTGATCCTCGGACTGAATGGAGCACCACAGGCTGGTGAGAGCTTCAATGTAATGGGTACGGATAAGGAGGCCAAGGAAATTGCTAACAAGCGTGAACAGCTGCAGCGTGAGCAAGAGCTGAGGACCACCAAGCATATTACACTGGATGAAATTGGACGTCGGATTGCCATTGGTAACTTCCAGGAGCTGAATGTGATTGTGAAGGGTGATGTGGATGGATCCATTGAGGCTCTTTCCGACTCGCTTATAAAGCTGAGTACAGAAGAAATTCAGGTCAATATCAAGCACAAGGCTGTGGGACAAATCTCGGAATCGGACATCCTGCTGGCTGCAGCATCCAATGCCATTGTTATTGGATTCCAGGTCAGACCATCACTCAGTGCCAGGAAGCTGGCTGAAAAAGAGCAGATTGATATTCGTCTCTACTCCATCATCTACGATGCTATTGAAGAGGTGAAGGCGGCCATGGAAGGTATGCTTTCTCCTGAGATTAAAGAGGATATCATTGGAACACTGGAGATCCTGGAGGTTTTCAAAATCACCAAGGTAGGAACCATCGCAGGTTGCATGGTCAGGGAAGGCAAAATCAGAAGGACATCCAAAGTGCGCCTGATCCGGGATGGTATAGTTATCTACAGTGGAGAGCTGGGATCGCTGAAGCGTTTTAAGGATGAAGCCAAAGAGGTGGTTTCAGGTCTTGAGTGCGGACTTAATATTGAGAATTTCAACGATATCAAGGTAGGGGACATGGTTGAGGCTTACGAGGTGACAGAGTTGAAAAAAACCCTCTAGGCGCTCTTTCGATTTTAGTATATTAGCATACCAAAACCTTGTGGTATGTATGAATATATTGAGGGAGAATATGTTGAGAAGAGTCCCGCTCATCTAATTGTTCAGGCAGGCCACATGGCCTACCACATTCACATTTCAGTTTTTACCTATAGCCAGATCAGCAGTCAGAGCTCAGGAAGGATCTATGTCCATTTTGTGGTAAGGGAAGATGCTCAGATTCTCTACGGTTTTGGCGGCCGGGAGGAGCGAGAAATCTTCAGAATGCTAATTTCGGTCTCAGGTGTGGGGGCCAATACAGCTCGCCTGATTCTCTCTTCACTTTCACCGGATGAGATAAGCCAGGCCATCCTGGCAGGAAACGTCTCGCTTTTGCAGGGAATTAAAGGGATTGGTGCGAAATCAGCCCAACGGATTATCATTGACCTGAAAGACAAGCTTGGAAAAGGTGCGGGAATTGATGAATTATTCTTTTCGCAGGACAATACAAGCCGCGATGAAGCGTTATCTGCTTTAGTGGCACTGGGTTTTCCAAAGAAAACTGTTGAGAAGACAGTGACCCGCATTTTATCAGAGCAGCCCGAGCTTTCTGTTGAGGAGGTAGTGAAGGCTGCCTTGAAGTTTATGTAGTGAACCGTCGACATAATCACATATTCCTGATTGTCATAGGATTCTTGCTGGCTTTAGGAGCTAATGCCCAGGATTCCACCCTACATTTCCCTTTTTCTGACAAGGCTTCTTATCCCCTCTCAAGCTCGGGACTAAGTTCACCCCTCTATCTGCAGAACCCATCCAACATAAATACCCAGGTAGTTTATGATCCCCTGACCAGAAAATATGTATTTACCGAGACCATCGGAAGCTGGAACTACAGGAATCCTACCACGATGACTATGGATGAGTTTCAGCGTTACGAACTCAAACAACAGGTAAACGATTACTGGCGCTTGAAAGCAAGTGGATCTTCCCTGGAACAACAGCTCTCATTTATTCCTCCCATCCAGGTGGGTGGAGAGGCATTTGATAAGCTCTTTGGATCCAATGTGATCAATATTGTCCCCACCGGATCTGCAGAGCTGATATTTGGATTTAACCTCAGCAAACAGGATAATCCCAATATTAGCGAGCAACTTAGAAGTGTGCCCTCTTTCACTTTCGATGAAAAAATTATCATGAATGTGGCAGGTACCATTGGTAATAAGATGAGTATGGATATCAGCTATAACACGGAAGCCACTTTCGATTTTGAGAATCAGACCAAGCTGGAGTATACGGGAGAAGAGGATGAGATCATCAAGAAGATAGAGGCCGGAAATGTGAACCTGCCTATTCCGGGCTCCCTGATTAACGGGAGTCAGAGTCTCTTTGGTTTTAAGACCGAGTTGCAATTTGGAAAACTGACAATGACCAGTGTATTTTCTCAACAGCGAGGCGAATCATCGGTGATTACCGTGGAAGGGGGTGCTCAGTTGAGCGAGTTTTCGATCACGGTGGACGATTATGATGTAAACAAGCACTATTTTTTGTCGGATTACTTTCGTGAAAACTACAACAAAGCATTATCGCGCCTGCCGGTGATTACCTCCGATGTGGCCATTACACGTATCGAAGTATGGGTCACCAACAAGACCACTAACTTTGAACAGAGCAGGAATATTGTGGCGGTCAATGATCTGGCTGAACCCTATCCCGAGTTTTACGCCCGCGATCCTGCCCAGGCAGGAAATTACCCCAGGAATGCACTGAACAACGCTTATGAGGAGCTTACCACAACGCATTCAACCATCAGGGATATCAAGAACGTGACCACCGAGCTGGAAGGTGCCGGTCTTACCCTGGGAATTGATTATGAGAAGATTGAAAATGCCAGATTGCTTTCTCCAAGAGAATATACCTTTAATGACAAGCTGGGTTATATCTCCCTGAATACGGCCCTGAATACCGATGAGATCCTTGCTGTGGCCTATGAATATACTTACAGGGGGCAGACCTTCCAGGTGGGTGAACTATCGCAATCAAGCGGAATCTCTGCTCCATCATCCCTGATGATGAAGCTGATAAAACCGACCAATTATACCCCCAGGAGTTATACCTGGGACCTGATGATGAAAAACGTCTATGCCCTTGGGGCCTACCAGGTGGTGGAGGATGATTTTTCACTGGATGTGCTTTACCGTGACGATGAAACAGGGAACTCTGTCAACTATCTGCCCGGAGGCGACCTGGATAAAACCATTCTGATCAGTCTGTTGAACCTCGATAATATGAACTCACAGAGGGATCCCTATCCGGATGGTATTTTTGACTACATGGAAGGTACCACCATCATTCCTTCTAATGGGAGGGTCTTCTTTCCCATGCTGGAGCCCTTCGGGTCGGACCTGGCACAAATTTTTAATGATAGTCTGGATTCAGAGAAGGCGGATGCAGCAATAGAAAAGTATGTATTCCAGGAACTGTACGATTCTACCAAAACCAAGGCCCAACAAATTGCGGAAAAGAACAAGTTCCTGATTGCCGGCCAGTATTCTTCTACAAATGGCTCGGAGATCATGTTGAATGCAATGAATGTCCCCCAGGGTTCGGTGAAAGTAACTGCCGGGGGACGGGAGTTGATGGAGGGTGCCGATTATACAGTAGATTATATGCTGGGCAGGGTCACTATCATCAACCAGGGGATCCTTGAATCCGGGACTCCCATTCGTATCTCCCTGGAAAATCAGTCCCTGTTTAACTTCCAGACAAAGACCCTGGTTGGAACCCATCTTAACTATAAGATCTCTGATAAGTTTAACCTGGGAGCCACTGCCATGCACCTTACGGAGAAACCCCTGACTCAGAAAGTGAATGTTGGGGACGAACCTATTTCCAATACCATCTGGGGACTCAACGGTAATTATAGTACAGAATCACAGCTAGTTACAACTCTGGTGGATAAGCTCCCCTTCCTGGAGACCAAAGCTCCCTCTACCTTTACTGTTGTTGGAGAGTTTGCGCAATTGATACCGGGGCACTCAAACGCGATTGGAAAAGAAGGAGACGCCTACCTGGATGATTTTGAAGGCAGTGAAACATCCATCGATCTGAAACAATTCTCCTCCTGGAAGCTTTCCAGTACCCCCAGGGGATTTTTTCCTGAAGCCGAATTGAACAACAACAGGGCCTATGGATATAACCGTGCACGGCTTGCATGGTACCATATTGATCCGCTCTTCGTAAATCCCGACTCACGGACGCCCGACTATATGAAGAACAATCCTGATTATATGTCCAGTGCCTACGTATACGAGGTGTATGAGCAGGATATTTTTCCATTCAAGGAGAATCCGAACGGAATCCCAACCAGAATCTCTGTATTGAACATGGCCTTCTATCCGGAGGAAAGGGGGCCCTACAACTATGATTACGAAAGAATCGGACAGGAAGGTGAACTGCTGGGACCCGAGGAACGCTGGGGAGGGATTATGCGGGAGATCTACTCCAGTGATTTTGAACAATCGAATGTGGAGTTTATTGAATTCTGGATGATGGATCCATTTGCCGAAATGCCGGATCACAGTGGTGGAGAGCTCTATTTTAACCTGGGGAATATCTCCGAGGATGTATTGAAGGACAGTCGGAAGATTTTTGAACACGGACTGCCAACTTCTGAAGAGGTAGAAAAAGTGGATACCACCGTTTGGGGCCGTATTCCACTGACACAATCGCTGGTACAGGGTTTCAGCGCAGGCGACGAGACACGGAAATTCCAGGATGTGGGACTGGACGGAGTCTCTTCGCTATATTCTGAGGATGAGAGGAATTTTTTCTCCCGGGAACCGGAGGATTACCTCAATCAGATTGAGTCTCGCTTCAACTCCGGGCTCATAAGCCAGGAAGCCAGGAATAACATCTTCCTGGACCCCTCATCGGACGATTACTCCTACTACCGCAGCACTGTCTATGACGGGGAAAGGCTGGGTATACTGGACCGGTACAAGAAGTATAATAACCAGGAGGGAAACTCGCCCAGCGATGAGGACAATCTGGAGTCTTATCCCACCTCGGGTACCTCCCTTCCGGACATAGAGGATATTAACAGGGACAATACCCTGAGTGAGGGGGAGAGCTATTACTCCTACCGGGTAGCTATCAATAAGGGCGATATGGAGGTGGGACGAAACAACATTGTAGATAAGGTGGTTGACAAGGTCACATACGAGAACGGGGAGAAGGCAGATGTAACCTGGTATCAGTTCAGGATTCCCATCCAGAATTATGAGGATGTGGAAGGAGATATAAGTGATTTTAAAACCATCCGTTTTATGCGGATGTTTATGACCGGATTTGAGGATACCACCTTTCTGAGGTTTGCTAAACTGGACCTGGTTCGGGGGGAGTGGAGACGCTACCATCAACCGCTTACCCAGGGAGGTGAAGATTGGACAGGTGTTGAACCATCTTTGGGTGCGCTGACTATTTCAGCGGTTAATATTGAAGAGAATTCTGGCAAGGAGCCGGTAAACTATGTGCTTCCTCCGGGCTTCTCCCGTCAGATTGATCCTACGCAGCCTCAGCTCAGACAACTGAATGAACAGTCAATTGTTTTAAAGGTGGAGGAGCTGGGTGATGGAGATGCTAAGGCTGCCTATAAGAATACGGAAATCGACATGAGGCAGTATAAGAAAATCCAGATGGAAGCTCATGCCGAGGCCATTGAGGGAGAAGTACTGGAAAACTATGAGCTCGTGGCTTTTATCCGTCTGGGGACTGATTTTAAGGACAATTATTACGAATATGAAGTTCCCATGGAGCTTACACCACCCGGGAGGTATAGCAATGACAGTGATGCGGATCGCCTGATTGTTTGGCCTGATGGAAATAGAATGGAAGTAGTACTTGACGATTTTACGGAGGTGAAGCAGGCCAGGAACAGGGCTATGAGCGATCCCGAGAGCGAGGTTACCATCAGTACGGTCTATACTGTGGTAGATGCAAAAGGAAACCGAATGTCGGTCAGCGGAAACCCAAATTTGAGCAGTGTCCGAACCATCATGATCGGAGTACGTAATCCCAAAGCCGGAGATAATCCCTATGGTCAGGATGACGGATTACCCAAGTCGGGTGAGATCTGGCTAAATGAATTACGTCTCTCCGATTTCAATGAACACGGGGGTTGGGCAGTCAACGGAAGGGCCACCCTTCAACTGGCCGATTTTGGAAATGTCACCTTTGCCGGAAACACAAGTCAGCCTGGCTTTGGAAGCATTGAACAGAAGGTACAGGAGCGGCAGCAAGAGCAGATTATCCAGTACGATATCTCCTCCAATCTTCAAATGGGTAAATTCTTTAAGCAGGAAAGCGGAGTCAACATACCCGTATTTATGAACTATTCCAAGGCCATTGTGAATCCCGAGTACAATCCGCTCGATCCGGATATTCCTCTTAAAGAGGCCATTGAGGAGTCGGATACAGATGTAGAGCGTGATTCGATTATCAGGAATGCCAGGGATATGGTTGAGCGAAGGGCCTTTGCCGTCACCAATGTAAGGATGAACAAAGCGGGAACAAAAAAGCGTTTCTATAGCCTTTCAAACTGGTCTACCTCTTTCTCAATGAATGGAATGGAAAGCTATAGCCCCAACCTGAGCTACTACAATACCAGTAAGGTAAGGGGAAATATCTCCTATAACTTTAACACCAGGCCCAAGAACGTGCAGCCCTTTAAATCGGTAAAATGGATGAACTCGGAGTGGTTGCGGCTGATCAAGGATTTCAATTTTAATGTTACCCCATCCAGAATCTCCTTTCGGACCGATATGGACCGTTATTATCTGGAAAAGGAGGTCAGGAACATAAACAATCCCGATTATTATGTGAAACCCACCTTCAAAAAGGACTTTTACTGGAACCGTTTTTTTGATTTAAAATTTGATATAACCAAGAATCTCCGCTTCGATTTCTCCTCAGCGCATAATGCCAGGATCGATGAGCCAGCAGGCCGATATAACTACGATTATGGTTGGGAGGCTCTGAAGGACTCTATTGTGGATATGGGGAGACCCACCAGTTATTATCAACAGTTTAATGCCTCATATACCATTCCCATTAACAAGATCCCTCTGCTTGACTGGACCTCTGCCAGTGCGCGTTATAATGGAACCTATGGTTGGGACGTGGGTCCCATAATCCCGGATGATCCCATCTGGGGTCCCATAAACCTTGGAAACACCATTAAGAACTCAAATACCATACAGCTGAACGGGCAGTTGAATTTTGTAAACCTCTATAACAAAGTTCCTTACCTGAAAGATATTAATGCCAAATATCGCAATGCCCAGACCAGGGCAAGGGAGGCCAAAACCAGAACCAAGACCAGGATTTATACAGATGATAATATCTACCTGCGGGAAGGTCGTGCACGTTATGTGGTACACAAACTGAAGACGGAGAATATTGTTGTCGAAGTATTCGACGAAAACATGCAGCCTGTGGAGGTAATGACTGAGATTCTTAATAATGTGCGGATCAGGGTCACTTCGGATAAGGCTGTGCGCAATGCCCAGGTGAAAGTTACAGGCACCATCGAAAAGGGGGAAAGTCCACTGATCCTGATTGCAGAAACCACGGTTAGAATCCTGATGAGTGTAAGGACCCTGAACCTGACCTATTCAAGTAGCGGAGGAACCTTGGTGCCAGGATATAACTACGGCATCAACACTTTTAATTTTGGGACCTATACGGCAAACGGACAAATGGAACCGGGCTGGGGCTTCATTACAGGATGGCAGGATCCGGATTATGCATTCAAGGCATTTGACAGAGGGGCCCTTTCCACTGACCAGAATCTCAATGATGCCTATGCCATGAATCATACAGAGAGGTTTACGGCCAGGATGAGTATCGAACCATTTAATGGCTTGAAAATTGATCTGACTTCTAACCGAATGTACTCTTCCAATTTCTCGGAATACTATACGGCCAATCCAGATGGCTCCCTTCCATCAGATACTGCCCGGGGAAGGATTTTCAGTGGAAATTTCAGTATGTCTTACATCACCCTTGGAACTTCCTTCGAGAAGATCGATGAAAATGTGGAGTCATCCAGCGCCTTTGACCTGCTTAAGAATGAGTACCGGAAGACCATATCTCAGCGCCGGGGAGATGATTATTTTAATGAGTCCGGTCTGGAACTTCCTTCTGACACTACCAATGCTGGTTATATATCAGGATATGGACCCACCTCCCAGGATGTACTTATCCCTGCTTTCCTGGCGGCCTATAGTGGAAAGTCGGCAGACAATATTGCCATGAACGCTGTTAAATCAATTTGGGAGATGATGCCCAACTGGCAGGTTCGTTTCGACGGATTGGGAAAAATTGAAGCCATTCAGAGAGTTATGAACTCCCTGGTAATGAACCATTCCTACCGCTCCACCTACAGTGTGGGCTCTTTTATCAATAATCCCTTCTTCATTGCCGATACCATTAGCGGGGTGCCAATCATGACAGACCTGCAGGGCAACTTCATGGTGGAGCAGAATATAAATACTGTGAGCATAAATGAGAGTTTCAGTCCTCTTTTCGATATTAATATGGACTGGAAGAACAGTCTGACCACCCGTGTGGAATACAAGCGTTCCAGAACCGTGGCAATGAACATGGCCAATACACAGGTGAATGAGGTGAACAGTGCCGAATTTATTGTGGGTGCAGGCTACAGGTTCAACCAGGTTCCATTAGTCATTAACCAGAAGGAACTCTCTAGCGACCTGAATGTTCGGGTCGATCTCTCCATGAGGAATAACAGAACGGTAATCCGGAAGCTGGAGGATCTTTCGGGCAGCGAGATTACAGCGGGACAGAGAATTTTTAGCCTGAAGGCTTCGGCTGATTATATGTTGAGTGATAAGTTCACCCTTCGGGCTTTCTATGATCAGAGGCTTACTACTCCTTATATATCAAATTCTTACCCAAACGCCAACTACAATGTAGGTTTTAGCATGACCTTCACTTTATAAAAGGGCATAGCAATTTTTTTTATGATTTTAAGCAGGTAGAAATTCTTCTGGAAAATAGTACATTTGAATAACCATTAACTTTTTTTTTATGACCGTTCCTGCAGAACTTAAGTACACCGCCGAACACGAATGGATTCGTGTGGAAGGTGATGAAATCGTGGTTGGCGTAACCGAATTTGCCCAGGGTGAACTTGGGGATGTGGTATTTATTGAGATAGAGACCGAAGGTGAAACCCTGACAAAGGGAGAAACATTTGGAACCATAGAGGCTGTGAAAACAGTTTCGGATCTCTATATGCCCGTGGATGGAGAGGTAGTAAAGGTAAATCCCGCATTGGAGGATACTCCCGAGCTGGTTAATTCTGAGCCTTTTGAAGGTGGATGGATGATCAGGATAAAGGTGACTGATGCTTCTCAGCTGGATGACTTAATGTCGGCAGATGCATACAGCACCCTGATCGGCTAGGGGAGACCATTCTGATTTTCGGCAGGATTTTTGTGTTTGATCAAGTATCAAACAGTTCCGATGATGAAAACTTTATTCTCCCTGCCGATCCTGTTTTTACTCTCCTTTTCTTGTACAGCACCCAGGCTTATTGCAAAAATAGTCCCGGAAGCTCCTGAAGGCAACTTTGCCAATGGGCGGGAGTATATTCCCCTGGAGAGTGACCAGATCGGTGTGGAATTGGGTTATGATGGAATGCAGGGGACTTTTCTCGTTTTTGATTTCGTTGTACACAATACCACAACAGATACACTGTCCATTTATCCAGCCAATTTTTACTATGTGCTACTCGACAGTGCAAATGCAAAACTCTCAGGATCAGACACCTGGCTGACTGTCCATCCGGATACGGTAATGATGCATTATGATTTTGTATTGGACGAGAGGAAAAAGGTTAAGGGAACAAATACCCTGCTGGGGATCCTGCAAGCCAGTGTCAATATTATTTACAATGCTTCCGGCTTTATTGCCACCGAAAATCCCGCTTTCATTGTGGATGCTGTTTTCCAAACGGCAGGTACGGCCGATCAATATATCTCACAGGATAAGATGATTAATTCAGAAATGGAGTTAATCGGAGAAGAGAAAGAGCTGGTGAAAGAGGAGATTTTCAGAGCATGTGTGCTTCCACCGGGAGGGGTGGCCAGTGGGTATGTCTATTTCCCAAAGCATGACCAAACAGCCTATTATATGTTCTGTTTTCCCCTTGAGAATCAACTTTTCCAGTTTGTTTACAATCAGCAGAAAGAGCTGGTTTACTACTAGTTTGCTAGTACATACCGGTCAGGTAGAGGCTTCCAGATCCTCTGGCGATTCATCTTTTCCGCCATTTTTTGTTTTATCTGCTGCCAGGGGATCGGATGAGATTTCCTTATATAACTTCCTGTTACGTGCAACATCGATTGCCAGGTAAAGGGCATTCCTGAAAGAGGTGGCAGAGGCCTTATTTTTACCAGCGAGTTCGTAAGCTGTTCCATGAGCCGGACTGGTTCGGACAACAGGCAGACCGGCGGTAAAATTCACACCACTATCCATGCTAAGTGACTTAAAAGGGGCAAGTCCCTGGTCGTGATACATGGCCAGTACGGCATCGAATTTGCTGAATCGTCCTGCACCAAAAAAGCCGTCCGCTGCGTAGGGTCCAAATACTGTAATTCCCAACTTTTTTGCCTCACTGATAGCAGGGGTAATGATCTTCTGCTCTTCACTGCCCAGCAATCCGTCATCGCCGGCATGAGGATTTAGTCCCAATACTGCGATACGAGGATTTCTAATACTAAAGTCCACCAGCAGCGACCTGGCAAGGATCTTAAGCTTTTCGATAACCAGCTCCTTTGTGATCATTGAACTCAGGTCCGCAATGGGCACATGTCCTGCTACCAGCCCTACTTTTAGCAGCTCACTAACCATTAACATCACGACCTCGTCAACATTGAATCGAGCCTGAAGATATTCTGTATGTCCACTGTATGAGAAATCGGAATGCTGGATATTCTGTTTGTTGACTGGTCCGGTGACCAGTGCATCAATCTCACCTGATTCCAGAGCATCTGTGGCCGCCTTCAATGCCTTAAATGAATCAATCCCTGCACTCTCAGTAGATTTTCCAAGCTCCACACGAATGTTCTCATCCACGCAGTTGATGATATATGATTTGTTTCCCCGGGCTTCATCAGGGGAAGAGATTCCGACGGGAGAAAAGTCTTCAATATCAAGGGCCTTCCTGTGGTAGGCCGCAACTTTGGGTGAACCATAAATGATGGGCGTACAAATCTCATTGATTCGACTATCCATCAGGGTTTTTATGATAACCTCATAGCTGATCCCGTTGATGTCACCATGGGATATCCCTATTTTGAGTTTGTCTTTCATATATGGTAGAGATTAAAGGGTGCGGTCAAGAAAAAAATTGTAGAGTATCCTGACTCCTACACCGCTGCCTCCCTTCCCCCTGTAATTGAATGGAGCCTTGTTGAAAGAGGGTCCTGCAATATCAAGGTGGACATATGGATAGTCGGTAAAGTGTTCAAGGAATTTTCCGGCAGTAATGGCCCCTCCATACTTGCCTCCAATATTTTTGAGGTCAGCAATATCTGATTTCAATTGTTCTTTATACTCGTCCCAGAAGGGAAATTCGGCCACCTTTTCGGATGTATAATCTCCGCTCGCTTTCAGGTTATCCATCACCTCACGGCTTGCATTTCCCATGCCTACCATTCCAAATTTATCGATGGCTGCATGTGCAGATCCGGTCAGGGTAGAGAGTTCAATGACCAGCTCAGGATCATACTGTTTGGCGTAACTGAGGGCATCAGCAAGAATCATACGCCCTTCAGCATCTGTATTCAACACTTCAACGGTAGTACCGTCATACATGGTAATCACATCGCCGGGTACATAGGCGTTCCCATCGGGCCTGTTATCCGTTGCAGGAATCAGCCCAACTATCCAGATGGGCAGTTCGTTTTTTGCCACGGCATAAATGGCGCCAGCAACCGCAGCGGCCCCTCCCATATCACATTTCATATAATCCATGGAGTCATGCGTAGGCTTCAGACTAAGTCCCCCGGTATCATATACAACTCCTTTTCCTACAAGCACAATGGGGCGGTCATTCACAGCGTTTTTTGGTTTCCAGGTGAGGATGGAGAAGGTAGGTGGATCAATGCTTCCCTTATTCACAGCAAGGAGCCCCCCCATTTTCAAAGTTTCAATCTTAAGCTTGTTGAATACCTCCACAGAAAAGCCAGAATCTTGGCCCATCTTCTCAATCTCAGCAGAGAGCTGCATCGCAGTCAGGTAGGACAAGGGCTCATTGACCAGATCACGGGTCAGATAGACCGCCTGAACAAGGTAAGCCAACTTCTTCACATGATCATCGGAAAGACCCTCATCATAAAGGAACATTTCATGCAGGGAAAACTTCTTGGAGCTATCTTCTGATATATATTTAAGAAATTGGTAGTTGGTCAGTGCCACACCTTCGGCAAAAGCCACACACACCTCCTGATCCACGCCTCCATTGATTACTGTGACCGAAGTTAGCTCATGATCCATTAGCATTGAATGCATCTCGAACCCTGCTTTTCTGGCATTTTCCAGCCGTATGCTTAGTGGAACATCATCTTTTTCAAGGTTCCGGTAGAGAAGCACACGTTCCAGGCGGTTCAGAATGGCTACATTTTTTTTACCGGCCAGGCGCTCACTGACATAGGCCAGCTCGGCCGGATCTTTTATAAATTCGTCCAACTTCGCATTCTCCTTTACCAGGATTATCTGGCTTCCTTCAGAATCTATTTTTTGTGTTTTGGTAATCTTCATCTCAACTCTCTTTTTTCATAGGAAGTGTAAAAGTAAAAGTAGATCCTTCATCGACCTTACTCTCTATTTCCAGTGTTCCATTATTCTTTTCCAGCAGATCCTTTACAAGCTGGAGTCCAAGGCCGGTTCCAATTTCCTGGTCAGTGCCTTTGGAACTATTCAGGTAACCCCTGTTTTTAAACTGCTCCAGGTATTCGGCTTTCATGCCAACACCCGTATCAACAACAGAGCAGTAGATCTTATCCAGCTCTTGCCAGGCCCGAATGTGAACTGAGCCTCCCTTACGGGTAAATTTAATGGCATTGGCCACAATGTTTCTTAACACAACATTTATAAATACAGGGTCGGCATAGGCCTGAATCCCGGGTTTTACATCGCATGTAAGTGAAACTTCCTTTTGTTGAGTCATATGATTGTAAAGGGTCTCTACCTCATTTACCAGGACCTTCATTTCTATTTGTACCGGATTAATCTTTAGACTGGCGGATTCGCTTCGTCCCCAGTAGAGCAGATTATCGAGGAGGGTGACCGCCGCCTGGGAGGATTCGCGAAGGGAGTTCATAACATGCTTCTTGGAAGCTAGCTCTGGTTTAGAGGCAAGAAGGTCTGAGAACTGCGCCACACTGGCAATGGGGTTTTTCAGATCGTGTGCAATCACAGCCAATAACCTGTTCTTAAACTTGAGAGAATCTGCCAACTGGAGCCGCTCTCTATCATTCTGGACCCATTGAAGAACAATCATTACTGACATTGCAAAAATAAAGAGCTGGAAAGAGATCTGTGAGAGGTAGTTGTCGTGAATTGAGCCGGCAGAATTGGCCAGCAAAATATCATTAATCAGTGCATATATAAAAAAGGAGAGTGATACAAAGAAGATGGCATCCATCGTTCTCCTTTTTATCGTTCCGTACAGGCTTACGAAAAGATAGTGAGCCAGGAAGAGTACCAGGAGAGGCTGATAACCCAGCATCTCGTAGCTAAAGATATGTACAGGAAGCATAAATAAGGACACGCTGGCCAGTGTCATCAAGACTGTATTCGCGCGAATTAGCCAGTTCATATGGCGATTGGGGAACAGCCTGTGAAGAAACAATATCCCGAATAACTGTGCCAGGTAGGAACCCAGGTATTCCATCCTGATCTGCCAGGTCCAGGGGGTATCAATAAAAGAGTTGGAGAAATAGAGTCCCGTATTGACCGATCTTATTAGGATGCCCAGGATGGTCAGGGCAAAGAACAACATCAAAACCTCTTTCCTGGAAAAAGACCAGAAAATCAGGAAAAAGATCATAAAAAAGAAGAGCACCCCAATGGTGGAGTAATTAAACATACGCTGCCTTTCCTTCCTGTCCAGGACCTCATTGGAACTGCCAATCACCACTGGCTGCCAGAATCCACCCCGTCGGTGATGAAAATTAGATACCTGGATCAGGATCTGAAGGGTATCGCTATCCGGGATATAGCAGAAGGTGGATGGCTCATACCAGGGAATTTCTTCTTCCCGGCTGGTTCCCACCTCACCGTTCTTTCCTATCATCCTGTTGTTGAGGTAAAACTTGTAAGCCACATCAAACAGGGGAATATCAACGCAGAATGGTGAATTGTAATTCTCAGGCAGGAGAACCTTCAGGCTGTATGTACCATAACCCGATCCGCTTAAGGAAGAGCCATCAATTTCATAACTCTTCCAGTATGAAGGTACAGTGACGTGGATGCCAGTTGAATGCTGTAGATCAATATTATCCGGTGTCAGAAGTTTCTCCCAGTGAAACAACCACTCTCCATCCAGGTCGAAGATGAAGTTTTCATCCAATGTGCATTCCCTGAGGTCAAGAATTCCCTTTTGAGGTACCGGAATTTCCTCGTGAGCGGATAGTGTTGTAAATCCGAAAGTTAGAAACGCAATAAGTATAAAGATGATCCTAAGCATTGTTAGCAAATGTAATAATAAATTGACTTTCACGGTGCATTGTTGTATTTTGCATGTACGGGATGGCAGGCTGTATAGCCTTCTTGAGTTTTAAACCTAAAAACTTAAATCATGAGATACACAATTCTATCTACACTTATTATTGCTGCATTTGCAGTTACCGGCTGTGAGAAAGCCCTTGATTATGAAAAGGAAAAAGCAGCCATCATCGCAGTGATGGAAAAGGAAACGCAAACCTACATTGATCGGGATTTTGAAGGGATGTTTTCAACACATATACAGGACTCCACGAATATACGCTTAACCGCGGGGGCTGATAATTATGTATTTGCAGAAGGATGGGAAAATGTTTCAAGACATATGACAGGGGATCAGACCGAAGACGATCTTGGTGCTGACATTCACATTAAAGTTGAAAAAACGGATTTCAGGTTTAAGATCTGTCCACAGTCTGCATTTGTTATATGCAATCAGAAATGGACTTCCACCTATGATGAGGATGTGATTGAGATCGAGAGTATCCAGGTCCGTTACCTGGAAAAGGTAGAAGGGGAGTGGAAGATATCTTTCGTATCCTTCATTGGAACATCCGGATATCCAGATGAGGAGGAGGAAGGTTTTGACAATGACGAAGAGCTATTCGATTAAGATTTTCTGATGGCTACCTCTTTGGATTTACTCTGCCACAATCCATGTTTGGTACATGCCGACATGGCCGATAGGTTCATAGTAACAGCTCCTGGTACGATATAAAAATCCACCTCCACATGCTCTGGTTTATTTCCCATGGTTCCGGGAGCAAAATGGGCTTCAGCAATAAAGGTTTCCCGGTTCCATAATTGAACATAGTTGATAAAATGATCCGGGTCGTCGGGATGGGTATATTCGGTTCCCAGACGAATCTTCACCTTGAATTTTTCACCTTCTGCTGCATATGAGTCGCAAATTAGAACCGGTGTATGGCGGTCGAAATAGTCTTTTCGAAGCTCTTTTTCTTCCTGAGAAATATCGACTGGATTAAATATTCGGGGCATGGAATTGTTGTTTTATGTATTTAAAGTCAAAGATAGCAAAGTATGGAATGATCAAAAAGATTGATTGATCGGCAGTGAAATATTTACGAACTTAACCAGGAATATGGCACAGGCATCATATAAGAAGGGTGGCGAACTTGAGGTGAAGAACCTGGTGAGACGATACGGGGATCTTTTGGCAGCGGACCACCTCTATCATGATCATCTTCAGCCTCCTGGTTGCTGCCATGTGCCGTTCAGTAAAGGAGGTGGCCATTATCGGGACCTTCCCGCTTTTCCTGCTGATGTTCTTTACCGGGGCAGCCTTATCTGTTAACGGGGGCCGACTCTTTACCATCGGATCCTACCAGGTGATGTTAAATGATATTCTCTCTCCTAAGTTTGCTGTTGAGGCACTGAACAAGGTGCTTATCAGAGGATTGGATGTGAAGGATGACATTCCCGAGATGATCGCCCTGGTAGTTCTGACAGGGCTGTATTTTGCTACTGGAACCTGGTTATTCAGACGAAGGCATATGCGGGCCCGGTGAGCATCTGTTCTTTTTTTTGTAACTTCTATCCGTGACCTTTTTGAAGCAAATAATAAGGCCCTGGGTGTGCTGCTTGCTCCTGCTGCTATTTGCTGTTTCCGGGACTAAAGTCAGGGCCCAGGAACTTATAACTTACCCTTTCGAAGTAAGTACACTGGCAGCACAGCAGGAAAGCAGGACCAACATCGCAAAAAGATTAAACTCCAATCCCTTACTGGAAGATTATGATGTAAAGTTTTACGGACTTGATGTGGAGGTGGACAACCAGTCCGACCAGATATATGGAAGTACAACGATCCTGGTAGAAGTGAGGAAAAGTGCATTTTCCACCCTGGTGTTTGAGTTACATCATGCCCTGGAGGTTGACCGGGTAGTGGTGGATGGTGCAGAGATGGGCTTCACCCATAGCAAGGATGAACTCTATGTGGAGCTGAGTACTCACAGGGATTCGGGAACGCTGGTCTCAGCCCAGGTATATTATGGCGGGCAAAGCGGCGAAGGCATGGTAATGGAAACAGATAATGAGTGGGGCGCACCGGTTACTTTTACCAGTTCGGAACCTTTTTATTCAAAGGACTGGTTTCCCTGTAAGCAGGACCTGACTGATAAGGCCGACTCGGTGTATGTGTTTATTACCACCGACTATGAGTTGATGGGCGTTTCCAACGGAATTCATACTGCTACTACTTATTTTCCCAATGGGAAGGTACGTTACGAATGGAAATCCAACTATCCTATCGATTATTATCTTATTTCCATTGCAGTTGCCGATTATATTGAATACAACCTGGAGGTGCAGCCCGCGGGTATGCGTGCTCCTGTTTTTATTCAGAATTTCGTTTATGATATCCCAACATGTCTCGATACCTACAGGGAGCAGATCGATGTGACCATCCCCATAATGGAAGTCTTCTGCGATCATTTTGGTCCTTATCCATTCCGGGAGGAGAAATACGGACATTACCTCTGGCCGAGGGGCGGGGGAATGGAGCACCAGACTATGACCGGGATGGGAAATTTTGAGTTTTACCTGGTAGCGCATGAGCTGGGGCACTCCTGGTTTGGGAATTATGTAACATGTGCCACCTGGCAGGACATCTGGATCAACGAAGGTTTTGCAACCTTTGCAGGCTACCTGGCCACAGAAATCCTGGGCCCCGAGTATGCCGATGGTGAACGGGAATATAGATTCGACAGGGCTCTGCGAGAACCCGATGGATCTGTATATGTACCTGAAGAAGATGCTGACAATGCCTCGAGAATTTTCAGTGGTAATCTTTCTTATAACAAGGGAATGGCCCTGCTTTATATGATCCGTTTTGAATTGCAGAATGATGCAGTTTTCTACCTCACCCTTAGAAACTTCATAGACCGATATGCAAATGATGTGGCAAGCGGATTGGACTTCAAGGAGGTGCTTGAGGAGACTTCGGGCATGGATTTTACGGATTTCTTTGATCAGTGGTATTTCGGAGTGGGCTATCCCATTTATGATGTGTCGTGGGACCAGCAGGGCAGTACTGTGACTCTTCAATCAAGCCAGTCAAGCTCCTCTTCCCTTACACCTCTTTTTAAGATGTCCATGGAGTACAACATATTTTATGCTGGCGGGGATACCACCGTCAGAGTCTTTCATGATGAAAATGTGGAAAGCTATGAGTTTGATCTGCCTTATGTGGTGACAGGCATTGAGATTGATCCACATAACCATGTACTGGATGGAGCAAGCCAGGAGATGAAAGGTGCTTCTACAGTTAATGATCTCCCCCTTTTTTCCATCGCTCCTAACCCTAATTATGGTTCTTTCTTTTTTAGTTTGGAGGAGGATATTGGTGATGAAACAGGCAGTCAGGTACTCGTTGAAATTCTCGATCTTACCGGAAAAGTCTTGTGCCGAAGTAACTACAGGGGATGTGTTCCTTTTATGGAGTATGCAGTAAAACTTGAGGATGCGGTCGCGGGCATATACTTTGTCAGGTTCAACTATAATAACAGCTTTCAAGTGAAAAAAATTCTTGTGAAATGAAAAGGAGCCTGGTAACCATAGCAATTATAGTGTGGGCGGGACTACCTGCTCTCTATGGCCAGTTTCCGTCCAGCTTTGGTGCTAAAGCGGGAATCTCCCTGGCCAACCAGGGCTACAGGTTCACACCCATTGACTATTCCCTTGAGACGGAGCCTGTGGTGGGGCCTGCCTTTTCACTTTTTATGGAGGCTTATAAGGGAACTCATTTCAGTCTCCAGTTGGATGTGTCCTACTCCCTAAAGGGAAGTAAAACCAGTGTGGAATCGCTTACGGTTGATCACCTGGATAATGACCGGATCATTGTTACTGAGGGAGAGATGACGACTTCAACTTTTTCTTACTTATCTATTTCTCCCATGGCCCGGTACTGCCGGGGGCAGGGCTCCATGGTTCCCTATTTCCTGCTGGGCCCGAGGATGGATATCCTGTTGAAATATAAGTCGGATTCTGAATATCCACTGGATGATCAAAATAGTGTGATTCTGGGCCTGACTATTGGAACGGGCCTTGAGTACAGACTTGAAAGTCTGGGCTTATTTACAGAGCTGCAATACCAGGGTGATTTTTGGCCGGTGACCGGTCAGGATCCCCTCTTGATCAATAATCATATGCTCTCCCTCACCGTAGGACTCAGATGGCTTGATTCCGAGTGAGTTTCCTTCTCTCGGAATAGGTTATTACTTTTCGAAGCAGATCGGTGCGAAGTGTCAGGTATAGCAAAAGCGAATAAAGCCATATAGCGGCCATATTGTACCACATGGTATCAATTTCCAGGTTTCCAAGTTGCTTATTGGGGGCATAAAGGTGAGCCCTGCCATACCTGGATGTAGGTTTGGCATAGGCTGTGTTATGCTTCCTGATCATCCGGCCATCCTTTATATCCACCTTTTGTACCACACTTTTGCTCTGCACCAGGTCGTTAAGGCTTTTGTTGTCATATTTATTTCTGTAAGCTGTGTATGCCTCCACACCTCCCAGTTGCTCAATCAGAGCATCGTCAATTAGCGCTATTTGTCTTTTGGAATTGCCCACGATTCTCCCTGCCACACTGGATACCTGGTCCAGATAAGACTGAATCGCAACAGGTGTTGAATCATTATATTGCTCTGTACCAAAATCAGTGGGATCATATGCCGCGACTTCAGGAATTAGTATGCTCATATCGGCCAGCTGCATATTCAGCGTTTGCAGTCCGGTTTCTATGCTTTCAGGATCAACACCTCTACTATAACTTTCCTGAAGTTCATTCAGTTTAATCTCCATTTGAGGAACCAGGAAGGCTTTCAGGTAATCACCCCTGCTGGATTCCTGCTCACTATCAAAGTAATGTTTCTGGAACTTATTTTTTTTAAACTGCTCCACCGAAAGTGCTTCATAGGCCCAACGGGAAGTCATCATGTTACCAATCAGGGGCACATATTCATAGTTGGTCAGACTGTGGTGTAGCTTGTCATATTTCACCAGTACCCCACAAAAGAGAATCTGAGGAATCAATAAGAAAGGAACAAGAATATAGATGGTGATTACCGAATTTAGTCCGGCCGAGATATTCAGGCCGAGCATATTGGCGAAACAGGAAGTGGAGAAGAGAATCAGCCAGTATGGGAGAAGCATTCCTTTGATTTCAAAGATCAGGTTGCCAATCAATACATAAGAGAGCGATTGGAAGGCAGAGATAGCAAACATGATCAGTATCTTGGAATGAAGATAGCTGCCCCTGCTCAAATTCAGAAAAGACTCCCGCTGAATGATCTTCCTGTCCTTAATAATTTCTTCCGAAGAGATGGTCAGTCCCAGGAAAAGAAAAACCACCACACTCATAAGCAAAAAGGCGGGTAGGTTTTCATTGTTCCGGAAAACATAAGCCGCCGGATCATCGCTTGTACCACTGAAATACTTTGTAAAGAAACCCATGATAAGCGCAAGCAGTGGAGCTTCAAGCAGGGTAATCAGGATATATTGTTTATTGGTGAGCTTGGTAAGCAGATCCCTGGTGAAGAAAATCTTCGTCTGTTTCAGGAGTCCGGGGATACTGTATTGATTATCGGGGAGCTCTTCTTTATCAAGGGTCTCGCTTACTGTTTTATCACGATAGCTGTTAAAGAGGTCGGACCACTCTTTTGGACTTGTTTTGCGGGTCCGGGATAGCTTTCCATGTTCATTCACAATTTTTGCTTCGATGATCTGTAAGACCTGGTCCGGATTTATATTTCCGCAGCAGGTGCACTGAGACTCTTTGGCATTGGCATGGTTGCTTTTTGTTTTAAAGTATACTACCGCCTCTGAAGGGTTTCCACAGTAGATTTCGTATCCCCCCTTGTCCATGAAGATGATTCGATCAAACATCTTATAGAGAGTAGAGGATGGCTGGTGAATATTTACGATCACCAGTTTTCCTTTAAAAACCTGTTCCCGAAGAAGGTTCATCACCATTTCAGAGTCCACCGAGGAGAGTCCCGATGTGGGCTCATCAACAAAGAGTACGGAAGGTTCTCTGATAAGTTCCAGCGCGATATTTACTCTCTTGCGCTGACCGCCACTAATTATTTTATTAAGTGGTTTTCCCACCTTCAGATCGCCGATTTCATATAGATCCAGGTCATGCAAGACCTGGTCGACCACCTTATTGAGCTGGTCCTCATCATAGGTCTCCAGGCAAAGTTTTGCATTGTAATACAGGTTCTCCCTGACGGTGAGGTCCTCCAGTAAGAGATCGTCCTGGGGTATAAATCCAATGATCCCTTTTAGTTGTTGTCTTTCCTTTTCGTTATACAAATTATAGCCGTTGATCAGGATTTCTCCCTGCAGAGGTTCCAGGTTTCCGTTTAATACATTAAGGAGGGTTGACTTACCAACTCCGCTTCCTCCCATGATCCCGATCAGCCGGCCGGATTCTTCATTGAGATTAAAGTCATGGATTCCGTTGTTGCTGTTTTTGAAACGGAACTCCACGTCCCTGGCAATAAAGCTTATTCGTGAACTGAAAGAGGCAACCGAAAATATACCAGCCACATCCGTATAGTAGATAGTATCAATTTTCTGCCCCCTGACGGAGGCACCATGATCGAAGGTATAAGTGATTCCCGGAAGAATTAGCTGGCCATTCAGGAATAAATCTTCTTTTCCCTGATAACGAAGCACATAGGTATTTACGCTAGTAATGTTTAGAAAATATATATCCCCTTCCAGGTGATGATTATGGATATGATGGACACCCTTTACACCTGCTTTAATATCACTGTTGATTTGAAGAACAGCTTCCTTTACAGGCATGTCCTTTAAAGGGTAGATGATGAAATGCAGGATTTGCTGATACTCTTCCTCGTCAAGGTTGAAGGCTGTTGCTACTGTCTGCAGGAATTCCAGCTCTGTTTCGCGTATTTCGATTCCGTAGGCAATGTACTCCACCAATTGGATAATCACATATATCTTCTGCCCTTGCTCCAATTCTTCGTTGATTTGCTCACATATGGAGAGTATTCTTACAGCAGTAAGGGAGGTCCTTTTCTTTCTCTTTACACTTTGTTTGTCAATAGCATCATGGTGATAGTGCTGCAGGTAGTTCTCAAAAATGGCCATGTATTTTTCCGTAAGCTCGCTGTTAAGCTGGCGGGAAAGGAAAGCGCGGATAATGGATCTTTCTTTTTCTGAAATCTCCTGTATCTCATCGATGTCCACAATTAATGCAAAGAGTTGCATCATTGCTTTTAAAATGGCTTCACTCATGATTTATGTATCTACACGAATATATTCAAATTAAAGTGCTTACTCCTCGTTTGTGCTTTTTTTTTCTTATTTTGACTTTTTGATGGAGAATCAGAAAGCAATTATCGATTTTGAAGGTTCCATTTCCTTTGAGACTATGGAGCAACTGCTTAACCAGCTTAAATCAGCCTGGCAGTTCAATGCTCTCAGGAAGCCTGTGAGGAAGCGGGTATATGGCACCGTGGTCGAATCGATTGATAATATTTTCAAGTATGCTACTCCTTTTAAGACCAAGAATGGCGTGTTACAATGG
>Ga0209633_10001616_pt1 | contig 22779 bp, 20 predicted proteins | sample Cruoilmetagenom1_FD_187290 | JGI IMG/M metagenome (GOLD analysis project Ga0209633, IMG submission 187290) | Oil polluted marine microbial communities from Coal Oil Point, Santa Barbara, California, USA - Sample 1 (SPAdes) (version 2) | ecosystem: Environmental > Aquatic > Marine > Oil seeps ...
TTGAAAACTATGTTGAAAAAGGCAAAGAAATTGCCATAGGTGGCAAATTAACCAACCGCTCTTATGAAACCAAAGATGGACAAAAACGATATGTAACGGAAATTGTCGTACAAGAAGTTTTGCTTTTGAGCGCCAAAAACTAACACCCATTTTTAATAATTATAAAAGCCATTCAAAATTATTTGAATGGCTTTATTTTTGGATAAATACTTATTATTATTTTCTTTAAAATCTATTTGCGCAATAAAAAAGGTACCAAAACTGGTTTAAAACCCAACTGAATATCCGAAGGAATATAATCAATCTTATATCGATAACAAGTCTCTTTAATTTTGGCAAAATATGCTGTTACCGCTTTTTGATATTCTTGCTTTATTTGTTCCGGATAAATGTTAAGCTTCGTACCATATTCAACATCGACAAATTGCGTAGCGGTATTCTTAAAGTCAAAATGGTATTCAGTAGCCGAATCAAAAACATGAAACAACAATACTTGATGTTTATTATATTTTAAATGCCGAAGCGCCTCAAATAACGCATCTTTTTCGTGACGCGCTTCCCATAAATCCGTAAAAAGTACTATCAAACTACGCCGATGAATATTTTCAGCAATTTCGTGTAAATATTTATAGGTTTCCGTTGTTTTATGAGTCGTTTTATCATTCAAAACATTTTCCAATTGATGCAATAACAAACGGTGGTGTTTCGGATTGTTTTTCTCTTTGGCATAAAATTCATATTTATCCGAATAAATACTCAAACCTAAAGCATCGCGCTGTTTTTTGAGAATCTCCATCAATCCTGCTGTGGCAACAACAGAAAACTGAATTTTATTGAGCGCATTCATATCAAATTTTTTGACCTCTGGATAATGCATAGACGAAGAATTATCAACAATAAAATGCGCACGCAAATTGGTCTCATCTTCAAATTTTTTGGTGTATAGTTTATCGGTTTTACCATAAAGCTTCCAATCGACAAATTTGGTGCTTTCACCGGGAACATAAATTTTATGCTCTAAAAATTCTGCTGAATATCCATGAAAAGGACTTTTGTGCAATCCTACCAAAGTGCCCTCCACTACTTGCTTGGCAATTAGTTCTAAATCAGGAAGTTGATATGATTTTTTATTCAGTTTATACATAAGAATATTATAGTTTTAATCGGCTAAATGCATCGATAAAAGAGCCGGGCGTAATATTAATAATTTTTACATTTCGAGATTTTGCATAAGCATCAATATCAAAATATCCTTTGAATGCGTGCACGAATTTAATAAGAATTTCGTGCATTTTTCGCTGTCCTTTTCCCATACTTTTCATCACATCGGGACTTGCCGTTTGCGCATCATAAAAATGTTTTTGTGTCAAATAAACCGTGTTATCTTCTGCAACATACAAACTTTTCATCCAATTGTGGTCAGCACCCGTAACAAAAATATTATTAAATTTCATATTAATGGCCAACATCAATGAGGGAATTAACACATTATGCGGTCTGGGCATACCACATTGTTTTTGGTAGCAAAAGTATCTAAACTTTACAAAACCATCAATGGGCGTTGTGTTAAAATAATGTATTTTTATATGTTTATTTTCTTGAGACAGTTTATGCCAAGCTTCCGATTTTTTAGCGTCTATTCCCAAAAACAAATGCATATTCCACTGCGTTTTTTTAAGTAAATCTGCAATTACTTGCTCTTTTTTTTGACGTACATCTTCATCTACGACATCCGTCCAAAATTCAGGAACATTTACAAGATAATAAGTAGGTTTTATTTGCACATAAGCATCTGTATTAACAAAATGATTTACCGCCAAGACACTTTTATTTATTAAAAAATCTATATGCTGATCTAAAAAACCTACCAAAGAAGGACCATTGCCCAAAACAACCAAATCCGACTGAGAAGCACTCGGTAGTTTTTTTACATAACGACTCATAATCAACACTTTAAATAAGCTCATGCAAGAAGCAAAAAAGGCTTGTAAAAAAGATTGTATTTGAAGTAAAAAAGACATTATTTAAAGTTTTTTATCATATTATTATCTATTCTTTCCAGAATAAATGAAATTTTAAAATTTTGGTTTGGAAATAAATCCCATAAATTGATACCACAAAGATATAAACAACATTTTACCTTTGACAAACTGCCCTTTTAAAGCAAAAAACACCCAAAGAATGACACTGGCTGATACCTTAAACAAGTAATCAAATAAACGAAAAATCATTGCCCAAGGACAGTTAACACCAGTAGATTTTATACGAATATATTCTGCTTCGCCATTTAACTTACTAACTTTTTTGACATATTCAGGCGTAGTTCTAAAAGCATCGATATAATGCCAAACAACAACTTTTGGCAAGTATAAAACGTCATAATGCTCCGACCAAATTTTATAAAAAATATATTTGTCGTCCGAACGAAGTTTTAAATCGGTATTGAATCCGCCTATATGCTCAAAAAGAGATTTTTTAAAAATCATATTGCAACCAACAGGATAGGTATTTTTAAGTTTTTTTACGGCTTCGCCCAAATCTACCACCGAAATAATTCGCTCTATATACCGACTCATCCAAATTGGTTCTTTTTGGGTTTCATAAGTAGGTAAAACTTTACCTCCAAATGCATAAATATTTGAGTATTGCTGCACATATTTTTTTATTTGCGTTACATAATCTGGCTTGGCAATACCATCGTCATCTATAAATGATAGGTATTTTCCTTGCGCCAACGCAATACCTTTATTCCTAGCAAAAGACAATCCTTGACGGGTTTCTTTATCTAAAACTATATTAAAATCAAGGTGTTTATCCCTAAAGTTTTGAATGATTTCAGCTGTTTTGTCCGTAGAATTATTATCCACAACAATAATTTCAAAATCCTTCTTGTCAAAATCTTGTGCAACCAAACTCTGCAAAGCGCGTTCTATATGCGCATCGCGGTTATAAGTACAAATAATTACGGATAAAAACATATTCTTTTTAATAAATTACAACCAAGTTTTCCAAGGAATTCTAATCAATACCATCAAAAAAGCAATGCCATAAAAAATAAGAATAGACATATATTTTTTAGGAGAACTCATACCTTTTTTCATACGCCTATAACCGTAGTGCATAAGCAATAAAGCGAGTAACATCATCACAGGATGTTCCATGACCATCTGCCGGTCGTGCGCCACTTTCATATACGCACCAAGTTTACCTTCTTGCAGACCCTGAAAATAGGTAGAACCAAAGTAATTAATCAATCCTAATAAGATTTGTATATCAAATACGATAAGTGCAAAAGTTGCTATTCTAAAATCCTTATTATAAGAAAATACTTTTTTGTTGATAAATGCCTTTAAAAAGACAAAAAGTGTAATAATAAACATCAAAAGGACAAGTACTGCCCAATAACTATGCAAAAATTTAATCATGTTTTAATTTTTATTTATTTGCCACAAAAATAGTGAAAAATAATGGGTTTGTAAATACCAATATCAAAAGCATCAAAATCATAGATTCAACTAACATATGCCATTTTTTGGTTTACAAATCTATAAATGTATTTCTCTAAATACACATCCCGTATAGAGGTGTTATCCGCAGGGTCTCTGCGGCAATTAAACGATAAAAATATATAAATTTTAATTTAATATCGGTAAACAATCAAATGATTTTGGGTATCGTAGGCCAAAATATATTTGACACCCTTATAGATTTTTACATCTAATAATTTACTTCCCACTACTGGAAATTTAGGAATATTATTTCCTTTCTCATCAAATCCATATATTTTTTCATTATCGCTATTTGATAATAATATGTATGTTTTCTTTTGATCTTTCACAATAAAAGGTCTTTGATATTTTCCAATATCTACAGAAACTATTTTGTTGTTAATCAATATTTTATTATTAGAAACAGCGGCGAGTTTTTGCGAAGCAATTCGTGCCAAAATATGATCACCCAAGCCAAGCTTCCCTTCTTTTATATGTCCTTTGGTATCGATAGATATGATGCGATTAACATCATCAATACCCACAATTTTCTGTTGATAAACCCCCCAGTTATTTCTATTCATTTCAAAATTTTGATTGACTTTAATTCGGGTTTCTCCTCTACGATTCAACAAATACAATTCCCCTTTTTTGTCTTGCAACTGCAAAATATCTTTATTGCCAATTCTAAAATGTTGTGGTGTCGCCGTAATATCATTATTGGTTTTTACCTTAAAACCTTTAACTACTTTTGCCTGATTATCAAAAAGCCTAAACTTACGCCCTTGTGTGATTCCAAACCTGTATTTTCTATTATGGTCATAATCAAAAACAGCAATACCTTGCGTTATTTTTTGCATAAAATAATTCGGAAAATTTTCTACATTTCTACCCAAACGATCTATAACATACCAGTGATGTGGCGTTACAAAAGTATATTGAATTTTGTGATTTCTAAATAAATCTATCGCATAAATTCTGCCAACAATTGCCTCTTTCAAAGTTGTTTTCCACAAAACTTTTCCTTTTAAATTCAATAATACCAATTCGTTTTGTCCATTTTGATAAATAATATTATATGATTTAGACTGATGGTTAAAAACCAATTGCGGTTGCGTTACAACTTCCTCATTAATTATTGTAGATAAAACTTGTTCTATCACCACATTTTGATCAGATTTTTGGGACACTTTTAAAACAATATTTGTAAAAACAAATTGGTCATCCGCTTTATACGTATGTGCCAACATATAATTTTCACCATTTATTTTAACCCGGTTACGAACATAAATCATACTGTAATTTTCAGGCAATTCTGCTTGAAGCTCTTTAAAAGTATGATCCAGTGCCAAAGTAGATTTATTTTGATAATTATTAATAATTCTATGCAAATAAGCCTCATTTTCAGCTAAAATTATATAATTTTCAATATTGGCATAATATTTAGCGCTAAAATCTGGCATCAATGCTTTAAAGTGCTTATTTACAAGATCCTCATCTTTTGATTGAAAAATATCGACATTCGAAAAATTGTTTATTTTAATAGGCTCTTCTCCTATAAAATTACTGACATCTTTATACATCAACACCATTCCTTTATTGTTATTTTCTATAAAATAACCCATCGCCTGCAACCCACTCAATGCTTCATTTACAGGTTTTTCTGAATCCTTAATCCCTTCAAAAACATCTTGATATCGATGCCAAAACCTATTGACGTCTTCAAAAGAAAAAGTAAGATTTTCGCTAGCCGAATAAGGAATATAAGCAGCACAATTATTAGCAACCGCATCAATACCATTTAACACTTTTAAATAATTAGATACGCTGTCCAAGGACAAAGCCATACCGGTATAAACATGTTGTGTAGCATCAACATCATCATAAAATTCCCATTGGGTCCATCGATTAAATTTTTTAGGTAAAAAATCAGGGTATAAAAAACCATCTAACAATTTAGAATTTTGCACCATCATATGTAAATCTGCATTTTGATCCAGTGTTTTAATACCTTTAATAAAAATTGGATTTTTGCTGATTTGCGATAGTATTTTTTCATCTCTAATACAATTTTCAATCAATAATTTTTGATTAGAAATCAATATTTTATCAAATATTTGAGTGGCATAATACTGTTTTTTTTGATGATTCCCAACCATAATTCTTTTTCCTTGATATTCATAAGATTTATCATTAAAAATACTATCGATTGAAACACCACTTCCAACCGCTACAAAACCTTTTAATTTACTATTATTCAATAATATATTTATCAAAAATGGCGATTTGAAATGTATCTTACTTAAAAAAATTTGATGCCCTTCTTGTACACATTGATCGAGCAATAAATTTGTGTGATGCTTTAAAATATCAGGATTAATAATTTCAAAAACAATAGATGTTTCTACAGGAATTACATCATAAATATTTGTTGACGCAGTTGTTTTATCTGACGCACAAGATGACATGGCAAAAACAAATAACAAACTCAATAATGATATAAATACATGCTTGGCTTTCATAAAACAATTCTTAATATTGATAAAACGCTATTTTTATTCCAAAAATTCATCACAAAAAATCACAGACAAATTCTTTACAAATATAGTATTTATACCTGAATGTTTAAACTATACAAATAATAATGTTCCGGCAAAAACTATTTTTGTCGTTGTAAGGGCAAAGTTGAACAGCGCAACAAACCTTCTTGTTTAGATATTTCGGCATAGGGCACCTCTTCTACCGTCAAATCTTGCTTGCGAAGCCAATCGTTCAATCGTTTATTATTTTGCTCAGAAACAACCACTTCAGGCGAAATGGAAAAAACATTTGAAAACATATGATACATTTCGTCTGCTGTAATATGAAACATGTTTTTCAAACCAAAAATCTCAACCAATTTCTGGTATTGACTTTCAACCAAAAAGCCTTCTTTATGAATAATTGCTTTACCATGCCCTATCGGTTGAAAAACGCAATCTAAATGCAAAGCGTTTTCACGAGCATTATCATTAGATTTTTTTAAATCAAAACCAAGCACTTTTTTATTAGGAAATAATCGTTCTAAAAACACCACAGCAGCAGCATTAGTACGCGCCGTAATATAATCGGGATAATCAGGAAAACGATATGTTCCAACAAATATATAATCATGCCAAGGCATTACATCCCCGCCTTCAATATGTACTTCTTCTGGCGCCTGTAAAATATTTTCTTGCTCAAAATCTTCTAATATACTGTTAATCGCTTGAAACTCTTCCTCTCTATCGGGCAGAATATTAGATTTTATAAACTTATCCCCAATCACAAAACCAATATCACGCGTAAAAATCTGGTTGACATCAGGCAATAAATCCGGTCGATAAATTTCTACATTATATTTATGCAATACCTTTTCAAAAGCTGCCATTTCAGCTATCATATCTGATTCCTTTGGATAGGTTCCTTTTAACACATGTCTCCTAGATTTTGGATCATAACAAGAATGGGAAGTTGGTGTAGGTCCATTTTGGTCAGCTCGTCCTAAGACAACACTTATTAATGGAGAAATTTCATCATTTACATAAAATGCTTTTGCCATAGTCTCTATCTTAAAAAGATGCAAGCAAAAATAAACAAAAATATATGAAAACTAACTGATATTCTGCAAAATATAAAAAATTATGTAACATTTATATCTCTCTAATTATTAATTTGTTATAATTTTGCTCACTTATACAATTTATTATGTCAAATAAATATTATGATATTTTTGAGGATAGAAAACCTTATGTGCCTAGCAAATTTAATATTTGGAAAGATTCTTTGTTTCAAATAGCAGCCATCATTTTTATCTTTGTTGGAGTTGATTACCTGTATTGGCGCTGGAATTATTCTATCAATTGGGATGCCACTTGGATTTCTATTCCATTATATTTTGCCGAAGTTATGGCATTTATCGGTTCACTGCTAACCGTAGTTAACTATTGGACACACAAAGATCTTAAGCCCGGTAAACCAGTTCATTATTTATCTGAAATGGAAGATTTAACAGAAGGACAAACAGATAGGCCTATCAAAATAGATTTATATATCGCCACCTATAACGAAGAAATGTTCATTGTTGAAGACACCATCAGAGACGCTACAAAAGCCAAATATCCTTATGACGATGTCGATATAAAAATATATGTATTAGACGACGGACATAGAGATGGCGACAAACCCGATCAAGAAAATTTTAAAGCATTGGCCCAAAAATATAACGTAAATTATTTTGTGCGCGAAAACAACGTCGGTTTTAAGGCAGGTAATATGAACAATGCCTTTTACCAAACCGATGGCGATATTATTGCTGTTTTGGATGCCGATACTCGTATTTTTCCAAAATTTTTGGAACACACTATGGGCTATTTCAGAAACAAAAAAATGGCTTGGGTACAAACACCACAGTGGTTTTATGACATTCCGCCCGGCTTGCCATTAAAAGATTATTTATCCATTAAATATAAAAGCTTTGGAAAAATATTGGGCACCTTGATTCCTTTTTCAAAAAAATATATCGTAGGAAAAAATGTTTTTGGCACCGATCCTGAACTTTTTTACGACGCTATTTTAAGACACAGAAATGCTGCAAATGCTGCGTTTAGCTGTGGTGCAGGATCTTTACAAAGACGTAGCGCCCTAGAAAAATTGGCAATAAGAGAACAAAACATAGCTATTGAAACAGAAATAAAAAAAGCCAAAAAAACACAAAAAAATATCGATGAAACTGTTATAACTAAAAAACTGAAAAAAGAAATTCCTTTACGACCTTTTGTTCATCATATTTCAGAAGATATCTTTACATCGATTATGCTGCATTCGGACAGGCATAAGTGGCAATCCTATCAACATGCAACTCCTGAGTGCAAAATGCTTTCACCCCAAACCTTTGATATTTTTATCAAGCAATTTGCAAGATACGGAGAAGGTACTATCGATATTGCTTTTAGCAAAAACAATCCGGCATTAATCAAAGGTATGAGCATCAGACAACGATTGGCATACTTGGAAACCATTTGGTCGTACTTATCACCTATTTGGTTACTGATTTTTATTTTTTATCCAATTATCTTTTTCTTTACCTTGATACCACCTCTAAAAGCTTTTAGTTTTGACTTTTTTATTAGAATTGTACCATTTTTATTGCTAAATGTTTTAGTTACTTCAATTGGTAATTGGGGTAAAGAAACCAAGCGACCGGAACAGTTTTATCAATCAGGTTTTTGGTATAAATTACAAGCGCTATACAAAGTCTTAATAAAAGGAAATGTCAAATTTAATGTAACGAGTAAATCTATTAAATATAGCAACTCCAATCTAAAACATGTCTGGCCACATTTAGCCATATTTATATTGACATTTTTAGGAATTGGCTATAACTTATATTTAGTTTACAACAATAGTCACCCCTCCTATTCCGCATTTTTCGCCAATATTTTTTGGAGTGTTTTTACTTTTTATTTAATATCGCCTTACGTAAGAGCTGCTTTCTGGAATAAAGATTTATATGATCATTCAATTAAACATTATTTACAAAAAAAAACAGAAAAATCCTAACTATAAATAAAAAAATTATCAAATGAAAATTGTTATAGATTTTAATAGAATCGGAAAATTCTTAAAATTACTCATAAAACCTGTCGTAATGTTTATCGCCATGTATGGAGGTGCCAATGCTGTTTTATTTATTGAAAAAGCACGACCTTCTGATTTTGGTTTCTATAAAGATATTTTTTCAAAAGAAATACTTATAAAACCATCCAAATCATATCCCTTGCGAAAATATGGCGACAGCCTAACAGCTCAAGACTTAAATGACGCTAAAATTGCTTGGCAATATTTTGAAAATAATTATCAAGAAAAAACCGGACTTTTTAATAGCGTAGATAAATATCCCGCTACTACTTTTTGGGATATTAGCAGCTCTTTTCACGCCGTAATGAGTGCTTATGAAATTGGTATAATTGATAGTTTAGAGTTTAATCACAAAATGACAAAAGGATTGCAATCATTGCAACAAATCAAGCTTTATAAAAATGAATTGCCTAACAAAGTTTATAGCACCATTAATTTGAATATGGTAGATTACACCAATCACAGTACAACCGACGGTGTTGGTTGGTCGGCTATGGATATTGGTCGTTTTTTTGGCGTACTAACGCGTATCGAAAAATTTTACCCGAAATATATCAAAGATATTGAAAAAATTATTTCTCATTGGAATATCGACAGGGTTTTGGGCAAAGATGCCACCCTTCACGGTATTGGATTTAGTTTTAAAGACAAAAGCGTAAAGATTGTACAAGAAGGTAAATTGGGTTATGAAGAATACGCTTCAAAAGGTTATATCCTAAATAATTATGATGCCTCTGAATCATATAAATACACAGATTTTTTAAAATTTGTAAATATTTATGGCATCCAAATCGGTGCAGATACAAGAGAAGTAAAATATCATCCGGCTTATAACTACGTGCTATCAGAACCCTATATTTTAGATGGCTTAGAAAACGGTTTTGATATTAATTCGAGAGAATTGGCTTACAGGCTTTACAAAGTCCAAAAACGCAGATCCAAAATCACTGGTAAACCGGTGGCTGTATCAGAAGATCATTTAGATAAAGCACCCTATTTTATTTACAATTCGGTTTATGCCAATAGCAAAAAATGGATTTGCTACGCCGAAAACGGAGACGAAGCAAATGATTTTAAACAATTATCAACCAAAGCTGCTTATGCTTGGGCAACACTTTTTGACGACGCTTATTCCAAAGATTTGAAAGAAAGTATAAAAGATTTATTTAACGAAAAAAAAGGCTGGTACGCTGGCAGATATGACAAAGATGGAAAAATTAATAAAGCTTTAACCGCAAATACCAATGGTGTTATTTTGGAAGCTATTTACTATAAATTACACGGACCTATATTAAAAATCAATTATACAAAATAAATAGTATTTTATAATTATTTTAAATAAAATAGCTATTAAAAAATATAAACAAATGAAAAAAATAACAATTATTACAATATTGTTTTTCAGCATACAAATCAGTACAGGACAAGGCTTTTTTGGAGAGGGAAGTTCAACAATGTCCGATGTTTTTAACAGCGATTGCTGTTTGCTGGGACAATACAAAATTATGGGCTCTGTAGTCGGTTTTTATAATAAAACAACCTATTTAGATAATCAAAAAAATGAAATAAATTATAATAGATATGGTTTAAATTATAATATAACAGCCAAATTCTACAAAGAATTTCAGCTTCGATTATCTTTATTTACAGACTTAAATCAAGATAAAACCAAACCCAAATTTCTATCAAATATGTATTATTCCATCGGAAATTACAATTGGCACAAAAATACTTTTTCGTACGGTTATGAAAACTACCAACCCAACAGATTTGATGGAACATACAATTTCTTTGATAATATGAAACGTGGTTTTTTCTTTACAAGTTTTAATTTTTACGCTTTAGATCAATTTGCTAAACTAAAATTGGACGAAACCTCACAAATGTATATCTCACCATTTGTTCGTTATCAATTTGAATACACAGACAGGTTTGGTGAAAAAGTTTTAGGTAACAACAAAACTGTACTAGGCGCATCACTACGTTATGTAATTTGGAAAAACATCTACGTAGAAGGATCCGTATTTTATTACCCGACTAAAGCATCAAAAATGCCTTGGGATCCAGACTTTACCTACGGATTTGGTTTGTTTAATTGGCAGAGCTTCAAACTTAACTTTTCTTATGGAAATTGGATTGCCAATCGATTCCCATGGAACAATAAAGAAATGAAAAATGACTTTACCAATGGTGAATTTAAGGCTTCATTCTCGTTTATTTGGTAAATTTTACCCAAAAATCATCTAAAAAAAATTATATTATTATCAATTTAAAGCAAAGTATATAAAATATAATGTATGAAATGTTAAAATTGATACACATTTTGCTTTAATTAGAAAAAAACACGCAAAAAAAACTTGTATATTTATAAAGTTTTATATTTTTGCCGAACATTAATCAATAAAAAAATAAATATTATGTCTGACATTGCATCAAGAGTAAAAGCAATTATCGTTGACAAATTAGGCGTTGACGAAAACGATGTAACCCCCGAAGCTAATTTCACAACTGACCTTGGGGCTGATTCACTTGACACAGTTGAATTAATTATGGAGTTTGAGAAAGAATTTGATATTCAAATCCCTGATGATCAAGCTGAACAAATTCAAACTGTAGGTCAAGCGATCAAATACATTGAGGAAAATTTATAATCTTATAAATATTTAAGATGGAATTAAAACGAGTTGTAGTTACGGGTTTAGGAGCGTTAACCCCCATTGGAAATAATGTGCAGGAATACTGGGAAGGATTAATTTCCGGCACCAGTGGTGCTGCACCCATTACCAGGTTTGATGCTTCTAAATTCAAAACTCGTTTTGCTTGTGAAGTAAAAAACTACAATCCATTAGATCATTTCGACAAAAAAGAAATACGAAAAATGGATTTGTACACCCAATTTGCTATGATTGCTTCTAAAGAAGCTATAGCAGATGCTAATTTTGATAATGAAAAATTAGACCACGATAGAATTGGTGTGATTTTTGGATCTGGAATTGGCGGATTACAAACTTATGAAGACGAAATACGAAATTTTGTACTCGGAAATGGAACACCAAGATTTAATCCTTTCTTTATTCCAAAAATGATTTCCGATATGGCTGCAGGTTTGATTTCTATTGAAAACAAATTTCACGGTCCAAATTATGCTACAGTTTCCGCTTGTGCTACATCATCCAATGCCATTATTGACGCTTATAACATTTTGCGTTTAGGTATGGCAGATGCTATGGTAACCGGAGGCGCAGAAGCTGCTATTACCCATGCCGGTGTTGGCGGATTTAATGCTTTAAGAGCCATTTCTACTAGAAATGATGATCCAAAAACAGGCTCAAGACCTTTTGACAAAGACCGCGATGGTTTTGTTATAGGAGAAGGCGGAGGCGCAATAATTTTAGAAACTTATGAACATGCCAAAGCGCGTGGTGCTAAAATTTATGCTGAAATTTTAGGCGTAGGAATGTCTGCTGATGCATACCACATGACTGCCCCTCATCCTCAAGGAAAAGGCGCATCATTGGTGATGAAAAATGCACTAAAAGATGCCAACTTACAATCTCAAGCAGTAGATTACGTAAATGTACACGGTACCTCAACACCTCTTGGCGATACTTCAGAAATAATAGCAATAAAAGATGTGTTTGGTGAACATGCGTATAGATTAAATGTAAGTAGTACCAAGTCAATGACCGGACACTTATTAGGAGCAGCCGGTGCTATTGAAGCTATTGCAAGCATATTAGCCATACAAAATAGTATTGTTCCACCTACCATTAATCACTTTACCGATGACCCAGCAATTGATCCTGAAATCAATTTAACTTATAACAAAGCTCAAAAAAGAGACTTAAATGTTGTTATAAGCAATACTTTTGGTTTTGGCGGACATAATGCATCCATTATTTTTGGTAAATTTTAAAACACCTGTTTTTGAATTTCTTATCTAAGATATTTATTTCTAATAAAACGACAAAAAATACGTCGTTAAATACACAGTTAGAAAGTTTATTAGATATTAAACCAAAAAATATTTCTTTTTACAAAGAAGCACTTACACATAAAGTACACAATCTAAAAGATAAAAACGGACAAAAAATCAATTTTGAACGTTTAGAATTTCTTGGCGATGCCATTATCGAAACAGTTGTATCTGATTATCTTTTTAGAGAATTACCCAACGCCAATGAAGGTGAATTAACCATCATGCGTTCAAAGATTGTCAATCGAAGACATTTAAACGAATTGGGCGATAGTTTTAATATTACCGATTTATTATCTAAAAACAACACAAATAAACAACTGGGGAACAATATTTCCGGCAATCTTTACGAAGCACTAATCGGTGCGATTTTTCTAGACAAAGGCTATGAAGGTGCCAAAGATTTTATCTACAAAAATATGATTACCCCACATATTGACCTTGAAAAACTAGATAAAAAAATCGGTAGTTATAAAAGTTATATGATAGAATGGGCACAAAAAAATCATCACAATCTTGCTTTTTTTTCTGAAGATGATATAAATAATGGGAAACAGAATTATTTTAAAGTCAATCTGATGCTCAATCAGAAAAAAATAAGCCAAGGCAGATCTAACAGTAAGAAAAAAGCTGAAGAAATTGCCGCCCGAAGAGCCTATTTTGCTATACACCCTAACTATAATGGCAAAAATTAGAAAAAGAAAAAAAATATACAAAATTGAAGATGCTTGTCCAAGTGATAATTACACCATTATTGGCATCAAAGCAAACAAACCCATTCACAATATCGCTTTTGACTTAAACAAAAGTTTTAATTTACAATTATATTTTCACAATCAAAAACTAATTATAAACCGCAATCAAAAAGAACTTAGTTTTGATTTGTTTACAAATCCTCAAAAAGATCCGGAAGAAAAAATATGGTTGGTCGCAAACGAAACCTTTTTTGAACAAGAAAACCCTGCTAATAGTCTATTTTCTAGCATGGAAGCAGACTGGATTTACAAAGAACTAAAAAACATCGATTACTTACTATTTGTTCCTCTTGACTATCCTTTACAATATATTGATTTTCAGCAAAACTTTAAGTCTTTTTACAAACTTAAATGGATTACCGTAAACATGGACAAACTTTCCGAGCATTTACCCGTTTTTCCAACAGAATAAGTTTTTCTTTTATAAATTCTTACTATCTTTGATATTTCTAAAATAACACATTGTAAAATATCGTTATAAAAACTATAAAATAATAAGTATATGAAAAAATTTATCTTTATTTCAATCAGTCTTTTACTACTGACCTCATGTGTTAGCACCAAAAAATACCAAGATTTAGATAATAAATATATCAAAACGCGCAGTGAAAATCAAGTCCTTAAATCAAGAATAGACAGTTTAGAAAACAAATCCTTAAAAGATGTGTCTGCATTGGAAAAAATGAAATTGGATTATGATAATATGAAAAGTAAGTACGATATTCTAAACAAACTGTTTACAGTAAAAGATAATGCCTACAAAAAATTACAAGCAAGTTACGACGCCTTATCACAAAGTAGTAGCCAAACATTGGCATACGAAGCCAAAAAAAGTCAAGAATTATTAAAAGAATTGAATAAAAAACAAGCAGAATTGGCAAGCGAAAGCACACGATTGGAAACAATGAAAAAAGAATTGAACAAACGTGCCCAAAAAATTGACCAACTTGAAAGCTTAATTGCTGCAAAAGATGCTAAATTAAACAATCTTAAAAATTCACTCTCTCGTGCATTAACCAACTTTAAAGGACAAGGTCTAAAAATTGAACAACGCAACGGAAAAGTATATATTTCAATGGAGAATAAATTACTTTTTGATTCCGGCAGCTGGAACGTTAAACAAAATGGTAAAAATGCCATCAAAAAAATTGGAACCGTATTATCCGCCAATCCTGATATAGAAATTGATATTGAAGGACATACCGACAATATAGCTTATAACGGCAGAAATACCATCATTGATAATTGGGACTTATCTGTCAAAAGAGCTACCTCTGTGGTACGTCAATTAATGAAAAATAAAAATATTGATCCAAAAAGATTAATCGCATCAGGCAGAAGCAAATACCACCCGATTGCTGACAATTCAACCAAATCCGGACGTGCCAAAAATCGTAGAATCGAAGTGATTCTAACACCAAATCTCGATAATATTATGAATTTATTAAAAAAATGATTCCCAATGAAAATTACAGTTGTAGGAACAGGATATGTTGGATTGGTAACAGGCACATGCTTTGCCGAATCTGGAAATGAAGTTATTTGTATAGATAATAACCAAGACAAAGTGGCGCAAATGAAACAGGGAAATATCCCTATTTATGAGCCCGGATTGGAAACACTTTTTCATAGAAATATAAAAGCAGATAGACTTAGATTTTCTACCAATTTACAAAAAGGCATACAACACGGTGAAGTTATTTTCTTGGCTTTGCCCACACCCGAAGATGAAGATGGTTCCGCCGATTTGTCCTATGTGATGGATGTTGCAGGTAAAATTGGAGAAATTATAGACCTAGACACCCCGACAAAATACAAAATAATTGTCAACAAAAGTACTGTTCCCGTTGGAACTGCCGAAATTGTTACCAAACTAATTAAAGAAAAAACCAACAAAAAATTTGACGTGGTATCAAACCCTGAATTTTTGAGAGAAGGTTTTGCTGTAGATGACTTTATGAAACCCGAAAGAGTGGTCATTGGAACTGATAGCACTGACGCACAAAACAGAATGCGTCGTTTATACGAACCTTTTGTACGCTCTGGAAATCCAATTTTAATGATGGATCAACGTTCATCTGAAATCACAAAATACGCGTCCAACTCGTTTTTAGCAATGAAAATTACATATATGAATGAGATTGCCAATTTTGCTGAAAAAGTAGGTGCCAATGTCGATAAAATTCGTATTGGTATGGGAACCGACTCGCGTATTGGAAAACGTTTCTTATTCCCTGGCATTGGCTACGGCGGATCATGTTTTCCCAAAGATGTCAAAGCACTTTATAAAACTGGTTTGGAACATGGATATGAGTTTAAAACCTTAAAATCTGTCATTGAGGTAAATGATAGACAACGAAAAATTATGATTCCGAAAATCTTGAAATATTTTAATCAAGATTTAAAAAATAAAAAAATTGCCATTTGGGGATTGGCATTTAAACCCGAAACAGATGATATTAGAGAAGCGCCTGCCCTATATATGATTGAAGAATTACTTGCCGAAGGTGCAAATATTCACGCCTTTGATCCGGAAGCTATGGACAATGTCAAACAAAAATATGGCGAACGTATCAGTTTTGGACAAAATATGTATGAAATATTAGAAAATGCCGAAGCACTTATCATAAGTACAGAATGGAATATCTTTAGAACACCTGATTTTGACAGAATCAAAAAACTACTTAAAAACAAACTTATTTTTGATGGCAGAAATGTTTATAAAGCTACAGAAATGAACAATAATGGATTTACCTATTTTTCGATAGGTAGAAAACCGATCAACATCCCTAGAAAATTATGGAAAGAGTTTTAATCACCGGAGCTGCCGGATTTTTAGGATCGCATTTAATAGACAAATTTCTTTCAGAAGGATTTGAAGTTATTGGTATAGATAACTTTATCACTGGAAATCCTAATAATATAGCACATGTTACGACACATCCCCATTTTAGTTTTATAGAACAAGATGTAACTAAGTATATAAAAATAGATAGTGATTTAGATTATATTTTGCATTTTGCCTCACCCGCAAGTCCCATCGATTATTTAAAAATACCCATTCAGACGCTAAAAGTTGGCTCTTTGGGCATCCACAATGTATTAGGATTGGCAAAAGCAAAAAAGGCACGCGTATTAATCGCTTCTACTTCTGAAGTTTACGGAGATCCACTTGTGCATCCTCAAACTGAAGATTATTTTGGCAATGTAAATCCAATAGGACCAAGAGGTGTTTATGACGAAGCAAAACGTTTTCAAGAAGCCATGACAATGGCATACCATAATTTTCATGGATTGGAAACTAGAATTGTCCGAATTTTTAATACCTACGGTCCAAGAATGCGCCTAAATGACGGAAGGGTTATACCTGCATTTTTGGGTCAAATATTGCGTGGAGAAGACTTAACTGTTTTTGGCGATGGGCAACAAACGCGTTCTTTTTGTTTTATAGATGACCAAATAGATGGCATATTTAAATTATTATTTTCCAATTACGCTTTGCCTGTAAATATTGGTAATCCCAATGAAATATCCATCTTAGAATTTGCTAAAGAAATCCTTAAAATGAATGGCAACAAATCCAAAATTATATTTAAAAATTTACCTGTAAACGATCCAATGCAACGATGCCCTGACATTCATAAAGCAAAAGAATTGCTTAATTGGACACCCAAAATTGGACGAGAAGAAGGCATAAAAAAAACATACGATTATTTCAAGACTTTGAGTAAAGAAGCATTATATAAAACCGAACACAAAGATTTTTCTAATTATATCAAATAAAAAACTAATAGAAATCTGAAGTATAAATACTATACACTAAATTAATTGAATTAAATAAAATAACAATAATAAGCAACAAACCATAACCAACATGAAACAAACACATAGATATTCATATTTAATTCTTCCAATAATTTATTTAATGGATGCTATTTTGATTTTTCTATTTGTATATCTATCAATACACCACAACCTAACATTAAATACCTTTTGGTATTTAGTTTTTTGGTTTGTAACCAGTTTTTTTACCAAATATTACGAAGTTTACAGAAATACCCGACCTGCTGAAATTATTAGTAAATCTATCAAACAATTATTAGTAATGGACTTATCGGTTATAGCATATTTTCATTTTTTTGCCATTCAATTATCCAACCGCAACTTAATAAAATATTTGTTATTGCTCAATATCTTTATGTTGCTTGTTAAATTACTTATCTACGTTCTTTTTAAAATTTATAGATCCAAAGGAGGTAATAACCGAAATTATATTATTGTAGGTTACAACGATGAAACCATAAAGTTTAAAAAAATATTAGATACAAGAGTCGATTACGGATATATTTTTAACGATTTTTTTGGTAAAAAAAATATTCCAGAAGTATATGGTGATTTCTCCAATATAAAAGATTATGTCTTAAACAATTATGTAGATGTTATATTTTGTTCCTTAAAAGAATGTTCAGACGATCAAATTAAAGAAATTATAAATTTTGCAGACGACCGATTCATCAACGTTAAATTTATCCCTGATAACAAAGAGATTTTAGGAAAAAATTTAAACATTGATTATTTTGATTATTTTCCCGTCCTATCGATGAATAAATCACCTTTAGACAAACCTATAAATAAAATAATTAAACGTTCTTTTGATATTATTTTCTCATTCTTAGTAATGGTTTGCGTTCTATCTTGGCTCGTGCCGCTGCTAAGTATTGCCATAAAAATAGAGTCAAAAGGCTCAATATTTTTTACACAGTTACGCAATGGAATTAATTATAAACCTTTTTATTGTTACAAGTTTCGCTCCATGCGTCCTAATAAATTTGCAGACTCAAAACAAGTGAGTAAAGGTGATAATCGTATCACAAAAATTGGAAAAATATTACGAAAAAGTAGCGTTGATGAACTCCCTCAGTTTATCAATGTTTTTAAAGGCGAAATGTCCGTTGTTGGTCCTAGACCACATATGATAAAAGAAAACGAAAGATTCCTAAAAAGAGTCGATAAATTTATGGGACGCCACTATGTTAAACCTGGCATTACCGGATTGGCACAAGTAAAAGGATATAGAGGCGAAATAAAAACAGATGAAGATATTCATAATCGTCTAAAATACGATTTGCATTATATAGAAAACTGGTCGTTTTGGTTAGATTTGAAAATTATTTTATTCACCATTTTAAATGTAATTAAAGGTGATGACAAAGCCTACTAACAAGCTATAAACTCTCAAAAACCACACCTCTTTCTTGAAGATTTTTTAATACTTCAGGTAAAATTTTTTTTAAATTTTCTGCTGCTTTTAAACTATCGTGAAAAACCAATATGTCTCCCTTTTTTGTTTTTTTTGTTAAAAATTTAATTGATTTTTGAATATCTAAATTACTAGAAAAATCCCCAACAATAATACGCCACATTACAATTTTAAAACCACTTTTTTGTAATATTTTAATTTGTGTACTTTTAATCTGACCATGTGGAGGTCTAAATAATTTTTTAGAATTAATATAAGTTTCAATTAATTCTTCTGTTTGCAAAACTTCCTCAAAATAATCGTTATTATTAGCCTGCCATCCTTTTACATGCTGGTATGTATGGTTGGCAATAAGATGCCCTTCAGAAACAATTTCTTTCACAATATTTGGATGCTTTTTGATGTTATTACCAACACAAAAAAAAGTAGCTTTTGCTTGGTATTCTCTTAATTCCTTTATAACCCAATTTGTAATTTCAGGCGTAGGACCATCATCAAAAGTAAGATAAACAACTGGTTTATTTGTTGAAATACCATATATCAACGAAGTAAATATATATTGGATAAAACGTGGAAATTTTAACGGATAAATATTCATCTCTACTTATTTTTGAGGTAAATATCTGCTATTTCTTTAATCGTTTTCTCAATAGGTCTATACGAAAAACCAAACGTGTTCATTAATTTTTTTGAACTAAAATAATGTTGTTGAAAACCACTTCTCGCTATACTCTTGGTCAAAATCGGTTTGGTTTTAAAACCAGCCGATTTTAAAAATTCAAATCGCCATATAATATTAGTAATCCAAGGTTTCAACAAATATTTTGGCTTCGGCTTATCAAATGCCTCCGCTATAAAATCAAATACTTTCTTATAAGATATATTTTCAGCCGAAACAATAAATGAATCATTAACCACATTGCTTTGCATAGCTTGAATCATGATATTTACAAGATCCCAAACATCCACAAATCCATTAACACCATTAGTGTAAAAAGGCATCCCCTTATATATTCTATTAAATATTGAACCCGTACCTTCTTGCCAAAAACCTGCACCTAATACAATAGACGGATTAAAAATCACTGCATCTAAACCTTCTTGTGTAGCACGCCAAACTTCCATTTCTGATAAATATTTAGTATGCGCATATTCGCTACTATTTTCTTTCCAATTCCAATATGTTTTTTCTGTAATAGGATTGTCCGAATTTCCCAACGCCGCAACAGAACTTAAATGTACAATCTTATGGATATGATTTACATTTGCTAAATTCAATAAATTAGTGGTACCTTCCACATTGACCGCATGCATCTTTTTATCATCCAAAGGATTAAATGAAACAATAGCAGCTGTATGGTAAAGCTTATCAATTCCTTCAAAAACCGGTTCTAAAGAAAATATGTCCGTAATATCAGCCTGAACCCATTCTATTTTATCAAAAAATACATCAGCAGATGCACTATATAAAGAAAATAATCTTTTAGTTTTTTTTAAACTAGATTCTTCTCGATAAATGGCGCGTATTTTTTCTTCCTTCTGTACCAACAAAAAGAGTAAATGAGACCCAATAAAACCTGTTCCGCCAGTAACTAATATCATAGTGTATGATCATAAATTATTAGATACCAAAGTAACGAAAAAAAATATCCAAAAAAAAATATTTTTTATTTTGTATTCAAAAAAAATATTCTATATTTGCACTCGCTAAACGAAAGAAACCAACTCAACAATTCAATTAGCTAAATGAAATGATGTTGAAATAATGAAAAAATTAATGCACTCTTTTTGAGTACAAAAATAGGTCCGGTAGTTCAGTTGGTTAGAATGCCTGCCTGTCATCCCGATAGAAATCGGGACGAGTTCGTGTCTCATTTCCCTCGTTAAATGAAATGATGTTGAAATAATGAAAAAATTAATGCACTCTTTTTGAGTACAAAAATAGGTCCGGTAGTTCAGTTGGTTAGAATGCCTGCCTGTCACGCAGGAGGTCGCGAGTTCGAGTCTCGTCCGGACCGCCAACAATAATAAAGGGAAGCAATAAATTGCATCCCTTTTTTTATGCCATTTATGAACCACTTCGTTTACATAATTTATGCTGAAAAATTTGATAAGTATTACAAAGGTTATACCACAAATCCTGAAAATCGACTAAAACAACACAATAACAAAGAAAGTCGTTATACCGCTTATTTTACGCCTTGGATATTGATGTATTTACAAAAATTTGATACAAAAAAAGAAGCTTTAATTAGAGAAAAAGCTTTGAAAAAATTTTCTAAGAAAAGTCTAATCAACTTGATTAAATCGCCAAAAAATATATTGAATAATTAATGCCGGTTAGAATGCCTGCCTGTCATCCCGATAGCTATCGGGACGCGTTCGAGTCTCGTCTCCCAAGATTCCTTGGGACCAACAATAATAAAGAAAAGCTTATTGCTTCCCTTTTTTTTATGCCATTTATGAATCATTTCGTTTACATAATTTATGCTGAAAAATTTGATAAGTATTACAAAGGTTATACTACAAATCCTGAAAATCGACTAAAACAACACAATAACAAAGAAAGTCGTTATACCGCTTATTTTACGCCTTGGATATTGATGTATTTACAAAAATTTGATACAAAAAAAGAAGCTTTAATTAGAGAAAAAGCTTTGAAAAAATTTTCTAAGAAAAGTCTAATCAACTTGATTAAATCGCCAAAAAATATATTGAATAATTAATGCCGGTTAGAATGCCTGCCTGTCATCCCGATAGCTATCGGGACGCGTTCGAGTCTCGTCTCCCAAGATTCCTTGGGACCAACAATAATAAAGAAAAGCTTATTGCTTCCCTTTTTTTTATGCCATTTATGAATCATTTCGTTTACATAATTTATGCTGAAAAATTTGATAAGTATTACAAAGGTTATACTACAAATCCTGAAAATCGACTAAAACAACACAATAACAAAGAAAGTCGTTATACCGCTTATTTTACGCCTTGGATATTGATGTATTTACAAAAATTTGATACAAAAAAAGATGCTTTAATTAGAGAAAAAGCTTTGAAAAAATTTTCTAAGAAAAGTTTAATCAACTTGATTAAATCGCCAAAAAATATATTGAATAATTAATGCCGATTAGAATACTTGCCTGTCATCCCGATAGCTATCGGGACGCGTTCGAGTCTCGTCTCCCAAGATTCCTTGGAACCAACAATAATAAAGAAAAGCTTATTGCATCCCTTTTTTTTATGCCATTTATGAATCATTTCGTTTACATAATTTATGCTGAAAAATTTGATAAGTATTACAAAGGTTATACCACAAATCCTGAAAATCGACTAAAACAACACAATAACAAAGAAAGTCGTTATACTGCTCATTTTACGCCTTGGTTATTAGTGTATTTAGAAAAATTTGATACAAAAAAAGATGCTTTAATTAGAGAAAAAGCTTTGAAAAAATTTTCTAAGAAAAGTTTAATCAACTTGATTAAATCGCCAAAAAATATATTGAATAATTAATGCCGGTTAGAATACTTGCCTGTCATCCCGATAGCTATCGGGACGCGTTCGAGTCTCGTCTCCCAAGATTCCTTGGAACCAACAATAATAAAGGGAAGCAATAAATTGCTTCCCTTTTTTTATGCCATTTAT
>Ga0209633_10001617_pt1 | contig 22759 bp, 16 predicted proteins | sample Cruoilmetagenom1_FD_187290 | JGI IMG/M metagenome (GOLD analysis project Ga0209633, IMG submission 187290) | Oil polluted marine microbial communities from Coal Oil Point, Santa Barbara, California, USA - Sample 1 (SPAdes) (version 2) | ecosystem: Environmental > Aquatic > Marine > Oil seeps ...
TCGTTTGTAATTGTACTTTTGTTAATTCAATCATCTCTCTTATTTTTTAAAAGTTATTGCTAACTTCAAATTTATAAGTTGAGATGATTCTTTAAGTAGTCTCAGACACACTTTTTTGGACGGTATCCTATTTTACTTGATAGATATTATTATGAATCATTTAATTTTAATTTACTATGATGAAAATATTTGAATCTATACTATGATTTTAATCACAATTTTCTACTACAAAAAAATTAATGTTTACCATTAAAAGGATGTGAAGTTTTTTCAAGTTTAGCTAACGGATGATAGTCACCTTGTAAAGGAGAGATTTCTGCATTTCTGATGGACTGAACGATCTCAATAGATTGTCTTGCATCTTTCAATCCAAAACCATTACCTGCTAAAATATCTTTATAACTCTCAGTATGTAGTTCAGTAAAACCACCACTAAATTCTATTTCATCTCCCTCTACTTTAATGGAACGATAGGTTCTTTGTCCTTTATCTTTTATCTCTTGCGGAATAACATTATAATCTATTGATAAAAACCAACGAACTCTTGCTCTTTCAAATTCAAGATAACCTGCTGCTCTATCATGTGTATGTAAGTGTACTACATTTTGTTTTACATCCCCAAAAATCCATGATAACATGTCATAAAAATGCACCCCAATATTTGAAGCGATACCACCAGATTTAGAAACATCTCCTTTCCAAGATGTATAATACCAATGCCCTCTTGATGTTAAATAGGTTAAATCTACATCATAGATTTTATCCTTAGGGCCTTTGTCAACTTTCTTTTTAAGATCGATAATACTTTGATGCAATCTTAATTGTAAAATAGTATAGACTTTCTTAGCAGTTACTTTCTCAATATCTAGTAATGCATCGATATTCCAAGGATTTAATACTAATGGTTTTTCACAAATAGCATGTGCATCTCTTCTCAAAGCTGTCCTTATATGTGCATCATGTAAATAATTTGGTGTACAGATACTAACATAATCTAAATGAATATTTTTTTCTCTTTTTAATTTCTCTAAGTGTCTATCAAAACGTTCAAACTCAACAAAAAAATCTGCATTTGGAAAATAACTATCCATTATACCTACAGAATCAAATTTGTCTAAAGCAGCAATAAGATTATTATTGGTGTCTTTAATGGCTTTTAAATGTCTTGGAGCAATATAACCTGCAGCTCCTATTAATGCAAAATTTTTCATGTTTTTTCTTTTTTATAAAATTTTATTCTCAGTCTTTTTTACAAAATTTAAAGGTATTTCAGCTCCAAAATAACTATTTAATGCTTTTATATTTATAAATACTTTGTGTTTGTTTTTTTCTTTAATGAACTGTGCTTTTAATCCTGTCAAAGGTCCTTTTATAACTTCAACTTCATCTCCTTTCAATAAGTCACATTTTTTTGCTAAGTGAATATTATTATCATTATTCAATAATAATCTTAAATCTTCTATTTCTTGATCTTTAACAATGGCATTTTTACCTAAATATTTTAAAATTCTTACAGTACCATAAACCGACAAAACATGGTTTAATTTTGCTTCTTCAATTTTTATAAAAACATAGGATGAAATTAGTGGAGTTTTAATTCTCTTTTTTCTATCACTCCATTGCCTTACGGTAGTAATTAGGGGTAAGTAAGCTTCATATCCAGAACAATTCAATTGTTCATATACTTTTTTTTCAGCTTTGGCACGCGTATATATAGCATACCAATTTTTAGGTTTAGGTTTTAGCATTATAATTCTTTCTTTTTCGTCTTATCTAAAACGAGACAAATGTAAGTATATTTTATATCATAATCAATTTAAATAAAAAGACTGCTTTTTAGTATCAAAAAATATTTATAGCTCAATAAAAAAATAATAGCCTAAAAATCTTAAATTTAAGATTTTTAGGCTATTATGTCTTTTGAATCAAATTTCTACTACTTACTTAAGTAGTAAAATTAAATAACTAAAATCTTTTTTGTTTCATTAAAATTTTCATTAAACATTCTCAATAAATATACACCTTTTTTCATATTAGAAAGATCTATTTGTGTAAAAACACCATTATCATCTGCTTTAACTTCTTTAGTATAGATAACCTTGCCATTTAAAGATATTACATTTAACATTAATTTTGTTTTTTGAGAAGGTAAATGAATGTTTACTATTCCTTGAGTTGGATTGGGATAGGTTATAAATTCTTCCTTTTTATTACTAGAACAATTCTCTACAGTAACAATAATTTCAACGGTTTCAAGTATTCCTTTTTTTTGAGCAGAAACACTATAGGTTGTTGTTTGTTGTGGCTTAACAGTAATAGCTGAATCCATTTCCCCTGTATTCCATAAATAGTTAGAACTACCCTGAGCTTGTAAAATTAATTCATCACCAATACAAATAGTAACATCTTCTCCATTATTAATAGTTAATGGAATATCTTTTATGGTAACCTTAACGTCATCTGTACCTCTACAGCTGGCTTCTGCTCCAACTTCTACTGTATAAACAGTCGTTTCATTTGGTTGCACATCAATACTAGCTGTTGTTTCCCCTGTACTCCATAAGAATACTGTACCACCTGTAGCAGTTAAAGTCACCAAGTCTCCAGATTCAATAGTTACATCATTTCCTGCATTGGCTGTTACAGATTCTTTAACAGTAACTGTAATTTCATCAGTAGCACTAGTACTACAATGACTACTTGATGTTACAGAATACACTGTAGTTTGATTTGGGCTAATTAAAATACTAGAAGTAGTTTCACCTGTATTCCATAAAAAATCACCTGTACCAGTTGCAATTAATGTGATTTGTTGTCCTGAACAAATTGTTTTATCCTCTTCTAATGTTACTGTTGGTGCTTTTTCAACTTTAACATATACATCATCAGAAACTGAACAATCACCTATTGTTGAAGTAACCCAATATGTTTTAGGTGAATTAGGACTTACAGTTATGCTTGCTGTAGTTTCACCTGTACTCCATTTAAAATCCCCGTTTCCTTGAGCAATTAAGGTAACTGATTCTCCTGTACAAATTGTTTTATCCTCTCCTGCATCAACAATAATTTGTTTTCCTACATTTACTATTATTTCATCAGTAACAGTTACCCCACATGAATCATCAGTGACAGTAACTGAGTATGTTGTTGTTTCTAAAGGGCTAACTCTTATCCTAGCAGATGTTTTGCCATTACTCCATAAAAAACTTCCTGAACCTGAAGCTCTTAAAACTACTTCTTCACCATAACAGATGTTAATATCTTCTCCTAAACTTACACTTGGCAACTTATTAACATTAACATTAACTTCATCAGATAATGATTCATTACCTCTAGATACCGTTACAGTATAAGTTGTATTATCATTTGGACTTACTGTTATACTCGCAGTAGTCTCGCCTGTACTCCATGTAAAATTTCCATTACCTTCAGCAGTTAAAGTAACTTCCTCTCCTTCACAAATCGTTACATCTTCTCCAGCATTCACAGTGAGCTCACTATTATCTACTTCTGTGACAATGATATTAATTTCATCTGAAACATCTTCTCCACAAGTATTACTAGCAGTAACTGAATAGGTTGTATTTTCAGTTGGACTAACAGTTATACTCTCAGTTGTTTCGCCTGTACTCCATAAAAAATCACCTGATCCTTCAGCTGTTATAGTGATTTCTTCTCCTGAAGTTATTGTAATATCTTCACCTAAGCTTACTTCAGGTTCATCTCCAACAGTTACAATAACATTATCAGTCGCTGTACAACCCCCATCCACACTTGAAGAAACAGAATACGTTGTTGTTTCTGTTGGATTAACAGTTATGCTAGCTGTAGTTTCTCCAGTACTCCACAAAAAATCTTGATTACCTTCTGCTGTTAAAGTCACTTCTTCTCCTGAACATATACTTACATCTTCTCCAGCGTTAAGTATAATTCCAGGTGTTACAGTTATTGTAATTTCATCTGAAACACTTACAGATTCTTCTCCACAGGTAACACTAGCTGTTACTGTATATGTAGTTGTTTCAGTAGGATTAATTGTTATACTCTTAGAGTTTTCTCCTGTATTCCATAAAAATTCACCAACCCCTTCAGCAGTTAGTGTAATCTCATTACCTGCACAAATTGCTAAATCATCTCCTAAATTTACTTCAGGCAATTCAGTTATTAATACAGTAACCTCTTTAGTTAAAGAACAATCTCCGGAAGTAGCTGTAACTGAATATAAAGTCTCTTCAGTAGGACTAACTGTAATGCTTGCTGTAGTTTCCCCAGTGCTCCATAGAAGCTCTCCATTACTTTCTGCAGTTAAAGTCACTTCGTTACCAGAACACATAGTAACATCTTCAATAAGGTTTAAAGATAAATCTTCAGTTACATTCACAATAATTTCATCAGTAGCTTGAGAATCACAATCATTACTAGCTGTAACTGTGTACGTTGAAGTTTCTGTTGGACTTACTGTAATACTTTTAGTAGTTTCACCATTACTCCATAAAAAATCACCTATACCTTCAGCGGTTAAAGTAATTTCATTACCTGCACAAATCGTTACATCATCACCAACACTTACTGTTGGTGATTCATTGACTGTTACTATAACTTCATCTGATTCAGAATTTTCACCATCAGATACCGTAACTGTATAAGTCGTCGTTTCTTCAGGACTAACAGTTATACTTGCTGTTGTTTCTCCAGTATTCCAAGAAAAATTTCCATTTCCAGTTGCTGTTAATGTAACCTCCTCTCCTGAACAAATCTCTGTATCTTCTCCAGCATTAGCACGAATTGCCCCAGTAGTACTCTCTCCATACTGATATGCTCCAATAGAAAACACATCTCCTCTATATTTACCGTCAATATCAAATGGAACTAATCTTTCATAACTACCTCCTTCTGTTATTTCTGTTGAAGTAGATGAACTTAATTGTAAATCTGTTTCACTTATATATTGTGGATTATCATTTGTGTTACCGCTACCAGCTATATACCAATTTCCCACATTACCAAAAAAGTTACAATTTTTAAAAGAAACTCCATTGTAATTCATATTAGGGTCATTATCAGTTGCAGGGTTTTTAGCTGAAGCTTTATTTACATTTGTTATTTGGCAATTTATCATTTCAAAGTTCTTGTTAACTGCATAATAGTTTTTCATAAACCCGTGTGCATCATTAAATGTACAGTTAATAATTTTTGTATCTTCTAAAATTGCACCTATAGAATTTTCAGCATCGAAAACCATCATGTATCTAGTTTTGTTAAATACACAATTTCTTATCTGATTCCCTTTTCCGATTAACAAACTAGGATGTTTATCCTCTTGATTATCATAAAATATTATTCCAAATGAGGTATTACTTACTTTAACTCTTTCAATAATATTATAATCTGAACCTCCCCAAATAGCAACTCCTCCTGTATTTTCATGAAGATTATTCAAATAATTTGCTCCGTTAGCATTATTACTTACTTCACAATCTTTAATTACATTATGATTACTTCCATAATTTCTAACATAAAAGCCTTCATTAATATTTACAGCTTTTGATTTTTCTATTAAATTATATGTGCTCCCTTGACCAAAATGGTTATAATCTCCTCTAACTCCAATTCCATGTGTACTAACATTTGAACGTGTTGTATTAAAATTTTCCACATAACAATTTCGAACAATATTATTATGCCCATTAATAGAAATTTGGTAATCCATTACTTCTAAACCTACTACTCTATCACTATAAGTTTTACAACCATCTACCAGATTATTCCCATCTCCTACAACATATAAACCCGCCAGACCAGCGTTTAAACATCTGAGGTTTAAAAATTTCATATTATCATTTCCTGAAAAAGGTCCATTATTATTCCAATATTTTGTATCATCACTAAAGGTTTCGAAATTGATAAACGTAGAAAAAGCTGAACTTCCTGAAGAATCTTCACTCCCGAAATTATTACCATTAATCCTATCGAAAACTAAATGACTATTATAAGTTGTTGTTGCTTGAATACCATGTGAATAATTTGAAACTTGTATGTTTCTAAAAATCACATATTGTATACCCATAGGCTGAATAGCAACACCATCATCTGGAGAATAACCTGTAAGTGTTGGCATTTCTGAAGAATCCCATGTAACACCATAATCATAATAATTGGATGTAATATCTCCTGTAGATTCTTTATAACCAATAAATTTTATAGGGCTCACAGAGGTGCCGTCATTATAAATTGCTAAATTTAAATTACCATAGTCACCTGCTTTAATCCAAACTGTCATTCCTGCATTTGCTCTCGAGAATGCTTCGTCCCAAGTCCATGCAGTACTCTCAGTTAAACCATCTCCTCCTCCTGTTGCTGAGGTTGTTACATACCTGTCTTGTGAAGCATCAGGCTCTGGAATTTTATTTTTTATGTACGATAATGTAAACTCAAACAGTGAATTTCCATTCTCATCTTTAATATTACTACCACCTTCATATCGTATCGTGTTATTATCCCAATAAGAAAATGATTCTGTTACTGTAAAATAATGACTTGATAGTTGACCACTACTAATGGTTATACCAGAAATGGATCTGTTGCTGATAGTAAAACCATCGGTACTTGAACCAGTAATTGGCTTGTCACTATCAAAATATACCTTATTTGGTTCAGAAGCTTCTATTCTAAAATTAAAAATCGTGGGGGGAGTATTTGCTAATAATTTATTAGTTATAAGAATTATACTAATAAACAAGAATACTTTTTTAATCATACGGCTTTAATCAATTTTAATTAATATTTTTTTAAACATTTCTTAAAGCATAGCAACCTTAACAATACATAAAAATCTATATTCATTGAATATGAAATCTAAATTATGGGGATAATTTGGATAAAATTTAATTCTTTTCTTAGCAGAATAGTATAACGAATAATTTTAAATAATTATTGCATCATTAACACTATTATTTATAACAAAATTAATTTTGAATTCTAAAGGAAATCTAAAGTTTTAATGGGGTTGACCGTTAATGTTGATAAGCTGTAAAGTTTGTTAACAACTAATTACCTTAATTTAATTTTGTATTATTATTTATTTGACATTATATTTGATATATGAAAAGAATAATATTCCTTTTTTTCTTGATTATATATCTATTTTCATGTAATAATTACCCTAAAAAAGACCATCAAAAAGTATTTTTTATTATTGGTAATGCAAATGGTCTTATAGATAATACGAAAGTATTTTTAAAAAAACAAGAAAACAAAACTATTATTCTATTAGATTCTACTCAAATAAAAAATGGGAATTTTACATTTAACGGTATAATAGATAAGCCATCTGTATATGGCATCAATATTAATAATATAAAAGGTCAAATTGGATTGTTTCTAAAAAATGACACTATCACAATTAATATAAATAAAGATAGCCTTTCTGACTCTAAAATTACTGGATCAAAATTAAATGATCAATATTTAAATTATATTAAAAGTGTTAATCAAATAATTTCTAAAACAAATTTACTCTATCCAATTTTTCAAAAAGCTAGAGCAGAAAACGATGTGGAAAAACTGAATGAAATCAATAAAAAAATGCAAGCAATTAACGCTGAGAAAACTACATTTGCTTTAAATTATGCTAAAAAACATCCAGAATCATACATTGCCGCATTTGCTTTACACTCAGTTTTAAATGATAACTCAATTCCTAAAGACTCTGTACAATCTATTTACAATAGATTTTCAAATGAAGTAAAAGAAGGAGATTTTGCTATTGAAATTTCAATCTATCTAGAAAATAAAAGTATTTTAGATACTATCATAAATTAAAAAACAAAAAATAATATTTTGATATTCTCCAAAATCACCTAATATTAATTCATTAATTTACTGATTTTCAGTGATGGAGTAAGTTTTCTTTTAATCATATAGTTTCGCTATAAATATCATCTATAAGTTAAGACAATCATTATAAAATGAATAATACTATTTTTTGTAAATTTGTCCGATTTTTTTATCTTAATGTTTACAATGAATAATTACGAGAAATATTTTAAAGTGGAAAATTTTGGGAAATATTCACAGAAGTCACTTGAAATGTTGATTTCTAATTCCACAAAGCTATTATTATCAGCCATAATTATACTTATTGGCTTAATCTTAATGTATTTTCTTATCAAACTGATTAAAAGAAAATTAAAAGAAAATAATAAATTCTATTTTCCGATTATTATAACTATTACAAAGTTCCTGTATATATTATTATTGGTATATGGAGTTATTAACATATTCTTTTTCAAAAATTACGTTAAAGAGAATTATTCTAAGACGGAGTTAACCATAACTATGCGTGACGGAGTAAAGTTACATACAACTATTTATGCTCCGAAAAACAAGAGTCAAACATATCCAATACTATTATTACGCACACCTTACAGTTGCTCACCTTATGGTGAAGATGAATATTTAGAACAGGTTGGCCCAAATAAATATTTAATGAAAGATGGTTATATTTTTGTATATCAAGATGTTAGAGGTAGATGGATGAGTGAAGGAGTTTTTGATAATATGAGAGCATATGTACCAAATAAAAAATCAAAAAAAGAATTTGATGAGAGTACTGACACTTATGATACAATAGATTGGTTAATTGAAAATGTGGACAATAATAATGGAAATGTTGGTACGTGGGGAATTTCTTATCCAGGTTTTTATTCAACTTTTTCTTTGATAGATGCTCATCCAGCGTTAAAAGCAGCTTCTCCTCAAGCTCCTATAGCCGATTTCTTTTTTGACGATTTCCATAAAAATGGAGCATATATGCTAAGTTATTTTACTGCTACTCCGTTATTTGGAAAAATTAAAAATCAACCAATGGATAAACCTTGGTATACATTTCCAGATTTAAAAACTCAAGATCAGTATCAATATTTCTTAGACAATACTCCATTGCAAAATCTTAACAACATTTTAGATTATAGGAAAAATAAAGACCCTCTAATTCAAAATAATCACTTAACAAAAGATGTACTATGGGATGAAATAATTAATCATCCAAATTATGATGAACACTGGAAAGCAAAAGGAATATTACCACATTTAAAAAACTTAAATTCTAATATTGCAACAATGGTAGTTGGTGGCTGGTTTGATGCTGAAGATTTATATGGATCATTAGAAACTTATAAAACAATAGAAAAATACAATACAAACAATAATACTTTAGTTTTTGGTCCATGGAATCATGGTGCGTGGGCAGAAACCAAAGTAAAAAATATCATTGGTAATTATTATTTTGGAGATTCTATTTCTGAATTTTATCAAAGAGAGATTGAAACTAAATTTTTTAATAAATATTTAAAAAATAAAGATATTCACCCATCAAGTCTGCCAGAAGCCTATGTTTTTGATACAGGGTTAAAAAAATGGAAAACTTATGACAGCTGGCCACCGAGTAATATTTCAAAAAAAATTATGTTTTTATCAAATGGTCAAAAGCTGACAAACAGTAAAGTACTTGATACTGCAATTACATTTATTAGTGATATCAATCATCCTGTACCCTATTCAGAAGATATTAAAATTACATTTATTCCTAAAAAGTTTATGACAGATGATCAGCGTTTTTCTGCACGTAGACCAGATGTTTTAGTTTTTGAAACTGATATATTAGAAGATAATTTAACTTTAGCAGGAAATATAGTGGCAAAATTGAAAATAGCCACTACAGGTACAGATGCTGATTGGATTGTTAAAATAATTGATGTCCATCCATCCAATGTCGAAGAACCTAAAATAGCAATACAAGATCACTTAAAAATGAGTAATTATCATATGATGGTGAGAAGTGAAGTAATGAGAGGTAAATTTAGAAACAGTTTTTCTAATCCAGAACCATTTGTTGCTAATAAACCTACAGAAATCGAAATTAAGTTGCAGGATTTATTTCATACTTTTAAAAAAGGACACAAATTACAAGTACAGATTCAAAGTTCTTGGTTTCCATTAATTGATTTAAATCCGCAAACTTTTGTGCCAAATATTTATAAGGCTTCAAAGAAAGATTTTAAAACTCAAACACACACCGTTTTTACAACTTCTACAATAGAATTACCCATCATAAAATAAAACATATATTAAATTATATATCAACCTTACTCTCAGGTTTTAACTCAATCGGTGATTTATCTTTTTGAAACCATCTGGCAGTTAACTCTCCTTTTAATACAATATCATTATCATTCACCTCTAACCAGCTTCCTTCTCTAAGTCCAAGAACAGGTGTTTTATTAAAGACATGAAATTCATTTATTCTGGTTTCTCTAGTTTCTCCTTTGTGCTTTGACAAAGGATCTGGATCTAAATAATGAGCATTAATATTGAAAGGAATACATCCTAATGTTATATACGAAGGCGGATAAATAATTGGCATATCATTTGTAGTTTGCATGGTCAACCCTGTAATATTACTCCCTGCGCTAGTACCTAAATATGGGGTGCCAGAATTTATTTTTTCTTTTAAAATCTCCATTAAATTTTGTTGATACAATTCATTGACTAATACAAAAGTATTACCTCCGCCTACAAAAATAGCTTCAGCCTCTTTAACAGCTTGCTCTACATTTATAAATTCATGGATACCGATAACATCAATTCCTATTGAATTAAAAGTCTTTGCAACAATTTCTGTATAATTGTCATATTTAATTCCACTTGGTCTTGCATATGGAATGAAAAGAATTCTTTTCACATCCATAAAAAAAGATTTTAATGTTGGCAATAAATATTCTAAATATTTACTACTGTACACAGTAGAAGTACTTGCTAAAAGTAGTTTTTTCATATCTTATTCTTTAAATTTCAAAAATATAAAAACTAATTCTTTAACAAAAGTTTATCATAGCTTTAATAATTCTTTGTGATTTCATCTTGTTAATTTGTTGTGATGAATAAACCAACCTATCTTATTTTATTCTTAACACTAATCATTGTCTCAAATATTCAAGGGCAAAGAATATCTCTCAATGGAAACATTAAAAGTAATAGTAATGATTTAGAAAATATTCATGTCATAAATATAAATTCTAATAAAGGGACAGTTACAACTTCAAAAGGCGAATTCAAAGTCTCTGTAAAAGAAAATGATACCTTAAGTTTTTCTGGAATTCAATTTGAAAATAAAAAAATAATCATTACAAATTTAGATATTTTAAGCAAATCACTCACAATTTATTTAGTTTCTAAAGTTAATCGACTAGATGAAGTTGTAATAAGAAAACCTAAAAACATAGCTGTTGAATTAGGTTTGCCAAATGCAGGTAAAAAAAAGCTAACAAAACTAGAAGCACGAGAAGTTTATTACAGTCAAGCAAGTGTTCTTGCCGTAATATTATCAACTCTTTTGAATAAAAAAGGTAACATTGAAGATTTATATCATATCATTTCAGGAAATAGAAAAAGAGACCGAAAATTAAAAGCATTGATTGAAGCTGACAAATTAGCAGCGTATAATCAGAATGCCATTAAAAAAATAAGACTTTATTTTAAGGATATCTTTTTTACAGAAACATTAAAAATACCAAGAGACAAAATTGATTACTTCATTGAATCTTGTTTATCTAAAAACATCATAGATTTATACATTAAAGAAAGAAATCTTGAAGTAATGGATATTTTTATTAGAGAAAGTAAAACCTATTTAAAAGAGCTGAAAAATGAAGAATAGCACTCCGTTTGTCATGCTAACTTTCTTAAGTTTAATTACTTATGCTCAAAAGCAAAGAATAACTATTTACGGAAACATTAAAAGTGACCTCAAACAGTTAGAAAATATTCATGTATTGAATAAAAATTCTAAGCTAGGTACCATTACCGATACCTATGGTAAATTTAAAATAATTGCAAAAGAAAATGACACGCTTATTTTTTCGGGAATTCAATTTTATTATTTAGAATATCCTGTACAAAGAGAACACATCACCAACAAAAAAATCACTGTTGATTTAATTCAAAAAATCAATGAATTAGAAGAAGTTACTGTTAAACATAATTTAATGGGCAATTTAACAATTGATGGTGGCAATATTAAAGATTCTATTTCTAAAATTAACAAAGGAGTTTTAGATTTTTCTAATATTGATTTAAGTTTAGTGGGCAATATTAATGATGAATTTTCAAGAAGCAGAACTTCAAATGATTCTCAGTTAATGCCAAATATGAATCTCAATCTTTTAGCTATTGCTGCCTTAATTCTAACTCCTATTGCTAAACAAGTCGGCAAAATAAGTGCTTCAAAAAGAAACATTAAGAAATATGAAAAAGATTATGGTGCAAAGGTATTGGCAGCACCTAAAAAAATTAGAACAGATTTTGGAGATCTTTTTTTTACAGAAACGTTAACTATTCCCAAAGAACATATTGAAGATTTTATCAACTATTGTTTGCCAAAAGGGATAGCCAAGTTATATGTTGACAATAAAAAAATTGAACTTATAGAAATATTATTAGAAGAAAGTAAAGCTTATAAAAATGAAATAAACAATGAAAATTAATAATGGCATCCAATTTGTAGATTTATAGTATTTTTATCCAAATAATTTTAGACAAATGACTAAATTCAAAATACTATTCATTCTTTTAATAGTCCCATTATTTGCTTTTACTGCACATAAATATTACATCAGTTTAATTAAGGTTGAATACAAAACCGAAAGTAAGTCAATTCAAGTAACTATGCGTATTTTTATTGATGATTTACAAGAAGCAATCAATAAAACTTATAATAAGAACTTTGAACTAGGCGAGTCTGATAAAAAAAATGATATTGATACGCTAATTAATAATTATATTAAAAACAATTTTGTTATTAAAATTAATTCACAAAATAAAAACTATCTATTCTTAGGTAAAGAAGATGAAAAAGATGTTATTTTTCTTTATTTGGAAGTTGAAAATATTGAATCTATACAAAGTATAGAAATCAAAAACAGCATGTTAATGGATGTTTTTCCAGAACAAAAAAATATTATAAAACTTACTATTAATGACACTAAAAAGACCTTTTTACTTACCAAAGAAAAGGATAAAGATTTGTTAAAATTGAATTAAACATATTCAATTTAATTCAAAATAATTATCTTCGAAGACTTGTATATAAAATAACAACTCAATTATAAATGAAAAAAATCAACCTCCTACTATTATCATTCTTAATGATTTCTTCCTTTGCACTTGCTCAAGAGCACGGAACAGAAGTACAAGAAAAAAAATCTGGACATGTAAATACTAGCAAATTCAGACAGTTAAAACAAGAATTAGCTACCCCAAACTCTCAGCATACCGCTTCTGGTGCACCAGGGCATGAATACACTCAGCAACAAGTTGATTATGTAATGAATATTACTATTGATGATAAAACTCAAAAGTTGTTTGGTGATGAGGTCATAACCTATCATAACAACTCAAAAGATCAATTAGAATATTTATGGGTGCAACTAGATCAGAATATGAGAGCTGCTGATTCCAAAACTCCGAACGCAAAACAAACCGTAATGGGTGGAAGTTTTAATGGCCCAATAACTTTTACTAAAAATCATTTAAAGAAACCTTTTGATGGTGGTTTTAACCTTGAATATGTAAAAGATGCAAATGATCAACCTTTATCATATACTGTCAATAATACAATGATGAGAATAAACCTTGCAAAACCTCTTGCATCAGGTGAAACCTTTGTTTTTAAAATTAAATGGTGGTATAATATTAATAATTATATAGATGATGGAGGGCGTTCTGGTTATGAACACTTCCCTAAAGATGGTAATAATTTATATGTAATTGCTCAATTTTTTCCTCGTTTAGCTGTATATGACAACGTAGAAGGTTGGCAAAACATGCAATTTTGGGGTCGTAGTGAGTTTGCCTTAGAATTTGGAAATTATACCGTTAACATAACTGTTCCTGCAGACCACATTTTAAATGCAACGGGTCTACTACAAAACCCAAAAGAAGTATTATCTAAAACACAATACAAACGTTTTCAAACTGCAAAAAAGAGCTTTGATGAGCCTGTCATTATTGTCACTCAAGCTGAAGCTGAAGCTGCTGAAAAATTACATGCTGATAAAACTAAAACATGGAAGTTCTATGCTGAGAATGTTAGAGATATTGGTTTAGCAACTTCAAGAAAATTCATTTGGGATGCAATGGCAGTAAATATTAATAACAAAACGGTAATGGCTTATTCTCTTTATCCTAAAGAAGGAAATCCGTTATGGGAAAAGCATTCAACTAAAGTAGTTGCTAACACCCTAAAAGTGTATTCTAAATACACTTTTGATTATCCATACCATAAAGCGATATCGGTACATGCTAGACAACAAGGAATGGAATATCCACAAATTTGCTGGAATTATGGGAGACCAAAAGAAGATGGTACCTATTCTGATAGAGTGAGGGATGGAATGATTGGGGTTGTTACTCATGAAGTTGGTCACAACTTTTTCCCAATGATTGTAAATTCTGATGAACGTCAATGGACATGGATGGATGAAGGTTTAAATTCTTTTGTTGAAATGCAAGCCGAATTTGAATACGATCCAAATTTTAACACGCGTAGTTTGCCAAAAGATATTGTACGCTATATGAGTATGGATCAAGATCGTTTATCACCAATAATGACACAAGGGGATCATGTATATAATTTTGGTCCAAATGCCTATTCTAAGCCTGCTGCTGGCTTAACCTTGTTAAGAAATACTGTCATGGGACCAGAATTATTTGATCATGCCTTTAGAACTTATTCTAAACGATGGATGTTTAAACACCCAACTCCTGCAGATTTCTTTAGAACAATGGAGGATGCATCTGGTATGGATTTAGACTGGTTTTGGAGAGGATGGTTTTATACTACAGATTATAATGATGTTGGTATTAAAGAAGTGAAAAGATATTATTTAACTGACAAGCCAACTAAAGCTGCCATTGCTGATGCTGAAAAATACGGTATGAATTTAGATGATTTTAAAGATAAATTAGTCTATTTTATTTCTGAAGATGAAATTGAAAATCCGAAAAAGGCAAAAAAAGTAAAAGATTTTAAAATGTTAGACAACTATATAAATAGTTTGTCTGATGCTGATAAAAGTAGAATAAAAGAAGCTCCGAATTATTTTTATGAAGTCACTTTTGATAAACCTGGTGGACTTGTTTTACCTCTTATCGTAGAATTAACTTATGAAGACGGAACAAAAGAACGTCAACAATTTCCTGCAGAAATATGGAGTAAACACGATACGGAAGTAAAAAGAATTTTTGCCAGCTCAAAACAAATCACTAATATTGCAGTCGATCCCGACTTAGAAACAGCAGATATAGATATAACCAACAATAGTTGGCCTAAAAAAATTGAAAATAATCAATTTGAGAAATTCAAAGACAAATTGAAAAATTAGTGTTTTTAAATTTAGAGTTTTTTGTTAATACCCTAAACATTAAATTGTTTAGGGTATTTTTTTTTATAATATTCCATTACTATAATTCAATTTAATTATAAAGTTTGTCATAAATAAATTGGTATTACTTCATATCATAATTGATACCGTCAGATAAAACCCTAATTCGCTTATCATTAAAATTAACATGAAACAAGCTTCTTTGTTTTTCTAATAGTGGACTTTCTATATAATTTAAATCTAAAACGGAATGAAATATATCATCAGAAACAAAAGGTTTATGGATATTTGCCTCTATTGTATTTACCTTAACTGGGTCTGAAATTTTAAGAGAAGGTGATAACCATACTAAAAAAGGAATTTCAACATTCACCTTTGGTATAGTCTCAACAACATAATGCCCTAAAATATCATCATCATCATATACATTCTCACCATGATCTGATAGATAAATGGCAGAAGATTTTTGATTTGTATTTTTTATACTATTCCGCTTCAACATATCAAACAAACTGTCAATAACAAAGTCATTATATAAAATTGAATTGTCATATTCAGCAATCATTTTACGCTTCTCAGTTTCTCCTTTAAAAATATCAAACTTTTCAGGGTAACGCTTATTATACAATATATGATTCCCCATTAAATGTAAAATAATAAATTTTTTAGGAGCTTTATCATCCAATGCATTAGAAAATGGTTCGAATAATTTTTCATCTAATGATTTTTTTAAATCACTTTCGTAAGTAGAGTTATTTAAAACATTGACAAACTTAGTATTATCAGCTTTAGCACCTATAGAACTAATCAAACTCTCAGCCCAACCTAACGGTGGTTGATTAGAAATCCAATAGGTTTTAAAACCCATAGAATGAAATACATCAATCAAATCTTTACTCTCATGAAATGGTTTTTTATTTTCTATTCCAGACTCAGTCATCATAGACATTACAGTTTCTACAGTGTTAGAATATGGAGAAACTACATCATCAAAAACTAAAATATCATTTCTTTTTTCTAATTTTGGATTGGTCTCTTTTCGATATCGATATAAAGACATATGATTTCTAGATGCTGATTCTCCAATAATCAAAACAAATAATTGTTGTTTAAAACCTGAAGTTAATTTTGCATCTACTATCTTTAACTTATTATTCTCTACAGCCTTATTGAATTTTTGAAAATCATAAAGATAAGCATAAGAAACTCTTGCAAATTGAGGAGTTCCTTTAACTAAAAATTCAGAAGTAGTAGGTATAAAGAAAAACATTCCAATTATTAAAAGGATAAATCCTCCTAAAAAGAATTTGTGCTTTGAATTGTATTTTTTTGGTAAATTTTTTAAATTCAAATATAATAATATGACAAAAGGAATCAAAAACAACAGGAGACTTAATGCTTGAACTCTAACAAACTCTGATGCTTCTATATAATTTGTATTTGAAATTGCTAATAAACTAGCCACAGACAATGGTCCTTTTAAAATGAGCCAATGTGTAATTTCAAAAAGACCTACAATAAAATAGAAAATGACAATAATCTGATAGAAAATCTTTTTCTTTGTTAAATAATAAGGAATAGTTAATATTGGTATCCATAATAAATTTGTTAAAACTCCAAATTTATCTGACACTTCAAAATCAATAATATAACCTACAAAAACAGGAACTAAAACTAATAATACTAGATATTTAGGATATACCTGTTCAATTAATCTTAATAATTTTTCAATCATTTATTTTATTGCTGAAACTGAATTAAAATATCTAAAAAATTCAATTTAATTTATAAAAAAGCAAATATACTATATCTCTCTTAAATAATTTTAAACGATTTCAAAGAATAAATATTTCAAGCATAAAAAATACTTTTAAACAATTTTCAAGTAGTTCATTATATTATCATTCATACGCTTTAAAACAGCTGTAGTGTCTGATTTTATAAATTTCTCTCCAGTAATTTTTTCATACAATTCAATATATCTTTCCGAAATTTCTAGCACTTTCTCAGATGTCATTTCTGGAATAGTTTGCCCCTCTTCTCCTTGAAAACCATTTGCGATTAACCATTGTCTAACAAATTCTTTAGATAATTGTTTTTGAGCTTCTCCTCTATCTTGTCGTTCTTGATAACCATCAATATAAAAATAACGTGAAGAATCTGGTGTGTGAATTTCATCAATCAATACTATAGTTCCGTCAGCCTTTTTACCAAATTCATATTTAGTATCAACTAAAATCAATCCTCGTTGAGCAGCTAATTCTGTCCCACGTTGAAACAAAGCTTTGGTATAGGCTTCTAAAATTTTATAGTCTTCTTCTGATACAATACCATTAGCAATTATATCTGCACGAGAAATATCTTCATCATGATCTCCTTCTTCAGCTTTTGTAGCTGGTGTAATTATGGGCTTAGGGAATTTATCATTCTCTTGCATTCCATCAGGCATTGACTCACCGCAAATCAAACGCTTCCCTGCTTTATATTCACGTGCAGCATGACCAGAAAGATAACCTCTAATTACCATTTCAATTTTAAAAGGTGTGCATAAATGTCCAATTGCCACATTTGGGTCTGGAGTTGAAAGTAACCAATTTGGCACTATATCTTCAGTTGCTTTCATCATTTTAGTTGCTATCTGATTTAATATTTGACCTTTAAATGGTATTTGTTTTGGCAAAACCACATCAAATGCAGAAAGACGATCAGTAGCAATCATTATCAATAATTCATTATTAATATTATAAACTTCACGAACCTTTCCTCTGTAAACAGATTTTTGATTCGGAAAATTAAAATTAGTATTGTTTATTGTATTCATAAGCAGTCTTAAATTCTTCTCTTAAAAAACCTTTTTATAATAATATTATTAATTGTACTAAAATTATCCACTAATTAATCTGTTTCAATACTTTTGTAAGCGGTAATAATTTCTTTTACCAACTTATGTCTAACTACATCTTTACCGTCAAGATGTACTAACCCTATTCCTTTTATGTCTTTTAAAGCCAATAAAGATTCTTTCAAACCCGAAATTTGTCTTTTGGGTAAATCTATTTGCCCAGGATCTCCATTTATAATAAACTTAGCGTTCTTACCCATTCTTGTTAAAAACATTTTCATTTGAGCATGAGTAGTGTTCTGAGCTTCATCTAAAATAACAAATGCATTGTCTAAAGTTCTACCACGCATAAATGCTAAGGGTGCAATTTGTATTACACTTGCTTCAATATAAGATTGTAGTTTTTCATGCGAAATCATATCTCGTAAGGCATCATATAATGGTTGCATGTATGGATCTAATTTTTCTTTTAAATCTCCAGGTAAAAAACCTAAATTCTCACCAGATTCTACAGCGGGTCTTGTTAATATTATACGCTTTACATCTTTACTTTTCAATGCTTTTACTGCCAATGCAACTGCAGTATATGTTTTTCCTGTACCTGCTGGTCCCACAGCAAAAAGCATATCATTTTTTTGCATCAGAACAACCATTTTTCGCTGATTTTCAGTTAGTGGCTTAATTAATTTTCCGTTAACTCCGTGAACCAAAACATCATTATCATTTTTAGAATCTTTTTGTGTCTTTTCATTTGTTGTTAATAAACGTTCAATACTGTTCTCATCTAAACTATTATATCTATTAAAATAATTGATAAGCATTTCTATACGCTTCTCAAAATCATCTAATAATTCTTTCTCACCAAAAATTCTAATTTTAGTGCCTCGAGCTACAATTTTAATTTTAGGAAAGTGCTTTTTTAATTGCACAATATTGCTATTATGTGTGCCAAAAAAATCTTTTGGACTGATTTCTGTTAATTCAATAATTCTTTCGTTCAAACTGTAATTTTATTTTAGGATGAAAATTAATTATAAATTTTACGCAACACTACTCATATTCAGAAACTCAAACTATAATATCCTTCTTCTAAATCTGAATAGTTTTATCTATTTAAAACGAAAAAAAATATGTAGGTTTGTAAGCAAATTTAACAATTAATTCAGTAATCATCAGTTCTCTTTTTCAATAGTAATTAACAAATGTCTTTAATAACATTAACAACTGATTTTGGAACAAAAGACCATTTTATTGGAGCTATAAAAGGTGCCATTTACAATGAGCTTAATGATGCTAGAGTTGTTGATATTTCTCATCAAATTACACCTTTTAATATTACAGAAACTGCATATATTTTAAAAAATGCATATAAAAATTTTCCGAAAGGTAGTATTCATATTATTGATGTTGACTCTGAACTAAGTATTGAAAATAAGCATATTGCTGTTAAATTAGATGATCACTATTTCATTTGTGCAAATAATGGTATCATGTCAATGATAGCTTCAGAAATTAAACCTGAAAAAATTGTAGAAATAACTATTCACAATACCTTAGAAAGTTACTCCGCTTTTGTAAAAGTAGCCTGTCATATTGCTCGAGGAGGTACCTTAGAAGTTATTGGCAGATCCATAACTGAAATAAAACAACTGAATGAAGTCTACCCACTTATAAATAAAGAAAAAAATCAAATTGTTGGTAGTATTATCTATATTGATAATTATGGAAATGTAATTAGTAACATTACTAAAAAATTATTTCAAGACATTGGTAAAGGACGTCAATTTGAAGTAAAAGCTAGACACTATACCTTTAAAAAAATTATTAATAAATACAATGAGATTATTGATTTCGACATTCCGCTAGAAAAAAGACAAGTTGATGGTGAAAGATTAGCCATTTTTAATGCCGCTGACTATCTTGAAATTGCCGTATATAAAAGTAATTTAAAATCGGTTGGTGGTGCTTCTACTCTATTGGGATTAGATTATAGAGATTCAATAACTATAAAATTTTTATAAAATGTTTATAAGAATAGTAAAAATGAATTTTAAAGCTGATAAAATTGATGAATTCTTGAGTATTTTTAACGCCAATAAAGAAAAAATTAGAAATAGTGAAGGATGTAGCCATTTAGAACTATTCAGAGATAAAACAAATCCAACTATTTTCTTTACTTATAGTTATTGGGATAAAGATCAATATCTCGAAAATTATAGAAATTCAGCCCTCTTTAAAAGTGTTTGGGCTAATACAAAGGTACTATTCAACGATCGTCCTGAAGCTTGGAGTGTTGACAGGTATTAGATTAAAATAAAAAAATAATTATAATAAAGTAATAAATACATGATTGCAATTTTTAAAAAAGAACTCAATTCCTTTTTTGCCTCACCAATAGGCTATTTGGTTATTGCTGTCTTTTTAATTATTAATGGGCTCTTTTTATGGGTATTTAAAGGAGATTTCAATATACTAAATGCTGGTTTTGCTGATTTAAATAGCTTCTTTTTTATTGTGCCTTGGTTTTTCTTATTTTTAATTCCCGCCGTAACCATGCGTAGTTTTTCTGATGAGTTTAGATTAGGTACTATTGAAATTTTAAAAACAAAACCTTTAAGTAATTCTCATATTGTTTTGGGTAAGTTTTTTGGTGCATTCTTATTAATTATTTTAGCACTAATACCTACTCTAATTTATGTATTTAGCATTTTAAAGTTAGGTAACCCTGTTAATAATTTAGATGTTGGTAGTACACTCGGTTCATATATTGGTTTGCTTTTCTTAGCAGCTGCCTATACATCTATTGGTTTATTTACATCAACTCTTTCAAACAATCAGATTGTTGCTTTTATCATTGCGATTCTTATTTCCTTTTTTATGTTTTACGGATTTGAAGCTTTGGCTGATTTAGAAATCTCAGAAACTTTGAGAAGTTTTGGTATGTATGAACATTTTAAAAGCATAAGTAGAGGCGTAATTGACACCAAGGATTTTGTATATTTTGTTTCAATAACAGTTTTCTTTTTATTCTTAACTAAATTAAAATTAGATAAAGAATGAAAAATAACCTCGTCAAAATAATTCTTTTCGTTCTCGTTTTATTCGTCATTAATTTTATGGCAAATAAATACTACAAACGTTTTGATCTTACTAAAGACAAACGTTATACATTGTCAGAAACAACAAAAACCATCCTTGACAAACTAGATGAAAATGCTCTCATAAAAGTATATCTTGAAGGAGACTTTCCTGCTGAATTTAAACGTTTACAAATAGAAACTAGACAGCATCTTGTAGAATTAGCTGCAATCAATAATCACATCAAATTTAAATTTATTGACCCTTTAGAGCAATCTGAAAAGCTGATTAAACAAGGCTTACAACCAAGCAGACTATCTGTACAAGAAGATGGTAAATTATCTGAAGCAATAGTTTTCCCGTGGGCAACCATTACTTACAAAGACAAAACTGAAAACATTTCTTTATTGACCCAAGTTTCTGTTGAAAATCAAGAACAACAATTACAAAACTCTATTGAGAATTTAGAATATGTTTTTTCTGATGCAATTCATAAAGTATCCTCAGAAAAAAACCAGACTATTGCTGTCCTAAAAGGAAATGGAGAGCTAGATGATATCTACTTGGTTAGTTTTTTAAGTCAATTAAAGCAATATTATAATCTAGCTCCTTTTACATTAGATTCAGTGAGTAATCATCCTCAAAAAACACTAGAACAACTCTCTGAGTACGACTTAACCATAATCGCAAAACCCACAGAAGAATTTACTGAAAAAGAAAAATTTACCTTGGATCAATACATTACTAATGGAGGGAAATCGCTTTGGTTGATTGATAATGTTACTGCAGAATTAGACAGCTTAATGCAAAGTGGACAAAGTTTGGCTTTTAATAAAAAACTCAATTTAACCGATTTGTTATTTAGTTATGGAATTAGAATTAATTACAGCCTAATTAAAGATGCCTACAGCTCAACTATTAGATTGGCAGATGGTAATACTGGTAACAAAACACAGTTTAATGATTATATTTGGCATTACCATCCATTTATTACCTCAAAAAATAAGCATCCTATTACTAAAAATGTTGATCCGGTAAACTTACGTTTCGCAAATACAATTGATACCTTAAAAAATAAGATAAAGAAAACTGTACTATTACAAAGTTCTGATTTTTCAAAAGCCATTGGCACACCAGTAATTATTTCATTAGAAGACATAGCGAAAAAACCTGAGAAGAAAGATTATAATAATGGCAATCAAACCTTAGGTGTTTTACTAGAAGGTGAATTCAATTCTGCTTATGCAAATAGAGTAAAACCTTATGAAACATCACTTTTTAAAGAAAAAAGTGAGCCAAATAAAATGGTAGTTATTGCTGATGGAGATATTATTGCAAACGAATTGGTAAAAGGACAACCTATAGATTTAGGTGTAGATAAATTTACGAGTATACGTTA
>Ga0209633_10001618_pt1 | contig 22755 bp, 29 predicted proteins | sample Cruoilmetagenom1_FD_187290 | JGI IMG/M metagenome (GOLD analysis project Ga0209633, IMG submission 187290) | Oil polluted marine microbial communities from Coal Oil Point, Santa Barbara, California, USA - Sample 1 (SPAdes) (version 2) | ecosystem: Environmental > Aquatic > Marine > Oil seeps ...
TTGATTTTGCATAAGCTGGAATAAATACTTGGGTAAAAGCACCTTCTGCAAATATTCTTCTAAAAAGATTGGGTAATTTAAAAGCTACAAAAAATATATCACTATAGATATTTGCTCCAAGAATTGAAGCAGTAAGTAAGTCTCGTAAAAATCCTAAAATCCTAGAAACTAAAATACCTGCACTATTTGTAAATATATGTTTTATCATTGTACACTTTCCTTTAAATACGGCGTTTATAGAGGTTTTAAACATTGTAAAAAATTATAACAAAACATTATTAAAAATTATAATTAATATAAATTATTATAATAAAAAGATTTTTTATGTTATTTAATAGTTTATTGGCTAGAACTATAGCAAAAAAAGGCAAAATAAATCAACCAACAGATTTATTAAAACAGCATAACTATATACTCTTAGATGAATTATTAATTGAAAAATATGGTTTGTTTTTTGCTACATTCTTATCAAAAATAGTAACAAAATATCAAGCTTTAGAACAAAGTGAAAATTTTAAAGGTGGCGAGTTTTGGTGGACAGGAACAGATATAACAAAAACAACAGGACTTAGTTATCATATACATAGAAAAATGATTAAACAAGGCGAAGAACTTGGATTATGGACTTGTACTGCAAAATTTAATCCAACATTTCCTGGTCATCATATTAACAAAACTAATCATTTTACTATAAATTGGGACGCACTTTCAATATTTATATATGAATTAAACAAGAAGAAAGATATAGCACAAGAAGATATAGAAATACAAGAAAATGAAGCACAAGAAGAAGAAATTTTACGAGTAGAAGATGAAGCAAAAAAGAGCACATTTGCATTAAATGAGAAAGAGATCTTAGAATATGCAAAAATTATGTCTAGTCAAAATGGTGTACGAGTACCAAAAAGTTATAAATTACAGATTATATTAAATGCTTATAATGGACATAAAAAAACATTAGAAAGAATTAATTTATGGAAACAACTTAAAACCTATCCAAATAATAATCAATCCTCTATAGAAGAATTAAAATATATTAAGTATAAATATTTTTATCAAGATAATCAACCATATAAAATTATTGATTTAGTTAAAAATGGAGATATTTATATGGTTAGTGGTATTTTACAAGATAAAAAAGAAAACACAGTTGTCTTTATAGAGTATGATTATTTTGAAGCATGGAAAAAAGAATTAAATAGTTCTCAAAATATAGAAGAAATTGAAATATAAAAAGGCAAATAATGATCACAAATATTAATATTGAAACATTACATTCATTAGTTAAAAATATAGAAGAAAATGAAAAAGGTTTAATTGTAAATATAAAAGAGAAGAAAAAATTTATATATGAATGTAAAAAATTAAATCATTACTTAGTAAAAGTCAAGATTAAATCATTATTTGATGATTTTGTTAATATACCTTTATATATGGATATTAAAAATTTAAAAGGTAATAAGTCTTTTTATTTTCTCCCTTTTCGTGATTATATTGATAACAATTGGGAACATAGAACATTTAGTAGTTGTCATAATTTAGAGTATTTATTAAATCATATTGATATTTATGATGAGCTTATATCTTCTCTATCTCAAAGTGAAGCAATTAACGAAATATTAAAATTAAAAAAAAATTGAAAGGATATACAAAATGGATATTAAAAATTTAACTGACAATATGCTGTATACAAATTTAACACAAGCACAAGAAGTGCTTAATATTTTAGATAATGATTTATCATTTTTATATTTACATACACCATTAAATAGGCAAGATATAGAACTACTAGAAAAAGAAAAAATAGAACAATTAGAATTTATTAATCAAATGGAAAAAGAGTATACAAATAGATTACAGATTAAAGGGGAGAATAATTAAAATGAAAAAGTATTTAATATTACTACTACTAAGTATTTTATTAATTGTACCAATTGCTTATATATCGTTATGTATAAATTATGATCTAAATATTTTAAAATCATACGATTTAATACTGCAAGTTTACAATGAAATATTTATAGAAAAAAGAAAGTTAGAAACTAAAGCTTATATATCTTTAGTGTGGGGATTTCTCCCTTTTCTTGTGTTACATCTGTATATGTGGAATAGTAGAATGAAACCAAGTTATGGTTATGCAAAATTTGCAACATTAAGTATCATAAAAAAAATGAAAGGATTATCATTTAAAAAAGGATTTGTATTAGGAAAATTTAAAGGAAAAAAACTATTTAGTAATGACCCTTTAAGTATGTGTGTTTTTGCACCACCTAGTGCTGGTAAAACATCAGCTATTGTTATTCCTAATTTATTGACTTTACCTCAAAGCTCAATTGTTACAGATATAAAAGCGGAACTGTATAAAAAAACATCTCAATATAGAAAAGAAAAATTGGGAAATGAGATATATGTATTTAGTCCTTATGGTACAGATAACAACTATAATTTCAATCCATTTGCGAAAGAGCTTATTAATGATCTAATTTTTGATGATAAGATGGTACTTGTAAAAGAGATAGCAAATGTAATCTTTGAAAAAGAGCAAGGTGACCCACATTGGAGCGAATCTGCAAAAATGATTTTTATAATGTTCGCAATATATGATATTGAAAAAAAGGGAGAAACTAATCTCTATGAATTACAAAGATATCCAAAAAAATCAGCAGAAGAACTTTTAACTCCTGAATATCAAGAATTAAAACAAATGATTGAAGAGGAACAAGAAATCGTTATAGATGATTTAAAGATGTTTTTTAAACAAGTTACAAATGATGAAGATATTAATTTAATCACTTCTGATTATGCAAGATCCCTAGAGAGAACTAATTCAAAAGAGTTTAAAAGTATTGTTTCAACTTATAGTAGAAAAATGGATATTTTTACAGATAATAGAATTAAAGAGATAGTATCAAGTAACTCTTTTCCTCTTAACGACTTAAAAAAGAAAAATATTACTATTTATACAGTTATGAAAGAAAAAGATATTCCAGCTCTAACACCACTTATAAAAGTTTGGAAGAAATATATCATTCAAAACCTTATGGAAGAAGAAAATACAAATGAAAATGAAAGAGTGATTTTTTATGAAGATGAATTTATTAGATTAGGAAAAATAGAATCTTTAGTTGAAGCCCCAGCACTTGCGAGAGGTTACAATTTAAAATTTATTTATATAGCACAAAATCCAAGTCAAGTTACAAGAGTATATTCTCCTGAACATCTTAAAGAGCTTATGGGAAGTGTAGCTTATAACATCTTCTTTGCAATGAGTGATGTGGAAGAAGCAGAACGAACAGCAAAAGCAATCGGTAATCTAACACGAAATAAAGTAAGTGAAAATTCTCAAGCTACAAAACTTTTTGGAAGTAAAAACAAATCTCAAGAGGGATATGGACTTATCACTCCACAAGATTTATTAAATCTAAAAGATGATGAAGTATTAATTTTAGTGTATAGACATACAGCAACACCAATTAAAGCAAAAGTAAACTATTGGTTTAAAGATAGTTCTTTAAAAAGAATAGTAAGTAAATACGGTTTATAAATTTTATTCCTAGATCCTCAAGTACCAGGAACAAATAGGAATAAATTTTATCACAATTTCTCTCGAGCAGCTGATGATCTAAAGATAAGATTTATTAGATTTTATCTCTGCAGCTAAACTTATGAGAGATAAATTTTATATTAATATAATTTAAATTGTCCTAGGAGAATTGTTTTAATTATTCCTAGGAAAAATTCTTCTTTCCATGGAATCTCAATATCTTTATACTGAATATTTTTTGTTAAGCTTTTCTTATAAGGATATTTATAAAAACTTCCTTTATAATAAACTAGATAGACGCCTGATTTTAAATAATTCCACCATGTTCTTTGTCCTATCATTACCCATCTTCCACTATCTAAATCAGGGTTTTCAAGTGCCCAACTTGTTACTTCTACTATACCATTTGGGTTAAATGCTTTATTAAATGATATTTTTAAAAATGTAATCATTCTTTTTCCTTTTAAAGATTTATTTTATCATTTAATGTTTTAATAAATGAGATTATTTAATAAGAGCTTTCAATCTCTTCTCATATTTAAAATATGATTTTATGATCTCTTTGATATCTTCAAGTTCTTCATCTTGAGTATCAATTGTTTTTTCTAGCTCTTTGATTTTGTACTCTTTGTCAATCATAGCTATAACATAGTTTGGTATATTTCCATTGTTTAAAGTCCACTTTCTAACAGCAGGCACACTTACTTTAAAAAAGGTACTCGCATTTTCTGCTATAGAGTTAGTCCAATCTTTATAATGGCAAAAGTCATTAAACTTAATTCTTTTCTCTCCTATTGTAAGCTCTTCCATGATGTTATTCCTTTGAACTTGTTATCTTTTGTAAGTCTTGAATAGTGATATTCATATCTTTACAGTATTTGCCTAGATAGTAAATCTCTAAATCTAGTTCACTATTATCTTCCCTTTTTTCATCTGTAAGATCATGTTCTTGTACAGGTGTATTTCTTTTAGGTCTTTTATAACTTTTAAATGTCACATACAATAGATATACAGTAGCTAGTATAAAGATGATATGTTTGTAGTTGTCAAAGTTTTCCATCTTAATACCCCTCCAATAAATCTGATTCTTTTATAACTTTTCTATATACCAAAGATATATTACCCTCATACATTTCATTTGCTAGAGCTTCTATCTTGTCTATATATTCCTGTTCTAATACAAAGTTCACTCTAGCTTTTTTTGTGCTAGTTTGTTTTTTAGGTTTTGTCTTAACTGTTTCAGTTATTACAAGGCTATTATCTTCTTGTGGGAGTTCTTCTTCTGTTACAGGTGTTATTATTCTTCTATTCATATTTTACCCCCCATAAGTAACCTTTTATCGCAATTAAAATAATTGACACTATTATTAATATCAATCCAACATTATTAATAGATGTGATATCAATTATTTTAATTTTAAAAATTTCTATCACTAGTTGAATGAGATATAATACTAATCCAAGCCAAAACATGAGTAATATTATTATATTATCCATTTTAATCTCCCTTTCCTATATGCTCTACAATTTGATTAATAAGATTATCAATATTGTCATATCTTATTTTTGCACCATCTTTAGTTTTTGCCTTATCTCTTGTAACTTCTTCATCAACTAACTTAGTCATAAGTTTTGAGTAAGGAAGATATAAATTAAGAAACCTAGAAAGTCCGTTTATATCAATTTGCTCTTGCCAATTTGCTATATACTTTTCTTTATCATCTGCATTGCGTATAAAAGCACCATTTAAGATGAATATTATCTTTGCTCTTGGTTGATACTTTAATATATAGTTTGCTGTTCTCATGCTCTCTCTCATGCTCTCATAGTCGTGAAATGATGGGATAATATAATAATCGCTTTCTATTTCAATTACTCTCTTATCAAAATATCCCCCTAAATCACATATCAAATAACCACTTTTAGAACTTATAATCTGCTCGACTGTTTCATCAGATAGAATTAGTCCTCTGTTATCTCTTGTTATGCTCTTGTTGGGCTTTATATTGATAGTATGGATAGTATTATAATGTTCACTATCTCTTTCAGTATCAAAGTTCAAGATACTTGTTTTTAATTTCTCTGCAAGTAATCTTGCAAGTGAACTTTTTCCACAACTTCTCATATTTGCGAAAGTGATGTTTTTTAATATTTTCTCCATGACCTTATTTCCTTTTCAAATTGATTTAGTTTATTTCTTTTTTCTTGTATAGCTTTTCTTTGTTCTTTTAATTTTTTATATCTTCTTTTTCTAATATCATTTCCACTTTCTAATGTAACTAATGTTAACCCCGAAATAAAAAATATTATTAGAGGTATTGGTCTATAAATATTTTGAAATTCATATTGTATTAATAATGGTGCTGATAATGCTGATAATGCTGATAATCCAAAAAGCACTAATGCAATGTTTCTTATAGTATTTGCTTTTTTTTCTTCTTTTGTTGTCATCTTATACTTCTCTTGTAACTCTATTTACTAAACTTTTAGATAATTTTATAAGTCTATTTCTATGTTTTACTTTTAATTTATTAATATCAATAAGGAATTTTTCTTTACCAGTTAATAAATTAAATTCCCATAATCTAATATTAATCCATTTTTTAGTCATATTATTATATTTCACAATTGTAATATACATTTCTTTTGGATAATGACAACATATTCCATATTGAATATTATAATGCTTATTACCCAGACTTCTTGTTTTAAAAAGAATTTTTAATTCTTTTTTCATTGTTTCAACTTCATTAAGAAGTAATTCAATCTCTTGTACTTTTTGTTTTAATTTCATTTTTAATAATCCTTAATAAATATTAATAAAAGTTAATAACTTTTAATAATTGTTATTTATATCTAGTAGTTTACTAGCTTCACTTTTTTTCCCAATCTCAATTTTTTTATTAATCCAATCATCAAGATTTTTTTTATTTTCAGTTTTTGCTTTTTCATCTTTAGCTGATAAGCTTTTATCAGTTGTTTTCCCATCTCCACAACCACTAAAAGCAATCCCAATTAATAAACTAATTGTTACTAAGATACTTAATTGTTTCATCTTATATTCCTTATCTTTTGATAATATAATTATAATACAATGAAACTTAATTATTAATAAAAGTTAATAACTTTTATTAATTTTTATTAATAATTATTAAAAGTTATTAACTTTTAATAATTAATTGTTATTTATATCTAATAGTTTGTAGTATTCACTATTTTTTCCTGTTGATACCTTATCTTCTATAAAATCATCTAATATCTTTTTGTTATCAGTTCTTTTATCTTTTACTTTTTCATTATCAAACTTTTCTCTAGATTTTTGGATATCTTCCATATCGTGAGCTTTGTTTTCAACATCTTTATTCAATAATACTAAATTTACAGAATTGTAATATTTCATTTGTAATTCATATTGAGCTTGTATAAGAAATAACATTTCAATTAGTATTTCATTTGTTGTTTGTTGTTGTTTAAAAATATCTTTAGCTGTATTGATTTGTTTGATAAGTCTTTGTATATTTTCTTCTCTTTCTTTTCTCATAGCGATAGTATCTTCATTTAAAAAGTAGTCATTGTAATATTCTACTGGTGCAAGTAGAGCATATTTTTTAAGTTGGTCTCTTTCGATTTTTTTAAGATTTAGGTATTGTTGAAGTTCAGTAGTTGCGATTTGCCATGCTTCAAAATCTTTTTCAGCTAGTGATTGATCAACTCTTTCTTTTAATTTTAAATAATTATCATCTTTACTATTGTCAAATAAGCCCTCGAAATTATCTACCCATTTTTTATAAATATCATCTTTTAACGGTTTATCTGAATTATGGTAGTTCTTTAATAAATGCTCTGCGTTGAGATTGTTTACTCTTTCTGCGACATTTTGAAATCTTCCTACGGTATTTTGCAAACCACGTACTATACCCTCTATTTGATTTGTAGGGTTATATAAAAGTTTTCCTGTATCATCTATAAGTTCATTTGCTTTTGTTGTTAGTTCATTAATTTTATTTAAACTCTCAAGCTGTTCTATTCCATTTTTAATTTCATCATTAAAACTTTTTAATTGTTTTGCATAATAAGTGTATGATGTAGGGTCAGTTACAATTCCACCAAATGCAAATAAATTATTGTAAGTCAATAATAAAATTAGTATATAGTTAAGTAAATGTTTCATAATGTATATTCTCCCTTTTCTCTCTCAACACGTAGTTCTTTTGGATTAATATTAAGCCTTTGTAACTTTTGTTTAAATTGCTCTTGTTGTTTTTTTAAATCTTCATTCCAATCTTTTGAGATAGATTTATGAGTTTCATTTTTTATATCTGCTCTTTGTTCTTTTAGAATTGTATTTATTTTATGATCATATTCATTTCCTTGTTTATCATTATCAAAAGCTTTGATAACTTTTTCAAGGTTTGGTGTTGTCTTAATAAGGTATTCAAAGGCTTTAACTGATTCTTGCTTCATACTTCCATTAAAAGCTACTAAGAGTGATTCATCTAAATCAATTTTATTGAGTTGTGCATAAGATAAAGTGTCGATAATATCTTCTGTAGTAACAATAGCTTTTATATTTTGTGGACTTACTTTATCGTTTTTAACAATTGCAAGTCCAGTTCCACCAGCTGAAAGAGATTTTAAAGGTTTATCGTAAGGCTTACCCTCTTTATCATGTGTTAATGGTTTTTCAAGTAGTTTTTTAATTGTTCCTGTTTGAGTTAAAAAGTTTTTATCATCAACACTTACTATTGAGTAGGTTGGGAATACAACATTACGAAACTTATCAATTTTGATAGTGTTATTCATATCTTTAGTTACTTTTGGATTTATGGCTCTTATGTTAGATAATGATGAAGAGTTTTTATTGTATGGTTTTAGCTCTTGAAAATCTTTGACTAATTCATCTTTATCATAAGAACTTGAAGATATTTTAATATGATGATTTTTTAACTCTTCATCAGATAATCCCTTGAGAATATTTTGAACTTTCAAACCTCTGTTTTTAGCAAACTGCCAAATAGTTCCTTTATCACCTTTGTTATGTACATTATAATATAGATAATTTTCATCAGGTTTTTTACTTATAACAAGTGTTTCTGCTCCGTTTGACATAACGATACTATTTGCACTTGTTTTATCTCTTTTAATATCATAACCAACATTTTCAATAATCTTATGAAGTGGTAATTTTACAAGGTCATTATTATTGTTTTTTTTAGGTGCTGACTTTTCATTAAAGTATTTTTCTATATTACTTGGTACAATAGATTTAACAAAATTTTCATGTTCTAAAATAGATATTTTTTTATTTAGAACTTCTTTCCCACCAATTCCATATTCATTTAATTCAGACTTTGTTACTTGTAAATATAAATCTTTTATATTAAAGTTTTTATTATTCATATCATTATAAACAGTATCCCAAAATATATGTGGTTCACTTGATTGATTTAGTTCTTTAAAATTTAAGCTAAATTGCCATTCAAACTTTTTATCATGATATTGACCATAATTTGATTTATTGTATGCGTTAAGAATATCATTTGTGTTCGTTTGTATATTATTAACATCTTGAGCTTTTTCTATTTTTTGAAGCTCTTTAATATTTGCTTTTTCAATATAATGTTCATTTACATACTTAACCATCTTTAAACTATCTCTTATAGCTTCAACCATCTCAAATTTGTTGTTATCCAATATACTAGCCCATGATTTAACATAGCTTTGATGATTTTGTAAATCATAACCGATACCTAACTCTTTAGCTTGAAGATAACTATATATTTCTGCTCTTAGTTCTTCTTTTGCATACTCAATTTCATCATTACTAGATAAGTTTCTGTTTAATCTGCTTGTGTGTCCTGTAGCATGTCCTAATTCGTGTAATAAAGTACTATAATAAGCTGTTTCACTTTTAAACTGTTCTTTATTTGGTAAAAAGATTTTATCTTCACTCGGACTATAATAAGCTTCTTCTTGATATCTATGTATAATATCTATATCAACCTGTTCTATAATTTTTTCAACTGTTTCAAGTTCATTAAAATTAGTTAATCTATCATAGTTATTATATATCTCATTGAATTTTTCTTTTTCAATACCTGTTGTTTGTTCAAGATTGAAAACTGCATATTTTTTAAAGATAGGATTTTTAAGCTCTTGTAACTCTTCTACATCTTGCCCTTGAGTATCTTTAGTTTTTACCTTTTTTGTTTTAGTAAAAAATCCAATAGGTGTTGATTTCTCCCCTTTTTGTACTGACCCACCTAAAGCTTTGATTTGATTAAAGGTAAGCCATGCACCAGATTTATAGTTCTTATCCATTTGTATAGCTTCAAGTACCAAAGAGTTCAAACCTTTGTAAGTGTTTTTAGTCATTGGATTATGTGGTGCTATCTCTTGAAGTTGTGCAGCAGTCCATGGCTTATTAAATTTTAAATTATCATTCTTTATACCCTCAAAGAATATATCGCTAATTTGATTTATATATTGTTCGTATGCTGTATTAGTTGCCATTGTCTAGCTCCTTGTCCTCTTGCTCTTCCACAATTTCAATCTCTTCATCTAATAGATCTAACATTTGTTCTTGTTCCTCTTGCTCTATAATTTCTTGGTCTGGTGTTGGTTTTTCATTTTCGTACATTGTTTTTCCTTTTTTTATAAAATTTATCTCTCATGAGTTTAGCTGCAGAGTTAAAATCTAATAAATTTTATTCCTATTTGTTCCTGGTACTTGATTGGAAAGGAATAAAATTTATAAACTGTATTAAACTATCCCTTTCAATTTTTTATTTATAAGTTTTAACTCAAATTTGAGTTCACTAACATCTTCTTTTAATGGCTCTATTGTTTGGTTAAATAATTTTTCATTAAATGCTAAACTATCCTCATTTACTCTATGGGCTATTTGATTGATATTATTTCCTATAGCTGCTAAGTGCTGAAATAAAATCTCATTTATTCTTATTGCTCTGTGGATATCTGACAGTTTTTTTAATCCAATTCTTTTATTTATTAAATCTCTTACAAAGTTAGGTTTTGTCTTTTTTGCATTTCGTGATTGTTTTTCTAAATTTTTATAAGTTGTTTCATCAAGGTAAATAAACCATCTATAAGGAAATACTTTTTCCATTATCTATTCCTCATAATCATCACTTCAACAATTTCTCTTTTGTTTGTTTTGTCATCTTTTGTTAATTGTATGATTACATCTACAGCACTTGTGACATAATCATTTATTGCATTTTGATTTGCAGCAAAGCCAGATAGTTGTAAATTTAAAGAAATTGCTTTTTTAGCAAGTTGACAATCATCTGCATGTAATGTTGTTATAGATCCTCTATGTCCTGAATTATTTAATCTTAAAAGTGTAGATGTATTGTAGACATCGATTTCTCCTAAAATTAATCTTTGTGGTAATAATCTCATTGCTACATCTATTGCTTTAAGGTAAGTAAAACCCTCTTGATCATTTCTCGCAAATTTATCAACTAGCAATTGAGTTTTATTTTTATTTTTTACTTCAATTTCTGCTGAATCTTCTATTAGTACTACTCTTTCATCTTCATCTATATATTGTAATAAAGCTTTTGTAAAAGATGTTTTACCTGACCCAACTCCACCACTTACGATTATATTTTTATGCGAAATTACCATATCAATAAAATCTTGATGTGTAAAATTTACATTCTCTGCAATTTTAAAAAACTCAATAGGAAAGATTTTTTTTGAGGGTATTCTAATATTTATTTGTAAGTCCTGTTCTCTTACAACTGATTTATGAAGAGCTAAAACCCTATAACTCGTATGAGGTATTGAAGTTGCCAAAACTGGATGTGATTGATTAAATAATGAATTTCTACTATTTGCAAGTTCAGTTAAAAAACCATTTAACAAAGAAAGGGAGAAGTTTTCATCTTCAACCTCTTCAAAAGATCCCCCATGATCTAACCATACTTTTTTTTCATGGGAAATGATAATCTCATTGACATCTTCTCTTGTAAGATACTTTTCAAAATATTTTAAAATATTTTGTAATATTTTATTGTGTTTCAAAAGCTATCCTTTTCAATCTCGTTTATTTTATGATCTACTTGTTTTAATAGATTTTTATAATCTGCAACAGTTTCTGTAGTCATAGAGCTTTTATCTTCAATCTCTTTAATATGACTTTCTAATATAATTTGAAGATTGATTAAATCTTTGTAGTCTAGTGTTAAAGTAAATGTTTCAAACATAGTTTTCCTCCTATTCTTATTGTGTAAAATTAATATATTTGTTTTTATATATTCAATTGCTTTTAATATATCAACTAATGAGTTTTGATTGTTTTTAAACAAATTGAATATGTCTGTTTCAATATTTAAAACAACTTTTTTAATTTGATGTGTTGTAGTTGGCTTTTTCATCTTGATTACTTGTACCCAATAATTCACAAGTTGTTTTATATTCTTCTTGAGCTTTAGTTAGTTTCTCTTTTACTTTTTGCAACTCACTTTCTTTTTTCTTTAGCTCTTTTTCAAACTTTTCTATAGTTTCTAAAGATTTTTTAATCTTTTTTAACTTTTCATCTTCTTGTTTAAAATTCACAATATATTTTCTCCCTTTTATTTATTATGTATGAACTAATAAGTCCATACATTTATTTTATAATCTGATAAAAATCTTCCGCTGGTAAATCGTAAGTTGTTCCATCGCCTCTTAGATAAGTTGCTTGTATTCTATACTTTGCTACTTCTTCATAATATTGCCAATAATTACATATTTTTTCTGTATAATTCATTGTTTTATCTTCAAATTTACAATTTCTACTAACTTGACTCAAGTAAGTTAATTTATAAATATAAGATTTATTTATATTTAATATATCACCACTTACACAAGTATCATAAACAACACTATGTGTACCCTCTGAATGACATTTAATAGATGCCTGAGAGAGTACAATAATTTTTGTTAAGTTTGTTATATTTTCACTGTCACTTTTATCTGATGGATATAATCCATTATATGGTGTGAGATATACTTTTAAATCTTCATCATCTAAAAAGTAGAATTTATCGGTATCTTTATATAATTGTTTCATACCCAATGAGCCGATAAACTCTTCTTGCCCTGTTCCCGATAATTGTGTATAACCGATAACTTGATCAGGTGTACATTCTTGAACTGTAACTTTTACATTTTCATCTGTATCTTCAAAAGAAATTTCTTTGTAAAAAGTAGTAGTTTTTGTATCATCATTATTTACTAGATTACATTGACTTTCATTATATTGATAGCTTTTTGATGTTTGTACATTTTCATCAATATAAATTTTTTTATTAGTATTTGGTACTATAAAATAATTATTGATTACTCTTATTGCTTGTTTTGTATTTGGAAAGTAATTATATCCCGCAAATTCTTCAATAATTTCAATTCCACCAGCTTGTGTTACTTGACAATCAGTCGCAAATTGTTTAACACCTATTAAATCAGTATAAGCCACTCTTTCACGATAAAAAACTCTATCATCTACTATGTCATAGTTGCAAGTAGTATCATCTGCATAATGGCTATATGTGTATTGTGGTATATCTACACAATCCCCTAAATCATAGTTCTTATTCTCAACTGAATAATAATATAATCCTTGTGCAACTGATACATTTTTTTCAAAATCGTGTCTATCTTTAGAACATTCGTTTATATCATATTGCAAATTTACCATTTCGCCACTTGGTGTACACTCTCCAACATTAGTTTTTTTATTTTCATAGTTGTAATAATATTGCTTTTGAAGTTCCCCTTTTAAGTTCACATAATCAGGTATAGCATTACAACTTGCAATCTCACTTTTTAATTCAATAGGCTCTTTATATTTACAATTCTGTACTAAGTAACTTCCACCATCTGTAGAGTGAGCCATAAGCTCGTAACCTAATTCAATAGTATTATTAACATAGTCAACTTTGTTGATACAACTATCACTATTATAAATCGTTTCAACGCTATTTGTTTTTCGTTCAATACAACTTAATCCTACAACTTCGTAATAAGTAGCAATACCATTTTTAAAAGTTGGTAAAGGACATGAAACAACAGTAGTTCCGTTATCACTTACATTTGTTGATATTGGGTCAACATAGTTTTTACTTGAATCTTCATCATCACTATCACTATCAGTTAGAGTAGATGGTGTATATCCTCCATACTCTCCATTTGCATTAGTTCCTGTATTTCCAATACTAGAAGCTATCTTTTCAGCTATACTTTTCTCTTGAGTTTTATTTGGGTTATTCTCTTCTTGCTCTACTGCATTTAATAGATCTAATAACTCTTGTTTGTTTCCTCCCTCAACTGTTAAAAGGGATTCTTGTTTCATAACTGCATTAGGGTCTGATAATCTTCCTTTTTTTACAAAAGGATTATTTAGATTATATATATTACCTCGTATTTCAACTTTATCAAAATTGATATTTGCATTACTTGTTGCTTTATCAACATTGTATTCCCCTATTAAAACAACTTCACTTTCTAACTCTTTGTTTTGTAATATGGGTGTTGCTCTTACAACTCCATAGCCATTGCTAAATAAAACTTCATTTTGAGTTTTTACATTTAATAAAGATTTACTATCTTTTTCATCTTCTGCATTTAAAAATAAATGCAAACTTAATAACATAGTTATTACTACTAAACTTAATTTTTTCATCTTCTTATTCTCCCTTTTGGATTAATTTATTAAAATATTGCACCTGCAATTCTCCCTTTTTAGGTATAGGAAAAAATATATCAGCTTCGAGATTTAAAAATAATCTACTTCCAGCTTGTACAATAATTTTTGGTTGGATTTTGATTTGTTCATTGATAATATTTTTCATAATATAACTTAGGTCTTGTCTTGAGTTATCAAGAATAATTTGTTGATTATTATTATCTTGTTCCCCCATTTGTGAAACCATAAGTAATATTGAATTTGATATTGTTGATAATGATAAAGGAATACCATATCTTTCCCAATACCTATCATCAGGAACTCCAATCACTCCACTATACCCCTTGATATCTGCACTTGCTCCATCAGTTAGTATAATATTATGCCCTTGAGGTGTAATAATTCTTTGCCAAGACAAAGGAAATCTATTAAACCCTAATTTATTACTTGAATCATATCTTCCAATTACTGTACTACCTTTGGGTATTAATAAAGCTCTTCCCATAGAAGCAAAAATATCATCTTCAACTTTTGCAACTACTTTACCAGCTAAACTTGTATCAATTGGATTGACTAATACAATAGGAATCATATTATCAGCTGTAATACTTCTATATAATTTTGTTTCATTACTTGCCTTATCTTTAGCATTGAAATTACTAAAGCTACTAGCTCCATAATCAGGTTGTAAATTATCATCATTTACACTTATTGAATTTTGTGGTTGAACAAACCCATTCATTCGACTATTGAGAATTTTCTTTCTTCTTTGTTCTTCTAGTTCTTCTTGAATCTGTTCATCAGATTTGAATACATCACCTAACTTATACTTTGTTTGTTTTTCTTCTAACTCTTTTTTTAACTTTGCTATTTTACTTTCTAGCTTAGCTTCATTATTTGTTTTCTCATCTTCTTTTTTTTCTACCCCCTTATCTGTAATTTGGTATTTTTTGTCTGCTGTTTTATCCGATGAAAAATAATAACTTTCAATTGGATAATTAGTGTTCTTTAAATAATCTGTAAAATCGTTGTTATTTTCTTTATCATCACTTGAAAACATAATCAATAGAAATATAACTGTTATTGCAGTTATTACAATCAAGACGGCTTTTAGTATTTCTTTTAGTTGTTTATTCATCTTCTATCTTTTTTCTTACACAAACATGTTGATCACCTAATCGCAAGGTATAGCCATCAGCTATAGTTTCAATAACAAGATAATCTCCTACAATTCTTTGTTTAACTGGTGTGTCATAACCATCTGCTACTTTATAAGCAACAGGAAATTTGAAAAGTGCTGATTTATTATTGTATTTCAAATAAGTGAATTGATTATCTCTGAAAATATCTAGTGCAAGTAATTTAGTATCGCCATCTTGTTTGTACTCATTTCTTACTATTTCACTTAGTTTGACATTTAACTGATTGATACCTGTTCCAAGTATCATTACATTATTAAGCTCTTCTTTGCTTACTTTGTTAGATTCATATTTTTTTTGTGCATTTTTAAACTCTTTAAGTTCAAGATTTTCAATCTCAATTTTCCCTATCTCTTCTCTATCACTTGATACAAATACAATAAGATTTGGATTTGTTTTTGATTTATAATCTGTAGAGTATAAATAAAAAGAATATATTTTTCCACTCTCTCCAATAATTGTGAGATTAGTGTCAATGCCATTTAATATAGGCTCTACAATTAACATATTTCTAAAGTCAAATTTCTTTTTACCTAATGGGTTGATTTTGAAACCCGATTTATCGCCAAAGAAATGATAAGCTATTGTGTCATTATCAAGTATGATAAAAGTTTGCATAGTTTGTCTTGTTTTGATTCTATATGTTTTATTATGCTGATATTTTATGTTTAAAATACTTTTGCTATTTCCATTTTCCCCTTTTAAAAAACTTTTTTGTATCGCTTTAAGATCTAAAGTAATATTTTCATTTTTAGGTATTGTTGTGTTTGATTGATTTACTGTATTATCATCAACAAATGGACTCGCTCCATAAAGGAAAAAAGGGAGAATTAAAATACTTAATTTTTTCATTTTTGTTCTCCTTGTTTTATCATTTCTACTCTTGATGGGGAATAAGTAATCACTTTAAAAGTTGTTGGATTTAATGAGTTTTCATCATATCTTAGCTCTTTGCTTTTTTGTTTTTTTTCAAAAGTAAATTCAAGTACAACTCTATGATTACTTATTTCTCGTACTTTCCCATCATCTCGAACTGTTGCTTGATAGTCCACTTGCCCAATATTTGTATTTGGTATGATTACCACATTTAAAATATTTATATCTCTTGTTTGATTTATTTTTTGATAAATTGAATTTTCATCAGTATAGATTTTTTTATGGATTTTCCAAATATCATAAGAGCTTTGAAGTCTTATAGTTTCTTGCCGTATATTATCATCAATATTGTTTTTCATTTCACGATTTAATACATAAGCTGTTACAAGTCCTTTTCTAGTCCATTTTTCATCTGTGATAGAATCGTCCATCTTTTGAACTCTTGCAAAGTTCATTTGTGCATTAGAAAATTGAACTAAATAAGGTACTTTTTCTTTTAATGGTAATAAAGAAAAGAGGGTAATAAGTAATAAGATAATTATTACAAATTGTATGATATTCATTCTTGATAGTATGATTAACATATTCTTTTCTTTTAGATACACATTGTAAGTGTCTTTAACTTTTTGATACATGATCTTTACTCCTTTTATCAAAACATGCACAAGGCGATTTTTGAAAGTCTTTATATGCTGGATTTTCTTTTTGTGTACAACCACTAAAACCAATCCCAACTATTAAACTCACAATTACTACTAAACTTAATTTTTTCATTTTTGTTCTCCTTTCTATCTCATTTGAATTTTGTTTTTAATATGATCAGTTGCTCTGTTTGCAACAGCTTTACCAGCTTTTCCAGCTGCTTTTCCACCAGCTTTACCTGCAAAATTTAAACCACTATATTTTGCTACAGCACCAAGAGCAGCTGCACCTGCACTTATAGTTCCTACACCACCTGTAAGTGAAGTTCCCTCATTTGAGCTACCTATAATTTGGTTAATAATATTTGGAATTTTGAAAATTGCTAAAGCAGTTAGAACTTGCACTAATGCTAAAACAGTTAAATGGACTGCATTATTTTGAAAATCATCTTTAACAGTACTCAACACATAAATTGAAAATTCGGCTGTTTCAATACTTATCAAACCAAATAGTAAAGTAAAGGGAGCATATAAAGATATAGATATATAAAGTTTAACCCAATTAAAAAAAACATATTCTGTTTTTTTCCACACAAGAAATGGTAATATCAAAGGAAGTAATGACAATACAACATTACTCAAGAAAAGAGAGAATACCCCATTTATAAGGATAACTAGAAGTAAAAAAGCACCACTAATCCAAACCAATACACCATATATAAATGGTGCTAAATTAGCAATACCACCTTTATCAAATAAATAACTTGTCAAATCTTCTTGTGCTGTTGCTATTTGATCAATAATATTTTTCATCGTTGCTTCATTGTTAATACTACTTACTATACTTTTGATTAATGATAAAAAAGCTTCCATAGGTAGATTTATAACTTCAATAAGCATGTTATACCAGTCTTTTTGATAAAGAATAGTGTGAACAAAAACAAAAACCATGAGTGTCCAGATTATCTTATAAGCTATCTCTTCATCTTTGATTTTACGAAAAGCTATCATATAACCAATAATAACAAATGATATAGTAAGAGCAATTTCAAAAAAGCTATTATTAAATACTGTATGAGCACCTTTATAAATACCATCAATAATATTACTCATAGATTCAAAAAAGATACCACTTGCCAATTCAAATAAATTACCTGTTGCTGTCATTTAAATACTCCTCTCTCCAATTCGTACCAAAGTTGTTTTTCATTTTTCTTACTTCACTAACTTTGTTTGAATCAGAATTAAAAACATTAAGATATTTACCTAAAGAGCTTAGGTTGATATCCAATACAATACTTGATTTGTCTTTTCTATTTTTAAATAAAACTTTGTATTCACTTGGATCTGTTTTTTCTAAAAAATCCAATTCGTTTTCAGTTAATGCAAGTTCTTTTTTTAGATTACTTAGTACAGTCTCACTTGTTGTAGGAAATACTATATAATGTGCAAAACCATTTAAAAAAGATGATTTGTTTTCAATAAGATCAAAGAAGTCTAGATTTTGTACTGCAACTATATTACTTCCTCCAATCTTTCTACTTTCTAGCATACTTTCCAAGATATATTTTGCACTTGTCTCATTATGTAAATAATCTTTTAGTTCATCTATAAAAGTTAAAAAAGGAATACCTTTTGCTTGAGCTGTAATTTTCATTTTGTGATTGATATAGAATAATACTAATGAAGCTGACTTATCATCTTTTAAAATAGTATCCATACCTAAAGTTGTGATTTTTTTCTCAAAGTTTAAAGAGCATTGTTCATTATCAAAAATACTATTTTTATATGGTAAAAATCTATTTTCTAATTTTTCAATTTTTGGAAGAGAGTTTATAAAGTCTGTTAAAGTTATATTTTCATCATCTTTATGTTGATAAATTCTTTCTAGTGTTTCTTGAATCGCAACAACTTCATCATAATCTTCATTTCCTATTTCCCCTATAAGACATAAAAAGTTTTTTAAAAATGCTTTGTTCTCTTCTGTATCTTCTAAAGAAAAAGGATTTAAAGAAAAACTATCATTTAAATCTTCATAACTACCATCTAGATATTCAGTCATAACATACATACCATGCAGTTTGTCATAGTTAAGTATATTAATATCGTATTTCAAACAGTTAGCTTCTAAAAAACTCTGTAGGGTTGTTTTACCACTTTCACTTGGTGCAATAACTAATAGATGTCCTAATGCTTTTGGTCTTATTGAATTATGATAATTAAATTTAAAAGTAGATTTATTACTTGTTTGAAACAAACATATTTCTTCCTTTCCAAACTCACTTTTTTCATATCCCTTAAAATCTTGTTCAAAAGGATTTAATACTGCAACTACTGAACTTGGTTGATACCTTTTTCTAGCATTTATATTATCTCTACTTGGGAAGTAACTAAAATACAATGTACGAAGATTAATATTTTCAACTGTAGAGATTAATGAATATCTATTATTGAGTATATTTTCAACTTCTTTTTGTAAATCCTGTAACTCTTCATGGCTATTACAAGTTAAAAGAACAGATAGAGAATAGTTTAATAAAACTTCTCTATCTGTTTTAATTAGTTCTTTAAGTTCTTCTAATTCTTCTTGCACAAGTTCACTTGATAAGTGTATCTTGTCATTGATTTTAGATTCTGCTTTCTCTTTAGATATTTGATTGATTTGCTGACAAATCATAATCTCATTTGATAATGCCAAAATATCATTTGTCATATTTGAATCTATATGTTCACAATCGTAAGATTTGACACTTAAAAAAAGAGAATATTTTTTACATTCTCCTTTTTCATGTGTCATAAAATTTCTATCAAATTTTAGATTTGTATTAATATAACTATCTTCTAATAAGCCTGTTTTTGTTTTTATTTTAGTTTCAAACATATTCATATATGAAGCAAAAAAACTTATAACTTCATCACTATTCAATCTTCGTGGTTTAAATTTTTCTAAACTTAATAATACTTTTTTAACCATATCATTTAATTTGTCATTGTTATAATTTAAAGTATTAACTTTAGCATTAGTAGTCATGCTTTCTTTTCTTTTTAGTAAAATACTTTTAATACTTTTTTTTCTTGTTGATATAGCAATATAATATTTAGTTTCAAATGATGAAGTATTAATATTACTATTCCATTTCTCAATAATTTCATTTGCATAACTATTAGAAGTAATTGTTTTAGTATTATAATTCGCTTCTTGCCTTTTCATAAAAATTGAAATTGAAAATAGCTGATCAGCTTGTTTGAAAAAAGTATTTCTAATTTTAATATACTCTTCCATCTCATCATCACTCAAACCTAAATATGATAATCCCTCAACTTCGATAATACTTAAAAAGTTTTCATCTGTTGTGACAATATTATTTTCATCATATTTACCAATAATATTATTTTCTTCTATAAGTGAGTGAAGTTCTCTAGAAAATAAATTAGAAAATGTTTTATGAAAAATACTCATTTTTCCCCCTAAATTTTAAACGATTGATTATTATTTCTATGATGTCATCATCAAAAAATTCTACAACATAAAAAAAGCCAAGTAAAACAACAAATAATAAGAAACTCCAAAAAACAATATGAGGATATAATGCACCACTAATGAGCATACTTACTACCCATGCCGTTCTTGATAATCCTCTTATCTTTTCTTTTTTTGTTATTTCTCTAATATTATTTATTTTCATAATTAGTTTTTAAAAAAGAGCTTCCGCAATAGTTTTTGCACCATATACAAGTGATATACCTATTACGACCGCCCACAAGTAAACTTTACCTTTTTCAAATTGCCCTGATGCAATCGTTAAACCAGCTGCAACAATTAAAAGTGTAGCTATACTTTTTACAACACCATCATCTAAAAATTCGTAAGCCTTTTCAAGTGTTCCTGCCATATCAGCTCCAAATAATGCACTTGTAAATAGTGCGACTACTAAACTTATTTTTAATAATACTTTCATGTATTACCCCTTTGTGTATTTATTAAAATATATTTATAAATTTATTAAAATATATTTATAGATTATAGCAAATTAAATTTATAAAATCAATACTTTTGTAATAAAATAAAAAAACTTCAATAAAGCCAATGTATAAAGGCTTTTCGGTTATTTTGTAGGTGCAAAAAAGAGTTATCCCGCCTTTAATTTATAAATATATTTTAATAAATTTATAAATATATTTTGATAAAATGTCAAAATGAATAATAAAATAGACTATGAAGAACTAGAAGGAAAACTTAAAAAGACTCCACCACCCAATAATAAAATTTTTTTGAGTGGAAAAAAAGGGGGAGTTAAATACGAGACAAAAACAGTCGTGATTAAAAATATAGTTCGTAAAGAAAAAATATCTGTTAACGGTAAAGTAGGAGTAGTTAACAAAATTTTCAATGCTCAATCAATAAAAAATGCTTTATATTATATAAATAAAAATGCTGAAAATATGAAAGATGATAATGGTAATGTAGTAGAAGTAAATGAACTTTTGAAAGATTGGAATAAGTCATTATCTAAAAATAAAGAACATAGTGAGGGGTTGCATTATGTGTTTTCAATAGATGAAGATAAGACTTTAAAAAATTATGAAGCTTTAGAAAAAAGTGTAAAAGATACACTCTCCCTTTTTTTTAGTGATTATAAATATGGTTATGTAGTTCATAAACATCAAAATAATCCTCATGTTCATGTGATAATAAATAAACACAATATTCATACCAATACAAAATTTACTTTAAAAACAAAGCAAGATACTAGAAATTTTTTTAACGATATGAGGGAAAATTTTAAAGATAATTTGAATTATTACAATAGTAATTTTAACTATAAAAATTATTATAGAGTAGAAAAAAATCTCATACAAAAGATGATGAAAGAAGAGTTAAAAGAAATGACAACTCAACAAAATTTTAGTAAAGAGATTAGAACAGATATTAAAACAGAATTGAAAAGCATGAAAAGTTTTTTAGATGAGATAAAAAATAAAAAAGAAGCTAATTTTAAAAATATTGATATTACTAAAAATAAAAAAGAAGTTTTAAAAGATGTGACAACTATTTTAAAAAAAGATGAAAAGTTAAATAAACAACAAAAAAGAACTTCAAAGAATATAAACTATAAAGAACTATTTAGTACAAATATTGAAGAGATACAAAAAAGTAATAAACTAATTGATTTTCAAAATGAACTTAATTATTTTGAAACACCAGCACAAAAAAGATTAATGAGCTTAACACAATATAAAAAATTTATAACTATAAAAAAAGATTTTGAAAATTTCAAATTTCAATATAATAAAGAGTTTAAAAATAAAGTAATGATTGAAGATAAAGATAAAATAAAATTTTTAAGTACTCGTACTAGCTCATGGATTATAGATAAAAATTTAAAATTGATAAGTAATAGAAGATTAGAATATGCAAAGCTTTATAATAATGCAGATGAAAATGTATTAAAACAATTGGATAAGAACTATGATGATATGATAAATCTATTTAAAGCTAGAGCAGATTTTGTTCATATTTTCATAAAAGACTTAAAATCACAATTACAATATGAAAATAATACTAATGAATATATGAAGATAGATAAAAAGATTATTGGACTACAAAAAGAATTGAATTTTATTGAACATATTAAATCTAAACAAAATATGATAGATACCAATAAAAAAGATGAAAATAAGTTCGTAAAAGATTTTATTAAAAAAGTAGATTTACTTCACGAGAATACAAGTGCCTTTAAAATTGATAAGTTGATTATTGAAGCAAAACATCGTAAAATGACTAAAGAGCTTCCAGAG
>Ga0209633_10001619_pt1 | contig 22750 bp, 18 predicted proteins | sample Cruoilmetagenom1_FD_187290 | JGI IMG/M metagenome (GOLD analysis project Ga0209633, IMG submission 187290) | Oil polluted marine microbial communities from Coal Oil Point, Santa Barbara, California, USA - Sample 1 (SPAdes) (version 2) | ecosystem: Environmental > Aquatic > Marine > Oil seeps ...
CATTTTAGAAACAGAATAACTTGGTACACTTTGAACCAAAAAATGAACGTGATTAGATTCATAACCAATCTCGATAAAATGAACTTCATATCGTTCTGAAATTTCCAAACAAATCTGTTTTAATCCCTCTCCAATATCTTTTGTTATAGCCGATTTCCTATATTTCAAAGGAAAAACCAAATGATACAACAATAATGTTTTATTGTGTCGCTTTAAAGTATGTTCACTCATATCTCAAAAATACGCTTTTTCAAAGCGTAATGAAAACCTTAGGTTTTCAAACTTTCCACTAAACCCCGAGGCTGAGCCTCGAGGAATTCTTTAGATTAAATTTGATTCTAAATTAAATATTGATGAAATCTTTTCAAAAAATTTTATTACTTGGACTTCTAGTATTTATTGGCTTCAGTTGCTCAACCAATAACAACGAACCATCTCCTACACCACAAAATAATACCAAAGAATTAACTATTTTTCATATTAATGACCAGCATGGAAGTATAGAAAATTTTGCAAAAATTAAATGCATTGTTGACCTAGAAAAAAAAGAAAACAACGTTATTTTAGTTTGTGCTGGTGATATTTTTTCAGGTAATCCTGTGGTTGATAACTATGATCCTAAAGGCTATCCAATGATTGATTTAATGAATAAAGTTGGGTTTGATATTAGCGAAATTGGCAACCATGAGTTTGATTATGGTGAAACTATTTTAAAAGACAGATTAAATCAAGCTAAATTTAGCTGGATTTGTGCCAATGTAAATATGAATGCAATAGGAATTCCTCAACCAAAGGCATACCAAACCATAACAAAAAATAATATTAAAGTTACTTTTTTAGGATTGCTTGAAACCAACGGAAAAGAAGGAGCTGCTATTCCATCAACACATCCTTGGAGAGTAAAAGATTTAACTTTTCAAAAATATACCGATGTTATAGGAAATTATGCTCAAGTAAAAGAAAGTGAAAATGCCGATTTATATATTGCTCTTACTCATTTAGGATTGAATACTGATAAAAATATAGCTAATAATTATCCATATTTTGATATGATAATTGGAGGTCATTCTCATTCAAAAGTAAATACTACAGAAAACAATATTCCCATTTTTCAAGCAGAATCAAACCTAAATTATATGGGAAAAATTAAACTTATCATTCTAAATAAAAAAATTGAAACTTTACAATATAATTTAATAGATTTAAATAACTATTCAAATCAAGATTCTTCAATTAAAGAAGCTATAACCAACTATGACACTATGGCAAATTTAGATGAAGTTATTGGATATTCATCTGCATACCACAACAACCAGCAAGTAGGTTATTTTTATACTGACGTACTAAAAAATGAAATGAATGTTGATGTTACGTTCCAAAACACTGGTGGTATTCGAAATAGTTTAGATGAAGGAAATATTACTAAACGTGAAATATTTGAAATCGACCCTTTCAATAATGGAAGCGTAACTTATTCTATGACCGTTAATGAAATAAAAAACTTTTTAAAAGGAAGCAAAATTGCTGTTTATTATGCTGGTGTTAAGCTAGAAGAAGCTAATAATGAAGTGATTATTAAAAATTTAAATAATGAAATTATAAATGATAACACTACATTAACTATTGGATTAAACGACTATATACCAGCAGTTTACGATACTTATTTTACACAAACACCAACCTATAAATCCTACACAACTGCAGAAAGTATTATTGATTATTTACAAAATAATACAACTCCGATAAATTATACTTCATATAATAACTACTTTAAATTTAATTAAAGGCTATTTTATTTATTTAAAAAATCCAATACATTTTTTTCTATTCTTTCCGTAATATTACTTACATCCGATTTCACAAAAGTTTCTCCAGTAATATTTTCATATAATTCAATATATCTTTCGGAAATTTCATTGATTTTTTCCGTAGTCATTTCAGGAACTTGTTGCCCTTCTTTACCTTGAAATCCATTTTCAATTAACCATTGACGTACAAATTCTTTAGAAAGTTGTTTTTGAGCTTCTCCCCTTTTTTGCCTTTCTTCATAACCGTCCGCGTAAAAATAACGAGAGGAATCTGGTGTGTGAATTTCATCAATCAATACAATTTTGCCTTCCTTAGTTTTACCAAATTCATATTTGGTATCCACTAAAATTAAACCTTGTTGGGCTGCAATTTCAGTACCTCTTTTAAATAACTCCTGTGTATATTTTTCTAATAATTCATATTCGGCTTTAGCAACAATTCCATTATAAATAATTTCGGCTCTAGTTATATCTTCATCATGAGCTCCATCATCGGCTTTGGTAGAAGGCGTAATAATTGGGTTTGGAAATTTATCGTTTTCCCTCATTCCTTCTGGCATTTCAACCCCACAAAGCATTCGTTTACCTGCTTTGTACTCACGCGCTGCATGACCTGATAAATAACCTCTGATAACCATTTCTACTTTAAAAGGTTCGCAATAATGACCAACCGTAACATTTGGATCAGGAACAGCAAGCATCCAGTTTTCAACAATATCTTCTGTTGCAGTTAACATTTTTGAGGCAATCTGATTTAAAATTTGACCTTTAAACGGAATTTGTTTTGGCAAAACAACATCAAATGCCGAAATTCTATCGGTTGCTATCATTACTAGTAGCTCATCATTTATATTGTAAACTTCTCTTACTTTTCCTTTATAAACATTTTTTTGTTTTGGAAAATTAAATGCGGTGTTGTTAATAGTATTACTCATTATTAATAGTGTTGTGTGGTTGTTTTTTAAAATTTTATTTTACTCATTTCCTACTTCAATACTTTTATATGCGGAAATTATTTGCTTTACTAATCGATGCCTAATAACATCTTTATCATCTAAAAAAACAAAGGCAATTCCTTTTATATCTTTTAAGGTTAAAACCGCTTCCTTAATTCCTGAAACTTGACGTTTAGGCAAATCTATTTGCCCTGGATCTCCAGTTATAATAAATTTTGCGTTTTTCCCCATTCTGGTCAAAAACATTTTCATTTGGTTATGGGTTGTATTTTGAGCCTCATCTAAAATTACAAAAGCATTATCTAAAGTTCTACCACGCATAAATGCTAATGGGGCAATTTGAATAATTCCTTTTTCTAAGTAAGAATCTAGCCTTTCAAATGGAATCATATCACGCAATGCATCATATAAAGGTTGCATATACGGATCTAATTTTTCCTTTAAATCCCCTGGCAAAAAGCCTAAATTTTCACCAGACTCTACAGCAGGTCTAGTTAATATAATTCGTTTAACTTCTTTTTCTTTTAAAGCTTTTACGGCTAAAGCAACTGCGGTATAGGTTTTACCTGTTCCGGCTGGTCCAATGGCAAAAAGCATATCGTTTTTATCCATTTTTTCTACCATTTTACGTTGATTAACCGTTTGAGCTTTAATTAATCTACCACTAACTCCATGCACTAAAACGCCATCTGCAAATGTTTTGGTTTTATGTTCGTTTCCGTTAGAAGTTAAAATTCGTTCAATGCTATTTTCATCTAATTTATTATACCTATTAAAATAAGCAATAATCATGTTTAAACGCTTTTCAAACTCATCTAAAATTTCTGGTTCACCAAAGGCTTTAAGTTTATTGCCACGTGCAACTAATTTTAATTTTGAAAAGTATTTTTGAAGAATTTCAACATTTGAATTTTGAGCACCAAATAAATCATTCGGATTAATTTCGGTAAGTTCTATTATTCTTTCGTTCAAATGAAAATGTATTAAGTTTTATAAAAAAAATTGTATTCTATTAATAGAATAATTGATTAGATTTGCATAACAAATGTACTAAATAACAAATTATCTTTTTTAAGTGTTTATGAATAAGTTGTAAACATTTTATTAAAAATTTAAGATTGTTTTTTACCAAAAAACGATGCTATAGTAAATGTCAATAATTACCCTAACTACTGATTTTGGAACAAAAGACCATTTTGTTGGAGCTATAAAAGGCACTATATATAATGAATTACCAAACGCCAAAATTGTTGATATTTCTCATGAAATTTCTCCTTTTAACATTACTGAAACAGCTTATATTTTAAAAAACGCATATAAAAGTTTTCCTGATGGAAGTATTCATATTATTGGAGTAGATTCTGAATTAAATGAAGAAAATAAGCACATTGCTTTAAAATTAGATAACCACTATTTTATTTGCCCAAATAACGGTGTAATTTCATTACTTGCTAACGAAATTAAACCAGAAAAAATTGTTGAAATTAACATTCACGATCGTGTTGAAACAAGTTTTCCTGTATTAGATGTTTTTGTAAAAGTTGCCTGCCATATAGCTCGTGGAGGCACCTTAGAAGTTATTGGGAAGGTAATTACAACTTTTAAAAAGATAGTAGAGTTACAACCTAAAATTTCTGACGATGTAAATACCCTTACCGGAAATATTATTTATATTGATACTTATGGAAATTCCATAAGTAATATTACCAAAAAAATATTCCAAGAAGTTGGTAAAGGAAGACCTTTTGAAATTACTGCTAGCAAATATCGTTTTACCAAGATTCAAAATAAATATAGTGATATTGTAGATTTTTCTTTACCTATAGATCAGCGTCAAAAAGACGGCAGTAAACTTGCTATTTTTAATTCAGCAAATTATTTAGAAATTGCCATTTTTAGAAGTAATTTAAAAACTGTTGGAGGTGCTTCAACCTTGCTCGGACTAAATTACCGAGATACTATAACTATAAAATTTAGCTAAAATGCTAGTACGAATTGTAAAAATGAGTTTCGATATATCGAAAATAGAATTATTTCTCAAAAATTTTCATAAAAATAAACATCAAATTCGAAACTTTAAAGGTTGTAAATTATTAGAGTTAAACCAAGATATTAATAATCCATCTATTTTTTTTACGTATAGTTATTGGGAATCTGAAAAAGATTTAGATGCCTATAGAAATTCCAATTTATTTAAAGAAGTTTGGAATAATACCAAAATTTATTTTAACGAAAAGCCACAAGCTTGGAGCGTAACTAAAGTTGAGAGTTTACAATAGTTTTTAAATCAACAAATTCATAATCATTTAATTAGCATTTTATAAAATGCTAATGCAATAAGTACTCTTTTCCTCATAAAAAATTGTTAAAATTAATTTTATATTTATCAATAGAAATTTAGTTGTGTTATATTTGTTACATAACTAAATTTTACTACTATGTTTAAAAATGCGATTCTTTTATTACTTTTTATTGGAGCAACCTTAACGGGTAATTCACAAATAAAAACCCCACAACCAAGCCCTGCAGCCAAATTAGAACAAGTTGTTGGTCTAACTAATGTTAGCTTAGAATACTCTCGCCCTGCAATGAGAGGAAGAACAATTTTTGGTGATTTAGTTCCCTACGGCAAAGTATGGAGAACTGGTGCTAATGCAAATACAAAAATCACTTTTGGTGATAACGTAACTATTGATGGAAAAGAATTAAAAAAAGGAACTTATGCTGTTTATACCATTCCAAATGAAACTTCTTGGGATGTTATTTTTTATAATGATGCTACCAATTGGGGAACTCCACAAAATTGGGATGAAAGTAAAGTGGCCATAAAAACAAAGGTTCAAGTATATAAAACGCCTAAGAAAATTGAATCCTTTACTATAACTATTGATGATGTAAACATGGATTCTGCAGTTTTAGGAATGCATTGGGAAAACGTTTATGTTGGTGTGAAATTTAATGTACCAACCGATGCCATTGCAACTAAAAGCATTGAAAAAGTAATGGCAGGTCCTTCAAAAAACGATTATTTTCAGGCAGCGACTTATTATCAACAAGCTGGAAAAGATTTAAATCAGGCGTTAGCATATATTAAAAAAGCTTGTGATGGAGATAACCCACCATTTTGGTATTTACGCAGAATGAGTTTAATTCAAGCTGATTTAGGAGACACTAAAGGTGCTATTTCCACGGCTAAACAATCGTTAGCTGGTGCTGAAAAAGCAAACAATGCTGACTATGTAAAAATGAATAAAGAGTCTATTGCAAAATGGTCAACTAAATCTTAAAAAACAGAATCATAAATTAATGAAAAAGGTGAATTAATTGCTTGGGAAAAAACTCGACTTTTAATTCCTACACTTTAAAATGATGGAATTTAATTGAGATAGGTTGTCTGAAAAATCTTTCAATTGTCATTTTGAGCGCAGTCGAAAAATCTTATTTATCTAATTACCAGTAATTTGATTATTATGAGATTCTTCATTTTTATTCAGAATGACACTTCAGACAACCTCTTTTTAAATTTTATCAGCTTTATTTACATTTAACATCTGAAGACTCATTGCTAATAACATAACTAGCATACATCCAAATAAATTCAACCATAAATAAGGCATCCAATCATTATACCAACCTATAATTACAATTACCTGTGTAATAAGTGCGGCTATAAAAACAGCATTTCCTTTTACAAATTTTATAAAAAATGCTAATAAAAATATTCCTAAAATATTTCCATAAAAAACAGATCCAATAATATTCACTAACTGAATTAAATTATCAAATAAATTGGCAACACTTGCAAAAATAATTGCCAAAATTCCCCAGCCAAGTGTAAACCACTTTGATGCAACTACAAAATGCTTATCGGTTTTTGGGACTGTTAAATTCCGTTTATATAAATCAATGGTAGTTGTACTTGCTAAGGCGTTTAATTCTGATGCAGTGCTAGACATTGCTGCAGATAAAATTACCGCCAATAATAAGCCTATTAACCCTCTGGGCAAATTGTTTAAAATAAAATGAATAAACACATAATCCTTATCATTAGTTTCAACCGAATTATCAGCTTGTTTAATAATATTTTTGGCTGTTACCCTATTCTCTAAATCCAAAGCATTTAATTTTTTAATTTTAGATTTTAATGCATTCTTTTTCGATTCATTTTTACTCAATAAACTTTTAGCATAAGCCAAATTAGTTTCATGTTTTTGAAATTCAATTTCTTTTTGGCTAGATTCTAATTGTTTATATTCTTCTGAATGTTTTGAATTATGAACCACTTTTGTAGCTTCAGGATTAAAATTTAAAGGAGATGAATTAAACTGATAGAAAACAAAAACCATAACACCTACCAACAATATAAAAAACTGCATAGGTACTTTTAACAATCCATTAAAAATTAATCCCCATCGCATTTCTTTTACTGATTTACCTGATAAATATCGCTGTACCTGACTTTGATCCGTTCCAAAATAAGATAAGGCCAAAAAACTACCTCCTATAATTCCGCTCCAAAAAGTATATCGATTATTAAAATTAAATGAAAAATCAAGCACATCTAGTTTACCGCTTGCTCCAGCAATTTTTAAAGCATTACTAAAGGAGATATCTTTAGGTAAATAAGAAACAATTAAGAAAAAGGCGATAAACATTCCTGCAAAGATGACCGCCATTTGTTGTTTTTGGGTAACACTAACTGCTTTTGTACCTCCGGCAACCGTATAAATAATTACTAAAACACCAATAATTATGGTTAAGGTTGTTAAATTCCAACCTAAAATAGCCGATAAAATTATTGCAGGTGCAAAAATGGTAATTCCGGCTGCTAAACCTCTTTGGATTAAAAATATAATAGCTGCTAAACTCCTCGTTTTTAAATCAAATCTTGTTTCTAAAAATTCATAGGCTGTAAAAACGTTAAGTTTATGATAGATTGGAATGAAAACCAAACAAATAATCACCATTGCAATTGGTAATCCAAAATAAAATTGTACAAAACCCATTCCACTATGAAATGCTTGACCGGGTGTAGATAAAAATGTAATAGCACTAGCTTGGGTAGCCATCACTGACAAACCAATGGTCCACCAATGTGCTTCACTACTTCCTTTAATATAATCTGTTATATTTTTACTTCCTTTAGTTTTCCAAGCTCCGTAAATTACAATAAACAGCAAGGTGACTATAAGTACAATCCAATCTAATAAATGCATATTAAGAAAACATTTTCATTATTATAAAAAATAAAATAATGTAGATGGCATTTATAATAAGCACCAATGAATATTCTTTTTTCCAATAAAATTTCTGTTTTTGCATATTTAATGTTTTAAAGGGTTTTTAAAATTATTTTTGCCAATAGATAACATATTGGTAAATAATTTATATGCTCCAGGCACACCTGCTGGTAATTCTCTAAAAAAACTAAGACCTGTGTAAATAAAATTTCCCTTTCCATATTTTGCAACAAGCAAACTTCCTTTTTTAGCATCTTCATAAATATCATTCATTCCCAAAACAGCTTCAAAATGAGAATCCCATTTATTTGGAAAATACAATCCGCGTTCTTGCACCCATCCTTTAAAATCATCTTCCGTAATTTTATTAGGATAGTTTAACAATTCACTTTGAGGGTTTAAAAAAATAATTTTTGAATTTTCATCAGTTACTCTATCTTTAGAAAGTTCTAAAGGATAAGGTGCTACTTGTTCAACTTTTAATCTGAAATTAGTGTTATATTGGGTGATAAGCGTTCCTCCATTTTTTACATATTTAAATAATTTCTTTTGATAAAATTTAGATTTTTCATTGGTATTATAAGCTCTTATTCCTAATACAACTGCATCAAAGTTGTTAAGTTTTTCATAAGTAATATCATTTTCATTTAATTCTATTACAGTATATCCTATTTGACGTAAACTAGTTGGTATAGCATCTCCTGCTCCTTGAATATAGCCGATTTTTTGTCCAGCTCTTTTAATATTTAACCGCACAACTTTGGCTTCTGATGGCATAACCACGGATTGAAAAGGAATATGATTATATTTAATTTCATCTAACTCATTGGTAAAACTTTCATTACCAATTTGAACAATTGGAGAAATTATACCTTCTGATTGATTTTCTGGAGGAACAACATTAAAAATAAAACTTTTAATACCTCCTTTGTTTTTAAACTCAAATGAATACTGTTTTGGTGTAATACTCCAATTTTTTGGAATACATAAACTTAATTCCCCATTTAAATTGTGGGTGCCGGCTTTAACTTTTACTTCAACTTTTTCAGGTTGATTATTTGAAAACAAATACACTTTTTCTCCAAAATTCGCAGTTATTTTAGGTAAAATTTCAAAGGGTTGATACACTTCGCCTTTTACAGGATTTGTATATTTAAATACTATATTTTTTTTGAATGTAATATCAATTCCATTCATATTTAAAATAATATTGGCAGTTAATCTTCTTGGAGTTTCTGGCAAACCAATATAGTTTTTATTAGCAACTTCATACATTCCTAAACTACCCTTTTTAAGTAGCCAATATGGTGAAGTATAATTGGCATTTTTAGAAATTTTTACTCCAATTGAAAATTTATCGGGCTTATTATTCTTTAAAATCACATTTCTAATTTCGGTAGTATCCGCAAAATTCACCTCAACAGATTTTAAGGTAATTGGAAAATTACTTCTATTTATTACTTCAATATTTATTTTCCCAGAAGAATTTGGAGATAAACTTGGACTATTAGCAACGGCCTCCAAATACAAACCTGCGCAATTTGCAATAATATTTTTAATTTGGTTGGATTTTAAGTCTCTCCAATAGATATTTTTTAGCTGAGAAATTAATTGATATGCTTCTAATAATTTAGGGATACTAGCCGATGGATTTTTAAAATTAAAATTTCGCTCAACTTCATTTAAAATTTTTCCAATTTTTTCGCCACCTGAAATTCTATTCCAAGTAGTATCAATGCCATCAAAAACATTTTTATTTTTAGGCAAATTTCCTTTAATAAATTCTATGTACTCTGTTTGAGAACCTCTAATTCCAGTACTTCCAAACCCTTGTGATTCGTGCTGACTTCTACTTAAAGCCGCAATTTCACCGTTTGAGACTCCTTTTTCTGGATAAAAAGTGCCAGTTGGCAAACTCAACATTTTAGATTTATCAGCTTTAGCAAACTTTTCTTTACTTCCATAAAACCACCATGAGGTATTAAAAAATAAACGTTTTGGTTTCCAAGTTTCATCATTTAACAAATTAGTTTTATAGTTTTTATTACCTGCCAAATCAAATGCTTCAACACTTAATATTGCAGATGAAGTATGATGACCATGCGTAGTTCCCGGTGTTTTATAATCAAATCTATTTATAATTACATCGGGTTTTAATTTCCTAATAATGCCAACTACATCATTTAAAATCGAATCTTTATTCCAAATTTCTAAAGTTTCTTTTGGATTTTTAGAATACCCAAAATCGTTAGCTCTGGTAAAATATTGTTCTCCTCCATCAATACGTCTGGCAGATAGTAGCTCCTGAGTTCTTATTACTCCTAATAATTCTCTTAATTCAGAACCAATTAAATTTTGTCCACCATCACCTCTTGTTAAACTTAAATAAGCCGTACGAGCATGTACTTGATTAGAAAAATATGAAATTAAACGAGTATTTTCATCATCAGGATGTGCTGCAATATATAAAACAGTGCCTAAAAAATTTAGTTTTTTAATTGATTGGTAAATATCTCCTGAGGTAGGTTTTAAAGGAGTTTGAGCAAAACTAATACTTGCAAACAAACAACTTATGTATACAAAAATGTATATTTTTTTCATGTAAAGTTTGATTTTTATAGTAGTTATAACAAATATAAACTTTAAAATAAATTAGGAGTATATTAAGAGGGTTTTAACAAAATTATAACTTTTGTTTTGAGCTGATTTTATTTTTAAAACTGTTAATAAATATCTTTTTTAAAACAACTTATTTAGAATATATTTGTAAATCATTCTAATAAAATAATCGTAAATGAAATTTATAGTATCAAGCAATCAATTGCTTAAACAACTCCAAGTTTTAGGTGGGGTAATTAACAACAGCAATACGTTACCAATTTTAGATAACTTTTTATTTGAACTTAATGAAAATGAATTGAAAATTTCTGCTTCTGATTTAGAAACTACTATGAGTACTTCTATTGAAGTAGAATCAGATTCGAGTGGTTCTGTTGCTATTTCAGCACGTTTATTATTAGACACCTTAAAAACTTTTCCTAACCAGCCGTTAACCTTTAAAATGGAAGATAGTAAGGTTGAAATTAGCTCAAGTCAAGGAAAATACGATATGGCTTATTTTGATGGAAGTGAATTTCCAAAAGCAGTTTCTATTGAATCTCCAAAAAGTGCGATAGTGCCTAGTGAAATTTTAGCAACTGCCATTTCAAAAACTATTTTTGCAGCAGGTAATGACGATTTAAGACCTGTAATGAGCGGTGTATTTTTCCAATTTAGTTCTGAAAGTTTAACATTTGTAGCTACCGATGCACATAAATTAGTTAAATATTCACGAACTGATGTAACTGCCAATGATACTGCTGAGTTTATTATGCCAAAAAAGCCTTTAAATTTATTAAAAGGAATTTTAGGTGGTACTGAAGGTGATGTTACTATTGAATATAATGATGCAAATGCAAAGTTTACTTTTGATAATGTAGTGTTAGTTTGCAGATTAATTGATGGGAAATATCCAAATTATGATGCAGTAATTCCAAAAGAAAATCCTAATAAATTAACCGTTGATAGAAGTAGTTTTTTAAATTCCGTTAAACGTGTTTCTATATTTTCAAATAAAACTACACACCAAATTCGTTTAAAAATGGCTGGAACTGAATTAAATATTTCAGCAGAAGATAAAGATTATGCAAATAAAGCAGAAGAACGTTTGGTATGTGAATATATTGGTGATGATTTACAGATTGGGTTTAATTCAAGATTTTTAACTGAAATGCTGAGTAATTTAAATTCAACTGATATTGTTATTGAAATGTCATTGCCAAACAGAGCTGGTATTTTAACTCCTTTAGATGGCGTTCAAGAAGGTGAATTTATTACTATGCTCGTAATGCCTGTAATGTTAAATCATTAAACACAATTTGCAAAAGATATTAAAATCCGCTTTTGGCGGATTTTTTTGTATCATTGTTTTAAATTTATCTTATGAACTTTTTAGCACATATTTTTCTATCCAATAATCAGGAAAATATTTTAATTGGAAATTTTATTGCAGATGCTATAAAAGGAAATCAGTATAAAAAATACCAAATTGAAATTCAACGAGGAATTTTATTGCACCGAGCCATTGATTCGTTTACCGATCAGCATCGACTTGTAAAAATAAGTAAGCGCAGACTTCATGAACGATACGGACATTATGATGGTGTAATAATTGATATTTTTTACGATCATTTTTTAGCAAAAAACTGGCTCAACTACTCAAAAGTTCCACTAATAGAATATGCTGAAAATGTTTACACTATTTTAAAAAAGCATAGCACTTCCTTCCCTGACAAAATTCAAAAAACACTAACAAGTATGATTAACTACAATTGGTTAGTAAACTATGCTTCACTAGAAGGAATTGAACAGGTTTTAATTGGGATGAATAAACGTACTAAAGAAATTTCAAAAATGAATTTAGCAATTGAAGATTTAAAAATAAATTATGCTAAATTTGAAAATGATTTTATACCTTTTTTTGATGAATTAATCCAATTTTCAAATACTAAAACCACTATTTTACAAGCCTTATGAAAAAAATATTCCTCATCCTTTTAGTTTCAATGTTTTTAGCTCAATGCAATAAAAACCCTCAAACCGTCCAAAAAAAAACAAGAACAACTGGATTTATTGCGGATAGTGCCATGGTTGTTTGCGCTCGTTTAGAAGCCGCAAAAATTGGTTCAGCAATTTTAAAAAAAGGAGGAAACGCCTTTGATGCAATGATTGCAACTCATTATGCATTAGCAGTAGCATATCCTTTTGCCGGTAATATTGGCGGTGGCGGGTTTATGGTATATCGTAAAAATAATGGTGAAACTGGTGCTCTAGATTTTAGAGAAAAAGCACCAAAAGCTGCTACTAAAAACATGTACCTAGATAAAAAAAATGAAATAATTAAAGGGAAAAGTACTTTAGGTGCTATGGCAATAGGAATTCCTGGTAGTGTTGATGGAATGTTCAAAGTATATGAAAAATTTGGTTCTTTACCTTTTTCTGAATTAATTCAACCAGCGATAAATTTAGCTAAAAAAGGAGTAATTGTAACTAAAAAACAAGCTAAAAGTATTGCAAAATATCGACATTTTTTTTCTGAGGTAAACCCAGATACCATTTTTTTAGATACCGATTGGAAAGCCGGTGACACTATTAAATACGAAAAATTAGCTAAAACTTTAGAACTAATACGTGATAAAGGCAAAAACGGGTTTTATAAAGGTAAAACTGCGGATTTAATTGTTAATTATGTTAAAAAATTAGGAGGTATTATTACCCATAAAGATTTAGAAAACTACCAAGCAATATGGCGAAAACCAATTGAATTTACTTATAAAGATTTAAAAGTTATTTCAATGTCTCCACCATCAAGTGGTGGAATTTGTGATGCTCAAATTTTTAAAGCTATTGAACCGTTTAATGTTGCTAAATTAGGTCATAATTCAGTAAAATACATTCAACTAATTACAGAAGCTGAACGACGAGCATTTGCTGATCGTTCTTATTTTTTAGGTGATCCTGATTTTGTTAAAATTCCAATTGACACTTTAATCTCTAGCGAATATAATATAAAAAGAATGGCTACTTTTTCTTGGGATAAAGCAACACCATCTTCTGATGTTAAACATGGAAATATTATAGGGTATGAAAGTAATGAAACAACACACTATTCTATTGTAGATAAATTTGGAAATGCAATTTCAGTTACAACTACTTTAAATGGAGCCTATGGTTCAAAAGTTTTAGTGCCTGAAGGTGGCTTTTTATTAAATAATGAAATGGATGATTTTAGCTCAAAACCTGGAACCCCCAATATGTTTGGCTTAATAGGAGCTGAAGCAAATGCTATTCAGCCCGAAAAACGAATGTTAAGTTCAATGACCCCAACAATAGTTGAAAAAAATAACGAATTATATATGGTAGTTGGTGCTCCTGGAGGATCAACCATTATAACTTCTGTCTTACAAACAATTTTAAATGTGTACGAATTTAATTTTACTATGCAAGAAGCTGTAGATGCTCCAAGGTTTCATCATCAATGGTTACCAGATGTTGTAACTTTTGAACCAAAAGGATTTGATATATCTATTATAAAAAAATTACAGCAAAAAGGATATACCATAAATCAAAAAAAATCTAGAATTTTAGGAAAAGTAGATGCTATTTTACGTTTATCCAACAAAAAACTGGAAGGAGGCGCAGATTATAGAGGTGATGATAAAGCATTTGGTTTTTAATTAATTCGTTACTTTTATAATTCAAATCATTAGGAATGACATCAAAAACAATTACTCAAGGAATATTAAAAGCAATTGCCGTAATTTTTGGAGTAGTCTTATTAGGGTATTTTTTGTATAAAGTTCAAACTATTATTATTTTTATTGCTATTTCAGTTGTAATTTCCCTTATAGCACGACCAATAATTCGGTTCTTAAAACATCGTTTAAAATTTCCTAATACTTTATCTGTAATAACAACCATGTTATTCTTCTTGGCCATTTTAGCCGGATTAATAAGCATGTTTATTCCATTAATTATTAAACAAGGTGAAAATTTAGCATTATTAAATATTGACCAACTTCAACTAAATATTCAAAATTTAATCAATCAAATTAATGATTATTTTTTGATGCATAATATTGATATTTTAAATGAATTAAAACATGCCGATTTGGTTAAAAATATAACGGCAATTCCTAATTTACTAAATTCTGTTATTGGCATGGTTGGTAATTTAAGTATCGGATTATTTTCCGTAATTTTTATCACTTTCTTTTTAATGAAAGATACTTATTTATTGGAAAATGCTATTTATGTTTTAGTAAATGATAAAAGTGAAAACAAAACTAGAAAATCTATTGCTTCTATCAAAAATTTATTATCACGTTATTTTATTGGTTTAGTTTTCCAAATCTCCGTTTTATTTGTAATCTACACCATAGTATTACTTATCTTTGGTATTGAAAATGCCATTGTAATTGCCTTTTTATGTGCTTTATTAAATCTTGTTCCATACATTGGACCTATAATTGGTGGTATTATTATGCTATTTTTAACGATGAGTAGCAATCTAGGTCACGATTTTCAAACTGTTATTTTACCAACTACTATTTATGTAATGATAGGTTATATTTTTGCCCAATTAATTGATAATTTTATCAGCCAACCTCTTATTTTTTCAAATAGTGTTAAATCGCACCCGTTAGAAATATTTTTGATTATTATGATTGGCGGAATTTTGTTTGGAGTAATTGGAATGATTGTAGCCGTGCCTACCTACACTGCTATAAAAGTAATTTTAAAAGCTTTTTTAGCGGATAATAAAATTGTAAAATCATTGACAAAAGATTTATAAATAATCAAAGAAATAATGCAATGAAAAATGAAGTTCTAATTCCACATGAACTAATTTCGAATAAAATTTATTTTATTCGAAATCAAAAAGTAATGTTAGATAGAGATTTAGCTACGCTTTATCAAGTTGAAACGAAGCAGCTTAAAAGACAAGTTAAAAGAAATATCGATCGTTTCCCTAAAGATTTTATGTTCCAACTAAATACAGAAGAGCTTAAACTTTGGAGGAGCCAAAATGGCACCTCCAATTCTTCTGACAAAATGGGGTTAAGATATGCACCTATGGTTTTTACTGAACAAGGTGTAGCGATGCTATCAAGTGTAATCCATAGTAAAACAGCAATAAAAGTGAATATACAAATCATTCGAGTATTCACTAAAATACGACAAATGCTATCTGATAATTCAAATTTAAAACTTGAAATTGAAGAAATAAAGAAAAAAATCGCTAATCAAAATAAAAATATTGAATTAGTCTTTACATATTTAGATGAACTTATAGAAAAAAAAGAAAATCAAAAACCAAGAATTAAAATAGGTTACAAAAAAGATTAAACATAATTACATGTCAATTTATATAGCACTTTTACGAGGAATAAATGTATCTGGTTACAACAAAATTAAAATGACCGAGTTAAAATTACTTTTTATTAATGAAGGTTTTAATGATATTACAACATACATTCAAAGCGGGAATGTAATTTTTAAATCAGATGAAAGTGATACCAACAAGCTTGAAAAGCAACTTATTAAAGCTATTAAGCTACAATTTAACTATTCAATTAGCGTATTAATTTTAGCTGAAGAAAAACTTCAAACAATTTATACTTCAAATCCATTTTTACAACGTTCAAATATTGATATTTCAAAACTTTATGTTACCCTTTTAAATGATGCCCCCTTTAAAGAAGGAATACCATTATTAAAAAGTTATAGTACAAAACAAGAAGAATTCTATATTGATAATAAAACCGTTTATTTATATTACCCAAATGGTTATGGTCGTAGCAAGTTGACTAACAACGTAATAGAATCCAAACTTAAAACTTCAGCAACCTCTCGAAACTGGAAAACAATTTCAAAATTAGTTGAATTAAACTCTAAAAAAATTGAATAAAGCCATTTTAAATAAGGAAGTACAGGATTTTATTAATTCCAATTTAAAATCAGATATTTCTAAATTAATTTTCAAAGGAAGTCCTTTTAACTATGTTTCTATTCAAGAAATTGCGGAGCAAATTGAGGCAAAAGGTAAATGTAAAAAAAAATTACCCACTTGGTTTAGTATAAAAAATATCTATTTCCCAAACAAACTAAACATTGAACAAACCTCTTCTGAAATTACCGCAAAATACAAAGCTAATTTAGTTTCAGGAGATTCATTAATTGATATTACAGGCGGATTTGGAGTGGATGCTTATTATTTTTCACAAAATGTAAAAAATATAACACATTGCGAAATTAATAGCGATTTATCTGAAATTGCAAATCATAATTTGAAGTCATTAAATATCAAAAACATTAAAACTTATATTGGCAATGGTCTTAATTATTTACAAAAAAAATCAATAAAATTCGATTGGATTTATGCCGATCCATCTCGAAGAAATGATATCAAAGGCAAAGTATTTTTATTAAAAGATTGCTTGCCAAATATTCCTGAAAACTTAGATTTATTATTTACTAAAACGTACAATGTACTGCTTAAACTTTCTCCAATTTTAGATATAAAAAGTGCTACTCAAGAACTTAATTTTGTAAAAGATATTCATGTTGTTGCTGTAGAAAATGAGGTTAAAGAATTAATATTTATTTTAGAAAAAAATCATACTGAAAATATTCATATTCAAACTGTTAACTTTATTAAAAATGATACTCAAAAATTTAATTTTGATTTTAACACACATTATTTACCAACCTATTCTGAACCAAAAACGTATCTTTATGAGCCCAATGCTGCTATTTTAAAATCCGGCGGATTTAACCAAATTTCTGCAAAACTAAAAATTGATAAATTACATCAACACTCACATTTATACACTTCAGAAAATTTAAAAGATTTTCCCGGAAGACGATTTAAAATAAAACATTGCATACCCTATAATAAAAAATTATTAAAAAAATATATTCCTTCAAGCAAAGCAAATATTAGTACACGTAATTTTCCCGAAACGGTTACTCAAATTCGTAAAAAAACAAAAATTAAAGATGGAGGTAGTATTTATGTTTTTTTTACAACCGATTTAAATAACAAACATATTGTACTAATTTGTGAAAAGGTCAAAATTCATTAACAAAATTCTTCATTAAATTTTAGTAATTTTAGGCAATTATTATTTTTTAATAAAATGGCAAACAAAAATATTCGCAGCTTATCTGCAAGAAAAGATTTAAACGATAATTTATTTGAAAAAATAGCCGAATTATCACATAACAATGCTTCAAAAAATGAATTTCAAAAATTAGCTAAAGAATTTTTAATTGATGATTCTGTAATTTTTGGAACAGCTTCGTTTTACGATTTCACCAAAGAAAGTAATCGAAATAAAAAAATACATGTTTGTAATGGAACTGCTTGTATGGTTGCAAACACGCAAAATAAATTGCAAAAAAATATAGAAAATTATTTTACAAAAAATGAAATTGGTCATGCTGCTTGCCTTGGACACTGTCATACCAATCATGCTTTTTTATATAACAACAAAACATATTCAGCAAGTTCTGAAGATGAATTAACTTCAATTTTGTCATCTCGAACGCAGTCGATAGATCAAGAAAATAAGTACGCTATAGGTTGCAACACAACACCAATTTTAACTGCTACTATTGAAAATATAAATGATTTTTACGGATTAGTTGATAAATTTAAAAACAAACCGAAACAAGTTATTCAAGAAATAAAAACTTCGAATCTACGAGGTCGTGGCGGTGCCGGATTTCCATTTTGGTTTAAATTAGATACAGTTAGTAAAGAACCTGTCAACTCCGCTCATGGAACCCAAAAATATATTGTTTGCAATGCTGATGAAGGAGATCCCGGAGCCTATTCTGATATGTATTTAATGGAATATCAACCACACAAGGTGCTTTTTGGGATGTATATGGCAGGAATTACTGTTGGAGCAAATACTGGCGTTTTATACATTAGAGGTGAGTATCCAAATTCCGTTAAAATTATTGATAAAGCCATTGAAGTGTTAAAAGAAAAAAACCTGATTGGTGATTTTAGATTTAAAATTATTCGCGGTCAAGGTTCGTATGTTTGTGGCGAAGAAACAGCACTTTTGAATTCTATTGAAGGGTTACGTCCTGAAGTTCGTGTTCGCCCACCTTACCCTGCTCAATACGGTTTATTTGGTAAACCAACGGTATTGAGTAATGTGGAAACTTTTGCAAACTTGCATTGGATACTTGAAAATGGTGGTGAAGCATATTCAGCTATAGGCACAAAACAATCTACTGGTACTAAATTAGTCTCGTTAGATGGTTTTTTCAATAATCCCGGCATGTACGAGATTGAGATGGGAACTCCTTTACATACTATTTTTAATGACTTTGGTGGCGAATTTAAATCTGAAATTAAAGCTTTACAAATTGGAGGCCCTTTAGGAGGAATTGTACCAAAACATAAAATTGAAGATTTATCCTTAGATTTTGAATCGTTAAGTCAAAACGGATTTTTATTAGGTCATGCAAGTGTAGTTTCTATTCCTACAGATTTTCCAATGATTAAATATTTAGAACATTTAATGAAATTTACAGCCGATGAATCTTGCGGAAAATGTTATCCATGCAGAATTGGATCTTTTAGAGGTATGGAACTACTTCAAAAAGCACAAAATTCAACCTATAAAATTGATCGTCAGTTATTTAATGGCTTATTAGAAACCTTAGAAATTGGTTCTTTGTGTGCATTAGGTGGCGGTGTTCCGCTTCCTATAAAAAATGCCTTGCAGTATTTTGATGATGAGTTAAAAGACTATTTTACTACTAATTAAACTAATATGAAAGCATATATTAACAACATAGCACACAATTTTTTACAAGGTGAAACTATTTTAGAATTTGTTCGAAGAATTGAAAAGAACTCAAATGGCATTCCAACCATGTGTCAAGATAATCGTTTGGAAAATTTTGGTTCATGTAGAGTTTGTTCTGTAGAAGTTGCTAGAGAAAAAGATGGTATAACCAAAACTATGGCATCCTGCCATAAGCCTATTTCAGAAGGTTTATACATTTATCATCAAACAGAAAAAATAAAACGACTTCGTAAAAACATTGTTGAATTAGTACTAACTGATTATCCTTCAGATAAAATATTTCCTTCAGAAAATAAAAAAGCTACACCATTTCAAGAAACCATTGCACAAATTGGAATTCCAACAGTACGTTATCCAAAAGGTGAAAATCATTTAGCTATAAAAACAGATAGAGAACATCCGTACATTAAATCGGATTTATCACAGTGTATAAACTGTTATCGATGTGTTAGGGCTTGTGAAGAAATTCAGGGAGAAATGATTTTAGGAATGAGTGGACGTGGATTTGCAACTAATATTATTAAAGGTTTTGATACCACTTTTAATTTATCGGCCTGTGTTTCTTGTGGTGCTTGCGTGCAAACATGCCCAACAGAAGCTTTAACCGATATATTTGAAACAAAAACGCTAATTGCTGATAAAACGGTTAGAACCACATGCACGTATTGTGGTGTGGGTTGTCAATTAGATGTTTCTTTAATTGATGGTAAAATAAGAGGAATACAAGCTCCTGAAACTGCTGAAGTTAATGAAGGTCATACCTGCTTAAAAGGAAGATTTGCCTTTCAATTTTACAATCACCCAGACCGATTAAAAGAACCTTTGATAAAAAGAAATGGCAAATTTGAAGAAGTTTCTTGGGAAGAAGCCTATGATTTTATCACAAACAAATTAACCAAAATAAAAAGTGAATATGGTGCTGATGCCATAGGTGGAATTTCATCATCAAGAGCCACCAACGAAGAAAATTATTTAATGCAAAAAATGATTCGCGTTGCCATTGGAACTAATAATATTGATGGTTGTGCGCGTGTTTGCCATGCCCCAACTGCTTTTGGAATGCAACGATCTTTCGGCACAGGTGCAGCCACAAATTCTATTGATGATTTAAAACATACCGATGCTATTTTCTTGTTTGGAGCCAATCCTACCGAAGCACATCCAGTTACTGGAGCAAAAATTAAGCAACTTTTTATGAAAGGGGTAACCAGTATTGTAGTTGATCCTGTGAAAACTAAACTTGCAAAATTAGCTACGTATCACCTTCAATTACGCCCTGGAACCAATGTGGCTATTTTAAATATGATAGCGCATTATATTATTAAAGAAAAATTAGTCAATCAGGCATTTATTAACCAATATACTCAATTTTACAAAGATTTTGAAGCACACGTAACCCAGTTGGATATGGATGAATTAGAGAAGCTTACAGGCGTTTCTAAAATATTAGTCAAAAAAGCGGCAATTGCCTATGCTTCAGCAGAAAGAGCCATGGAATTTCACGGTTTAGGAGTTACAGAGCATTATCAAGGAAGCAAAACTGTAATGCTGCTTTCAAATTTAGCTATGATGACGGGAAATATTGGTAAAAATGGAGTAGGGTTAAATCCATTACGTGGACAAAATAATGTTCAAGGAGCCGCTGATATGGGTGTTCAACCACACCAAGGTGCTGGCTATATGGATATTAACAATCCTGAAATTCAAAATTACTATGCTAAAAAGTATGGCGTAAAAAAAATGCCTGAACACGAAGGTTTAAAGATTCCTGAAATGTTAGATGCAACACTTCAAGGAAAATTTAAAGCCCTTTGGATTATGGGTGAAGACACTTTAATGACTGACCCTAATTCAAACCACATCCGTAAAGCATTTGAAAAACTCGATCTATTAGTTGTTCAAGAATTATTTATGAGTGCAACTGCTGAAATGGCTGATGTTGTTTTACCTGCGGTTTCTTATTTTGAAAAAAACGGAACGTTTACTAATGGTGAACGCAGAGTGCAACGTGTTAATAAAGTTATTGACCCTATTGGAAATTGTAAATCCGATGGACAAATTATTATTGATATGATGTATAAACTGGGTTATAAACAAGCTACTGGAAACATCTATGATGCTGAAAAAATAGTAGAAGAAATAGCTGATGTTATCCCATTTATGAAAGGAGTAACTTGGGAAGGATTAGGTAAAAATGGTTTACAATGGCCTGTAACAGAAGATGGTATAGATACCAAAATATTACATATAAATGGCGCTTTTAAAAAAGGAAAAGGAACATTTCATCACTTTGATTTCGAAGAAACTCCGGAACTTATAGAACATCGTGAAAAATATCCGTTTATTTTAACAACAGCTCGTCAATTAGAACATTACAATTCCGGTACCATGACGCGCAGAACAGCGAATCAAAAAATATCTTCAAATGATTATTTAGAAATTAATCCGCTAGATGCAGGAAAAAAAGGGATTTCAGAAGGCGATTTTGTTCGTATCTTTTCAGATAGAGGAAGTGTTAATATACCCGTTAAATTAAATTATACCGTAAAACCAGGAATAGTTAGAACAACATTTCATCAACCAGAAATTTTTATCAATTTAATTACAGGAAATGTGGGTGATAAAGAAACCTTAACACCTGAATACAAAGTGGTAGCTGTTGATTTTGAAAAAATATAAATTCACACTTCGACAAGCTCAGTGTGACATATATAATTTTTATAGTTGCCTTAATTCGCTATGTCAGTCTGAGCCTGTCGAAGACTTTATCTATAAACTAAACTGTCATCCTCAACTTGGTTGGGAATCTTACAAATTAGAACTAAAGACCCTATAACACCCAAATATAAAGTGGTAGCTGTTGATTTTGAAAAAATCTAAATTTACACTTCGACAAGCTCAGTGTGACATATATATTTTTATAGTTGCCTTAATTCGCTATGTCAGTCTGAGCTTGTCGAAGACTTTGTCTATAAACTAAACTGTCATCCTATGTTTGTAATCTATTAAAGAATTTATATTTTAACTTAGATGAATAATCAAAAGGAGAAAGAACAAAATAAAAATCGTCATAGCAAACCTTTCGACTGTCGCTCAAGACAGACTAAAGTGAAGCTATATCTTAAAATGAATAGATTGCCACGATTTCTCCAAAATCTCGCAATGACAAAACCCAATTGTCAGTCTGAGACTGTCGAAGACTTTGTCTATAAACTAAACTGTCATCCTCAACTTGAATAAGAGTCTCAAATTATAACTAAAATCCATAAATGTTGTATCAAGTAAGAAATAACAAAATAAAAATTGTCATAGCA
>Ga0209633_10001620_pt1 | contig 22737 bp, 15 predicted proteins | sample Cruoilmetagenom1_FD_187290 | JGI IMG/M metagenome (GOLD analysis project Ga0209633, IMG submission 187290) | Oil polluted marine microbial communities from Coal Oil Point, Santa Barbara, California, USA - Sample 1 (SPAdes) (version 2) | ecosystem: Environmental > Aquatic > Marine > Oil seeps ...
AGTAATACCTGCATCCCAGGTAGCTGTATTGGCACCGCTACCTGCTGCATGGTATTGATAGTCGCTGGCATAAAACTGTTTTACGCTGGTAGATACTGGCCAGTTTCCTGTGTAAGCCACTTCTGAGTTATCAATAGGATTACCTAAAGTAGCAACTCCTGCTGTTGTACCAGCATGATATTGATAGTTGGTATTAAAATACTGTTTAACACTTGTGGAATTGTTCCAGTGACTATCTGAGAATGTAGCTTGTGTATTATCTATGGGAGTTCCAAGTATTTCAGGGCCAACTGCACCGCTACCTGCATGGTATTGATAATTATTGCCTTGATAGCCACTTACAGATGTAGATAAAGACCAGTTATCCGAGAAACTTGCATCAGAATTATCAAGAATAATTCCAGCACCGTTATCTGTGCCTGATAATTGATTAATGGCGATTGGCTGGCCATTAAAGAATATGAACTCTTGTGTTTTTGTTGGGCTGATCTCTGCAATTAGGTGACCGCTTTGATCGTAGATGAAGTTAGTTGTGATTCCACTAACCGTTTTGCTAGTGCGTTGACCAAGTGAGTTATAGGTGTAATTTGCAATTTCTGTTGCACCTTGCATCACTTGATGCAGACGATTATCATCACCATAGAAAAACTGGTAGCTGCCGTTATCGGTGGTATTGCCTACGGCATCGTATTGATAGTTTGTGGTGTTTGTTCCTGTGATATTTTCTAGATGATGGCTATCAATACCATAGCTGTAATCAAGTGCATCAGCCCCACCTGTTTTTTGAGTGCGGTTTCCGACAACATCAAACACGTATCCAAATGAGCCGTAATTCCCATCGGCATCAATGAGTCTATCCAGTGGATCATAATCAAACTGCTGGTTTAGGGTGCTATCCAGTGAGTTATTAAACGATATTAGATTATCGACCGTATTATAATTGTAGTAATTGCCTTGAATACCTAAACTAACTTGCGCTTTCAAACGCCAGCTTTGATCAAAACTGGCGTTGTAATCTAGCGCATTTCCATAGGTAAATGATTTTATCGGCCCAAAAGGTTTATAGCTGGCATTGCTAACAATGGTTTGTGTTACACCATTAATCGTTGCTGTAATCTGGCTAATATCACCATTGGCGGCGCGCTGATATTGCAGCGAATTACCACTAGGATAGGTTATTCCAGTAAGGCGGTTAGCTCCATTATAGGTATAACTAGTGGTAAATGAGCCTGAATTACTAATAAGCTTCTCAGAGAGTAAATTACCGCGTGCATCATAAGTATAACTCGTTGTACCACTGGCATCTGTGGTACTGGTGAGTCGCCCAATGCCATTTGTTCCGTTATCGTAGCTGTGCGTAATGTCTAGGGCATTGTTGTTGTAATCTGTTGTTAGCAGACGATTTAGAGCGTCATAAGTGTAATTAACGCTTACGCCACGCGCATCGCTCATGCTGGTTTGATTGCCAGCTTCATCGTAGGTGAAAGTTGTTGTACCTGTATCTGTGCTAGTTTGGCTGGTTACTTCATCAAAGCCGTTATAAATATAGGTGGTTTCTAAACCTTTCGCATCGGTGACTTTTGTTAAGTTATCTTGAGCGTCGTATTCAAAATTAGTCTCTTGAGTATCAGGGTCGATGCTTTTGATTAATCTGTCTAGTGCATCGTAGCTGTATTGGGTTTGATGGTTTAGGTCATCGGTCCGAGTAAGAACATTCTGGTTTTCATCATATGTGTAATCCAGATGCTGTCCATTAGACTGTAAAGTCTGTTTTAGATTACTCAGCTTATCGTATACATAAGATTTAAAGAGGCGTTCCCCAGGCTCTGTTTGGGTACTGGCAATTAGATTCCCCATGGCATCCATTCCATAAGAAATTGATTTGCCTGATTTGTCAGTAACCTTTTTTAGACGATGAGCATCATCATACTCAAATTTTATGGTGCTGGAATCAGGTGAAAGAATTTCTATTACTTGTCCAACGTGGTCATAGGTATAAACGGTGATATGTCCATCAACAAGAGTTGATGTCAAACGTCCACGTAAATCCCATGTTAGGGTTGATTCTACTCCATTGGAATCAGTAACCGTGAGTGGTCTACCACTGGTATCGTGTGAAGTGATTGAGGTAACATGTCCCAGAGAGTTTGTGATGCTAATGAGATCATCTGATGTGTTGTAGGCATAGCTGGTAAGATCGTTAATATCAGTTCTTGGGCCATTTATGGTTGCAATTAAACCAGCGCCATTTGATCCATCTGGATGATAGGTGTATGTAGTGGTACGAGTACCAGCACCGGGCACATTTATTTCACGTGTGAGTAACTGACCAGAAGTTGTATAGCTAAAGTTTATCTGATGCTGTGGCTTTATAATACTTAAAGGCTGGTTGAAGTTGCTATTCCAAGTAGTCGTTGTATTTCGTTCCTGAGGCGTTCCTACAGCATCTGTTTGTAATATAGGCAGTCCTCGGGAATTATTTATAATAGTAGTTCGATTGCCTTGCCAATCTGTGTAGCCATTGAGATAGCCATTATCATCATAGGTTCTAGTTTTCATAAAACCATTGGGGCAAGAGGTGCATTGATCACCCGATAATTCGCTTACGACTGGAGTTCCTCGTTTGGCGATAAAATCATAGGTGAGGGTATCGTTAAGTGGTCCAGTCACATCAGTGTCATGTGAATTATAGGTAAAATATGTTTTCTCTACACCACTTGCATGATCAGAGTACTTAACTTTTCCATCATAATTATTGTATGTCCAGGTTGCGAAGCGTTTACCATTTTCATCGGTAACTCCAGTTAGATGGTGAGTCTCATTATAATGATATTGTTTTATTGAGCCGTCTGGATAATTTACCCGCGTCAGATTAGCATCTTCATAGGTATAGCTAATATTTCCATCTGGTGTTGTAATGTGATTTAATTGATCATTTATATAATGTAATGAAATTGCTTTACCATCGCTATTCGTAATCTTATCCAGCGTTTCAGGATTGTCATCTCCACCATCAGCATCAGATAAGTTATAAGTCAGTGTTGATACGCGATTATTTATAGGAATAATACTAATTAATTGGCCTTTTTGGTTAAATACCCTCTTTAAGTTTTGAGCATCGGTAAAAACCCAGTTTAATCCATTATTTTCTAGCTTAAGGCTAAGGTCAGAAATACTCTTCCACTGTCCATCTATTTGCTCAAAAATAATTAACCCACCATTGGCCAATGTAATTGTATGGGTGTCTGATCTAGGTGGGTCAATATAACTACCGCCACCATTAATAATAAAGAATGTATGTCCACCATTTGGAATATCTATTCTACAATGGGTGCCGCCACTATAAGTCGCAGTGGCTCCAGAAAGTGAACCACCCCACACGGTATTTTTAATGTCGAGAAAACCACTTTCACAAGCATCTTCACGGGTATTATAATCATTAGAAGTTGAACCGTATGATTCTAATAAATGTGTTCCCAGTTGAAAAAAGGACCCTTTTCGACTAATAACAAACTGTGTTTCGCCATCCTTTGGTATTATAATTTTACAGATTGAGCTGCCATCATATGTCGCAGTGGCATCGATTAGCGCCCCATCCATCGCTGAGTCCCTAATATCCAGAAACCCTGTTTCACAAGCATCTTTTGAGGTATTGTAACTATTAGATACGGTTCCATCAGGCTGATAGCCCTGACTTCCTAACTGATTGGTATCCATAGAGGCTGAGTACTCATGCCTCCAGTTTGAAGTAAAGTGTAGACCATTGCGGTATTCACCCTGACTATTATAAAATCGTTTAAAAGTTAATGCCGATGGACTAGCTGATAAATAATCAGTTTCTGTTTGAAATTTATTTCCTGTAGATGGGCTACAGGGGTTCCCTCTGGATTCACATTCACTAGGTTTGGGGATTTCTGTTAAGCTAAATTTTTCAAGTGGATTAATATATTTACAACCAATTAATTCTGTATTTGCTTCATTAAACCTAAATGTATATGGCTCTTTACAGATAGCTCTAGCTACAGAAGCAGTAAACAAACCCCTTTCTGGGTTGTTAGGGTCTGTAAACCAGCAGTTATAAGCTAAACCTTTTTCTGCTTCAACTTTTACATAGTATTGAAAAGCATAGCCAGATCCCACTGTAGCATGATAGTGCTTACATGCTTTTTCTATTGAATCCTTGATTGTAAAATCTAAAATTCCATGGTATCCATCGATAGCTCTATTAATAGGTTCAGCTGTAACAATACTTGTAATCGATAAGAACAAAAAATGTATTAAAAAAAAATTTTTTTATCAAACATATTCTGTATTGGCATATTGTCTCCGAAAGTGGTAATTTAGTTTCGTTATAATCTTTATTAAAATAATTGTTCAGTAACTTCTTGTCAATTAATTTTGCGAAGCTTAAATGCAAACTTTGGACATCAAGTATTTCATACTAAATTCATACCATTTATCCCTCGCTGATACTAAAAACCCGGGGGGGTGCCATTTAAGAAAAAACCCTAAAAGTTAATCAACTTCATATCCCAGAACAGGCCCCAACCATTTCTCGGCTTCTTTGATTGTCCAACCTTTTCGCTTTGCATAATCTTCAGTCTGGTCTCGCTGGATTTTACCAATTCCAAAATATCGAGTATCGGGATGAGAAAAATACCAGCCAGAAACGGCTGCAGCAGGCCACATTGCGTAGGATTCTGTAATTTTTAAACCAATTCGTTCTTCAGGGTTTAATAATTTCCAGAGCGTTCCTTTTTCGGTATGTTCCGGGCAAGCAGGATAACCAGGAGCGGGCCTTATGCCTTGGTAGCTCTCTTTGATGACTTCTTCATTGCTGAAATTTTCATCGGCTGCGTAACCCCAGAATACTTTACGGGTGAGTTCATGCATTTTTTCGGCAAGGGCTTCTGCAAAACGGTCAGCTAATGCTTCTAATAAAATGATATTGTAATCATCGTGTTCTTTTCTAAAGCGTTCAATATGTTCTTCAATACCAAAACCGGTGGTGACAGCGAATGAGCCAAGCCAGTCTGCTTTTCCAGAGTCAACAGGTGCGACGAAATCTGCTAGGCAGAAATTCGCTTGCTGATTTTTAGCAGGATTTCTGTCCATTTGTTGACGGATGTGATGCAGGGTTGTGTGTGATTTAGTTCGTGCATCGTTATTAAATAATTCTAAATCATCACCAACGCTATTTGCAGGAAAGAACCCTATGACTGCTTTGCCTGTTAGCCACTTCTCTTCAACGATAGTTCTTAGCATGGCTTTTGCATCCGCAAATAGCTTTGTAGCTTCTTCGCCGACAACTTTATCCGTTAAAATAGCGGGGTAACGACCAGCCAGCTCCCAGCTTCTAAAGAAAGGCGTCCAGTCAAAGATTTCTGCCAGATTATCAAGTGGATAATTATCAAACTGAAGAATAACCCCACCATTATCCAATTGCTCAAAATTGTACTCTCCAGCAATTAAGTCATTCTGGATTTTACCTTCAAAAATAGCAGGCTTGGGTGGTTGGTAATTTTCCCAGTCAATATCCACTTTATTAGCGCGAGCCTGTTCTAATGTGGCCGTTTTCTTTACACGCTGATTGCTTGCGCGTTTAATACGCATGGCATCGTATTCATCTTTGGTTTCTTGATGGAAAGCGGCTTTATTATCTTTTGATAGTAAATTACCCGCTACACCTACCGCGCGCGAAGCGTCAGGCACGTAGACAATTGAGCCGTGATATTGTGGATCAATTTTAACAGCAGTATGAATTTTTGATGTGGTCGCACCACCAATCATTAACGGTAGATCTAGGCCTTGTCGCTCTAGTTCTTTAGCTACGCCTACCATTTCATCCAGCGATGGCGTGATTAAACCTGACAAACCAATGATATCACAATTTTCTTTAATCGCTGTTTGAATAATGGTTTCAGTGGGCACCATTACACCGAGGTCTACAACCTCATAACTATTACATTGCAGCACTATACCGACAATATTTTTGCCAATATCATGGACATCGCCTTTAACTGTTGCCATGAGTATTTTGCCATTGGTGCTGACGTCACAGTCTTCTTTTTCTGCAATTAGATAAGGTTCTAACCAAGCTACTGATTTTTTCATTACACGCGCAGATTTAACCACCTGAGGTAAGAACATTTTACCTGCACCAAATAAATCACCGACGATATTCATGCCGTCCATCAATGGACCTTCGATAACATGAATAGGGCGTTTTAGGTTTGCCAGTGCTTCTTCGGTATCTTCATCGACATAAGCATCAATGCCTTTAACCAGTGCGTGGGCGAGGCGTTTTTCTACTGACCATGTGCGCCATTCTAAATCTTTTTTGGATCCTTGCTGTGAGCCATCGCCAATAAAATTGGGGGCGATTTCCATGAGGTTTTCGGTGGCTTCAGGTGTACGGTTGAGCACCATGTCTTCAACAGCTTTGTGCAAATCTTCGGGGATATCATCGTAAACCACTAACTGACCGGCGTTGACGATGCCCATATCCATACCAGCTTTTACCGCATGGTATAAAAATACCGAGTGAATCGCTTCACGGACGGGATTATTACCTCGGAATGAGAATGAGACATTTGAAACACCACCAGAAATCATTGCGTGGGGCAGGGTTTCTTTAATGGTTTTTGTGGCTTGTATAAAGTCTACGGCGTAGTTGTCGTGTTCTTCTATACCTGTACCGATCGCAAAGATATTGGGATCAAAAATAATATCTTGCGGAAGAAACTTAACCTTCTCTGTTAACACTTTGTAAGCGCGTGTACAAATTTCAACCTTGCGCTCGTAAGTATCCGCCTGACCGTCTTCATCAAATGCCATGACAACAGCAGCTGCGCCGTAACGTTTGATTAGCTTGGCTTGATGGATAAAATTTTCTTCGCCTTCTTTTAGCGAGATTGAGTTAACAATGCCTTTACCTTGAATGCATTTTAAGCCAGCTTCGATAATATCCCACTTGGAGGAATCAACCATCACAGGCACACGCGCAATATCTGGTTCAGCAGCACAAAGGTTTAGGAAGCGAACCATCGCATCCTTGGACTCGAGCATGCCTTCGTCCATATTAATGTCGATGACTTGTGCGCCGTTTTCAACTTGCTCTAGTGCAACTTCTAACGCGGTGTCGTAATCCTCTTCTTTTATTAGGCGTTTAAATCGCGCAGAACCGGTTACATTTGTACGCTCACCAACGTTCACAAATAAACTATCTTCAGCAATATTAAAAGGCTCGAGTCCTGAGAGGCGACATTCCACAGGTATTTCAGGAATGGTACGTGGCGTGATACCAGCACATGCATCTGCTATTGCTTTGATGTGAGCAGGGCTAGATCCGCAACAGCCACCAACAATGTTTAAATATCCGCTTGTTGCCCATTCTTTAATGTGTTCCGACATTTCATCTGCTTCAAGGTCATACTCACCAAATTCATTGGGTAGACCAGCATTCGGGTGAGCAGAAACATTGGTGTTACTAATGCGTGATAATTCTTGTACGTACTGACGCAAAGCATCAGGACCTAATGCACAGTTTAGACCGATAGATAGTGGTTCTGCATGAATTAATGAATTATAGAAAGCTTCGGTTGTTTGACCAGAAAGCGTACGACCTGATGCATCTGTAATCGTGCCAGAGATCATGATCGGTAATTCGATATCATCTTCTTCAAAAACAGTTTTAACTGCGAATATTGCAGCTTTAGCATTTAATGTATCGAATATCGTTTCGATCAAGATAATATCTGAGCCACCTTCTATAAGACCACGCGTCGATGCGCTGTAATCTTTAACCAAAGCATCAAAAGTTATGGCACGATAACCTGGATCATTCACATCAGGTGACATGCTACAAGTTTTACTGGTAGGGCCAAGTACACCTGCTACAAAGCGTGGTTTGTCAGGAGTGGAGTATTTATCGGCTGCCTCTCGGGCAACTTTCGCGCCTGCTACATTCAATTCGTAGGCGAGATCTTCCATCTCATAATCAGCCATGCTCACGCGTGTAGCATTGAAGGTATTCGTTTCTAAAATGTCTGCGCCAGCTTGTAGATATTCTTCATGAATTTCACGAATAATTTCAGGTGCAGTTATACTAAGAAGGTCATTATTACCCTTAATATCAAGATGATAACCTGAAAATCGTTCGCCGCGGTAATCAGCTTCTTCAAGCTTGCGACGTTGAATCATCGTCCCCATTGCGCCATCTAGAACTAGGATTCGAGACTTGAGTGCTTTGTTTAGGTTGATTGCTTTATTCATGACGCTTTTATATAAAAATAGGGGGTGTGTTTATACGTTAACTAGTTTTAAAAGCAAGTATTCCATTATTTAAATCAGATTTGATTAAATGGTAGTGATTGACACGATATAATATTGACTTAGGTCAACAAGAGGCCATCGAGACTGGTTTTAGATCGAATAGTTCAAAAAATATACCTTTTTTAATATTTTAATATTTTTAAAATTCATGTATTCTCCCGCGATATTACAGTGTGTGAAATTACTACATTTTTGTAATAATTGATTTTAATTAAACTTTTGAGGTTTCGAGATGGCGCATAGTACGACAGCTGGCTCTGTGGAGCAGTACAACTATGATATTGTGAAGAAGTTCGCAATCATGGCAATCTTCTGGGGAGTCGCCGGCATGACGGCGGGAACATATATCGCATCGGAGTTGGCTTGGCCATTTCTGAATTTTGATATAGCCCAGATTACATTTGGTCGTTTAAGACCATTACACACTAGTGGTGTTATTTTTGGATTTGGTGGAAATGCATTGTTTGCAACTTCTTACTATATAGTCCAACGTACCTGCCAAACCCGTTTATGGGGTACAGGCTTCGCTAATTTCACATTCTGGGGTTGGAACCTTGCCGTTACCATAGCTGGAATTGGTTACCTGTTGGGTGTTACACAGGGCCGTGAATATGCTGAGCCAGAGTGGTATGTTGACCTATTGATTGCTGTTGTTTGGGTTGTGTACTTCCTTATATATACAATGACCTTACTTAAACGTAGTCAGCCACATATATATGTGGCCAACTGGTTCTTCATGAGCTTTATCTTGGCCGTTGCTTTATTACATATCTTTAATAACCTCGCAGTACCTGTAAGCTTCTTTGGCATTAAGTCATACAGCCTATTCGCAGGTGCTCAAGATGCCATGACGCAATGGTGGTATGGGCATAACGCCGTAGGATTTTTCCTCACAGCGGCATTCCTTGGAATGATGTACTATTTCGTGCCTAAACAAGCAGGTCGTCCTGTTTATTCTTACCGTCTTTCTATCGTTCACTTCTGGGCATTAAGCTTTATGTATATGTGGGTTGGTACTCACCATTTACATTGGACTGCTATTCCTGATTGGACTTCATCACTGGCGGCAGCATTCTCAATTATGTTATTGATGCCTTCGTGGGGTGGTATGATCAACGGTATCATGACTTTATCTGGCGCTTGGGACAAACTACGTTCTGATCCGATTATGATGTTTTTGATCACTTCATTATCTTTCTACGGTATGTCTACATTTGAAGGGCCGATGATGTCACTTAAATCTGTCAATGCACTTTCACACTACACTGACTGGACAGTTGGTCACGTACATTCTGGTGCGCTTGGTTGGGTTGCGATGGTAACATTTGGTTCGTTCTATCATATGATTCCTAAGATTTGGAACACAACTATTTACAGTGCAAGACTGATATATGTTCATTTCTTCCTTGCTACAATCGGTATCCTTCTTTACATCACAGCATTGTGGGTGTCAGGTATTGGTCAAGGTTTAATGCTTAGAGCATTTGACGAATACGGAAACCTTGCATATAGCTTTATTGAAACAGTTGTATTTATGCATGGACCACTAGTTGCACGAGCTATCTCAGGTATGTTCTTTGTTACAGGTATGTTAGTAATGGTCTACAACATTTGGATGACTATTGCTAAGCATGAGTCTAGACGCGCAACCGCAACATCAACAGCTAATGCTTAAGCATTCATAGGAGAAACTATTATGATGAAACATGAAAGTATTGAAACGAATGCAGCATTGCTCATCGTTTTCACTCTTGTCGCCATTAGTATTGGTGGTTTAATAGAGATCGTCCCTCTACACTACATTGAAGGTACTGTAGAGGATGTTAAAAATGCTGATGGTAAGGATGCAGTACGCCCTCACACAGCATTGGAGCAACTAGGTCGTGATGTTTATATACGCGAAGGCTGTTACACTTGTCATTCACAAATGATTCGTCCCTTTAGAGATGAAGCATTGCGTTATGGTCATTACTCATTGGCTGCAGAGTCACAGTATGACCACCCATTTCAGTGGGGGTCAAAACGTACTGGGCCAGATTTGGCTCGTGTAGGTGGTAAGTATTCTAGTGCCTGGCATACCAAGCATTTGATTGCACCTCGATCTGTTGTACCTGAGTCAATTATGCCTAACTATCCCTGGCTTATGGATGAGCTTGATACGACAGGTTTAACTGATAAATTAGCTACTTTAAAAATGGTTGGCGTTCCGTACTCAATGACAAAAATTGAATACGATGCGAATGTTGAGAAATTTGGTGAAGGTGTTGCCAAGAAACTTGATATTAATGTGGCTGAAAAGAATCTATTAGCACAGGCTAAATTAGGCAACTTTGATGGAAATCCAGATAAGTTAACTGAAATGGATGCATTAGTAGCTTACTTACAGATTCTTGGAACGATGATTGACTTCAGTAAGCATGATGAAGCTGAATTCGTTAAGTTCCGCTAAACTAGCATAGGAGTAGATTTAGATGATGGAAGATATTATTGCTTGGTTTATGGTTTTGGCTAATGCCAAGATCGTAAGCATGTTTATTCTGATGACTACTTTCATCGCCATTGTCATCTATGTCTACGGAAGCAAGAAACGCAGTAAGCGATTTGAAGAATACCGCAATATTCCTTTTCTCGATGATGAACAGGATATTCGCGATCCTTCAAATAACGCTTCACATGAAACTTCACAGTTAAAAGGTGAGAAATAACATGTCAGAAAAAAATACAGTAACAAAAGACCCACTTACGGGCGTAGAAACAACTGGACACGTCTGGGACGATACACTTCAGGAGTTTAATAATCCATTGCCAGGTTGGTGGTTATGGGCTTTTTATGGAACGATAATCTTCTCTATTGTCTACTTTATTATGTATCCAAGCTGGCCAACAGGATTAGCAGAAAGGGGTTTTACTACAGGTACAAGTAAAGTTACCTTTAAGTCAGATTTACTAAAAGATGGCAAGAAAATAGTAGCTGGCGGAGAAGACGTAACGGTTAACTGGAGCACACGTTCAATACTTGCACGCGAGATGCAAACCGACCCTAATGAATTAAAGCGTCAGGGAATGGTTAAGAAAGTTGCAGGAATGGCTCTCGCCGATGTTGCAAAAGATCCTGACACCAGTGCTTTTGTACGTGCTTACGGTAAAGGTATTTTCGGTGACTACTGTGCAGGTTGTCATCAATCTGGTGGTCAGGGTGTAATTGGTCATTATCCTAACCTGGTAGATGATGCTTGGTTATGGGGTGGTGAAACCGCAGATATCGAAACGACCATTCGAAAAGGGCGTAAAGGTAATATGCCAGCACACGCTGCAAGTTTATCTGCTACAGAAATAACTGAAACGGCAAACTATGTACTAAAACTTTCGGGTGAGTCATCTGATGAAGCTTTAGCAGCAAATGGTAAAACAGTTTTTAATACCAAAGGTTGTTCGGGTTGTCATATGCCAACAGGTGTTGGAATGAAAGCACTTGGATCTGCTAACTTGACCGATAAAATATGGACACAGGCGAATGTACCAGCAGCAGCAGATACAGCAGCGAAGGTTAAAGCTGTTGAAACTGTAATTTCTTCTGGTATACAACGTGAAATGCCAGCTTGGGAGTCACGTCTGTCAAATGATGAAATCAAGGTTTTAGTAGCTTACATTAAACTATTAAGCTCTAACTAATAGTTGCCAAATAAACTAGGCAGCGTATTAATTTAGTTTTGACTAAAAGTGATTGATTTAACGACCGGTTTACCGGTCGTTTTTATTTTTTTAGTAATTGATTATTCGCATTTTAAGTTATACCCTAAGAGCTTAATATTAGCATTTAATTATATTCTGAGTTTATGCAATGAGTGATTTCCCTATACCAGTTGTAGCTGAGAGCGTTGCGATTCATCCACGTTCAGTAAAAGGTCGTTTTCGTAGCTTTAAGACAGTTGTTTTGTATTTGGCATATCTGGTTTATTTTGCATTGCCCTGGATCCCATGGAGTCGTCCTGTAGGAGATAATCAGGCGGTTCTATTTGATATGGTAGCCAGAAAGTTTTATGTATTTGATCTGGTCGTTTATGCCCAAGATATCTTCTGGCTAGCCGCATTGCTTTTCCTTGCGGCAGTTTTACTGTTCTTTTCAACGGCGCTTGTCGGTCGTGCCTTCTGTGGTTATTTTTGCTTTCAAACTTTGTGGACGGATGCGTTTCGTGAAATAGAAAAGTTGATACAGGGTGACCGGGTTAAAAGAGTCCGTCTGGATAAGCAATCTTGGAATGTTGAAAAGATACTTAAAAAAGGGTCAACGCATTTTCTATGGTTGGTGCTAGCATTATGGACAGGTCTGTCTTTTGTTTTATATTGGGGCTATGCACCTGAAATTGTAAAAGACTTCTTTACAGGAAATGCTTCAACGGTTGTTTATGGAGCCACATTTGGCTTAATGGCTACCACTTATATTGCCGCTGGTTTAATGCGTGAAAGTGTTTGCCAACACGTCTGTCCCTATGCTCGTTTTCAAAGTGTAATGATAGATAAGGATAGCTTAATTCCCAGTTATGATCCTGAAAGGGGAGAGGGCAAACAAGGTCGAGCAAAACCCGTTAAGTTATTGAAAACCCAAGAAGCTCGAAAAGATGCCGGAGTAGGTGATTGTGTTGATTGCGGTCTGTGCGTACAAGTATGTCCTGTGGGAATTGATATCCGTGATGGCATGCAATACGCCTGTATACAATGCGGTCTATGTATTGATGCCTGTGACACCATTATGGATGCACGTGGCTGGGATCGCGGCTTAATCCGTTATGAGTCTGAAAATGGACTAGAACATGGTAAAACTCATTTCTTTAAATTAAGAACTTATGGCTACGGTGTTGCAACACTAGGCGCCATTGGCTTTTTAATATTGAGTATGAGTGGCCATAAGATCATAGAAAGTACTGCAAGACAAATTCGCAGTCCCTTATATGTCACCCTGTCAGATGGCCGTGTTCTTAATAAATATGAACTGAAGGTTATTAACAAATCAATGTTGGCATCTAGTTTTGATCTTTCATTAAAAGATTTACCCGGTGCAGAACTTGATATTAGCCCAATTAAAGATGTTTCCTTGAAGCCTGATGAAAGACAAAAACTGTTGATAAAAGTGCGACGAGAGCCTGCTGCAGGTAGCTCAAAAAGTACCAAGTTTCAGTTTGTACTGACTCCCAAAACAGGTGAAGTGAAAGAAACTATTTTTATAGATTCACAATTCATAACACCATAAGAACTAACAATATCTATGCATAATTATTCACTAGTAATGACTTTGGGCTTAGGCTCATTGCTCGCTTTTTTCTTGTTCTTCGTGTTTTTTAAACTCCTACACTGGGGTGGAAAAATGTCGGCACTAGCAACAGCTGCACTAATGTTGCTAGTCTATGTGCCACTTGCGATCACACATTGGGGAGGGATTGATGTATTTGCCATTCACTTTGCTTTTTTTATGATGATTCCCTATGGCCTTGGAATTATTACCGGTGTGCATGAAGAAAGGAGAGAGCTTGAAGGAAGTGATCATGTAAAAAAAGGTCTGCACTGGATACCAGCCTTGATTATTGTTTTCTTTATACTGATTGCAGTCGTTGACAGTTTTATTATTTCTTCTGCTACAGGTGGCCTAGATAGTGCCTTGGCAAAGATACTATTGCCTAAGGCTGCGAGTAAAGATGTTAGTCAAAATATCAGTTCACAGTTTACCGGTGCCGTCTCTAATGATTTACAAGATGAAGAAGTAAAATTTGACGAATACGTCGCTAAACTTAAAAAGCAACGCGAGCGGGGCTGGAGAGTAGGTGGCGGCTGGGATACTTCTCCGCAAGTAAATAAAGAATCTGTGTTTCGCCTTAAAGCTAAGGACAGGGCGGGAGCACCGATTACAGGCGCAATTGTTACGTCAGAGTTTAGACGTGCTTCAGATATGAAGTTTGACAAACTATATGAGTTAAAAGAATCTGAACCTGGAAATTATAGTGTTTCCGCAATGCTACCTCTGGCAGGTTGCTGGACTATGAAAATACTTGTCACAAAGGGCGATGATGAACATGAAATTAAAGGCGAAACAGAAATAACTGCAATCATTGATGGCAAGCTAATAAGGCCTGAATGTGTAGATGGTGAGCCTGACGTTGAATCTAAGCTTCGACGATAACCGAGTTGAAAAATACCTTTTCCAGCATACATGACACCCGCTCCCGCTTTTTTTATAAGCTTGCCGTTTAGTAGTTAAAACAGGCATCTCACTTATTAGAGTGAAATCATTAAGATCAGCTAGCTAGGTGAGACGCTAGCTATGAATATACTGTTCCAGTTGTTCAATCATAAACTCCTGTTCTGATATAACATCTTTAACCAGGTCGCCGATTGAAATCAGGCCAATCAACTTATTATCTTGTATAACCGGAAGATGGCGTACACGTTTTTCAGTCATAATCGCCATGCCATCATTAATGCTAGCATCTGGATCAATTACCGCAACCGGTGTTGTCATAACATCTTCAACCGTTGTTTTTTGTGAATCAAGTTCACAGAGGATGACTCTACGGGTAAAATCCTGTTCTGTTATGACACCTTTAACTTTATTACCTTGCATCACAATCAAAGCACCGACTTTCTTCTTAGCCATATCCTTTATCGCATCGATAATAGGTGTCGATAATTCAGTGGTATAAACATCACTACCTTTTACGGTGAGTACCTGTTTGATTTTTTTCATCTTATCTCCGTTGTTTGTTTACTCCCTATATTATTATAGATCAAAAAATAGACATGGCACCCCCCCTAGTTTTTACGATCAGTAAATATCTTAGTTATGCTTTGTTTTCTCCAGAATAAACTTTTCTATATCACCTTCAATTCTTACGCCCCGTGAAAGCCAGGCTGGCAACCACTCTGCAATACGTTCTCCTTTTTCATGTATAAATACACCTTCCTCAGGTTCATTAACCCATTCTAATTGTTTAATGAGTACCAGTGGTTCACCAGCACCCGTGGTTGATTCTGAAAAAGATAATGCTTCTTCGTAATTTGAAAAAGGGTGGTAATATACATCGCCGTCATAATGATCTTTGGCTCCATCCCTCGGATAGCACCAAACACGATACTCAAGAACATCATCAAAGAAATATCCGGCCCCAGATTTTGCAAGTGCTGAATATTTGCCTACCAGCTTTTCATCAACAACTTTTGGGTATTTACTCATTTAAGGTTCTCCGTTGAATTAACTCATTTAGTCGTACGTTGCAATTGCTTCATTTTGTTTGCTGTAACGTCTTTCCGATTATATGTAGTTTGAAATTCTGACATGATTTCGAAACCATACTTATGGTATAAACGAATCGCAGGATAATTTGATGCTGCAACATAAAGTGTTGCTGAACCATTAATTTTAGAGAGCATGTATTCTAATAACTTCATCCCAATACCTTTTCCGCGTGCCTTAGGGTGAACAAATAAAGCCCTTATTTCAAAGCCATAATAAGCACAAAATGCAACGCTTTCATTACTACCATATATGTAAATATCAGATTCAAGGATTCTAGCTAAACGTTTATTATCATTTTCTAAAGGTAATAATTCGAAATTGGATTTTTCAAACTTTAATTCATCCAATTTTGAATGTGCATAAATATTTAAAAGGCTACTATAATCATTATCAGTATATTTGCGTATAGTCATTGTTAACACATTGTGCTTGTATAAGTTCTTATTCAGGAGAACGATGCTTCCAATCAATTTGTGGGATTTTAATCCTTGTTTTAGTCGTTCCATCCCATTCAATCTTAAATTTTGCAGCCTCTAATTCTTTTTTTATTGCAAGTGCAATATTCAGTTTCTCGGGAACATCACCTTTTATATGATCAAAAGCTAGCAGAAGTCCTTGTCCGGTAATTGCTCTGTCTAGGTCTTGCTGATGATAGAAACAGTAGCCAAAAAACTTACTTTTTGGATATTTTGTTAATGCTTCAGTCGAATCATCATGACCATCCTGGGTAGTCATTCCAGCATTATGTAGACAGAGTACACCTTTGTTTCTTAGTTTAGAAAACACCATATCTAAGCGATTATAGTCAGTTATTTTTGGCCAAGATTTTTCGGCTTTGTGTTTCTTTGCAAACTCTAGTTTAATTGCTTGACGAAGCATAGCCTCATTTGCACCATCTTCTAAAATATCTGAAACCATTTGATTAACGTCTTCGGGTGAATTGAAACCACCCCAAACACTTAATTCAATAGCTTCTAAAATATATTCATCAATTGTTTGTGTATCTTCACTTGAATACACTGGAATAGATAGTAGAGACATAAAAATAAAGAAAGCCTTTATATAGCTTTTGATAATAATCATATTATATTTCCGTTTATAAGGTGCTGATACAAAAAACTAGGGGGGGTGCCATGCTTCGACTTGAGTTTATCCTGAGCTTGTTGAAGGGCTCAGCAGAATTGCTTCGTTTGGACAAGATCAGGATAAACCAAGAAAGCTCAGCACAAGTGTATTAAATAAATGGTTGCTTTACTCACAACCATCCCACCAACAAGCTTTAACTGCTTCTTGAAAGGTCATTGCACCATCAAACTTGGGTGAATCACTGCGCGACATATTTAGATGTTCTTTAATGCCAAAGTTACCAAAACGATAATAGGATTGGGGCAGGGTGTAGAGAGTGAATAGGGTTGCACCTTCATCAGATAGGTCTTTCCAGCCATTTAAGAATCGTAAGTAGCGCTCTTTCATGCGCGGGTCACGGTTAGCCTCATTAAACAGCTTTCGCAGTCGCGGCTTATCACTTTCTGCTACAGAACTGCCTAAAACGCCAGTAACTAAATGTTGACCGCCTTCGTAGGTGACCAGTTTCAGGTTGTAGCTATTGGTAATTGTAAGCTGGTTTTTAACCGCCTCTAGGGTGCCATCCAATGACTTAACATCGACATCACTGCCTTGATCAATAATGTCAAAAATATCATCAACCGTGGTGGCATTTAATAAGTTTTTGGGAGCATCTACACAACGCTCTTCAACCGGGCATCCAAAGAAATAGGGAGCAATCGCAATTGCATCAATGCTGTTGGTATCAATATGTTTAAGCATTTGTTCGCTGAGTACCCTGTCACCGATAAATGATCCCAGTATGCGTTGCAGGCGCGAAGTGCTACCGTCAAACTGAGTCGTCCAAAGTCCGAATATTTGCTCGGAACGTTGGCTGTAATAGCGTAGTCGGGCAAAGTAATCCTCGCCTCTAAACTCACTGCCGCTAAATTCATCGGGGACATTATCAAGTCCTTCTTTTTTGCCTAGAGCCGTCATATAAGAATGTGCGGCAAAACCTGGATTCCAAACTTCATTTGAATACTCAATATAGACTTTTAGTGCCGGATTAAGGTTTTCATGCACGTAATTAGCATATCGTCTAATATAATCATCGGTGGCAATATGCGGCATATTCAGCCAAATATCACGCTCCAATGTGTTTGCAAGCGCGACTATTACCTCGACAGGAACACCTTTGTGGTCTTCGTGTGCGGTTCTACCGTCATTGCCACCCCAAACGGCATCATTAAGCTTGGCCCTGTTTTCCCAATTTCCAGCGCTGGCAGGACAGTCATCTGGATCAAAACAGAGTTTTTTAAGACTAGCTTCCATCAGGTTCATCATTCGCACTACTTTAAAGTTACGTAAGAAATGCAAGTAGCCAGGATTGAATATGATGGCGTTTCGATCTGCTTCCAGGCGGTCAGCAAATGATTCATAAACAGCCCCATCAGGGCAGTCCTTTTGTGAATCCACACGAATAAATGGATTTCCGGAACAGGTGCCACCGGGCATCACAATTCGCATGTTTTTTACATAATTTAAGTCACCAGCATCGACAATATCTTTTATATTGACATTAAAGGCATTGGTATCAGATGCGGCAACCTCATCTTCAGAATCAAAATCCTGTAAATCTAAACTAAAGGTGTATTTGTTTTCACCGGCAATTTTTTTAATATTGGAAACTGATCCAGAAGAACCAAATTCCAGTGTGCCAGTACCATCGTAAAGCACGGTGTATATACCTTCTGGAATGGAATCTTCCATTGCACCCTGTAACAACTTTGTGCGGGCAAAATTGAAATTTTGAGCAAACTGATTTGGCCAGCTATTTTCATCATAGCTAGTCCCAGTTGGTGATAACTCAGCAAAAGGTCGCGCTGTTCTAAAAATATCCACAAACGGCATAGGCATTCCTGCTGTATCGGCGCCACCCTGTGGTGATTCGGTATTAATGCCCAATGAAGGTGAGAAGCCGAGTTTTGGCATTACCCCAGTACTTTTGTACAAAAGCTTATCGATTTCTTTTGAGGAAAGTGTCGGGTCTATATTGATGTTAACGCTTGTTAAGTCTATGCCATTACTCGAAATGCCATCCTGATCCAGATTGACCAGTATTGATTTCAGATTATCTCGATTGCTTCCCTTATTGGCTTTGCTGAGCAAGTCATTTCTGTCATTTATGATATTAAAGGAATAGTCTTTGCCTGCAACCGTAAAAATAACGGTGTCACCTTCTTCATAATTAAAAACCCCCGTATTATCCGTCGTACCAGAAATACTGTTTGATGCATTTCTGTAACTAATACCAATTAGGGGAACAGTTGGCGCTAACTGTGCTGTCAGCTGTGCCGTTTTATTTGTCATAACGGGTTCATCATCTTTTTTACTCCCACCGCCCCCACAGGCTGTAAGCAGAATTGATAAAAGAGCGATTGTGGCAGTCCGTTTTAAACTACTTATTGAATCCATTCTTGTATTCCCCAAATATCTTCCAAATGACTAAATTGTATTATTATTATTTTTAGTCAGTTTCTGATAGAACTAAGTTCATTATCGAGTTTGAGTATACATAACAAATCCTTATTAATCTGTTATTTATATTGATAATCTAATGCATTATTGAACAATTAACTGCAGTCATGGTCTTATCTTTATGAAAACAAATCTAATAAATAATCTGCTAGCGTTGTCGATTTGTTTGATTGCTACGAATGCAATCGCAAATGACAGATATAATAATTCTGAAGCTCAAGGTGTGTGGAAATCAGCGGCTGATTCTCCTGCGCTAGAAGTCTTTATCAAAGGCAGTTCTATTTATGCCAAACTTGGTGGAAAATCGCAGGATTTACCGGCTATAAGGTTAAGAAAAATAAACAATAACTTACTCAATGAATATACCAATGAGTATATTAGACTTGAAGATTATAACCGTGATGGTTTAACAGATATTGCTGTACTTAAAAGCGTGGGAAAACGTAAAAACAAGCATTGTTATTCTGTATTTGAGTATAAGGCTGATTTCTATAGTTTTAGCTCACATGCTACAAAAACTATTTGTGTTGAATAAACAAATCAAAATAAACAAGTGATACACTTCGCTATGTGAATAAACCATCCATAGCGAAAACCTTAGATAATCGGCCCCTAGCCGAGCGCATGCGTCCACAAACGCTGGGCGAATATACGGGGCAACAGCATATTCTCGGTGAAGGCAAACAGTTGCGAGCAGCGATTGAACAGGATCGACTTCATTCGATGTTATTCTGGGGGCCTCCTGGAACCGGAAAAACTACCTTAGCAAGATTAATTGCGCATTATAGCGGCGCTGAATTTATAACAATGTCAGCGGTATTATCCGGCGTTAAAGATATTCGAGAATCAGTTAAATTGGCTAAACAAAGCCATGATCTGGATGGACGCAGTACGGTTCTTTTTGTGGATGAAGTGCACCGTTTTAATAAATCTCAGCAGGATGCTTTTTTACCACATGTGGAAGACGGTACTTTTAGCTTTATTGGTGCCACTACTGAGAATCCTTCTTTTGAATTAAATAATGCATTGCTGTCGCGGGTAAGAACCTATGTACTGCGCGCGCTTACTACTGATGATATCAAAACAATATTACAGAATGCTGTTTCTGATAAAGAACGCGGTCTGGGTGAGCGAAATTTACAACTGGCTGATGAAGCGCTTGAGTATTTAGCAAAAGCGGCTGATGGTGATGCGCGACGAGGTTTAAACTGGCTAGAGATTGCAGCTGACCTTGCCGAAAACGGAAGTATCACCAGCCAAACTATTGAAGAAATTGCCAGTGAAGGTGTACGCCGTTTTGATAAGGGAGGTGATCTTTTTTACGAACAGATTTCAGCGCTACACAAATCAGTACGCGGTAGTAATCCAGATGCTGCGCTTTATTGGCTGACCCGGATGCTGGATGGTGGCTGTGATCCACTTTATCTTGCTAGACGTATCGTGCGAATTGCAAGTGAAGACATTGGCAATGCTGATCCACGCGCGCTGGAATTATGCATGAATGCCTGGCAGACATACGAACGCCTTGGCAGCCCAGAAGGTGAGCTGGCTATCGCTCAGGCGGTTATCTACCTGGCTGCAGCACCTAAAAGTAATGCGGTTTACAATGCTTATAATCAGGCAGTTAAAGATGCCAGGGACTCTGGTTCTTTGGATGTGCCGATGCACTTGCGTAATGCACCAACCAGTTTGATGAAGGATTTAGATTACGGTAAAGACTATCGCTATGCACATCAGGAAGAGGGGGCATATGCAGCAGGTGAAACTTATTTCCCTGAAGAGATGGGAGAACGTCTTTATTATGAGCCAGTTGCAAGAGGACTTGAGTTAAAAATTGGCGAGAAACTGGCACATCTGCGCCAGCAAGATGCTTTAGCAAGAAGTGCCACCAGCAAAAATGCTAAAACTAACACATCAAAAAAATAACGTGCTAGATACTAATAATCAAATTCATACCAATAGCTTTGTGAATGCGGAAAAAACTTTTGTCCCGATAGCGCGACGTGAGTTCATCAATAAAATCATCCTGCAGAGCAGGGAGAGCACAACTCTGGAGCGGGTTAAAGTTCAGGAATTACAAACATTAATTGAAATATTACAAACCATTTACCATGCGCGCTTTCATCGACACTATATATCACTCAAGAATACTTACGCTCCCTTTAATCCGGATCGCGATGTAGTTTCGAAACGTAACTGGTCTGATGAGGAAAAAAGCTGCTTGCAGGGTAAACTTTTCCGTGAGATTTCAGCGTTGTTACAAAAAGCAAATTATGAAGAGCTTGATGAGACCAGTATCAATATAGCGCTTAATGATGATATGTCGCGTGGTTTATCCATCGGGGTTGAACTGGATGATTATCAACAGGTACTTATCTATAATCGCGGCCACGGTTTAATTAAAACAAAAAAAAGGAAATGGAGAACATTATTCTTAAAAGAGTATGATCATGAAATAGCGATTTATAGACGCTTAACCATGGTGTTTCGCTTTCGGGGTGTAGAACAACTTTCTGAGCTACTTGATCAAAAAGGCTTGAATCGCTTTAATAAATGGCTATACCTAAGAAGACATGAACGCCTGATGCAGGATCAAAACTCGGATAAGTTTATCTTTATGAGCCAGTTTCGTGATATTCCTTGTTCTGATCTTGAAATGCTATTTCCCAATTCAACGTTAAGATTTACCCTGCTGGATAAAATTAAACTGGCGGCAACTGGTGGCGCGGGCACGGTTGGTGGGATTATGGCGCTGCTTTCTAAAATAGCATTGGCGGTAAAACCCTTAACCATATTAATTGCAATAATTAGCTTTGGAACCGTTCTGGGTCGACAAGTAACAAATGTTTTACACCAGCAGAATCATTATAAGATGGTTCTATCGCGCAGCCTGTTCTCTCATAGCCTTGATATTAATCTGGGTGTCGTTGCCTCTTTGCTTGATCAGGCCTTGGATGAAGAAGTAAAAGAAGCGATTCTTGCTTATTATATATTGATACAGTCACCCACAGAGTTTCTCAGCGCTGATCAAATCAAAATCAAAGTAGAAAACTTTGTGCAGGTTCATTTTAAAGTAGATATAAACTTTGAAGTCAGTGATGCGATTATCAAATTAAGAAAAGATGGCTTGCTAATAAAAAATACTAAAGGCTATCAGGCAATAGAACCGCAAGCTGCCTGCACTAATCTGGAGGCACACTGGCATGATCTTTATGCCTCTACTCAAAAATTGGCTGAAGTTAGTTATTATACTGATGTGGAAGGCGCTAAGAAGAAGCCTGCAGAATAGTGCTGAGATATTCTTCTGGCTTTATCTTTTATGAGTTCAAGAGAACTTTCCCAGCCTCACTTGTGCTGAGCTTGTCGAAGCACTTGCCCTGAGCGGAGTCGAAGGGTGGCACCCCCCCAGGGCTAACGCATTAAAATTCTTTTGTTAATAAACAGGTTATGAGATATTCCTACTTTCATTAGCTAGGACTCCTTCATGAGCAACTGTATTAAAGATAGTTTTTCAATTATTCAAGACCCTCGTA